>Ga0335085_10005424_pt1 | contig 20474 bp, 17 predicted proteins | sample Lox_Sample_45_FD_206712 | JGI IMG/M metagenome (GOLD analysis project Ga0335085, IMG submission 206712) | Soil microbial communities from Loxahatchee National Wildlife Refuge, Florida, United States - Lox_Sample_4.5 | ecosystem: Environmental > Terrestrial > Soil > Wetlands | place: USA...
TCCCCGGTGCCCAAATCGCCAAAAGGCTCGTAGCAGCCGGCTGATCGGAGGTTGGCCCCAAGCGGAAGCCGGGCGTTCTGACAAAACGTTAAGCTTCTGCCAGCAGCTGGAAGATTTCTACTTCAACTTCCACGACTCGCCGCCAAAGGTCAGCTTGATGCCGGAGCGAATCGTGAACCGCAGGTTGGGGTATCCGAACACCTCGGTCGAGTGCTGGCTCAGCACATTTCCCATGGCGGTGTAGATCTGGAGATAGCGCTTCACCTGGTATCCGCCGCTCAGATCAATGCGCTGATAGGCCGGATCCAGATTGCGGTTAGGAAGCAGCATGGTGGGCCCTCCGAAAAACGGGTCGGAGAGAAAGTCGCTGTCGTCGCGGCGGCTGACAAAAACTCCGCTCAGCGCCGTGAACCAACGGTGGTTGGTGTAGTTGAGGCTGACGTATCCGGAATGCGGCGCCTGGCGGAAGGGACGCGCGCCGGTGAGCGGCGAATAGACGCCGATGGGAATAGTGGGGAAGGCCGGATTGACGGTAGGATACAGATTGTCGCTGGAAAAAGAACGCTGGACGACGGCGTCCAGATAGGTGTACCCCCCGCGAAGAAACAGGTTCGGCGTGATGCGGTATTCGATGTCCGCTTCGCCGCCGAGCGCGCGGTACGCCAGCGAGTTGATGGATGCCCCGAAAAGCGCCGCCTGGGCCACCGGTTGCGGGACGCCAAGTTCGATGAGCCCTGGCTGTGGTACCGACTCGACGCCGTCAGTAAATTCGTTGTGAAAATACGTGAGGCTGATTTTCGCGCGTCCGTTCAGAAGATTCTGATCCACGCCGCCGTCGTAAGTGCGGGAGCGCTGCGCACCCACCGGGGAGACGCCATATTGTGAGATCAATTGACTGCCATCAGGCAAGCCCACGAGCAACGTGTAGAGCGAATTATTCTGCTGAAAGAGCGTGGGCTCTTTGATGCCCTTGCCGAAGCTGGCGCGAATCTTGGTTCCGCTAAGAAAACGTGAAGACCCGGGGCGAACCAAATCGTAGGCCAGCGAGGCGCGCGGCGTGCCTGCGACCCCGAACAGTGCATTGTTCTCAATGCCGCTGCCCACCGTGTAATGCAGGCGATGGAAGAACTCGCCGGCCAATTGCATGGTGTAGCTGTAATTGCCGCGGTCGGTAGAGGACGGGGTGAAGCCGGTGTAGGTATTGCCTCCGCGCTCGGCTTCATACTTGAAGCCTGCCAGGGCGAGAAGATGCGGACTGAAGCGGTAGTCGGTCTGCGCGTAGACGAAATCACGGTCGGCGGTCGAGACACTGGCGTTTGGATAAGTTCCCGCGTATTGAAAGATCGCCTGTCCGCTTACGGTGTAACCATTAGCGCCGTGGATCGTAACCGGGGCGCCAAGGTAACAGTCGGTGAAACCATCGTCGAAGCAATCCGCGGGAATGCCGGTGGGCGCGTAGTCGGTGAAGGTTTCGTTGAGGCGAACCATGCCGTAACGGATCAGGTTGTGCCAGCGGTCAGTGGTCTGGTTGTCGAGGGTGGCGGAGACGTAGGTGTCGAGATCCTTTTGCCCCGCCGCATCCGGGATAGCGAAAAGCTCCAGGGCATTGGGGGCCGCAATGTGATTGGCGATATGCCGCACGGTGACGCGGAAATTGGTGCCTTGCCTGGGAGTCCAACCAAAGTTGCCGGCATAGGCACCATTATGAAAGGAGTTGTTCGGTTCGCTATTGCGGGTGTTGATGGCTGAGAAGGCGGAAAAATAATCGAAGCGCTTGTAGGCTCCGCCCAGCGTGCCCTCCTGAAAATAAGTTCCGAAGTTGCCGCCGTCGGCGGAATACGTTATCTCGGGCAAAGGAGTTACGCCGTGCGCTGTAGTCAGGCTCACAACGCCGGCCAGGGCATCGGAGCCGTAGAGGGCGCTGTTGGGGCCGCGCAGGACTTCGATCTGCTCCACGCCGGTGGCCGGCAGAGCTGCGAACTCAACCGGGCCGCCGACGAAGGTGGCGGGTACACCATCGACCAGCACTTTGTTGGCATCACTGCCGCCGCCGCGAATCATGAGAGCGGTGGTGTTGCCAAGCTGGCCGCTCTGCGTCATCTGCACGCCCGGCACCAGGCGCAGGGGCTGCTGAATTTCGAGCGCCTTGGGGTACTCGGCCTGTTTCAATACCGAGACGGAGAAGCCTAGATCGGCCTCCGGCGTGGGAACTCCAGTCGCGACGACGGTGATTTGCTGGTTGAGTGCTGCCGGGTGGAGCGTCACGTCTACCTGGGTATCGCCGGAAACATTCGCAACAGCGCTGACGCTGGTCTGGAAAGACGAGGCAGAGACGCGGATTTGATAGTTACCGCCGGCGGAGATTGCGAACTTGTAGTTCCCTTCCGGATCGCTCACAGTCTGGGCGAGCAGGCGCTGATTCTGGAGCAATTCGACTTTTGCTCCCGGCACAAGTGCGCCTGATGAATCCTTGATGACACCGTGTATGGAAAAGCGATCTGCGGCGAAAAGCGTGAGGCTCAGCAGGAGGCAAGGAAGCAACGACCACGGGCGAAGCCGGCGGATGGCAGCTAACATGATTTCCCCTCGGAATGTTCGAGTGGGACCGGTCTCCTGACTCGCGCTTGGTCGAGCTTCGGCAGCCTTCCCGAATTTGCATTCAGTGGCTTTACGTTCTTGCCTGGCTCTCGCGCTCACAGTTACGGGGTAGTGGCGGACTTGCACCGCGCTTCCCGAGCATCCCACAAGCTGGAGTTTTGGGTTGAAGATGGAGCGGTTCCATCTCACTTACCTTGGGGATGGTTGCAAGCTGGCTTCCGACGGTCTTGCGAGACCAAAAGGACGCTCCCCAGTTCTCCCATCGAAACTGGATCAGCCCGGATTCGCATCTGGCCGGTCTCCTGACTTACGCGTGCCACGAACCGGACAAGCCTTCCCAGGAGCAAGGCTCCCAGTGGCGGATTCAGTCCAGTTCCTCGCGCTCACAGTTACGGGGTAGTGGCGGAATCGCACCGCCTTCCCGACGCCAGATGAAAGGAATGTATATCGCAGCCGGAACGGTTCGTCAATGTCTGGGATTTTCAGTTCTTCTTTTGCGTCCTTCGCCGTTTTTTTTGTGGCCTCGCGGTTAGTGCTTTCGGTTTGGTAAACCAAGATCGGACCGCAGAGTGCGCCGAGGTTTCGCTGAGGACGCAGAGAGAACGACCTAACAGAGCGCCATTAGTTCTTTACTTCCGCGCATCTGGCGGCATGGCTGCCAGCAGCGTCAGATAGCCATCGACCAGCAATCCCTCGTAACCGTGCGGGCGCCCTTGCCAATCTTTCCAGTCGTAGGTATCGCCGTTCGCGTCGCTGCCTTGAAAACCGCCGTCTTCGAATGCCTTCAGCATGGGAAACAAGATGGCATCGGCTTCTTTGTCACGGCCCAGATCCTTCAATGCCTGAATCGTGTAGTACGCATAGCAAGCGGTTGCGCCACCGTTCTCATAAATTTGAAATCCGTCGGAACCATCCTCTTTTTCCGGCCCGCCAAACTGGTGCCGCAAGTCCACGTAATCTTCCCGGCGAACTGGAATCAGATTGCCCGGCAGCCCCAGATCGAAGCGGGTATAGCCGACAGCGTTCATTTTGGCCAGCAGCTTGTCCCAGATCGCGTTTCCCTGCTCGCGGGTGACCAAGCCGTAAGTCACCGCCATTCCATTCACAAAGAGGAAGTAGTAGTCGTGCAATTTTCCATCGGCGCTCTTCCAACCGGCCAGCACGCCGGTGGCAGGATCGTAGAATGTGCGGTAGTAAACCGCTTTCAGCTTCTCCGCCCGTTTCCGGTAGAGCCCCGCGCCGTCATTGTGCCCGGCTTCGCGCGCCAGCTCCGCCATATCGACAAACGCCTGGTAGGCGAGCGCATTCGAGTACGCATCTTTGTGGGCGAATCCGATTGTGTCCCACCAGTTCGACGGACGAATGGTTACTTCCAGCGGCCACGACCCGGAGTTGCCGCTCAGGGGATATTCCATCAAGCCGTCGCCATCGCGGTCGAATTCGATCATCTTGTCTGCCCAGGTTTTGATCACCGAATAGTCTCGCTTGAGCCAGGCCCGGTCATGGCTTGCCTGCACGTAGTCGGAGGAGGCCATCACCAGCGACGGGTAGGTGTCCAGGAAGTCGTATTTCGTGTCCGGGTTCTGGTCATACCCTTTCATCCCATAGCCGAGCATGCCTCCCACGTAACGATCCAGGCTTTGCCGCAGAATATCCAGCGCACTCAGGCCGTCCGCCAGCGTGGGCATTTGGCGGGCCATCATCGAATACTCGAACATGGTGAAAGCTACGGCGTCGCTGGCCTCGTTGTTGGCCAGCACCCGGCGTCGGGGATTGAGCTGCAGAATATTCAGGAAATCACGGCGGAATCCGTCATATCGCGGGTCTCCTCCGAAAGATGGAACCTGCGGATAAATGGCGGTCACGTCCAGGTGATACTCAATCTCCGGTTGATGACTGTCGGCAGCGGGAAATGTCACGCGCACAAAGTTGTCGCGGAAGCGGAGCGCGTCGTAGCCGAGCGTGAGCGGTTCGGCGTTGGTGGTGATGCGAAACGTGCCATGATCTGGAAAATGAAGCAATGCAGGGAGGCGGATTTCGCCCTCATCGGTGAACAGGCCCAGCAGCGTGGCATGGCTTCCACGAGGGTCGAAACTAAGGACCAGCGGCTGCGGATGGCTATCCGGCGAATAATGCGAGCGAATCACTATGCCGTGTTCGCTGAAGGTGAAACTCCAGACGGCGGTGGTGTCACCAGGGTGACGATATTCAGCGGTGTCACCGTCTCGCTTTATCGCGTACTGCGCTCTGTCCGGCGCCAGCGGGAGCATGACGTTGCCCTGAAGCTTGTTCTTGCCCAGCGAGTCCACGGCAAGACTGACGAAATTCGGCTGGTCCGGCGCCATTTCCACGCGAAAGAATGGGGACTGATAATGCAGGTCCTGGGCGCAGGCGGCAGTGGTGAGGAGAATGGCAGCCCAGCCAAAACCCAGACGCGCGCTGCGGCCAAGCTGGGTGATTTTCATGCCTGAAAACATACCACTGGCCCCGAGCGTGGGAAAGGCAGTTCAGCCGTGGAAACGAAACAGATTGCTCTTTTGAAACATCAGTCTTCTCAAACGAAGATCGGGGCAATGGCAATTGCGCCCAGGCCTGCCAGAAAGAAGAGAAACATCAGGGGGACCAGCCGGCGCGAGTTGGGCGGAGCGGCGGCAAACTCATGCCACACAAAGACGCCCCACGCGGCCGAAACCATGGTAGCACCCTGCCCAATCGCGTAAGAGACCGCCGGGCCTATGACGTGAGAATGGGAAGCGACAAAATTCGAGACTGCTCCGGTGCACCAGATCATGCCGCCGATAATTCCCCAGAAATGCCATACCCGGGGCGCCATCCCATATTTCGCCATGGTTACGGGCGGTTCGCCGGTGAGGGGATGGCGCATGAGCCAGGCATTGACGGGAATGGCGCAGGCCGCCACTCCCAGGGCAAAAACAAAGGCGACGGCATAGGGCCCGAGAGCGTGCTCGCCAATGGTGGATTTAGCGACGAACGGATAAAACAGCCCCATGAGGATTCCGCTCGCGATGCTCAAGCGGACTCCCCGCGCACTCACGGCATGGCTGGCTTCGCGGCGCTTGTAAGCCATTGCGTCGATAACGATGGCGACTACGACCAAAGCCACTCCGCCGAATAGCAAAAACGGGTTGCCATGAGGATTAATGATGTAGTTGAGCAAGACTCCGACGACCAGCGCCAGACCGATGCCGACAGGAAATGCCACGGCCATTCCGGCCACGGCGATCGCCGCCACCAGCAGGAGGTTGGCCACGTTGAAGACAATGCCTCCCGCCAAGGCGAGAAGGAGATTTGACGGAGACGCCTGTTCGAGATTCGGGAAGAACGCCGTTGCTCCCCCGTAGAGGCTTCCCGCGGTGAACCCCCAAAGCAGAGTGGCCGCCACCACTCCAATCACGTAGTCCCAATAGAAGAGTTGGAAGGGGAATCCTGCGGTGAGCTTTTGGGTGTTCGCCCACGATCCCCAACAGATCATGCTGGTGAGCATGAAGATCAACGCGACGCCGTACGCCTCGGGCTGGTACATGGGCTCTCCTCAACCGCCGTCAGGGTACCACTGGGAGGTCAACAAAGCTGGTTTTTTCCGGCGCGTGGTAGATCCGCTGCGTTGCCTTCACATAATCTTGCGGCTTGGCGAAAAAGATGTTGGGCACAAAAGTCTGCGGATTGCGATCGTACAGAGGGAACCAGCTCGACTGTATTTGCACCATGATCCGGTGCCCGGGCAGGAAGACATGGTCCACCATTGGCAGAGCGAACTTGTAAGTCAGCGCGGCGTTTGCCTCGATTGGCTTGGCCGTCGCGAAGCCTTCGCGATAGCGGCCGCGGAAGATGTCCATGGCAATGCTTAGCTCATATCCACCCATTTCCGGCTGGTCGGGCACTTCGTCGGGATAGACATCGATCAACTTCACGACCCAGTCGCTGTCCGTACCGCTGGTGGAAGCGACCAGGTTCACGACCGGCGGTCCGGCGACGCGCAGGGGCTCGGAGAGCGGCGGAGTGATATAGGACAATACATCCGGACGATCCACGACGTCGCGCTGATCGGTGAGCAGCCACGCCTTCCAGGCGTTCCAGTCCGCAAAATGAACGGGACGGGGAATGTAGGGCACCGGCTTGGCGGGATCGGAAACATACTCATCGTATTTCGGGCCGGAATCCGCCGGCGCATTGAATGACAGGCCGAAACCGGTGGTCAAATAAATCGGCTTGGATTTTGTGCTGCAACCCTTCTCACAAGACAGGGGCCAGGATTTAAAGCGGTCCCAATGGTTCTCGCCGGTGTTGTAGATGAAAACGGGCGGCGTGTCAGCCTTGGGCGCACCATTTTTCAGATACTGGTCGAAGAACGGCTTCAGCACGTCGCGGCGAAATTGCAGGGCAGTGTCGCCGTCCCAGTGGAGCGGCCCGAGGGTGGAGCCGTCGTAATTCACTCCACTGTGACGCCACGGGCCCATCACCAGAAAGTTCATATCGTTGCGCGTGTCCTTTGGTTCTACCTCCAAGTAAGAATGGATTGCGCCCCACATGTCTTCCTGGTCCCATAGGCCTTGAATCCACATGGTCGGCACTTTTAGCGGCTGCGCGCCCATGGTTTTGTCGAGGGCCTGATCCTGCCAAAACTCGTCGTAAGCCGGATGCTCGGCAACTTTATGCCACCACGGCAGCTGATCCAGGCCTCCAGCTTCGGCGAAGTTGCCGGTCGAACCGGCACGCAGAAAATTCTCGTAGTCATCGTAGGCTTCGCGTACGATGCTCTTGCCAGCTCCTCGGGCGGCCGTTTGGCCGGAGAAATAGTCGAGATTGATCTGGCGAAACGCGCCGTAGTGAAACCAATCGTCTCCCATCCAGCCATCCACCATGGGGCTCATGGGCGCAGCTACTTTCAGAGCCGGATGAGGATTCACCAGAGCCATCACCACTGTAAATCCTTCATACGAACTGCCCAGCATACCCACTTTGCCGTTCGATTCGGGCACGTTCTTCACCAGCCAGTCAATGGTGTCGTATGCGTCGGTGGATTCGTCCGTATCGCTCGAATTCAGCGGCCCACGCAAGGGACGGGTCATAAAATATTCGCCTTCGGAGCCATACTTACCGCGGATATCCTGAAACACGCGGATGTAGCCATCCTTCACGAATACTTCATCGCCTTCGGGGAGGAGGTCGAGCATATGCGGCGACGGACCGCGCTCGGCGCGTCCGGAAGCGTTGTAAGGCGTGCGGGTCAAAAGGATAGGCGCATTCCTGGCGCCCTTGGGAACGACGATGACAGTATGCAGCTTCACTCCATCGCGCATGGGGATCATCACGTCGCGCTTTACATAGTCGTAGGAGGAAGTCGGAACTTCGTATTTTGCCGGAATGTCGGGCGTCTCCGGGGAAGTTTGAGCGCTTACAAGCGAACTCGATATGAAAAGAGATAACGCAACAAGAAAGTGAATTCCGGCCGATGAGTACTCGCGAGTCATCCAGGGCTCCTTCGAAATGTACTGTCCGATTGAAAACGGAAATTAATAGTCTGTTGTGATCGGGTCATCATTGTAAATGCCCAGTCGCGGGTAAGGGGTAACAACTGAGATTTTTGATGGCGAGCGCGGAGACTTGACGGCCTCGCAAGCGCTGCTCCAGCTGTGAAACGTTCGAATCTTTAGTGGCATCCAATTGTTTAGGAGTGAGACTGGGTGCATTGGAGTTCCAAAGGCGTACTGTCCGTTGCCGTTGCGATTGTCTTGTTCGCGGTAATGGTTCCCAAAGTCGGATCCATACAGTTGAACGCCGACTCTCCCTCCTGGACCAGAGTTCAGACCAAAGCGGCTGGTAGTCACACCTTTTGCGACTTTTCGGACGCAGTAGCAATCCTCGCGCTTCCCGCCGTGGTTGTTCCCGCTTTCATCGCCAGGGTACATGCAAGCGAAGCGCATCCGCTCATCAGGGCGGTGTACGACTGCTCCGGGCATAACCGCCCTCCCCCCCCCGAATTAGTCCTGCGCAAAATAATGGGAACAGAGCGGCGGTTGACGCCGGTTTCTGTCCCTTCGTCTGAATGTTGCTGAAGCCAGTGTGGACGAGTCGGTTTGTGTCTGCCTGTTCAGCCCAACTTTGGCCTCGGTTATGGAGGCCGGAAAGGACGAGGAAGATGAAAATCAGGGTATTAACAATGGCATTGACGCTGGCTCTAGTAGGAGGAGTTTTGGCGCCTCGCGCCCGAGCAGATGCGAACAATCAGGAGGTTATATTTCGAGTCAACGGGCCGATGGAGCTGCCCGGTCAGGTACTCCGGGCAGGGCGATACCAGGTTAAGTTGGTGCCAAACACCGACCAACAGATCGCAGCAGTATGGAACGCGCAAGGGACCAAGTGTTATGGCCTCTTTGACATAATTCCCGTAGATCGTGCCCACGCGAGTAACGCGAAAGTTGTTTTGAGCGGCTCCGGAACGATCGCTCCCAAAAGAGTCAAAGACTGGTTCTGGACGGGTGCCAAGATTGGACACGAGTTTGTCTACCCGTCACCTGATAGCAACGCTCAGATGGCCGAAATGAAGACGCCTGAGCCTATGAAGTACTGAAGCGGCGATGGGATCTTCGTGCCAAGGCGGCTCCTCCCACGGCGGGAGCCGCCCATTGCTCCAGGAGGAGAATTGAAGGAACGTCTGGACCCAGACCGCCGGACACTACGCGCCGCTGCTTTCAGCTTGTGAAGTTCCGGGCTTGGTTTCTCCGACGCACGTACGGAGCGCGCGAAGCGCCAACAGGGCCGAATCTAACGAGTTGCGTTCACGAGTGCCATCCGACGATGACGCCAGATCCCTTGTCCTGGCGAGGATCACCTTCTCCGCCTCTTCAATGCGAAAAGGAATATCGGCCTCGTTAATCTCAAAAAGCGCGGCCAGATACAAATCACGCCAGTCTTCCGACTGGATTGACGAGATCTCATCAGCAGCGTGCATATGCCCTCCACGAACGCCGAGTGCATTTGATGCTCCTGTTTCCAGCTCACTTGCAGCCGGAAACAGGAAGACTCTCGTCACGCTCTGACAAACTTTCAACCAGAACGGAGCAAACCGATTGTCATAACCTCTGATGCTGAAAGCGAAAAAGGGTGGAATGCGCCAAAACGCGCCATGAGTAAAGCAGAGGAGGCGGATCGGAATCGTCTTTGATATCTCAGACCGCGACGGTCACGGAAGTCTCCGTTCTCGTGACTGGGTGATAGAGGGTATCGCGCTCCACGGGCTCTCGGCCCGCCTCGCGGATTAACCGGATCAACTCTTCGCGGCGCATGCCCTGCGGAGTGGTTGCCCCCGCGTCGTGGTAGATCTTTTCCTCGACCACGGTACCGTCGATATCGTCCGCGCCGAAGCGTAACGAAATTTGTGCGATCTTTGGCGTCATCATCTGCCAATACGATTTGACGTGTGGAAAATTGTCGAGAACCAGCCGTCCAACCGCGATCTGCTTGATGTCCGACATGCCTGTGGTCTTAGGCAGATGCTGCAGGGCGGTGTGCTCGGGATGGAAGGCCAGCGGAATGAACGTCTGGAACCCGCCGGTTTCATCCTGGAGTTCACGCAGCTTCAGCAGATGATCGACGCGGTCTTCGTCATTTTCCACGTGCCCGTAGAGCATCGTGGCGTTGGACTTCAGCCCAATTTGGTGCGCCAGGCGAGCCGTATCCAGCCATTGGTCGCCATCAATCTTGTGATCGCAGATAATGTGCCGCACCCGATCGGCAAAAATCTCGGCCCCGCCGCCGGGCAGCGAATCTACCCCGGCAGCTTTCATCTGCTCGAGGGTCTCCTTGATGCTAAGCTTGGCCCGTTTCGCCAGGTAGGCCACCTCAACCATGGTGAACGCTTTGAGATGCACCTGCGGGAAGCGCTGCTTGAGGCCGGCAATCAGATCAAGGAAGTATTGAAATGGCAGGTCCGGATGCAATCCGCCGACGATATGAAACTCGGTGACAGCTTCGCTGTAGCCGGAAGCGGCAGTCTGGAAAGCTTCTTCCAGCGCCATGGTGTAGGCACCCGCCGTGTCCTTCTTACGGCCGAAGGCGCAGAGCCTACATGCGGCTACGCAGACATTCGTGGGATTGATATGTCGGTTGACGTTGAAGTAAGTCGTATCGCCGTGCAGGCGCTCACGCACGTGGTTCGCCAGCCAGCCCACAGCCAGAATGTCGCCCGTGCGGTAGAGGGTAAGCGCATCTTCTCCGTTCAGGCGCTGCTGAGCGAGTACCTTTTTGTGAAGAGGGTGCAGGCGCGAATCGTCGGTCTGGAACGGGTGCGTGGCCATCCTGCTTCCATGATACCTCAGCCGGTGGACCGCTCCTAGACGGACTAGTTATACCAAGGCACCAGCCGGGTAGTTGATTTCACTCCTCCGCGCAGCAAAAACCTCCACTGCAAAATTCATCAGCTCACGCTCATGCCAAAAAGTGAAGTAGTAACCGATTCTAGGCAGCAGGAATCCGAAGGCAAGCATCGCCGGAAAGATAATTAAAACGACCGGATCGACAGGTGCTGCAGGGTGCTGCCCCCGCAACAGTCCAAGGACGGCGCTTACGAATGCGGTCCCACCCATCAGTAGCACCAGGAGCAGCCAGAATTTCATGAACCCCGAAACCCGCGATCCCAGGCCAAAATAGCCTTCAATCCGTGTCCCTCCCGGCCATGGAACGAGTTTCGCAAAAGTCGTTGCGCCAGAACCACGATTTCCTCTTGCGCAATTCAATCGCATTCCCATCGATCTTTCCGTGGAATTGTTTTCCCCCGTCCCCAAAATCACCCATAGTGAAGAACCCCATGCTGCTTTCCGCAATACGGCACCTTAGCCGTTCGATGCATTCCTCCGGCGGCAGCGCCGATGCGAGAACGAAGGGGTGAATTTTCATGAAGCTGATACTAGCAAAGAGAAGCCCATCCCTCGCGGCTGCCCCTGAATCCGGGTTGCCCTCTTTGTCATCTAGCAAGCATGCAATATCAGAACGAGTTGTCTCTCTTAGCGGGTGAGCAACCGCTGGTTTCCGATTTAGCCACTATCCCCGCTGGGAGTCTGCAAGATTCGGCTCTGCTGGATGCCTATTCGCAGGCAGTAGTCCAGGCGGCGGAAAAGATCAGTCCGTCGGTAGTCAAGATTGATGTCGCGCAGACGACCAGAAGCCGCAACGGCGAACCCCACGAGCGCCAGGGCGGCGGGTCGGGCTTCGTGTTTACCCCCGACGGCCTCATCCTGACCAACAGCCACGTGGTCCACGACGCGACCCGCATTCATGTCTCTTTACCGGATGGGCGGCACTTCCCGGCCCACACCGTTGGCGACGATCCCGCAACCGATCTGGCCGTCATTCGCATTGACGTTCCTAGCCACGAAGATGCGGCCGTAGTGGCCGCGCCGCTGGGCGACTCCCAAAGGCTGCGAGTTGGCCAGTTGGCCATAGCAGTAGGCAATCCTTATGGATTTCAGTACACGGTTACTGCCGGCGTGGTCAGCGCGCTCGGGCGTTCGTTGCGGTCCTACTCTGGGAGGCTGATTGACGATGTCATTCAAACCGATGCCTCGCTCAATCCGGGCAACTCCGGTGGACCGCTGGTAACCTCCGATGGCCACGTAGTTGGCGTCAATACGGCGACAATTATGGGCGCGCAGGGGCTGTGCTTCGCCATCGGCATCAATACGGCCAAGTTCGTTGCCGCCAGATTGTTGCAGCATGGGCGCATCCGGCGCAGTTACATCGGGGTAGAGGCTCAGACTACGCCGCTGCATCGGCGGCTGGTGCGGTTCTACGACCTGCCCCAGGAGAGCGGCGTAGTCGTGGTGGGAGTGACGCAAGGCAGCCCGGCGCAAAGAGCGGGCTTGCGTGAAGGCGATGTAATCGTTGCGCTCGACGGCAAGCCGGTGGCTGGACTCGACGATTTGCATCGCCTTCTGACCGATGCCCGTGTAGGCGTGAGCAATCCTCTGACGGTGTTGCGTCGCACTGAAAAGCTGGAATTGCCGGTGATACCAGAGGAGGCACGGGGCTAGACGGATCGGAAGCATGTGCGCGCATCCTCGGATATACTCCGACAAGTATGCTGCGAAACAAAAACCTGGTTCCACTTTCGCACCAGCACCAGCATGCCCTGGCCATGTGCGTTCGCCTGAAACGCGCGCTGCAAGCCGGCGAGGTGGATATGGAAGCCTGGCAGGCTGAGCTTGCACAGTTCGAACTGGAGATTGCGGTTCACTTTGCGGCCGAGGAGAAAGAGCTGTTTCCGCGGGCTGGGCGGCTTCCGGAGATGCAATCGCTCGTCGAGGAACTTAAAGATCAACATGAAGCCTTGCGCGAACTGTTTTCGGGAGCGCAGAAACGAAGGCTTGATCGTTGCGCGTTGGGAGCGCTGCAGGCGAAGCTCACCGCGCACATCCGCAAGGAAGAACGGGAGTTGTTTGAAGGCATGCAAAACGGGCTAGGGGCCGACGAAATGCAGGCGATAGGCGCGGCATTGGAGCGGGCGCTGGCGAAAGCGGTGACAATCTGCGCTTTGCCCGGCGCACAACCAAGCTGAGGCCGGGGAGTGTTTATAATCCCAGCATGCTCCCTGAACAGCAGTTTCGTAAGCATGCCGAGACCGCGTTGGAATCCCTGAAGAAGAGCCTGATAACTGCAGAGGAGTCCGCGGATATTGAAGTGGAAGACCAGGCTGGCGCGCTGCACATCTCCTTCGACGACGGTACCCGCTTCGTGATTTCGCCGAACGCTCCGGTGCAGCAAATTTGGATTTCGGCGCTCTCCACCAGTTTTAAGCTGGATTGGTCGGAAGCGGAGCAGGATTTTATTTTGCCGAAGACCGGTGAGGGACTGAAGGGGCTGATGTCGCGGGTAATCAATCAGCAACTCGGTGAGGAAGCCGTTCGGCTCACTTAGACGAAACTATTTCGCTCCCAGCTTATTCTTGAGATCGCGTGCGATTTGCTGGCCGTGGAAACGGCCATTTTCGATAAAGATCTCGTTGGTTCTCGAGCCCGCCACGATCACCCCGGCCACATAGATTCCCGGCACATTACTTTCCAGGGTTTCGGGGTCGCAGACCGGGCGGCATTGTTCCGAGGAAAGCTCAATCCCCATAGCGGTCAGAAAATCGTAGTCGGGGTGGTATCCGACAAGAGCAAATACAAAATCGTTCTTGAGGCGCACCGGGCCTTTTGGTGTCGCCAGGACTACCACTTCCGGTTCAATTTGCTGGACCCTACTATTAAAGTAGGCCTGAATCTCTCCATTCTTGATCCGATTTTCGATGTCGGGAAGAATCCAGTACTTCACGTGATGGTGCAACTTTGGACCGCGATGAACCAGGGTTACCCTTGACCCGTGCCGCCATAAATCGAGCGCAGAAATGGCGGCAGAATTCTTGCCGCCGATGACCAGCACATCGCAGTTAAAGTAAGGATGCGGCTCCCGGTAGTAATGAAAAACCTTGGGCAGGTCCTCTCCTGGAATGCCGAGCTGGTTTGCCAGATCGTAATACCCGGTAGCCACGACCAACTTGCGGGCGCGATAGTCGAAAATTCGCCCAAGATTGTCAATCGTCGTAATCTCGAAGTTGCCATCGGTCCCGGCGACGGTTTCCACCCGCTGATATTGCGCAAGCGGCAAGCTGTAGTGCTCGACCACTTTGCGGTAATACTCAAGCGCCTCCTCGCGCGTGGGCTTCTGGTGGGCGGTGGTGAAAGGAAGATCGCCGATTTCCAGGAGCTCCGGCGTGGTGAAAAAAGTCATGTTCGCCGGATAATTAAACAGCGAGTTCACTACACACCCTTTATCAATGACGAGCACATTGAAGCCCGCGCGTTGTGCCTCGATTCCGCAGGCCAGGCCGGTAGGGCCGGCGCCGATCACCAATACATCCAGCTTGCTTCCGGGGGAGGAGATAACCTCGGCGCGGGGAAGAGTATCGGGAATCTGCGTGGTTTCCAAAGATGGCGCCTCGCGGCAGGGTACGCGCCGCCGTCTAAAGGACGATTCTAGCATTCTTCCGGTGCTCCCCTGCGCCGCAGCCCCTAAGCTCAACCAGCACTTAACCCAGCCGCGCTATAATTTTTAGTGCCTTCATTCCCTTCGCCTACGTCAGGAAAATCCATGACAGCCGCAGCCGATCAGCAAACCCGCACGCGTACGGAATCCGACAGCATGGGACGGATCGAAGTCCCGGCAAATGTCTATTGGGGCGCGCAGACGCAACGCTCCCTCCTTCATTTCAATATTGGGCGCGACACCATGCCTCCGGAACTGATCCGCGCTTTTGGCATCCTGAAGAAAGCTTGTGCTCTGGTGAACCAGGACCTGGGCAAACTGCCGGCGGACAAGGCCAAGCTTATCGCGCAGGCAGCGGACGAAGTCATTGCGGGCAAACTCGCCGACCAGTTCCCTCTCCGCATCTGGCAAACCGGTAGCGGCACACAAACCAATATGAACGTGAACGAGGTTATCTCTAACCGCGCCATCGAAATTGCGGGCGGAGACATGGGGTCGAAGAAGCCGATCCATCCCAATGACCATGTGAACATGTCGCAATCGTCGAATGACACTTTCCCGGCGGCCATGCACATTGCCGCCGCCGACCGCGTGAAGAACGGGTTGATTCCGGCGATTCAACGCGTGCATGAGGCGATTGCTGCCAAGGCGAAGGAGTTTCATGACGTGGTGAAGATCGGGCGTACCCACTTGCAGGATGCCGTGCCCCTGACCTTCGGCCAGGAGATGGGCGGATGGGCTGCGCTATTGCAGAACGACATCAAGCGTCTGGAGCAGGTACTCGGCGGCTTATACGATCTCGCCATTGGCGGAACAGCTGTGGGTACGGGACTGAATACCCATCCGGAATTTGCCGAGCGGGCGGCGAAGAAGATCGCCGAGCTTACGGATTTGCCTTTCCGCTCGCATGGCAATAAGTTCGCTGCGCTTTCGGCGCACGACGAAATTATTTTTGCGCAAGGCGCGCTGGAGACGCTGGCCGCTTCGCTGATGAAAATCTCCAACGACATTCGCTGGCTGGCCTCCGGGCCGCGCTGCGGCCTGGGTGAGATTTCGATTCCGGAGAATGAACCCGGCTCTTCGATCATGCCGGGCAAAGTCAATCCCACGCAGTGTGAAGCCATGACCATGGTGTGCGTGCAGGTGCACGGCGCCACAGCGGCCGTGGGATTTGCCGGCTCGCAGGGCAACTTCGAGCTCAATGTCTTCAAGCCGGTAATCATTTACAACTTCCTGCACTCGGTCACGCTGCTCACTGACGCCTGCCACGGCTACGTCGAGTACATGGTCAAAGGGATCAAGGTGGATCGGGCTAAGGTTGATTGGTACGTGAAGAACTCCCTGATGCTAGTAACAGCACTGGCGCCCAAAGTCGGCTACGACAATGCGGCCAAGATCGCCCACACCGCACACGTAGAGCGCAGCAGCCTGCGCGAAGCCGCGGTGAAGCTGGGTCACCTGACGGAGGAAGAGTTCGATCGGTTGATGAAACCCGAGAGGATGACGAGGCCGTAAGAAGCGTTCACTTCGTTACAGCATCATGCTTGGCTAAAAGCCGAGCAACAGCTGCAATCTCTCCTGTACTGCTGCCATGACCTCGGGCGGAGCCACATCCGCATATTTCGCCTTGCGAGCCTGCCAGTCAATATTCTTCACCGCATCGGAAAGCACGACTCCGGTGATCTTCATCTGCGCTGGAAGAGACACTTCGAAGGGATATCCCTTAGACTGATTGGTAACCGGCACCACGACGGCAAGTCCTGTCTTTCCGTTGTAGCTTTTGGGAGATAAAACTAATGCGGGCCGCCAGCCACCCTGCTCGTGTCCAGCCCTGGGATCAAGGTTCAGCTTAATGATATGGCCGGCAGCGGGAACATAAGGCCGGGCTACCATATCTCCTTACCCAACGGCGGTCCCCATTGCAGTTCTTCGTGTCTGTTTTTTGGGGTTATCCGGCTGACCAGCGATTCCAGCGTGAGCTTCTCTTTCAGTGGACGGATCGTAATGCACCCCTCCGCCACTGTGAGCTTCACTTCCTCGTCCTCGCGAATGGAAGCCTCCCGGAGAACAGCCTTGGAAATTCTTACGGCCTGACTATTTCCCCAGCGAACCAACTGAGAACGAGTAGTGGACATGAAACTAGTATATACGATTGTATATCCCCGCGATGTTTGATCGTTTTTGCTTCGTCGACTCTTTAAGGCTTCCCCAGCCTCTCAGATCGTTATCCGCTAAAATCAAGCTGGAAGACTTATGAGAATCGGGGTTCTGGCGCTACAGGGGGATTTCGACGCACATCGCCGCCGGCTCGAAGAGCTGGGCGCGGAAGTTGTGCTCGTCAAGAAGCCGGAGCAATTCGACGAAATTGACGGGCTGGTGATTCCCGGAGGTGAGTCCAGCACCTTTCTGAAATTGCTCGGCGAAGCCGGATTTGAAAAACTCAAACAGTTCGTGCGGGCCAAGCCAAGCTTTGGCACTTGTGCCGGCGCCATTCTGCTGGCCAGCGAAGTCGAAAACCCGAAACAGGCAGGTCTGGGCGCGATCGACATCCGAATTCGCCGCAACGCCTATGGCCGCCAACTGGAAAGCTCGATACGCCAGGGCAAACTCCTTTTCGGGGAGATGAGTGATGACCCGACCGAAATGGTTTTCATCCGAGCGCCGAAAATCGAGCGGCTTGGCGGCGCGGTGGAAGTATTGGCCAAGGAAGGTGAGGATCCCGTAGTCGTCCGTCAGGGGAAAGTGATGGCAGCAACCTTCCATCCGGAACTCTCCGCGGACACTCGAGTTCACCAGGCGTTTCTCGATCTGGTTCACAACGGGACGCCGGAAAAGCCTTCATCCTAGACTTGCAGAGGATTTGTCATGTGTCGAAACATCAAAACTCTTTTCAACTTTGAGCCTCCCGTCACGGACGAGGAAATTCGAGCCGCCTCGCTGCAATTCGTTCGCAAAATAACGGGGTTCAACAAGCCCTCCAAGCCGAATGAGGCCGCTTTTTTTGCCGCCGTGGATGAGGTGGCCGCCGCTTGTGCGCGGCTTCTGAACTCGCTAGAAACGAGCGCACCCGCCAAGAACCGCGAAGAAGAGGCTGCCAAAGCCAAAATGCGAGCAGCGCTAAGATTTGGTGATTGACGCAACCGGCTCAACCTGGTCGCGCGGGCGACTTTGGAATTGCGACAAACGCGCTTTTTACGCTTCGCTTTAGTCCGGTTTCCGGACTGTCGCTCCATTGCTTGGAGGAACTTAGACTTTAACCACGGGCCGTTCGGCGTGAAGCTGTTGGAGTGCTTGCACGTTCACTTCTCCGCGCTGCAATGCGGCAATACCCTCGGCGGCGGCGCGGGCGGCGGAGAGCGTGGTGATTGTCGGAATACGCGCCTGCACAGCGGCGCGGCGGATAGCCTTCTCGTCGAAGAAGGGATCCTGCCCGTGCGGGGTGTTGATGATGAGCTGAATGCGTTCGCCCTTGATCAGATCCACCACATTGGGCCGACCCTCTTTGACCTTGTACACGCGCTCGACGCTCATGCCGGCAGTTTCGAGGATGTCGGCGGTGCCGGCGGTGGCGACCAGCTTGAAACCCATGTCCACGAATTTGCGGGCGACCTCGGCGACGTGTGGTTTGTCGTGGTCGGTGACGCTGATGAAAACGGTGCCTTCGATGGGTAGCTTTTGACCGGCGGCCAATTGCGCTTTGGCGAAGGCTTCGCCGAAGTTGTCGGCAACGCCCATGACTTCGCCAGTGGATTTCATCTCTGGGCCAAGGACGGTATCGACGCCGGGAAATTTGTTCCAGGGGAAGACCGGGGACTTTACGTAGAAGAAGGAGCCGGTGTCGAGGTCTTTTTTCTGGTCGATAAACTCAGGAAGAAATTCGCGGAGCTTGCGGCCGGTCATCAGCCGTGAAGCGATCTTGGCCATGGGAACGCCGGTGGCTTTGGAGACGTAAGGCACGGTGCGCGAGGCACGAGGATTGACTTCGATGACGTAAACCTTGCCGCTGTCGTGCCCATTGCCAGGTACTATGGCTGTTCGCGGGATGGCGAACTGGATGTTCATCAGGCCGATGACATTGAGGGCGCGAGCCAGCTTGAAGGTGTAGTCGCGCATACGGTCGAGAAGATGCTTGGGAATGTCCACGGCGGGAAGCACGCAGGAGGAATCACCGGAGTGGATGCCGGCTTCTTCGATATGCTGCATGATGCCGCCGATGACGACGTCTTTGCCGTCGGAGAGCGCGTCCACGTCGACTTCGATGGCGTCTTCGAGGAAGTGATCGATGAGAACAGGACGGTCCTGCGAGTACTCGACGGCCTGCTTCATATAGTGGACGACGGTTTCTTCGTCGTAGGCGATGACCATGGCGCGCCCGCCGAGAACATAAGAAGGCCGCACGAGCACCGGGTAGCCCACACGATTGGCGCCGGCGACGGCCTCTTCGATGGAAGCGGCCATAGCGCCGGGAGCCTGCGGGATTTCGAGATCCTCGAGAAGCTTGTTGAAACGCTTGCGATCTTCGGCGAGGTCAATGGATTCGGGCGAAGTGCCGATAATTTTTGCGCCTGAGCCTTTAAGAGGCAGAGCCAGATTCAGCGGGGTCTGGCCCCCGAACTGCACGATGACGCCGATTTCTGTTCCGGCGGAAGCTTCGTGCTCGTAGACGGAGAATACGTCTTCGAAGGTGAGCGGCTCGAAGTAGAGGCGGTCGCTGGTGTCGTAGTCAGTAGAGACCGTCTCGGGATTGCAGTTGACCATGACGGTCTCGTAGCCGTCTTCCCGCAGGGCGAATGAGGCGTGGCAGCAGCAGTAATCGAACTCAATTCCCTGCCCTATGCGGTTGGGGCCGCTGCCGAGAATGATGACTTTTTTCGTTGCAGTTGGCGTGGCTTCGTCTTCATCTTCGAAGGTCGAGTAGAGATACGGGGTGTAGCTTTCGAATTCTGCGGCGCAGGTGTCGACCCGCTTGTAGACGGGCTTCACGCCGAACTTCTTGCGGAGGTGACGAATCTTTTCCTGGCCGCCTTTTCCGTTGAGCCGCCATGTTCCGGCCAGACGGCCGTCGGAGAAGCCCATGCGCTTGGCCTCGCGGACGACGTCGGCGGGAACCGATTCCATGGGGTGCTTTTCGGCTTCCAGCTGCATGTCATTGATCTCTTTGAGCTGGTAGAGAAACCACGGATCGATGGAAGTCATCTTGGCCAGTTGCTTGACGGTGTGTCCCTGGCGAAGCGCGTACTGAATGTAGGAAAGGCGCTCGGGGTGCGGAGTTACAAGGCGCTGGGTGAGAATCTTGGGTTCGATTTTATCGCCGCCAATGCGCTTGCCAGTATCAAGCGCGCGGACACCCTTCATCAAAGCCTCCTTGAAGGTGCGGCCGATGGCCATGACTTCACCGACGGACTTCATCTGCGGGCCGAGGTTTTCGTCGGCCCCAGGGAATTTCTCGAACTGCCACTTGGGAATCTTGACGACCACGTAGTCGAGTGTCGGCTCGAAACAGGCGGGCGTCTTGCGGGTGATGTCGTTGGGGATCTCGTCGAGCGTGTAGCCGACGGCCAGCTTGGCGGCGATCTTCGCGATGGGGAAACCGGTGGCTTTTGACGCTAAGGCCGAGGAGCGCGAGACACGCGGATTCATTTCGATGACGACCATGCGGCCGGTTCCGGGGTGAACGCCGAACTGAATATTCGATCCACCGGTTTCGACGCCGATTTCGCGAATGACGGCGATCGCTGCGTCGCGCATCGCCTGGTATTCACGGTCGCTGAGGGTCTGCGCCGGGGCCACGGTGATGGAGTCGCCGGTGTGTACGCCCATGGGATCGAAGTTCTCAA
>Ga0335085_10005425_pt1 | contig 20472 bp, 19 predicted proteins | sample Lox_Sample_45_FD_206712 | JGI IMG/M metagenome (GOLD analysis project Ga0335085, IMG submission 206712) | Soil microbial communities from Loxahatchee National Wildlife Refuge, Florida, United States - Lox_Sample_4.5 | ecosystem: Environmental > Terrestrial > Soil > Wetlands | place: USA...
CCACCCGCACATCTCCAAGCGCCTCGCTGCCGAGGGCCAGCGGGAGGGTCACTTCATAGTCGCGGGGGGGGCCGAAGACGGCGCCGAGTTGCCGCAGGATCCCCGCTTGCACGAGTTGGGAATAGCGTGGCGCCGGGGTGAGATGATGGCCTACCTCATCAGGGTTGCTATGAACCAGGACAGCGAGATTCGTGTCGGTGATGGCGACGTAGTCGACGACGGGGGAATAGGCCACGGCCGATTCCATAAGCGATTTCAGGCCCCGGTCGGAAGCAAGGCGCGTTTGCACGAAGCTGCGCAGCGCCTGGAAATCCTGCGGATTCTCTCCTTCCGGCATAGGACTCACATGCAGCGCCGCGTCCGCCTGGTGATAAATCTCATATGAGACGTTTTCGCCCTTGGATTGGACTTCCAGCAGGGCCTGGCGCGTAAGATTCGAGATGTAAACCGTGGAGGTGACGACCACCACCAGGAGGACCAACAGGGTGATCAGCGCGGTGAGCTTAGCTTTGAGGCTCAGCCTCATATTCCTTCAACTTATTATGTAGGGTTTTCAAACTGATGCCCAAAAGTTCCGCGGCGCGCGTTTTGTTGTTTTCGGTATACCCGAGGGTTTCATGAATCAGACGGCGCTCGGCATCTGCCACCGTCATTCCCGGCCGCAAGCGCAAGGTGTCGTTCGGGCCCGCCACCACCGTCCCGCTGAAGTCGAGGCCCAGGTTTTCTTTCCCCAGGATTTCGCCGGTACAAGTCACCAACGCCCGTTCCAGGGCATTACGGAGCTCGCGCACGTTTCCCGGCCACGTGTGCTTGTTCAGGGCGCCAAGCGCCTCGGCGGAGATGCTTCTCACGGAGCGGCCATGCTTGCGGTTCAAGCCTTCGAGGAGCGCCGCCGCCAAGTCCGGAAGGTCGTCCAGATGCTCGCGCAAGGGGGGCATGGCAACGTGCACAACATTGAGGCGGAAATACAAATCGCGGCGGAGTTGCCCCTGGGCCACGGCCTCCTCCGGCACCTTGTTGGTGGCAGCCAGCACACGCACATCGACGGAGATTTCCGACTTGCTTCCCAGGCGGCGAACTTTCGAGTCCTCCAGGACCCGCAGAAGCTTGGCCTGCGTCGCCAGCGGCATTTCGCCGATTTCATCGAGCAGCAAGGTGCCTCCATCAGCCAACTCAAAGCAGCCGATGCGCCGCTCCACCGCCCCCGTGAACGCGCCTTTCTCGTGGCCGAAGATTTCACTCTCCATCAAAGATTCGGGGATCGCCGCGCAGTTCACGGCCACAAAGGCCTTGGCCTGGCGGGGACTGAGTTCGTGGAGGGTGCGTGCCGCCAACTCCTTCCCCGTGCCGCTTTCGCCGGTGATCAAAACCGACGCGCTCGAGGGTGCGACCATTCCAATCAGGCGCATCACTTCCTGCATTTTGGCGGAGCGGCCCACCAGGCTTCCCAGCACGCCCAGATCGCGCAGCCGGCGATGCGCAACTTCCAACTGGCGCTCGCCTTCCTGGCGCTCCATGCAATTGCGCAATTCCACCTGCAGCCGTTTGGGATTGATGGGTTTTTCCAGGAAGTTGTAAGCGCCCAGCTTGGTGGCCTCAACCGCTTCTTCAATAGTCCCCTGGCCCGTCAGCATGATGAAGCGCAAGCCGGGCCGGGCGTCATGGAGTTGACGCAAGAGCTCCATGCCTGTCACTTGCGGCATACGAAGATCGGAAATGACCACGGCGGGATTAAAAGCCGCAATCTTTTCCAGAGCCTCGGCGCCGTCACTGGCGGTTTCGGTTTCGTAACTCCAGGCGCTTAGCAGGTCTGACAAACCCTGCCGGGCATGGGGGTCATCCTCCACCACCAAAATTTTTCCCAGCTTGGCCACGCCCTACCCCCCGTCCCAATTATATTACACCGGTTCGGCCCAGAGGGCAGGGGCCAATCCCAAGGGTGCGTTAGCCAAAAAGTAATCTTTTGACATTACTCTATGTGGACTCTATACTGCGACATTACTAGGCGTGCCCTCGCTCCTGGTGAAGGCCCTGTCCCCTGCGGGCCTCCATCTTTGCCGCCCATGATCAGGAAGGTGTTGCTCGTTGACATTGATGTGTCTTCGCAGGAGCAGTGCGCGCGCGTTCTGCGCGACTGCGCGTGCGACGTCAGAGCGGTGAATTCAGCCGCCGCGGCATTGACGCTGCTCGGGAGCAGGAAATTCGATGCTGTTCTGGTGGACTTCCGCCTGGCGACCCAGGATGGATGCAACCTGCCCACTGCCGCCAAGCGCGCGCAACCGGGAATCAAGATCATTCTCATGGTGGAAGGGATCGGCAACGCCCCTCCCCAGCAGGTCCTACGCCTGCGCGGAAATCCTCTCCTTACCAAGCCCCTGAAAATCGAAGAACTGGCGCAGGCTTTGGAGGACCCGGCGCCACCGTCACCGGCGGGAACTGACGCGGCCGAGTCAGCGTCGGCTCCGGCAGAGTTTGCGGGCCTCGTCGGGACATCAGACCGGATGAAGAAAATATACCGGCTGGTTTCCAAAGTGGCATTGCAGCGGCACCCGGTTCTGATCATGGGCGAAAGCGGCACGGGGAAGGAGTTGGTGGCGCGGGCCATCCACACGCACGGCCCCCGCCGCGACCAACCCTTCGTCCCGGTTGATTGCGGAGCACTGCCGCCGACGCTCATTGAAAGCGAGTTGTTCGGGCACGTCAAAGGCGCTTTCACCGGGGCTGCCCAATCGCGACAGGGGTTGCTGGCGGCCGCCGGCTCGGGCACGGTCTTCCTGGATGAAATCGGCGAACTGCCCATCGAACTGCAATCGCGGCTGCTGCGCGCGCTCCAAGAACATGAAATCCGGCCTCTGGGGAGCAACGAGCGGATAGGGTTTGACGCACGGGTCATCGCCGCTACCAACCAGGATTTGGAGGCGGGAATAAAGCACGGCACCTTTCGCAAAGATTTGTTCTTCCGCCTCAACGTCGTCTCCATCAAGATGCCTTCGCTCCGCGATCGCAGAGAGGATATCCCGCTGCTGGCCCGGCATTTCCTGGCGCGTTGCGGAACCGAAAAATCAGTGGTGCAGATTTCCGACGAGGCCCTGGGGCGTTTGCTGAGCTATGACTGGCCCGGCAACGTTCGCGAGTTGGAGAATTGCATCCAACGGGCGGTTTCACTGGGATCAGGGGCCTTCATTCAATTGCAGGATTTGCCCTCCCCCATGCTCTATAACCTCGGGCGCAAGTCCTCTTCCAGGCAGGATCTGACCACCCTGCAAGCACTCGAACAGCAGGCCATCCGGCAGGCACTCCGCGCCACGGGAGGGGATCGAGCGCGCGCCGCAAAGCTCTTGGGCATCGGGAAAACCACCATCTACCGCAAGCTCAAAGAATACGGCATTGACGCGAGCCCGGCGGAGGCGCAGGGCAAATTTGACTTTCCCGCGATCGCCTGACGCCACCAACCCTTCATACTGGGTAAGTGCATACACCGGCCGGAATTCCCACCGCCTTGGGCCGTTTCCGCCGTCTATCACCCAAACATTGGCGCGTATTGAGTGGGACATATTGTCATGCTCTCTTGGGGTCCCCACAGCTTTTTGTAAGTGGATTTATTTTCAGTATGTTATCAGCTTTGGTAGAGGGAAAAGCGGTTTTCTGACTCTTTGTTTTCAAGAGGTTCTCAGCTTGGGACACATTGTCGCCTGATGGACACGATGTCGCCATGCCATTTGGGGGTCTTGAGGCTTGGAAAGTGGCACCATAAGCCCTTCATGTTCCATGGGCCGGGCGTGCTCCCCTTCCGGCTTGACCGGATGGATGAGCCAGCGCCAGCATACACTCAATATCATAGTCTACATTTCTGCCGTTTGTCAAGGAAAATCGTAAAAGGAATCCTCAGGAATGAAAAGATTCGACCCGCGGCTGAGTTCAGAGGATTTGAAGGGGCGGCGGCGGGTCAAACACCGGTGCGAAGATCACAACTCCATAGGTTTCCTCTCCCTCCCCCACGCCAAATGTGATCCCGCTTTGCCCATCAAGTTCGGGGGAGTCCAGCGTCTCTAGCGTGTTGCGCCTTACCACACTCCGACCCAGTAGTGCCCGAACCACCACATCCCCATAGGACTGCGCCGTCACATAGGCGTGGCCCAGCCACACGGCGTTATCCGGGTGCCGAACTTGTGCGGACACCGGCGCGGTCACGGCAATTACAGCCAGCCAGAACAGCGTTGCAACTCTAATCCCGAAACGGAATCGTTTGATGTGCATGAGTTCTCCTCGTGCCCTGTGATTCCGTGGCAGCGCCAGTGAGTCTCAATCACGAGGGCCGCTCGGTTTATTCCCAAAGCAAGAGCGATGGCAAGGAAGCCGGAGCCGCCAGACGCAAGTATTCGTACCCGATACCGGCCAGTCCCTGGTAAAACGAGGCGAGGAAGGGAGTTTTCTTCCAGCCCAATGCGTAGCTCCCCCCTTGTCGGGAGCGACGAAGGATAGAAGATGCCATCTTTCGGGCGTCCTCTAAGTAAGCCGGATCGCCGAGCTCTTTGGCCGCCACCACCAGCGCCTCGACGCGCCCCATCGCGCCGCAGCATACCGTGTCCGGTTCCTCCGTTCCAGCCAGCCGGGTGGCCCGCAGGCCGTGGGAAATATCCTCACGGACCTGTGGAGTATCGAGAATGGGTAGCGCGGCGAGGCGGCTCATAGCGATCCCTGGGGCGCCGTGGCACCAGGCCGTTCGATGGGCATAACCCTGTTCGTTAGGTGGAAGTCGGAAGTCGGGCCAATTGGAAACCTCGGGCATAAAAACGCTGCTTTCATAAGCCTCGGCCTCCAGCGCGGCCTCCCGGAAAGAAGTCTTGCCCGTTGCTTCATACAGCTTGAGCAGAGCGTAGGCGATCCCGGCAGCGCCATGGGAAAACCCGGTCAGCATCTTTTCCCCTAGCGTTTTCCACGCCCTCGGCCCCTTCCGGCGTTCCGACCGATGGTGCAAAAGATGCTCCCCACACAGGACCGCCTTATCGAGAGCCTCCGGAAGCCGTGTCGCTCGATAGAGTGCCAGCAGAGCCAGTGCCGCTCCGGCCGCTCCCATCAGCAGGTCGAATTTGCGGTCCGACGTAATGTGCTCGGCATCCAGCATTTCGGCAAAACGCCGGGCATGGTGCAGCCCTTCCTCTTCTCCCAGGAAATCACTAGCTCGGACGAGCGCATAGATGACGGAAGATTGCCCCACCCCGGCGCCGATGCCCGACTGGAAGAGCACCCGTACATACTCGGGCCGCACCCCCTCGCGGACGACCGTTGCCAGGGCGGAGCGGGCCAGGGCAGTCAAGTCCGGCTCCCCCACAAGCTTTTGCACCGCCGCCAGGAACAACGCCACACCGCAAAGGCCGTCGTACAAGCGCGGGGTCATTGGCTCCAGCTGCCAGCGCTGGGCCTCGGCGTAATAGGCCAGCGTGTTCCAACTAATGCCGTCCTGGAAGGGGATCGCGGCCCGGCGAATCTCGTGGGCGATGCGGAGCGCCTCTGCCAGGAAATCGTCCGGGCCCGCGTCGTCTTCCCCCTGGACCCTGGACGCCTCGAAGCCTGTGTTACCTGTCATTTTCGGCTCGCCTCGCTGCAGCTCGAACGAAGCGCGAAGGAAACCTAATTGGCGCTCCAAATCCTCCTCGCTCAGGATTCCGAAACGCCTTTGGACCTGGGAAAACCCGGATTCCCGAAAGAATTGAGGGATCAAGCCACCCCCTTCGAGAAACAGACCGTCGCCTTCCGCCGCGAACTGAAACAAGGGGATATCTCCTTGCAGGAGGCTCCTTCGCTCATCTGCCAGGATCGGCCAACTGGGGGGCCGGTCCTCGGCATAGAGCAAGGGGCGGCTAAACAACTCCAATTCTATGCTCGCGCCCATGCCATCGCGGAGGCAGCGGGGAGAGTACAGCCGCTTCATCATCGAACCGTATATCGCCGTGTCCCTGAATACGAAACGCAGGCCCGACCAATTTCGCAGAGGACCGTTGGGGCCCACTATCTCGGCCCCGTGCGCCTGAAGAAAACGGTACATCTGCTCGAACCCGGCGGCCATCTGCTCCACGTAAAGGGCCGCCTGCACCTTCTCACCATCCAAGATCACAACATTGTCGGTCGGCCGGAGAGAAATCGGCTCCGTACCAAGTCGCATGGCGTCGGTGTTAGTGTTCTCCCAAACTTTTTTCCGCCGGTGCGTCAGGTCAACCTCGGTTCCGCCCAGCCCGCTGTAGTCGTAGCTCTCACCCGAAAGCCGGATCTCCCGGCGCGGCAGCAAGGCGGTGCGGATCACCGAGTCCTCATAGAAGAACCGGCCGGCAAGGGTGAGCGGTCCTTCCTCTCCCTGTGATCCGAAGTACCGGATGCGCGGCTGGAGCAAGGCTTCATGGTCAATCAACACCGGGTGTTCGCCCACAGCGATGAGGTTCTCGTGATGGCAGTCGCTACCTTCCAGGGCATAAATCAGACACACGAGCATCCCCGCGCGGAAGTAAAAGGCCTCGACATCACGCTGATGTTGGCAGGGACGGGTCTCCACTTCTTCCACCCAGCCGTAGGCGCCGCCATCCAGCACCTGGAGAGTCCGGAAGGCAGGCAGTCCGGCGTTACGGTTGATCCAACCGAGCAAATTCCAATAGGCGGCCTCGGCCGCGATCATCTTGGGTTTGTAAATCAGCCTGACGCCAGCGGCGAAGTGCGCCCGCAGCGCCGTGCGTCCCGCCCGGTGCCGGTCCGACAAGTCGGTATCCAGCCTCATGACGGTCCCGAGCCCCAGGCCCTGGCTGAAGCGTGCTTCCAGTTCCGCGTGGTCAGCTTCCAGGCGAAGGAGAAACTCCCGAGCCGCATCCACCCACTGGATGAGCCGGGTGGCCAAGTATCTCGCCAGCACCGGGTATTCCAGAAAGAGGCGGAGTAGGCCCTCTCCTTGGAGGGAGCGCAGGAAGGATTCGTAGAGTTGTCGGCAGCCAGTGACGGCAAGCGGTTCTGATTCACTGGGAATTGCTGCGGGCGATGCCTGGTGCGCGGTGCGAAAACCCGTGAATTCGAGATCCAGGGTCTCTGCCGCGATCTCCCCCCAGGAAACCAGCAGCGACTGCTCCCACTGCCGATGGGCCGCCTCCGCCAACAAGCAATAGGCGCCCTCGGTCCCCTTCTGAAGTGCTTCTCGGGCGAGCCGTAGGAAGGGATAAAAAAGCTCTTCAAAGGCGACGGGTTGCTCTCCCCGAATCGAAGACAGGTCGTTCTTCAGGAGGGTGTCGTCGCAAGGCTCCTGGGAAGACTGGATCATACACACCAGCAACCGCACCCAAGGCGGCAACTCGGGGTTTATCTGCCGGACTCGCCCCACCAAGTCCCGGGCGCAACCCCCATCCAGCCCATCCCAATGGAGGCGCTTGGCGAAAACCTTCTCGTCGCCCTTAGCACAGTTTTTTCGCCACGCGGCTATTCGTTTATCAATTACTTCGGAATCGTTGGCACGAGTTTCCGGCAGGAAATCGCCGCTCAGACGCTCCTCTAGGAACGCCGAACGCTCCACGATTTCCCAGAGTGGATCGCTTGATATGGACACACTTCCTGAACGACGAAATTCCCCGCTACGAACAGGCTCCGCGAGGGCACAGACAGCTCCTCACTTGAGTCAAGCTGTTAATTTCACTACCGCTTGGAAAGAGAATCACTTCCCCTCATTTTATGGTCGGATTCTCCCACCGTGGACGGTGGAGTCAAGACTCGTCGCCAGACTCGTTGGCTTGGCGATGGCAGGCGTCCCCCTCTCTGTCCTTTCGGGCCGCCCGTCTCACCAAGCGAGAGGTCTGGAAGTTTATATGTGCGACCGCGTTCGTAGCAGGCAGAGGCCCCTGCATCGCCATTCAGTCTTGCAAGGCTAACGGCACGCCATGGAACTGGCTACCTGACGGGGAACCGCGCCACCCGCGACCTTTTCAACGTCCGTTTCCGAGAGCTCATCCTCGACCTGCGGCGCCCGGGGTTTGAGTTCCTTGCCCTTCTCAATTGACTTTTCCTTTTCTTCTGCCATGGCGATTCCCCCTCTTAATGATTTGCGGCGCGATTATGTACCAGCATCTGTTGTGATAAGGTTTCTGCCTGCTCCGCCTGCGACCTTTTCAAAGTCCTCGTCCACGAACTCGTCCTGCTTGGTTCCGGCAGGGGTCTGGGTTCCCTTGTCAATCTCGATAGGGTTTTCCTTTTCTTCTGCCATGGGTGTCCCTCCTTCTTAAGGATTCTTGAACGAAGATAACGCTGAGGCCCCAAAAGAAAGGAAACCCTGCACAGCCGCAGTAAAGCGACGTAGCGGTACCCACTCCCGCCGCTGTCTGTCCAACTTGATATTGGGAGTTAGGGACATGGCCCCACCTCGTCGCGGATGAAAGTCATCCGCCTTCCCCTGGACGGTACGTCTGCCCGCTTCCTCAATGGGCCTTGAAATCGCGTGAGTCTTCTGAGCCTGCTTAGCCAGCTATCGCTATTAAGACTTAAAGTTTTCCATAATGTACAGTATGTCCGAATCCTAGCACAGGCGCCTTCGGAGTCAAGACCAATTGTCAGACCATTTGTCTGTAGCAATGATGGCGCGGACTTGTGGTCCATAAACCACCCTGCAAATTCCCCACGATTCGACATCCCTCCCTTTTCAAGTTAGGATTCAGGGGCGCGCCTCCCTCACGGAGGAACCGTAGGATTAACTCGGACGATGGCTACAATAGCCCTTGATGCGACTTACAGTGCTGACCCGCAGCTTACCGGTATCGGCGTGTACTCGCGCCGCCTCATCGAAACTCTGCTCACTTTGGACACACCGCACCGGTTTCTGATCTGTTACCGGCTGTCGCGTCTTGGCCGGCGCGAGTACTTCCTGCGGCCGGGATCAGTCCCCGGCACTCGCGCGCAGTTCTCCGTGCGCGTCTATCAGGAGCCGCTCACCTTCTGGCTGCCCTGGCAGGCGCAACTTTTTCACAGCCTTGCCCAGCGCCCACCGGCTTTCCACTTCCGCCAGGAGATTGTGACCGTCTTCGATATCTTTCCCATCACCGGCGAGAACTACTCCACCGCGGACTTCCGCCGGAAGTTCTCCGAGCTTCTTTTGCAAGCCGTGGGCCGCGCCACGCGGGTCATTACTGCCTCATACGCTACGGAAAGCCTGCTGATTTCGCGCGCGCATGTCCCGCCGGAGAAGATCCGAGTGATTCCGCTGGGTGTCGATTCCCCTTCCGTCGTCCTTTCGCCGGAGGAACGCTTGCGGGAGCGCGCCCGCATCCTCGGCGGTGAGGGTGAAATGATCTTGACCGTGGGCGTGATACAAACCCGCAAAAACACGCTCAATATGCTCAAGGCGCTCAAGACTCTTCCGGAAAATTACAAACTGGTGCTTTCTGGAGGCAATGGGTACGGCAGCGAGGCCGTTCATCAATTCATTCGCACTGAATCCCTCGACGACCGTGTGAAACTCCTGGGATTCATTGACGACGCACAACTGGCCCGCCTCTACCAGGCCGCCAGCGTCTTTCTTTTTCCCTCCTTAGAAGAGGGTTTTGGCATTCCCGTCCTGGAGGCATTGGCGAGCGGCGTGCCGGTGGTGACCTCCAACGTTTCGTCGATGCCGGAAGTCGGCGGCGAAGCAGCCTTGTACGTGGACCCGCACGACCCCGCGGATATTGCGCAGAAGGTTGTGCAGGCAGTTGAGGATTCGGCACTGCGGACGGCTTTGGTCCAAAAAGGACTCGCCCGGGCAAGCGAATTCACCTGGCGGCGCACCGCCGAAGCGACGCTGGCGGTTTACGATGAGATCCTGTAGGGGACGCCATGGCGTGCCCTACGACAAATCACTCTGGTTCATGGTAATCTTGAGTCAACAGGAGTTGATTTATGGCGACCAGAACTCTGCTGACTGTCGAACAATACGCCGCCCTCGATGAACCCGTGGGGGTGCGTTACGAACTAAACCAAGGGGAACTCATCGTGACGCCTTCCGCCAACTTCTTGCACAATGACATTCGCGATCGCCTCAATGCGCGGCTGCGAGCCTTTCTGGATGCCCATCCCTGTGGAAATGTAATCAGCGAGATGGATATGGCGCTCGGAACGGAGACGGTCCGACGACCCGATGTGGCGTTCATTGGCAAAGGCCGTTTGGATGGCATCGATCTTGAGCGAGTCCCTTTGCCGATTGCTCCCGATCTGGCCATTGAAATCGTTTCCAAGAACGACCGTGCCGATGATCTGAATCTGAAAGTCTCGCAGTATCTTCAGGCGGGAGTTCAGGCGGTCTGGCTTTTCTACCCCACCACCCAACTCGCCTACCGTTACGTTCCGGGCAAACTTGATCCGCAGGTTCGCAGCACCAAGGCGGGTGACCGGTTCGAAGAGCCGGAATTGCTAAGCGGGTTTTCATTGCCCTTATCTGAAATTTTCAAATAAGCCAGCAAGGAAAAGCCGCGGACACAAAACAGGTCCGCGTCACAATTCTGTCCCCGCTCACGTCCACTACGTTCCCGTGCTGCTGTAATTTGCCACCCCGCGGTTCCAAACCACAATCGCCAGAACTGAGAACTCGGCGGCGACCACCGGCACGAGGTGGAAATACGGCGTGAAGGCGGTTCGTCCCAGGAAGTGGGTGGTGGGATAAAAGGTGGCGAACCCAAAAGGAATAATCCAGCTCAGCAAAAACTGAATGAAGACGTTATAGATGGTCAAGGGGTAGCGGCCGAAATTGAGCATGTTGAATACCGGGGGCACAATCCCCACACGGTCTTCAAACCAGAACGACACTGCCGTCAAAATCAGGAAGACAGCCAAGTAGATGGCGGCACCACAAACGACCATGACTACGAACCAGAGATAATCCGGAATTCTTATCGTCAGATGCAAGCGGTGAACGCAGAGGGCCACCACGACACTGCCGGTTACGACTTCTTGCAGCGACTCGAGGCGGAATTTTTCAAAGATTACCTGAAAGAGCGTGGAGACAGGCCGCAATAGTACCCGATCAAACTTCCCCTCGATGACATAAATCTCGCTGAAATCATAGAGATTCCAACTGACCACATTGAAAAAGCCGAGGGGAATGAGGGAGAACCCGTAGAGGAACATAACCTCGTAAAACGACCAGTCCTGCAAGCGCGGGATTTTCGAGAATAAGACCAGAACAAAACCAAACCCCAGGACAGTGGCCGCCATGGAGGAAAAGAAAGCGATAATGAAGTCCGCTTTATACGCCAAGCGCACTTTCGCGTACTGCGCGAAATATTGAACCAATAGCCGGAAGTGCCGTTTCATCACTCTCCTTGTTCTTCGGCCGCGCGCCGATTGCGGTTAACACGGCTGCCCGAATCAGCGATATCTGGGCATAGGGCTCTTCACTTTTGCACTTTGCCTTTTGACTTGCCTTCCCGCTCCGCGGTTACCCTCCCTGGATGATCACTTTCCGGGTTGACCAGCGCCACAGGCCGTCGCCAAGGGCCAGTAGAATCGCCACCCAGAGAATCTGAATCGCGATGGCGCGCGCAATACCGCTGCCATTCAGCTTGCCCAGGTAAATCAACATGGGCACGTAGCTGATGTATTCGAAGGGCATCAGGGCAAGGATTTTCTGAAATATCTGGGGGAAAAAGGTCATCGGCAGCAGCAATCCGGAAAAAAGCTCCAGCAGGAAGAACTTGGCGCGCATCAGTCCCAAAATGGATTGCAGGCGCAAGGCGAAAGTGCCGACGGCGAAATTGATGGCGGCGACGATCAGGAAGCTCAAGCTGACGCTGACCAGAAACGCTCCGGCGTGGCCAAAGCCGGCGGGGGGGCGCAAGGGATAGACCAAAAACAACACCAGGGCGGTAGGGACCGTGAGCAGGGCCAGGCGAAAAACCGATTCTCCCGCTGCCCGCGCCACATACATCATCTGAATATTCACAGGTTTAATCAGGTCCATCGCCAGGCGGCCTTCCATGACCTGGTAGGCAAGCTCCTGGTCGATATTGTTGAAATAGAATGAACGGATAATCCACCCCACGCCGATGTAAGTCAAAAGATGCGCGAAGTCAAAGCCTTCGATTGATGCGCTGTGCTCGTAGATGGCTTTCCAGATAAAGTAATATACAGACACATATATAAAGTACGTGACAATTCCGGTAAAGTACCGCAGCCGGTAAGCGAGGGTATTGATAAAGCCCACGTGGGCGAATGCCCAATAGAGCCGCGCAACTCGCCTCATGGAAAGGGAAGGTCTCATGCCCGGAATCGGATTGGCGACGTCGGCCGACGGCATCAACCCACCTCGCCGCTCAGGTAGATGCGCTTGACGATTTCTTCGATGGGTTCCTCTTCCACCAGCAGGTCACGCACTTGCAGGGTATTCACAATCTGGCGAATCACGTCGGCGCTGGAATGCTTTTCCCGGTCGAAGCGGATCAGGTAGGTGAGCTCGTCGACGCCCTCGCAGGCGATCCCATCTGTTTCGATCAGCGCCAGGCGCGGAACCTGTGAACGGTCTTTCAAAAAGAATTTCACCTGATTGAATTTGGCCAGGCGTTTCTTCATCTGTTCCAGGTCACCATCGAAGAGGATCCGCCCCTTGTCGATGATGATGATGCGTTTGGAAAGCTCCTCAATATCGGAGAGGTCGTGTGTGGTCAGCAACACGGTGGTGCCTTCCGTGCGATTCATCTCCTTCAAGAACTCCCGGATGCGCTCTTTGGCCACCACGTCAAGGCCAATGGTGGGCTCATCCAGGAAAAGCACCGGCGGATTGTGCAGCAGGGACGCAGCCAGATCACACCGCATGCGTTCGCCCAGACTCAGCTTGCGGACGGGCGTGTGCAAATACTCTTTCAGGTTGAGCATTTCGCTGAATACATCCAGGCGCCGGCGATAGTCCTGGTCGGGAATTTCGTAGATCTCTTTGAGCAGCTTGAATGATTCGACGACGGCGATATCCCACCAGAGCTGGGTGCGCTGGCCAAAGACCACACCGATGTGCTTCGTATAGTGGCGGCGCTCGCGGTAAGGAACGAATCCGTTCGAAACCACGCGCCCGCCCGAGGGGGACAAGATGCCGGTGAGAATTTTGATGGTGGTGGATTTCCCCGCCCCGTTGGCTCCGATGTAACCCACCATCTCACCGCGCTCAATTGAGAAGCTCACGTGGTCTACGGCATGGACCGTTAAATATTCCCGGACGAAAAGGTTTTGCAAGGCGCCCAAGACGCCTTCGCGCCGGCGAAAGGTCCTGAATTCCTTGACCAAATCCTGAACTTCAATAATGGGTGGCATGCAGAGAAATCTACCTCGGGGGATAGGCGACCATTGCCAACCCCACCTTTTGGATTCTAGCAGAGTCCTATTCGCCCCGAATCATTCGCCAATGACTTTGATCAGCACCCTTTTGCGGCGCTGGCCGTCGAACTCGGCGTAATAAAGCTGCTGCCAGGGACCGAAGTCGAGCTTGCCGTTCGTGACGGGCACCACAGCCTGGTGCCCGATGAGAAGACTCTTCAAGTGGGAATCGCCATTATCCTCGCCGGTGCGGTGGTGACGGTATTCGGCGCGGAAGGGCGCCAGTTTTTCCAACCACTCGTCGATGTCGGCGATCAAGCCGTCTTCGGCATCATTAACGTAGATGCCCGCGGTGATGTGCATGGCCGAGACCAGGATCAAGCCTTCCTTAATCTGCGACTTGGCCAGCGCTTTTTCAACCTCATCGGTGATGTTAATGAACTCCCGATGCTTCTTCGTATTGAACCACAGATACTCAGTATGTGACTTCATCGCCTGCCTTCTTTGTAGTGTGATTACCTCGCGGTGCGACGGCCACCGTAATTGCCGGGGGAGCGCGCACGGAATCTCCGGAGAATAGCAGAGTTTGGGCGTCGGCGTCGCGCCGGAAGACTTCGAAACCGCTTCCAAGGAGGTTCGGTATGATTCCCATTTGTGGTAGGCTTATGCGGCTTGAGCCATGATCCAGCGTAGTTCTTACGTTAGGAGAAAGAAAATGAAAGCATCCTTTCGACTAGTTTTTGCCGCAGTTCTAATTCTTTCGTTCACCGGCGCGGTGTTCGCGCAAATCGGCATGTTTTCGAATGAACAGCGCCTCGACTTGACGCGCGAATGGAAAGGAGAACGGTTCCCAGACGGGCGCCCCAAAGTGCCGGAGGAGGTTGTTTCCCGGATTAAGACCGTCACCGCAGAGGAAGCCTGGGGCGTGCTCCGCGGGGCCGGTTATTTTCACCAGTTCGAGGGCGGTTGGAAAGTGATCAACCCCGGTGAGCGGCTGGTGGGACGCGTGGTCACGGCGGTATTCATGCCTATGCGGCCGGACGTCAACGCCGTGATCAACGACCACGGGAGCAAGGAGGGACGCGTGGGGAAGGGCCAGAACTCCTGGGTAATCGATACCCTCAAGCCGGGCGATGTCCTGGTCGTGGACCTTTTTGGCAAGATTGAAGATGGCACTTTTGCCGGCGATAATCTTTCCACTTCCATTTTTGCCAAGACCGGCACGGGCCTAGTCGTGGATGGCTCCGTCCGGGATGAGTCGGGGATTTCGGAGATCAAGGGCTTCCGCGTTTACGTGCGCGGCGTTGATCCCTCGGCGATTGCCGGTGTCACACTGATGGGAATCAATGTCCCGATTCGTATTGGACACGTTACGGTGATGCCCGGTGACGTCGTGGTGAGCGATCCCGAGGGCCTCACGTTCATCCCTCCGCAACTCGCCGAAAAAGTGGCGGACTATTCCGAGCTCACCCAGCTCCGTGACGAATGGGGCCACCAGATGCTGCGCGAGGGAAAATATCCGCCGGGCATGGTGGACGCGAAGTGGACAAAGGAAATGATCGAGGAGTTCAACCGCTACGCGGAAAAGAAGGGCTCCAAGATCAGGTTGAAGGAGGAGTGAGAACCGGAGGTAACAGGCAAATGCTGAATGACGAGAAACCCGGATTTAATCGGCGGAGCGTTTTGAAATCGTCCGCATTGGCGGCGCTGGGCGGAAGTCTCTGGCGAAGTGAGGCGGCGGAAAGCGCGGTCCAAAACGTCAACCCGCGGTCGCGGCCAACCGACCTGAAAATTATGGACCTTCGTATCGCCCACGTTACCAAGGCTCCGATGAACTGCCCGATTATCCGCATGGATACGAATCAGGGCATTTATGGATTGGGAGAGGTTCGCGACGGCGCCAGCCCCACGTATGCTTTGATGCTGAAGAGCCGGTTGCTCGGTGAAAATCCCTGCGACGTCGATCGGCTGTTTCGCAAGATCAAACAATTTGGAGGCGACGCGCGACAGGGGGGCGGCGTTAGTGGCGTGGAGATGGCGTTGTGGGACCTTGCCGGCAAGGCGTACAACGTTCCGGTATACCAGATGCTCGGCGGAAAGTATCGCGACCGGATTCGGATTTATGCCGACACAACGGAATCCAAGGATCCCCATGTTTACGCCCAAAGAATGAAAGAGCGGAAAGAGGTGATGGGTCTCACCTGGCTCAAAATGGACTTGGGAATCGACATGGTGGCGGATACGCCCGGCACGGTTACAAACCGGTCTGATCTGACCCCCAACGAAATGACCATGACTCCACATCCGCTGCTGGGGATGGAAATCACCGACAAGGGCATCGCGCTGCTTGAGCAGTACGTCGCTGCTGTGCGCGAGGCCGTGGGCATGGAGATCCCGCTTTCCATGGATCACCTCGGGCACCTCGGCGTGAAATCGATCATCCGGCTGGGCAAGGCGTATGAAAAATACAACCTCGCGTGGATGGAAGATGTAGTTCCCTGGCAGTACACCGACCTGCTCAAGCAAATATCCGCCGAGAGCCCTACTCCCATCCTCACCGGCGAGGATATCTATCTCAAGGAGAACTTTCGGGTTCTCTGTGAAAACCATGCGGTAAGCAAGATTCACCCCGACTTGGCGACCGCCGGCGGCATCCTTGAAACCCACAAAATCGGCGATTTGGCGTGTGATTATGGTGTGCCGATGGCGATGCACTTCGCGGGGAGTCCGGTGAGTTGCATGGCCAACGTGCAATGCGCCGCGGCGACGCAAAACTTCCTGGCACTGGAGAATCACTCCCTGGATGTGCCGTGGTGGAGCGATCTGGTGGAGGGCGTGGAGAAACCGATCGTCAACCACGGCTGGATAACCGTGCCCGATAAGCCGGGGCTTGGAATCACCCTTAACGAAGAGGTGGTGAAAGAACACTTGCTGCCGGGAACTAGCTACTTCCCGCCGACGCCGGAGTGGGACAAAGAAAAATCCTGGGATCGGTTGTGGAGCTAACCCTGGCGGGGCGGATTAGGCCTTTGCTTATTGGTTTCGCGGGATAAGATCGCATGAACGGCGATCGCACAACCGGCAACGATGAAGGTGGTGGCAAGCATCGGATGAGCAGGCCAGATCTTGGAGGCCAAGCCAAACTGCCAAAGGACGATCGTCCCCATGATCGAAACCACAAGGTCGAAAACAAAGATTCGCACGGCTGACCCTCCACGTTGAGGTACGAGAGCGGAATCCATAAATCCCCCGACATCCGACATTAACACGGAATTAGATCGTTTGAGGAAGTTGCGACTCAACGGCGGCGTGCTCCATGCATTCCCAACGTATGCAATCTTGGCAAATCCACGCGATTTGTGTAGTCTCATCCAGATGTCCTCCAAGCTCAAACACGTCGCGGGGCTGGTGCAGATGTCGTGCTCCCCCCGCCCGGACGAGAATCTGCAAAAAGCCGAGGCTCTCGTTGAAGACGCGGCCCAACACGGTGCAGAGATTGTCTGTCTGCCGGAGCTTTTCCGCTCCCAGTACTTCTGCCAGCGCGAGGATGCCGCGTTGTTTGATCTTGCCGAGTCGGTTCCCGGCCCCACCACCGAAACCTTGGGCAAAGTCGCCAAAGCACGAGGGGTGGTTATCGTCGCGCCCGTCTTCGAGCGCCGCGCCCCCGGCGTTTATCACAACAGTGCGGCGGTGATTGATGCGAGCGGTGAGGTGGTGGGTCTCTACCGCAAGATGCACATTCCCGACGACCCCGCTTACTACGAGAAGTTTTACTTCACCCCCGGCGACCTGGGATTTCGTGCCTTTGACACGCAAGTGGGCCGCATTGCGACGCTGATCTGCTGGGATCAGTGGTATCCGGAGGGCGCGCGTTTGGCGGCGCTCCAAGGACCCAGCACCCTGTTTTACCCCACCGCCATCGGGTGGCATCCCGCCGAGAAAGAGCAGTTTGGAAATGTGCAGCGAGACGCCTGGCGAACCATTCAGCGCGGCCACGCCATCGCCAATGGTGTGTACGTCGCCGCGATCAATCGCGTGGGCTTCGAAAAACCTCCCGCCGCGAGCGCCGGCCTGGAGTTCTGGGGCTCAACGTTCATCTGCGATCCCTATGGTGTGGTGCTGGCGGAGGCCTCGACGGAGCGTGAGGAAATTCTTTTCGCTGAAATCGATCTGGCGCGCATCGAGGACGTGCGGCGCAATTGGCCCTTTCTCCGCGACCGGCGAATCGACGCTTACTCTGGAATCACCAACCGCTTCCTGGACGAGGATCCGTGGCAAAAGAAAAAGTAGGTTCTGGGGACGGGGCGCTGGGTGCTGGAGAGCGAAAGCTTGGGACTGGGTGCTTGGGGGTAGGTGCTGGGGAAATGAAGATGGGTTCCCGCAACGCGAATTTACGCGCGGAGGATAGGGAATTGAATTCAGGGAGCCAGCGTTCGGGCCATCCCCAGCCCCCAACTCCCAGCCCCCAACACCCAGTACCTAGTCCCCAGCCCATGAACCGCTACCGCATGCCAGCTGAGTGGGAAGAGCATGAAGCCACCTGGATCGGGTGGCCGCAAAACCTCACGGATTGGCCGCAGAAGTTCGCACCCATCCCCTGGGTGTACGGCGAGATCGTCCGCCGGATCGTCCCGGGCGAAATCGTCCGCATCCTGGTTAACTCGAAAGCGCATGAGGAAAAAGCCCGCCGCATCCTCAAAAGGATTGGCGTGGACCTGGCGCGCGTGGAGTTCTTCCGTTTTCCCACCGACCGGGGCTGGACGCGTGACTTCGGCCCGATGTTCGTCAAGCGTGATGCGCCGCGCCCCAACGTGGCTATCGCGCGTTTCGGGTTCACGGGTTGGGCGAAATATCCGAACTGGCAAAAGGATGGTCAGGTTCCGGAGCGGGTAGCGGAGGCATTGCGCCTGCGGGTGTTCGACGCTGTGGTGAGGGGCCGGAGGTTCGTCCTGGAGGGCGGCAGCATAGACGTGAACGGGCGTGGCACACTGCTTGCCACGGAAGAATGCCTGCTTGATCCTGAAATACAAGTTCGCAATCCGGGCTTCAGCCGCGAGGAAATAGCCGCGGCGTTCCGGCAATATCTGGGAGTAACAAATGTTCTGTGGCTGGGCAAGGGCATTGCCGGCGACGATACGCATGGTCACGTCGATGACTTGTGCCGGTTTGTGAATCCACACACAGTGCTTCTCTGCCAGGAAACGAATCCGCACGACGCGAATTATTCACCGATTCAGGATAATTGGGAGCGGGTCAAGGACATGCGCGCGGAAGACGGTTCGAAGCTTGAGGCAGTGCCGTTGCCCATGCCATTGCCCGTGTACTTGGACGGCCAGCGCTTGCCCGCAAGCTATGCGAACTTCTACATTTCGAATGCTGCGGTTCTTGTCCCGACTTTCAATGACCCTAACGACTTCATCGCCTTGGGGATCCTCAGGGACTTGTTTCCCGATCGCCCAGTCCTGGGAATTCACGCCGTCGATTTAGTCTGGGGTTTGGGAACTTTGCACTGCCTTACACAGCAGCAGCCGGCGACGTGACGGCCTATCCACAGATTGCGCAGATGACACAGATTTTGCGTCTGCGAAATCAGCGTAATCTGTGGATGCCTCAAGCTCACGAGGTATTCGCCAGCCGCTGTTTGATCTGGTCTACCAATTCACCGACATCCACAGGGCGCAACAGGATCATTTCGAACCCGTGGCCGCGCAATTTTTTTTCGATAATGAATGCTCGGCTGGCGATGACCCAGGTCGGGATCTTGCGCGACCAAGCCGCGAGTGCTTCCACGTCGGCGGAAGGCTCATCGCTCGCGGATATATCAGCGATAAGCAAATGCGGAACGTTTGTACCCGATTCTAGCGCGGCCAAAGCATCGGGAATGGTTTCGTGGGCATCTACCTCAAATCCCTCCTCCAGCAGTTGCGCCCGCAACAGCGCCCGGGCTTGCCAATCTTTTCCGGCGAGGAGAATGTAACTCACATAGGCCTCCGAGGCGCATCGTAAGGCCGCGCCGCGCATCCAAAACGGTGTGAGAAAATCTGCGATACTCACCGAAGCGGGTGCGGTCGCAATTTGAACGCACCGCCGCCATCCTGGCGGCTCAATGCCGGCTGGAAGCCAGCGCTACATCGGAGGTTAGGACAGCCCCCGGAACGCCGAAGCTGGCGTGTAGCCAGCTACCGGGGTATTATGCGCTTCAGGCGGCGATGGGGAAAAGTCCTTCCTCATCCCGAATACTCCGCGCCTCTCCTTGGACGGTTGGAGGTTACTCCGATGCGCATTCTCCTGACGGGTTCCGGCGGGTTGATCGGACATGCACTGCTTTCCTCTTTGACGGCGGACGGCCACAGCGTGGTCCGCCTCACCCGGTCGCAGACCCATGCCACCGGCGGTCAGGTCCTGTGGGACCCCCGCGCGGGTACAATCCACGCGGACGACCTTGAAGGTTTCGACGCCGTCGTGCACCTGGCCGGGGAAACCATTGTTGGCCGATGGACGCCCGCGAAGAAGGCTCGCATCATCGATAGCCGCGTCAAGGGCACCTGGTTGCTTTGCGAATCCCTGGCAAATTCGCACAGCCGCCCCAAGGTCCTGGTTTCTGCTTCCGCGATCGGATACTACGGTGACCGTGCTGACCAAGCGTTGGACGAGCAAAGTGCCGCGGGCTCGCTGTTTCTTTCTGAGGTAACGAAAGCTTGGGAAGCCGCAACGGAGCCCGCGGCGCGCAGTGGTATTCGCGTGGTGAATCTGCGCATTGGCTTCGTCCTCAGCAGGGCGGGCGGCGGCCTGGCGACGATGCTTTTGGCTTTTAAATTGGGCATGGGCGGGCGGGTAGGGAGCGGCCATCAGTACGTGAGCTGGATCGCCATCGATGACGTCGTGGCAGCCATTACCCACGCAATCCAATCGGATTCCTTGCACGGCCCGGTCAACTGTGTGGCCCCCCATCCAGTAACCAATCGGGAATTTACCAAGACCCTCGGCCGCGTCTTGCGGCGTCCCACGATCTTTCCCCTGCCTGCCTTTGCCGCCCGCCTGGTAATGGGAGAAATGGCGGAGAACCTCCTTCTTGCCAGCACCCGAGTGGAGCCGGCGCGGCTCCTGGCGAGCGGCTATGAATTCCGCTTCCCTCAGCTCGAAGGGGCTCTGCGTCATGTGCTGGAAAAAAGTGGGTAG
>Ga0335085_10005426_pt1 | contig 20471 bp, 19 predicted proteins | sample Lox_Sample_45_FD_206712 | JGI IMG/M metagenome (GOLD analysis project Ga0335085, IMG submission 206712) | Soil microbial communities from Loxahatchee National Wildlife Refuge, Florida, United States - Lox_Sample_4.5 | ecosystem: Environmental > Terrestrial > Soil > Wetlands | place: USA...
CGGGTGGCCAGGAGGACACAGTGCTGCAACGTTGCAGCCATGTTTGATCAACGCGATCGCCATCCGCGCTGACAACGGCCACCAATTACCGGCCACGATCAGCACCCTAGGTGCGCTTTCCCTGCTCGCCTGGTGATCGAGGTCGATTGCGTTCATTGAGCGTGTGACTGCGCGGGCCGCGACATTCAAGCATAATAGAATTCAGGCACGATTTAGCGATTTAACACAACCCGGAAAGGGAAGTCACCGGATGAAGACGGGCGCAATAGAAGTCGCGATTGTAGGGGCAGGCCCATACGGCTTATCGATCGCCGCATACCTCGCGGGTGCTGGCATTCCTTTTCGCATCTTTGGTACCCCGATGCAGAGCTGGCAATCGCGAATGCCAGTCGGAATGCATCTGAAGTCAGACGGATTTGCTTCGAGCCTGTACGACCCGAAATCCGAGCTAACGCTTGGAAAGTACAGTGCGAGCCTCGGCTTGCCGTATCAGGACGTTGGCTATCCGGTTCCCATCGAGACCTTCATCAACTATGGCCACGCGTTTCAGAAACGTTTCGTTGGCAACCTCGAACGGACTGATGTCACAAAACTGCGAAAAGATGACGGCGGCTTCCAGCTGACGACGGCGTCCGGGGAGGAACTCCGTGCCAACAGTGTCGTGGTTGCCGTCGGCATCACGCATTTCGGCTACGTGCCACCGCCACTAAGTGATCTCGACGCAGCCTACGTCACGCATAGCTCCGAGCATTGCGACGTCGGCCGGCTTCGCGGAAAGTCAGTCGCGATTGTTGGAGCTGGAGCGTCGGCGGTCGATCTCGCGGCGCTGATGCACCAAGCCGGGGTAGATGTACAGCTGATTGCGCGTCGCGCCGCCATCGCGTTTCACGACCCGCCGAAGCCGCGATCGCTCCTGGAGAGTGTGATTGCCCCACGTTCCGGGCTGGGTCTCGGCTGGAAATCGAGACTGTGCACCGACGCGCCTCTGTTGTTTCACGCGATGCCCTTAAAGCTGCGCTTGCGGGCTGTCCAGCGGCACCTGGGACCTGCACCGGGCTGGTTCGTCAAGGACAAGGTGGTCGGTCTCGTACCCCTGCACTTGAGCACACAGCTGAAAGGCGCTGTTGTCAGCGGCAACCGCGTGCAACTGAGGCTCGAAGGGGCAGATAGCGGGCCGCGCACGTTGGAGTTTGATCACGTGGTCGCGGGCACCGGCTACCGCATCGATCTTCAGCGCCTCAAGTTCCTTGATCAACACCTGCGCACGGAGCTGCGTACGGTGCACGACGCACCCGTGCTCAATACCAGCTTCGAGTCATCGGTGCCGGGGCTTTACTTCGTTGGCCTGGCGTCGGCCTATAACTTCGGACCGCTCGCACGATTCGCCTATGGAGCTGGCTTCACAGCCAAGCGGATCACGAAAGCATTGGTCCGAGAACGCCGCGCGGCATGAGTGATAGGCCCGGGGTGAGCGGCCAGGCCGCGCCGAGCACGGTCGCCACTGGACTACACAGCCACAAGCGGGCATTTTAGTAGCCACGTGAGTCTGAAGGGCATCATATTGGCCGGCGGGGCGGGCACTCGCCTGCATCCCGTAACCCGTAGCATCAGCAAACAGTTGCTGCCGGTATACGACAAGCCGATGGTCTATTACCCGCTTGCCACCTTAATGCTCGCGGGAATCCGCGAGATCCTCCTGATCTCGACACCAGAGGACCTGCCGTTGTTTCGGCGTCTCCTCGGAGACGGAGGCCAGTGGGGTATCCAACTCAGCTACGCCGAGCAGCCGCGACCCGAAGGCCTAGCGCAGGCATTTGTCATCGGACGGCGGTTTGTCGGGAACGCGCGTGTCGCTCTGGTTTTGGGCGACAATCTCTTCTACGGTCACCGCTTGCCCGAGCAACTGCGCAGCGCGTCAGAGCGGGCGAACGGCGCGACAATCTTTGCGTATCGGGTGCGCGACCCTGAGAGATACGGCGTTGTGCAGTTCGATCAACGCGGGGCGGCGCTGGATATCGAGGAAAAGCCGACCCAGCCCAAGTCTCACTATGCGGTCACCGGGTTATATTTCTACGACAACCAGGTTCTGGAGATAGCAGCCGGACTGAAGCCCTCCAAGCGCGGCGAGCTGGAAATAACCGATGTGAACCGATCCTATCTTCGTCGCGGCAGTTTGCACGTCGAGCTCCTCGGTCGCGGGGTCGCGTGGCTGGATACTGGAACGCACGAATCGCTGCTCCAGGCATCGATGTTCATCGAGACCATCGAGACGCGGCAGGGCTTGAAGATCTGCTGCCCGGAGGAGATCGCCTTCCGCGCCGGCTACATCACTGTCCGGCAGCTCGAGGACCTTGCACAGCCACTTGCCAAGACCGCCTACGGTGAGTATTTGCTCGAGATAGTGCGCGGAAACGTGTAAAGCCGCCATTGTGAAGGCATGGAATTCGAACCCACCGCGATCGCCGATGTAGTACTCATCAAGCCCCGAGTGTTCGGTGATGAGCGCGGGTACTTTCTGGAATCCTGGGAACAGCGCAAGTTCGGCGCTGCGGGGCTAAGCGCCGCCTTCGTTCAGGACAATCACAGTCATTCGGGCCACCGCGTCCTGCGAGGACTGCACTACCAAGTTCAGCACCCGCAGGGAAAGCTGGTGCGAGTTATCTGCGGGGCCGTCTACGACGTGGCCGTTGACCTGCGCCGCAGCTCCTCGAGCTTTGGGCGCTGGGTAGGAGTCACTCTGTCGGACCAGAACCATCATATGCTCTGGGTACCACCCGGCTTCGCGCACGGCTACCTCGTGCTTAGCGAGTCGGCCGATTTTCTTTACCGCTGCACCGACTACTACGCGCCCGAGTGTGAACGCGCGATCCGCTGGGACGATCGCGACCTGGGAGTCGCGTGGCCGCTGGCACCGGGTGTCACCCCGATTCTGTCGAGTAAGGACGCCAGCGCTCCCAGCTTCCGCGAGGCGGAGTGTTTCCCGTGAAAGTGCTAGTGCTGGGCGCGGGAGGCCAGGTCGGACAGGCGCTGGTCAAGTCCGCGCCCCGGGGCGTGACGCTGCTCGCCGCCTCGCATCATGACCTCGACATTGCCGATGAAAGCGCCGTGCAGGCGTACGTGCGACGTTCGCAACCGAACGCCATCGTCAATGCCGCCGCATACACAGCGGTCGATCGCGCCGAAACAGAACCCGGGATCGCGCAACGCGTCAACACCACCGGGCCGCGACATCTCGCGTCGATTGCGCGTGACTGCGAAATACGACTGATTCACCTTTCGACAGACTACGTGTTCGACGGCACCTCATCCACCCCCTATCGTCCCGAGTATGCGACGCGACCGCTGAATGTCTACGGAGACACCAAGCGGCGCGGCGAAGAAGCCGTGCTCGAAATCCTGGCTGATCGCGCTCTGATCCTGCGCACATCGTGGGTCTACGCAGCGCGCGGTCGCAATTTTTTGAATACCATGCTTGCCCGCATGCGGGATAAGCGCGCGGTGCGCGTGGTAGCCGACCAGATCGGGGCGCCCACGGCCGCGCACTCGGTAGCCGGCGCGCTGTGGAACCTCATCGCCCAACCGGAGCTCGCAGGCATCTTCCACTGGACGGACGCGGGAGTGGCCAGCTGGTACGATTTCGCAGTCGCGATCGCGGAGGAAGGCGCTCTGCGAAATCTGGTTCCACAGGACGTGACGGTGACCCCTATTCCCAGTAGCGGGTACCCGACTCACGCGGTGCGCCCGCGCTTCAGTGTCCTCGATACGAGCGGCCTGACTGAGCGCGGTCTGGTCGCACGGCATTGGCGCACGGCTCTACGCGCGGTGCTCGCGGAGCTGGCTGGTGCGTAAGCTGCTCGTCACCGGTGGCGCCGGCTTTATCGGCTCCAATTTTGTGCACTACTGGGTGCGCCAGCATCCCGACGATCGCGTCGTCGTACTGGACGCCCTGACCTACGCGGGTAATCTGGCCAGCCTCGATTCAGTTCGCAATCACGGTGGCTTCCGCTTCGTGCGCGGTAACGTTTGCGACTCTTCCCTCGCCGCGAAGCTGCTGCGCGAGGAACGGCTCGACACCATAGTGCATTTCGCGGCCGAGTCGCACGTTGATCGGTCGATACACGGTCCCGATGTCTTTCTCGAGACCAATATCCTCGGCACGCATTCGCTTCTGAAGGCGGCACGCCAGGTATGGCTCGAGGAGCGCCTCGTTACGCGCCACCGTTTCCACCACGTGTCCACGGATGAGGTGTTCGGCTCGCTGGGGCTCACTGATCCCGCGTTTCACGAACATACGCCCTACGCGCCGAACTCCCCGTATTCAGCCAGCAAGGCGGCATCCGACCATCTGGTACGGGCCTACCAGCACACGTTTGGATTGGAAGCCACGGTCAGCAACTGCTCGAACAACTACGGACCGTTCCATTTTCCCGAGAAGTTAATCCCACTCCTGATAGTCAACATCCTGCGCGGCCAGCCCCTGCCGATCTACGGGGATGGCCGTCACGTCCGAGATTGGCTCCATGTGAGCGATCACTGCCGCGCCATCGAGATGGTCCTCGAGCACGGACGCGCTGGAGAGGTTTACAACGTCGGCGGGCGCTCGGAGTGTGAGAACATTGTGTTGGCGAAGACACTGTGCTCGGTTGCAGACGGCGCGTTCCGTGATTTCCCCGAGTTGCGGACGCAATACCCGCAGAGCCCCGCGGCGGGCGGTCGGGAGTCAGTGACGCTGATAAAATTCGTGGCCGACAGACCGGGGCACGATCGACGCTATGCCATCGACTGCGCCAAGATGCAGCATGAGCTCGGCTATGAGCCGCGGCTTGAGCTAGAAGCGGGGCTGCGCGATACCTTCCTCTGGTACGCGCGAAATCCGGACTGGTGGACGAATATACTCAGCGGTGCGTACCGGCAGTGGATCGAAGCTCACTACCAGGACCGTGGGCCGGCCTGAATGAAGCACAGGGCGGCCGGGCCGCGCGCCTCGATGAGGCGCTAGGTTGACTCGGATTTTGTTTCCGAACCGTAGGCCGAATAGCCGTAGTAGCCCTCGTTGCCTCGAACGTGAGCGTCATTGAGGATGATCGTCTGCAGCTTTGTTTTGTCGACGTGACTAATCGCTTCGAGCAGTGCTTGGCACGGGGTGTGGCCTGCGCGTGCGACCAACACCACCTGGCCAGGAATCTGAACTAAGGCGCGCGCCTCGCTGGAGACCAGCAACGGCGGGGAATCGAACAAGGCCAAGCGACGCGGGTTGCGTGCCCGCAGTCGCGCTGCGATCTGCGCCATTCGCGCGCTCGCTATCAGTTCCGTCGTTCCACCTGCCGGCCTGCCCGCAGACAGCACTTCCAGTCCCCGGACATCGGTGCCGATGACCAGGGACTCCACGTCGCGGGTATCGTCGAGTAGCGCGTCCACCAGGCCAGGCTCGTTTTGCACCCCGAGTGCTTGGCTGATGTGGCCCTTTGGAATGTCCGCGTCCACGAGCAGCACCGAAACGTCATGCTCGCGCGCGATGCTGAGCGCCAGATTCAACGTAGTAAATGTCTTCCCGTCCCCGGGTAGCGCACTCGAGACGAGAATCAGCCGCAGATCGGCCGAGGCGTCCGGTCCGACTGCCTTTTGGATAATGGGCCTCTTGATGGCGCGGTAATAGTCCGCGAAGCGCCGTTCCTCGCGCTCTTCCGGCAGATAACCCGTGGCTCGAAGCTGGACCAGATTCAGTGCGATCCGCTTGGCGGGGGTAACAACCTCGGGGACCGCAGCATCAGCCGCAGGACCGGCAGGACGCAGAGTCAGCTTGGCCGCCTCGGCGTTGTGACGCAGTTTTTCGATGGCGCGGTCTATGACACCCACGAGCGCACCACCTGCTTCAGAGCCGGAACACTCAGGCGTACACCGGCGCGACTCAGCAAAAACTCGACAATGAACGCTCCGAGCAGGCACGCCACAGCGATTGACACGTGCCGCATCTCACGCCGGAACAGGATTCCGGTGCGAGTTGGAAAGGCCTGTCCAACCACCGCAATGTTGGCAAGCCCGGTGAGACGCTTGAGACCGCTGGTGGAGACCACGACGGGACGGAGGCGATCGAGCTGATAGGCCAGGCCGGTGCCGGCTGCCAATGCAATCAGCAGCACTGCGGCGAGCAGGAATCCGCGCCGCGGCGAAACGGGTCGATAGCTCACGGTGGGCGGCTGGACGACTTCAAAGCGCACCGAACCGGCTGAATCCGCCTGCTCACCCAGACGGGCCTTCTGATAGTTGGAAAGCAAGGCCGTGTATTGCGCCTTGTCGACGTCATAGTCGCGCGTCAGCTGCTGATACTCCGCTTCCACCTGCGGCGCGGTATCGACCACGCGTTTCAGCTCCTTGACCTTATCCTCATGCTGCGCCAGCTGAGCATGCAGGTCGGAGATCTCGACGTCGACCTGGTTGAGCGCAAGCTGAATGCTCTGGAACACGGGGTTGGCGCTCGCGCCACTGGCGGCGGCCGCGTTGGCATCACCCTGGCGCAGCTTTTCAATCTCGGTTGCGCGCCGTTGCTTCAGTTCTTCGAGATTTGCACGCGCGGCAATGACGTCCGGGTGCTTGTCCGTGAAACGTAGCTCGAGGTCATCCAAGCGGGCCTGGGCTTCCGCGATTCGCGAAACCGTATCGGCAGCACTCGGAGCGCCGTTAACGCCACTGAACGGCAGTGCGGTGGCGGCAACTGCAGCGTTGCCATGCAGTTGACCCTCGAGAGTCGCCCGCCGCGTCTGGGCCGTAAGCAGTTTGGTGCGCAGGTCCTCGACCGCCTGAGTTTCGTGCTGCAGTTGAGCGAAATATCCGCCCTGCTCGTTGGGCATTTGCCCCAGGTGACGGGACTTGAATGCGGCCAGCCGGTCCTCTGCGGCGCGCAGGCGCTTTTCGTAATCCCGTATCTGCGTCTCGAGAAACTGCTGCGCGTTCTGGGCACCGGCACGTTTGCCGCCCAGCGTCTCGCTTACCAGCGTGTCGAGCAACACGGTTACCACCTGCAGCGCTCTAGGCCTGACGGTGTCCTTGTAGAAGATGCCGTAGGTCGTGCCACCGGGGCTGCCGCCCTCCGTCGCCGGCTGCACCGTGAGCTGAATGCGGTTCTTCAACCCGGAAAGAATCTCCTCCTGACGTGCCGGATCCACGACCGCCGGGGAGAGGATCCCGGTTAGCGCTGCGATACGACGCAGTTGCGGATCCGCCAGGAGTGAAGCACGTACATAGTTCAACTGCACGCTGACGTCCTGTTCGACGGCGAGCCCCTCGAGCGCCGGCTTCAAGGCGGTGCGCGTATCAACGAGCACGTTGGCGGTCGCGCCGTAACTGTCAGGCAGCGAAAACACCACGACCCAACCGGCCGCGCACAGAACTGCTGCAGTGGCGAGCGCGATCCAGCGGAAGCGCCACGCGCCTTGGATCTCATCCAACACCTGATATACGCGTGGATTCACCGTCATCCCTGTTTCGCCGCGGGACCAGCGCGACCGCAGCCGTGGTTTTTATTATGTCTCATCGAATCTGGCCGAGAACCGCCACTCAGAATCCCTACGCGCCGGGGCGAGTCGCATCACTCTCCCGGGCTGCAGCTTCGCCTTGTCCATGATTCGAGGCAGCTTTTGCCGAGAAACGCCGAACTGCCCCCAGGCGCCGGAAGGCCCCGTCGAGTCTAGCAGTCCCCTGCTACCGCGACGGTAGCTCAAACGCAGCATTAGCCGCGGAATGTGCGCTTCGTCACAGCTCCTACTCCGGGGCACCTACTGCCCTTGCTGCATGCACCGCTATCGTACAGACTAACCCTACTGAGGGCTGCTCCTGGTGCAACAGCGGGCTGCGGTTCTTGGCTATAAGAGACGGCGCGCGACGACGCAATAGTAAGCCGCTGAAGTTTCGAGTGTTTTTGGCGCGCTCATGTCGTGGATCGAACCCGATCCAAGGCACGAGGGTTGCATGTGGAATAACAAGGAACTTGAAGCCCCTGGTACGAAACTACCCTACCGCTGCATTTAGCTAACCCAACAACTAAGGGAACACCCAGCAACTTGCGACCGGTGTGCCGACCCGCACGGTTCCAAAGAAACCGGATCGGTACAGTCCGCGACCCTGGGTGAGCACAGAAGGACGACGGATCTCATGTCGACGGTGGCCGAATCACTCACCCAGCGCCGCGTGCGCTTGGGCAGCGTCGAGCCAGCTCTCGTCGTACTGCTGAAGCAGCTCGACCCACTGATCGTCGTGTTGAGTTTCTTCGCGTGTGAGTTCCTATATCGCGAGCACGTCTCGTTCGCCTCGGTAGCCCTGGCGCTGCTCGCTTTCATCATCGCGAGTCACGTTTTCAGTTTGATCGAGGCCAACGAGTCCGCGCAGGGCTCGCCGATCGCGGCACCCTCGGGCCACTACTCGCGCCTCGTGCTGCAGTGGGCGTGCGTCGTCGCGGTCCTGCTGCTGGCGGGCTTCGCCTTCAAAGTAAGTGAGCTGTTTTCGCGCCGCGTGATTCTCACCTGGTTCCTCGTCACGCCGATTGCACTCGGCGTGACGCAGGCGTTTCGCTTGCGCGCCCGATGGCTGGCCACGTCGAGCGCCTCCGCGCCGCGCTACATCATCATCGGGGTCAACGACGTCGGCTTTGAGCTCGCGCGCCGCCTTCCGGGCACCGGCTTTCTCGGATACTTCGACTTTCGCAGCGTCGACCGCGTAACGCGCATGGTCGATCCGGAAAAACTTGCCGGGCACTGCAGGGACGTCGCGAACTACGTGCGCTCACAGGGAGTCAACGTCGTCTATATCGCGCTGCCGCTGTCCAACGTGCCGCGGATGAGCGAACTCATCAGCGCACTGCGCGACACGACTGCGTCGGTGTATTTCGTGCCGGACGCTTTCGCCTTTGATCTGATCCAGGGTCGTCTGGTCGAGATCAACGGCATGCCGGCCCTGTCGGTGTGCGATACGCCATTCCATGGCATGGACGCCGTGCTCAAGAGAGTCACGGATGTCTCGATTGCCGGAGTGTGCTTGCTGCTGGCGACCCCGTTGATGCTCACCATCGCGGCTCTCGTGAAGCTGACCTCGCCCGGCCCGGCGCTGTTCCGCCAGCGCCGCTACGGCCTGCACGGCGAGCAGATACTCGTCTACAAGTTCCGTTCGATGACCGTCTGCGAAGACGGCCCGGTGGTCGCCCAGGCTAAGCGCATCGATCCGCGCGTGACGCGGGTAGGCCGCATCCTGCGCAGGACTTCGCTCGACGAGCTCCCGCAGCTGTTCAATGTATTGCAGGGCAAGATGAGCATGGTCGGTCCGCGACCCCATGCGGTTGCACACAACGAGCAGTACCGCAAGCTGATCGACGGCTACATGATTCGGCACAAAGTCCGGCCGGGAATCACCGGCCTGGCGCAGGTCAACGGGCTGCGCGGCGAAACCCAGACACTCGAAAAGATGAGCGAGCGGGTGCGCTATGACCTGGAGTATCTGCGCAACTGGTCACCCTGGCTCGACCTCAAGATTCTCGCCAAGACACTGGCCATCGTGATTTCCGGCGACGCCAGGAACGCGTACTAGGCCCGTGAACACGACCGCCACACGCGCCGCCCGCATCCCGAGTCTGTCACGGTCGATCGTGCACGCGATCGACGACTTCGACCTCGGCTCCTTCAGAAAGATTGCCGCCAACTTCGGTCAGCAGCGTTTCGGCTTTGTCGTGACGCCGAACGTGGATCACTTGATTCGCTTCCATGAAGATTGGAACTTTCGCGCCTCTTATGCCGCGGCGGACTATGTCCTCCTCGACAGCCGTTTTGCGGCGCGCCTGGCCGCCATCGTGACGGGTCAGAAGCTCCCGGTGTGCACGGGCTCCGACCTCACGCGGGTATTGTTGACGGAGGTGGCGCAGGCTTCGGATCGCATCGTGGTGGTGGGCGGCAGGCCAGATGATGTGGCGCGCCTTGCGCGCGAGCACGGCCTCACGATTCTGCATCACGATCCGCCGATGGGCTTTATTCGCGATCCGCGAGCGGTGGAGGAGTGTCTGCAGTTCATCGAGGCCGCGAGCCCCTTCCGCTTCTGCTTTCTGGCCATCGGCTCCCCGCAGCAGGAGGCGATCGCCGCCCGCCTCAGGCAGCGTGGGATCGTGCGCGGTCTGGCGCTGTGCGTGGGCGCGTCCCTCGACTTCCTCACCGGCGTCGAGCGGCGCGCGCCGCTGTGGGTGCAGCGCCTGGGCTGCGAATGGCTGTTTCGCCTGTTGCAGAATCCGCGCCGCCTCGCCCGTCGCTATCTGGTGCGCGGACCGCGGATCTTTTTCTACCTCTGGCGTGACCGTCTGGTACTACGTCGCGCCGCCTGAGGGAGCTACTGGACCGTAGTGCTCACCTCGTTGGAGAGCACGCTCGTGGTGCCGTCACCGGCGTAGGCCGCGATCGCAAAGTACCAAGTCCCGGCCGCCAGATTCTGCACTGTGAAGCTCGTGGCGCTCGCACTCGCCACCGTTACTGTTTGATTCAGATTGGCTGCCGAAGTGCCGTACGAGATCACGTAACCCTGCAGATCAGTCAGTGCGCTGCCATCGGTGTTCAGCGTAGGCGCATCCCAGGCGAGGTTCACGTTCGCGGTTGCCGGCGCTGAGGCCACGGTGATCGCGAACGGGGGCAGCGAGGCGCTCGTCGTGCCGTCGCTCACGCTGATTATGATATTCGCGTAGGTACCCACGTTGGCGCTCGCGGGGGTGCCGCTCAGCTGCCCGGTAGCAATGCTGAAGTTCGCCCAACTCGGCTTGTTCTGGATACTGAAGCTCAGGGTCGCACCAGCTGAACCCGCGGCCGTCGGCGTGAAGGAGTAGCTCTGTCCGGCCTGCACCAGCGTCGCGGGCGTGCCACTGATCGTCGGTGGCTGATTCGGCGGTGCGGTGACAGTAATCGCAAAGGCCGGCAGTGAGGCACTCGTCTGACCGTCGCTCACGCTGATCGTGATGTTGGCATAGCTGCCCACGGCGCTCGTCGCAGGAGTGCCGCTCAGTTGACCTGTCGTACTGCTGAATGCCGCCCACGATGGCTTGTTCAGGATGCTGAACGTCAGGGTGTTGCCGGCCGGGTCACGCGCCGTCGGTGTGAACGAGTAGCTCTGGCCCGCCTGCACCTGTGTGCTTGGGGAGCCGGAAATGGTGGGGGGCTGCGGCGGAGTGCTGGGTGCGGGGTTGACCTGGATTGCGAAAGCCGGAAGTGAGGCGCTTGACGTCCCGTCGCTCACACTGATCGTGATATTCGAGTAGGTGCCGACAGCGCTGTTGGACGGCGTACCGGTGAGCTGCCCGGTCGTGGCACTGAAGCTCGCCCATGCGGGTCGGTTCTGAATGCTGAACGTCAGCGCGTTGCCCGCGGGATCACGTGCCGTCGGTGTGAAGGAGTAGCTCTGGCCCGCCTGCACCTGGGTCGCCGGCGTCCCGCTGATGGTCGGCGGTTGCGGTGCCGGGTTCCCCGGGGGCGCGGTGACGGCGATGGCGAACGGGGGTAGCGCGGCCGTCGCCTGACCGTCGCTCACGCTGATCGTGATGTCAGGATAATTGCCCACCGCACCACTCGAGGGCGTACCGCTCAGCTGGCCGGTGTCCGTGCTGAAGGTCGCCCAAGAGGGAATGTTGGTCGCCGTGAAGGTGAGCGTCACTCCCGCAGGGCCTGACACGGAAGGCTGGAACAGATAGTGAGCGCCGGCCTGCACCGAAGTGGGCGCAGTGCCGCTGATCACCAGCGCCGGCGGCACCGACGCGGCGGCGTCTACGGCGATCTCGAACGCGGGGAGCGCAGCGCTGAGGTTGCCGTCAGTGACTCCGATCGTGATCGGCGCCGACATGCCGACGTCGGAGATGGCCGGTGTCCCGGTGAGCTTGCCAGAGGAGGCGTCAAAGGTGGCCCACGCAGGCAGGTTCTCGATGGTGAAGGTCAGCGCGTCACCATCGGTCGCGGAGGCGCTCGGCTGGAAGGTGTACACCGAGCCCACGACGGCCGTGGTTGCCGGTGTGCCCGTAATCGTCGGAGCTGACGCGCCGGCCGACTGCGCGGCGGGCTTAGCGAAGGAACTGACATCCACGCCGCTGCAGCCGACGAGTGCCGTCGCGGTCAGCGCGAGGAGAATCCCGAGGGGCCCCAGCGCGCCGCGAATCTTTAGACAATGCATCTGCCCATCCGTTTCGTCTGCAGAACCAAGCGCCGCGGCTCCGTCAAACAAACTCTGGGCGCGGGGAAGCGGATGACGACGGGAACTCCCTCAAGGATTCCTCGCCGGCAACCCCGCTATCTCGAGCTGTAAGCCTGGAGACCGGAGGCTTTGCGTCCCCGCCTCAAGACGGGTTTGCCAATTCAGCGAATAAAGCTAAAGCAACGACTAGCACGCTATGAATAAAGCTTTGCGCGATCGGATGCAAAGCGTCGCAACTCCCCGACAGCCCTCCGGCGGCGCCGGGTTCGGACGTCTGACTCGCCCGCACACTCGTTCATCGCGCCTGACACCCTCCATCGAGGCGGGTGCTGCAGCGCGACAGGAGGACTTCAGGCGCTGCGGCGCTCCGCCGGCGTCTGTCGAGCGCGCGATTCGGGGCCGAGACCGAAGAAATCCACGGCGTTCGAGTGCAGCAGCTTCTCCCGCGCGGAGGCAGTGAGCGACCCGTGTGAGCGGATGAGCTCCCCGACTCGCTGCTCGCCGAGGGGAAACGGGTAGTCGGAGCCGAGCATGACCCGATCCTCGCCCATCGTTTTCACGAGGTATTCCAGGGCCTCAGCGCTGAAGACCGCGCCGTCGACAAAGAAGCGGTTAACATAAGTCGACGGGAGCCGCGGGCAGTCCTCACGCACGATGTCGCGGTTGCGCCAGGCGTTGTCGACGCGCCCCAGCAGGTAAGGAAAGCTGCCGCCGCCGTGCGCGAAGCATAGGCGGAGGGACTGCGGCAGCCGCTCGAACGCTCCGGACAGGATCAACCACAGGATCGAGAGCTGCGTCTCCGCCGGCATCGCCACGAGCCAGGGCAGCTGGTACTTGCCCATGCGCTCGGGAGCCATCATGTCCCACGGGTGTACGAACACCGCGGCGCCCTCGGCAGCGCAGTGCTGCAGGAAGGCGACGATCCCCTCGTCGTTGATGTCGCGTGAGCCGACGTGATTGCCGATGTGCACGCCGACGTGGCCGTCCGCCATGGCCCGGCTGAGCTCGGCGCAGGCGAGATCCGTGTCCTGCAGCGGCACCTGGCACAGGGACTTCAAGCGCCGCGGGTTGCGCGAGCAAAGCTCACGCGCCGCATCGTTGAAGATGCGCGAGACCTCGAGAGCCTGCGCCGCAGGACGCCCGTAAGAGAAGAGTACCGGGGTAGCACACATGATCTGCACATCGACACCGTCCCGGTCCATGGACTCGAGCCGTACGCCGGCGTCCCAGCACGCTTCCGTGACCGGCCGAAACTCTCGGTCACCCACCATCAACATCGCCTTGCCGGCCTGCGTATGACGCATCCATGGCCAGTCGGGGGTGCCGAAGCGGGCGGCGAGGTCCGGCCAGTTGCGGGGCAGGAAGTGGGTATGGATGTCGACGATGCTCACGGGAATCTCCTTCACTCCGTTCAGGTGGCGGCCTCACCGGCCCGCGGCCGGTGGGCGATGACCCTGATCTCGATCAGCAGTTGTGGATGGGGCAGCTGCGCGACGGCGACCGTCGTGCGAGCCGGGCCCTCGAATCCGAAGTACTCGCTGTAGACCTCGTTGTAGCCGCCAAAATCGGCCATGCTCAACAAGAAGGTGCTCACCTCCACGACATCAGCAAGATCCGCGCCCGCGCTGCGCAGGATGTCACGCACGTTCTCGATCACGGCCCGGGTCTGCGCGCGGATGTCCAACGACCAGCCCCCGCCCGCGGCCGGCTCGGCCCCGGCGATGGAGTCATCGGCGCGCCGGGCGCTGGTGCCCGAGACGAAGATGAAGTCCCCGGCGCGGCGATAGTGCGGGAATGTCCCGCGCGGCGTGGCCTTACCCGGCACCACTGCGCTCTGCGCGCCTGAGCCGGCGGGCGTCCTGCCAAAGTTTTCGCGGTCCGCGCCTCGTGCGCTCACAGCTTCACGCAGATGTTCATGGTCTCGGAGAAGAAGGCGAGCGAGTGATGGCCGCCCTCGCTGCCGATACCCGAGAGCTTGACGCCGCCAAAGGGGACGCGCAGGTCCCGCAGGTACCAGTCGTTCACCCACGCCGTGCCGACCTGCATCTGGCGCGCCACGCGGTGAGCGCGCGCGAGGTTCTGGGTCCACACCGCCGCGCACAGGCCGTAGCGCGTGTCGTTGGCGAGACTCACGGCCTGCTCCTCGGAGTCAAAGGGCGCCACGTGGCAAACCGGGCCGAAGATCTCCTCCTTCACGCATCGCGCCGTCTCGGGGAGGCCGGCAAGCACGGTGGGCTCAACGAATGCACCCCCGTCACGCTCATCACCGAAGTGCGGCACACCGCCGCCGCAAAGAATCTGCGCCTGCTCCTCTCGTGCCAGGCGGTAATACGAGAGCACCTTGTCGCGGTGGCCACGCGAGATTAGCGGACCCATATCCGGCTCCTCGTACGGGCCGCCGATCTTCAGGGCGCGGGCGCGTTCGACGAGGGTGGCCAGGAAACGCTCAAAGAGCGGACGTTCGACGTAGACGCGTTCGGAAGCCAGGCACACCTGGCCACAATTGGAGAACACCGAGCGCATCGTGCCGGCGACCGCGGCCTCGAAATCGGCATCGGCAAAGATGACCGCGGCGTTCTTGCCGCCGAGTTCGAAGGATAGTGCTTTCACCGTCGGCGCCGCGCTTCTCATGATCGCCGCTCCGGTGGAGGTCTCGCCGGTAAAGGCGACTGCGCTCACGTCCGGGTGGCTCACCAGCAGCTCGCCGGCGGAGCCCGGTCCGAAACCGTGAACGAGGTTGAACACCCCGGGCGGGACGCCCACCTCCGTCATGACCTGCGCGAGCAGGGTAGCGGTCGACGGGGTCTCCTCCGACGGTTTCACCACCACCGTGTTCCCGCACGCCAGTGCCGGAGCGACCTTCCACGTCATGAGGAGAAATGGCAGGTTCCAGGGCACGATCACGGCGACGACGCCGACAGGCTTGTGCACCGAGTAGTTCAGCGCTCCGCGGCCGTCGGGTGTGGTCGTCTCAAAGCATTCCCCTCCCCGCCCGAGGGACAGGTCGGCATAAGCGCGGAAGTTGGCGGCGCCGCGCGGGATGTCGAGGACTCGCGCCTGTCCGAGAGTCTTGCCCGTGTCGGCAACCTCGGCTGCGAGGAACTCAGGAAAGCGCTGCTCGATTCGTTCGGCGACCTGCCGCAGCAGCGCGGCCCGCGCGGCGCTGCTCATCTTCCCCCACGGTCCGGTGAGCGCGGCGCGTGCCGCCGCGACCGCGCCCTCAACCATAGCGGCGTCCGCCTCGGTGACCGTCGAGATCACCTGGCCATTCACCGGGCTCACGTTCTCGAACACTCGGCCGCGGGTGACGAATTCTCCGCCGACGAGGCAGGGCAACTGCAGGGACTGGAAGGGATAGCTTTCGGCCGGGGTGGGTGAGCGCATCAGATCCCAGATCGGTGGGGTTGACGAAAATGCCCCAGGCGGCGCCGGTTGCGGCCCGCCTCGCCCGGAATTCTAGGCACCCGCCAGCCAAAAGTAATAATCGAATTTATGTCCTCTGCTATTCCTTTCTTCTATATCAGAATCGGAGCGCGGTCGCGGAGGTGCGCTCGTCGACCGTGTAAAAGCGCGTGTGGGCGCGATCGAACACGTTTGCCTCGTCCTCGGCGATGCGGCGTGCATTCTCCGGGTCGGTGAACGCCGCCATCGCTGCGGCGAAGGCCGCCGCGTCGGGGTACCACAGCTCGGTGACGACGTCGAAGTCGGGCTCGGCGGCCCCGGGCGCGACAATCGCACCCTCGCGCACCAGGAAATTGCGGCGGTAGTCACAAATCTGCGGCGCGATCGACAGGATGAGCGGCGCGTGGCGCGTCTCGTAGTAACGCACGAAGTCCTCGTGCGACAGCCCTGGCTTGCGCTTAAGAAACGCAATCGTCTTGATCACCTGAGGCCTCCGCTCACTGCTAACGCACCTTACGCAGCACCGCCTCGGCGTAGCGCTCGAGGGCCTTCTTCTTGACCGCCAGCTGCGACGTGTCGTCCCTGGCATCGAGCCAGGACGTCACGTCCCATGGCGAGGGCAGCCACGGAGCGATGACCACCAGATCCTGGATGCCCAGCTCCTGCACGGCATCAACCGCCGCCTGCGTCACCGGCTCAGCGAGCGGCAGTCCGACCTCGAGGCCGCTCTGGGGCAGTCCCTGGTCGCGCCTCATGGTGCGCAGGGCGCCCACTGCCGTGTCGGTCTGCGCAACCGTCATCGGCAGCGGCAGCCAGCCGTCGTTGCGCGCCGCGCGCCGCATGGCCGGCGCCGTCGCGCCGCCACACCAGATGCGCACCGCCTTCGCCGGGGCCGGGCGCATGATCCCGTCGAAGCTGAAGAGCGGCCCGTCGTGCTTGACGAACTGGCCGGTCAGTAGTTTGCGCATCACGGCGAGGGTCTCATCCAGGCGCCGGCCGCGGGTCTCGAAGTCCACGTGCGCCTGTTCGTATTCCTCCTTGAGCCATCCGGCCGACACGCCACACACGATGCGGTCCTGGGTCAGAACCGCGGCAGTCGAGACGCTCTTGGCTACGGTGAGCGGGTCGCGCAGCGCGGCCAGGTAGATGTTGGAAGCGAAGTGCAGGCGCCGGGTAATGGCGCCCAGATGCGCGAACAGTACCCAGGGGTCCGGCCACGGCGTGTCCGGCGGCACGAAGATCTTGCCGTCGGGCGAGTACGGATAGGGCGTCTCGATGTGCGCCGGCCAAATGAGGTGGTCCCCCACCATCAGTCCGTGGAAGCCGAGATCCTCGGCGAAGCGCGCCAGCTCGGGGAGCTGTTCAGTTTCGCGCACCGACACCAGCGACAGCCAAAATTTCATTGCCTGGGCTCCCGGCGAAAGAAGGACAGCGCCAAGTACGAGGGGTCCTGCAGATCCGCGCGACCCGCCGGGGCGCCGGCGGCGAACTCACCGTAGGCGGCCGGGTCGACCGCCTCGGTGCGGCACCAGTCGAGCGCGAGCGAGCGGTGCAGGAACTTCCACGCGCCGCCGCGGCGTTCATAGCGGTCAAGATAGCGGCCACCGATGATGATCTCGCGCGCCCGCGGGGGGTGAGTTCGATGGTAGGCGATGCTGTACAGCTCGCCCTGGGCTGCGTCAGCCTCGAGCCGAAAGAGCGCATTGCTGATCGAGTGGCTGGTGGCCTCGAAGCTCTGCAGTACGCCCGGCAGCCACGCCACGTACTCATCGGGGGAACCGCGGAACATCGCGCCATGATCATCGATGGCGTCGTCGTGATAGAGACTGCGCAGCAGAGCGAAGTCCCGCCGGTCACAGGCGCGGCAGTAGGTCAGCACCAGCTCGAGCAGCGCCTGCTTGTCACTGAGCTCGCGCACCGAATCCGCCACAAGTGCTCCCGGCCACCCTGACGCTAGCCTACCCGCATTTCACCGGTCCGGGTCATCGCGCATATGGGGTAAGGCCGCCGCACCTCACGCATTTGGGCGATGCGTCCGCCGGAGGCTTCGCGCACGGTGCGGCGCAGCCATCGCGCAGCATCAGCGGGAGCCCGGGGATGATCGACGTCTACGGCATGAGCAGCCCGAACGTGGTGAAGATCACCATCATGCTCGAGGAGGTCGGCCTCGCCTACCGGCAGCACCACGTCAACGTGTTCGCCGGCGAGCAGCACACGCCGCAGTTCCTGCAGATCAGCCCGAACAACAAGGTGCCGGTCATCGTGGATCAGGACGGACCCGCAGGGGCGCCGCTGCCGGTGTTCGAAAGCGGCGCCATACTCATCTATCTGGCCGAGAAGACCGGCCGCCTGTTGCCGGCGGCCGGCGTCGAGCGCATCACCGTGCTCGAGTGGCTGGTCCTGCAGCTGGCCTCGGTCGGGCCGATGTTCGGGCAGCTGGTGCACTTCACCCGCTACGCGCCGGCCGGCAACGACTACAGCCTGCAGCGCTACACCAGCGAGGTGCGCCGCGTGTTCGGCGTGCTGGAGAAGCGACTTTCGCAGGCAAGCTACCTGGGAGGCGAGAGCTACTCGATCGCCGACGTCGCCACCTGGCCCTGGATCCGCACGGCGAGTTCGATCTATCCGTGGCTGACCGGCCCCGCGCAGAGCGGCCAGGCGCTGCGCGAATGGCCGGCGCTCGCGCGCTGGTTCGGTACCGTCGGTGAGCGTGCGGCGGTCGCGCGCGGCGTGGCGAGCGGTGAGCGCTTCCTCGACCGAGACCGGGTCGCTTTCGGTGCCGCGGACCCGGAAGCCTTCGACCGCTTCTTCAACCGCGGCAGGTACGCGCGCTGAGGGGGGCACGCATGAAGTTCTATCAGATGCTCACCTGGATGGAGCCCGAGCAGATTCTCGACGTCGCGCGCTTCGCGGAGGAGCTTGGGTTCGAGGGCGTCATGCTCGGCGATCACGGCGTCTACCCACTCGAGGTGAAAGCGCCCTACCCCTACTCTGCCGACGGCAGGCCCCCGATGGCGCCCGATTCCTGGTACCCGGATTGCTGGGCGACGATCGGCGCCATCGCCGCGGTCACGCGGCGCATCCGCTTCGCGGTCGCGGTCTACGTGCTGCCGCTGCGCAACGTCTTCGAAGTAGCCCGCGCCACCGGGACGCTCGCGATCCTCAGCGGCAATCGCTTCATCCTGGGCGCGGGCATCGGCTGGATGAAGGACGAGTTCGACATCTATGGCGTCGATTTCCATACCCGCGGGCGGCGCTTCGACGAGCAGCTGGACGCGCTGCGCCAGCTCTGGGGCGGGGGCATGGTGGAGTACCACGGCACGCTCATCGACTTCCCGCCGCTGCAGATCTCGCCCGCCCCCGAGCGCACCGTACCGATATTCACCGGCGGCACCTCGCCCGTGGCGCTCAAGCGCGCCGCCGAGAAGGCGGACGGCTGGATCGGCGCGGGGAACAAGCCCGAGGAGGTCCCGGCGATCCTCGACGAATTCCGCCGCCTGCGCCGGGCCGCCGGGCGCGATCACCTGCCGTTCGAGACGGTGATCGGGCTGTCGTCCCCACCCGACCTCGGCACCTTTCAGCGTCTCGGCGATGCCGGCATGACGAGCGGCGTCAGCTACCCGTTCATGTACACCGTCGGCAAGACCTCGACGCTGGACCAGAAGAAGCACGCCATGGAGGACTTCGCGCGGCGTTTCATCCGGCCGCTGACGGGTCCCTGAGCGCGCGCCGCAGGCCGCCCGCCGGCTGCGCTCGGCGGGCGGCTCGCATTCTGCGCGGGCTGGCGCTCAGTGAGCGCTGGACAGACAGCTCTTCATGAAGGCCTTGCGGTCATCGCCCTTCAGGCTCTTGGTGTTCGCATCCGCGTTGCAGTCCTTCATGCGTTGTTGCTGGCTGTTGGACAGCTTCACGCCCTTGCTCGAAAGACAGCTCTTCATGAAAGTCTTGCGGTCATCCCCGGCCAGGGATTTCCCCGAGGCCTCCGCGTTGCACTCTTTCATCTTCTCCTGCTGGCTGTTGGTGACCGCTTCGGCATTGGCGGACTGAGTCGTCGCGATCGCCAGCGCCGCACCGAGCGCCACCAGCCACGTCGAGCGTTTCATAGCGTCTCCCCTTGTGGTTTTTCCGTAGGTTCACGCGGATCAAGCGCGCCCCATCTTACCTCCAAAGAAGCCGCCCTATTCCATGTCGGGATATGGGCCCCGGCCGCCCTCGGCTATGAAGCGGTCGATGCGCGCCGCCAGCACCGGCAGCGGCACCGACCCGAGCTCCAGAACCGCATCGTGAAAGGCGCGCACGTTAAAGCGTTCGCCGAGGGCCTTTTCGGCCCGCGCCCGACCCTCGAGGATGGCGCGCTCGCCGAGGTAATAGGAAAGCGCCTGCCCGGGCCAGGCGATGTAGCGGTCGATCTCGGTGCCGATCTCACGCTCCGGAAGCGCGGTGTACTGGCGGAAGTAGTCGATGGCCCGCTCGCGCGTCCAGCCCTGCGAGTGAATGCCGGTGTCGACCACCAGCCGCGCGGCGCGCCAGATCTGGTAGCCGAGCATGCCGAAGCGGTCGTAAGGGGTCTCGTACATCCCCATCTCGGTGCCGAGCTGCTCGCAGTACAGCGCCCACCCCTCCCCGTATGCCGAGATGTAGGTGAGCCGCCGGAAGGCGGGCTGGTCCTTGTGCTCCGCAGCGATCGGCATCTGGAACGCGTGGCCCGGCGCGGACTCGTGCAGCGTGAGGGCCGTGAGGTTGTAGAGCGGGCGGCTCGGCAGGTCGTAGGTATTGACCAGGTAGACACCCGTGCCCCCGCGGCCGGCGGTGTAGAACGGCGCCAGGTCATCCGGTACGGGCCTGATTGCAAAGCGCGCGCGCGGCAGGTA
>Ga0335085_10005427_pt1 | contig 20469 bp, 24 predicted proteins | sample Lox_Sample_45_FD_206712 | JGI IMG/M metagenome (GOLD analysis project Ga0335085, IMG submission 206712) | Soil microbial communities from Loxahatchee National Wildlife Refuge, Florida, United States - Lox_Sample_4.5 | ecosystem: Environmental > Terrestrial > Soil > Wetlands | place: USA...
CCACGCCCGCCGGTGCCGCCTCCAGGAACACCCGCGCGGAGGCCCACACGAGAAAGACGCCGGCCCGGATCATGATCGCCGCGATCAGCAGTGAGGCGATCGGGTCGGCCCGCTCGACGCCCGCGATCAGTATCAGGATGGCCGCGGCGGCGGTGGCGAGGCCCGCGTACAGGTCGGTGACCACGTGCTGGAGACTGCCCTCGATGTTCAGGCTGCGCCGCTCGGCCCCCGACAGCAGGCTCACGGCGAGGATGTTGGCGGCGATGCCCACCAGCGCGATCAGGAGCATCAGGGGGGCGTCCACGTGGGGCGGGGTGATGAGCCTGCGGATCCCCTCATAGGCGATGAACGCGGCCAGGATCAGCAGGGTTATGCCGTTGGCCTGGGCGGAGAGCACCTCCGCGCGGGAGTAACCGAAGGTCATCGCGCCGCGGGCCGGGCGGCTGGCCAGATGCAGGGCCAGCAGCGACAGGCCCAGCGCGGCGGCGTCCGCGAGCATGTGGGCCGCGTCGGAGAGCAGCGCCAGCGAATGGCCCACGACGCCGCCGACGATCTCCAGCGCCATCACGGTCAGCATCACGGCGAGCGCCGCCAGCAGCCGTCTGCGGTCGCCTTCGGGGCTGAGGTGGTGGGTATGGCCTGCGTGGGAGTGGGCCATGGTCATCAAGATACGCGCGCCGTGGGCGGCTCTCGAGCGGGATCCCGCCTTCCCGCGCCTTTACGCTCCCGGGGATGAGCGGCGCACCCGAGCCGGCTCCGTCGATGAGCGCCCAGCAGACGACGATCGTCTCGGTGGGGGTCGCCGCGGTGCTGGTGGCGCTGAAGCTGGGGGTGGGGCTCGCGACCCACAGCCTGGGGCTGATCTCGGCGGGCATCGAGTCCAGCGGGGACCTGGTGGCGGCGGGTCTGACCGTGTTCGCCGTGCGCCTCGGCGGCAGGCCCGCCGACAGGGGCCACCCCTACGGGCACCGGCGGGCGGAGAATCTCGGCGCGCTCGGCGAGGCGGCGATCTTGCTGGCCGGGGCGATAGTGGTCACGGTCGAGGCCCTCCGACATCTGATCGTCGGCGGGACCGCCCCCGACATACGCTGGTTCCAGTTCGCCATCCTGGGCCTCGCGATCGCCCTCGACGTGACCCGAACGAGCATCTCGATGCGGGCGGCGTCCCGCTTCGACAGTCCGGCCCTGCGCTCCAACGCGTGGCATTTCGGGGCCGATCTGCTGGGCTCGCTCGCGGTCCTCGCAGGCCTGCTGGCGGTCAAAGCCGGCCTGCATAACGGCGATGCAGTGGCGGCCCTGGTGGTCGCCACGATCATGCTGTTCGCCGCCGTGCGCCTGATCGGGGTGAACGCCAACGTGCTCATGGACCGCTCGCCGGCGGAGGCCCGTGCGGCCGCCGAGGACGCGATCGCCGAGCTCAGCGGAGACTTCGAGCTCAGCCGCCTGCGCCTGCGGGAGTCGGCCGGCCGCTATTTCGCCGACGTGGTCGTGAACGTCCCCCCGGGGCAGGCGGTGGTGGAGGGCCACAGGGCCGCGGACCTGATCGAGGGGGCCGTCGAGCGTGCCCTGCCGGGCAGCGACGTGGTCGTCCACGTGGAGCCCCGGCGGCGGGGCCTGGACCTGCGCGACCGGGTGCTTTCGATCGCGCTGGCCGAGCCCCTCGTGAAGGAGGCCCACGACATCACGATCTTCGAGCACGAGGGAGCCTCCAGCGTGTCGCTGCATCTCAAGTTCCCGGCCGACCTCGACCTCCAGGCCGCCCACGACACCGCCGAGCGGATCGAGGCGGCGATCCGCGAACGGCCCGGGGTGGGGGAGGTGCAGACCCACCTGGAGCCGCTCGAGCGCCCGCTCAGCAGCCGCACCACCGACGGCGGCTCGGGGGGGCGGACGGCGCGCGAGGTCGAGCAGCTGGTTCGGGAGGTCGCCGGCACGGAGCCCCGGATCGTGCGGATGATCGCCACCGAGGCGGGGCTCGTGCTGTTCATCACGCTCACCGTGGGGGCGAGGGAGTCCCTCACCGACGCACACCGCCTCGCGAGCGAGCTCGAGGACCACCTGCGCAGCCACATCGAGGGCATCGCCGAGGTGGTCGTCCACACCGAGCCCTAGCCCGTCGGTCCGAGCCGCAGGTGGTCTGTGTAAGCTACCCGCGTGCCGAGCACCCGGCCCACGAAGCGGACCAGCGGCCCCCTGCTGATTGCGCTCGCAGCCGTTGCCGCCCTCGCGCTCGCAGCCTGCGGGAGCTCGAGTTCCAGCACCACGTCGACCACGGCGGCGGTCGAACATCACACCACCACCGGCACGAAAACCACCACCGGGAGCGTGCAGAAACTCACCCTCGAAGCCGACAAGACGGGCGAACTGAAATACAACAAGTCCACCCTCACGGCCAAGTCCGGGACGGCGACCCTCACGCTTACGAACAACTCGCCGATCGCTCACAACGTGACGATCGAAAACTCCTCCGGGGCACGGGTGGCGGCGACCACCACCTTCACGGGCGGCTCCCACACGATCCCCCTGAAACTCAAGCCGGGCACCTACAAGTTCTTCTGCTCGGTCCCCGGCCACCGCATGGCCGGGATGGAAGGCACCCTCACCGTCGAATAGGCCCCGCGGGGCGGCCGGCCCTCCGAGGCCCGGCACGGCTTGTCGCTCCTGGTCGGTAGTGCGCAGCTAGCGCGCGTGCCCGTGCTTGTGGGGGCCCGAGCGGCGGTGGGTTTTCGAGAGCACCCGTTCCACCCGGCGCTGGATGTGGGAGAGCCGGACCCGGGCGGCCGATTCGCTCAGCCTGCCGGCCTGTGCGGCGCTCTCCAGCTGACGCTCGCGGGCCGCGAACAGGGCTTTGCTGAGACCTTCGCGTGAGCGACCGGGCGTCGTTTCGGCGACACTCCCCAGGGTCTTGCCCGAGCGCAGCTCTTTGATGAGCTGGGCGCCGGTGACCCCGAGGTAGGCCCGAGCCACCGCGAGCAGCCCTCCGCCGCTGCCCGAGCCGGGGCCTCCGTGTTTGACGACCGCCGCCTTGACCCGTTTGGGGAGCGTTTCGGCGGCTTTGGCCAACCGTTCGCGGCGCTGCTCGACGAGCGTCTGGATCAGCCCGCTTTCGGACTTGCCCGGCGTGGCGGCGGCGATCTCGCCCATGGACTTGCCGTCGTTCAGAGCCGCCGTGAGCTGTTCGACCGAAATACCGAGGTAGCTGGCCGCGGCCTGCAGCCGTGACGGCGGCGGCAGCAGCGACTGGGGGGAGGACACCGGGACGGGACGCACGGAGTCCACCTCCACGACCGCCGTCGGGTGGCCGGACTGGCCAGTAGCCGTCACCGCGGCGACGCTCGCGCCCGCAAGCGCAGCCAACACCACGGCGATGAGTGCCATCCTCCGGGAGATCCGTCCCCTCATGCCTGGCCAAAGGTTGACATAACTGCACGATGCTCGCCACCGCGAAAGCCGCTGCGAGGGAGACCGGGTGGGGGAGGGTGCGATGATCCTCCCCGACCCCCACCAGAAAGGACTCCATGTCGAGCGCGGAGAATGACCACCCGGAGGACGCGCCGAGCCACGACCCGCGGGCCAAGCTGATGCAGGAAGTGGCCGAGCAGATGGACGCGATCGAAACGGACTTCGGCGACAGCTACGAGATCGGCCGCGTGATCACGATCGTGGAAGTCAAAGGGCCGGACGGGAACGTCGGCCTGAGGGTCCGGGCGGGCATGTACCCGTGGGTCGCGATGGGGATGCTCGAGGCGGCCCAGAAAATCATCGAAGCGGGCGGGGAGTAGGCCCGGCGGGAGCACCGCGAGTCGCCTCCCGCCAGGACGGCCGCGAAGACGGGCTCCCTGATGGCTTCAGCCGCCCCGCCGTTAGACCGGCCCGATCACGACGCAGTCCTCGAAGCTCATATCGCGCACGACACCATCGGCGTCGGCGTACTCGGCGATCGCTACGCGCTGCATGGGGTCGACGAGCGTCGGGCCGTCACGAGGCAGGCGACGGTGCGCGATCGGATCGGCCGCCCGAGCCGATCTTGGAGGGCTCGGTTCTCGCTCCCGATCGCCGTGCGCTGCGAAGGCGAGAGCCGCGACCAGAACGACGTCGTGGCCAGCAGGGCGTTGAGCTCCTCGGCGGTGTGCTCGAGCGGCGCGGGCACCGCCGCGAGCTCGACATCGTCGTAGAGATCGGCGACATACGTGCGCCTCACGTCATAGCTGCCGAGCCAGGCCCAGACCTCCGAGATGTTCCCGCGACGCTCGTGGGCACCCGCGAGGGTGGTCTCCAGATCCCGATAGGTGGGCCAGTCGACTGCGATCTCCGGTGCGATCGCGGACATGATCCTGAGCAGCGCGCTCTGATCCTCGGCGCTGTGCGGATCGCGGAGGCCGAAGTACTGGATCAGCGCGAGCGTCCCTCCGGGCACGAGCACGTCGGCGACCTGCCGCCAGCCGATGTCGGGGTCGACCCAGTGGATCGCCGATGCGCAGAAGACAGCGGCGAAACGGACGTGGGGAAGTCGGGCGTCCTCCAGCCGGGTATCGACGAAGCGGACGTTCTCGTTGCCGGCGAGCCTCTCCCGGGCCAGCCCCACCAGCCGGTCGCCGGGCTCGATCGCGGTGACCCGGAGGTCCCGGGCGACGAGGCTGCGGGTCAGCTGTCCGGTCCCGCAGCCGATCTCGAGCACCTCGTCGCCGGGCGCGAGACCGGCGAGCTCGCAGGCACGGTCGATGAGCTCCTCGGGGTACGCGGGGCGGTGGCGATCGTAGCCGGCTGCATCGCGGTTGAAGGCCCCGCCGTAGCTGCGCTGGAGTGTCCCGTCGGTCATCGCCACAAGCTAGGTGAGGCGGCTGACGCATGGCGCGTTCGCGGCTAGCTCGCAGCCGGCACCCCGAACCACCTCTCCAGCACCTGCGAGAGCCCTGCGTCGCTGCCGTCACCGACCCATACGACGTATCCATCGGGACGGATCGCGACGGCCATGGGGGCAGCCACCGGGCCGAGTACCGGCAGCTCCCATGCGCCGGCGTATTGGGCGTCGACCAGACGCACCCCCGCAGCCCGTGGGACGGGATCGAGCCGGCCCGGCTCGCCGAGGTTGAGCAGCACCGGCCTGGCTTCGTGGAGCAGCTCGAACAGCCGGAGCGGCCCATCGGCGCTCACGAGGTCCAGATCGGGCATTCGACGTCCCAGCAGCGGGTGTCCCTCGCCGAGGTCGTAGTGGATGTCCAGTGCCGAGGCAAGCCCGGCGAGATGTTTGCGCGGCTCCTCCATCTCCGCCAGCTCCGAGACCACTGCAACCAGAGGCTTCATGCGCTCGTCCTGGCGCTGCAGCACTGTCTGGGCCATCGTGTGCCGCAGCGCCCGGGCCGTGACCGGGTGGCGCTCCTCCTGATAGGTGTCGAGGAGGTTCTCCGGGCAGGCACCGTTGACCACCTGCGCCAGCTTCCATCCCAGGTTGACCGCATCCTGGACTCCGAGGCTGAGACCCTGCCCGCCGGCCGGGTAGTGGACGTGGGCGGAGTCGCCTGCCAGCAGGACGCGCCCAGCGCGATAGTCGGCGGCCTGACGGGTCATGTCGGTGAACCTGGAGATCCATGTGGGGCTGTGGACGCCGAAGTCGGTGTCGAAGACCGCGACGAGCGCCTGGCTGAGTTCCTCGAGGGTGGGTTCGCTGCTCTCGCCGAGCTCACGCTCACTCACGACCATGCGCACGGTCCTGCCGTCCTCGAGCGTGTTCAGGCCATGGGCGCCGATGGCGTCATAGCGGACACCCTTCGGGGGTTCCTTGGTGAGCTCGGCTTCCGCGATCAGGCTGCTCCGCGTCGCCTCCCAGCCCGGGAAGTCGATCGCGGCGGCTCGGCGGATGACACTACGACCTCCGTCGCAGCCGACGAGGTACTGCGCCCGCAGGGACTCACCGTCGGACAGCTCCACGTCGACGCCGGTGTCGTCCTGTGAGAAGCCCGTCACCTCACGCTCGTAGTACACGTGCGCCGGGAGTTCGGCGACCCACTCGGCCATGATCCGCTCGATCTGGTTCTGCCAGATCCCCAGCGAGTAGGGATGCCGGGTCGGGAAGTCGCTCATGTCGAGCACGGTGCCCCCGAAGGACGTCGCCTGAGCCACCTGACCCTCCGCGAGAAACCGATCGGCGACGCCGCGCTGGTCGAGCACCTCGATCGTGCGCGAGTGAAAGCCGCCGGCCCGTGAGCCTACGAGCACGTGGTCGGGACGACGCTCGAGGACCGCGACGTCGACGTTCGCCAACGCCAGCTCGGCCGCCAGCATCATCCCGGTCGGGCCCCCTCCGGCGATCGCCACCTCATGTTCGGTCAAGCTGCTCCCCGATTCTCGAATGCACCGACAAGACCGTTCCCATCGCTGCTCCGTTTCCGTCGTTTGTGGCTTGCGGCGGGCGATTATGAGGCATACGTCAAGGCCTCATGAGGCGTTGATTTTCGGTATAAATTGGAAGTGGAGGGGGCGGTTGCCGCCACTGCGGTCAGTGCCGCGGGAGCTCGAATCACGACCGTGGCGGCAGTTCGAATCACGGCTGCGCCCTAGAGACTCGCGGCTGGCCGTCAGGCGTCATGTCGTGGGCCACGATGGGACCGTAACCTTTGGTCTGGTGCCCCTGCCCAGGCCAGACAATTCACGACACGCCCGCCGTCGCGGCACACATTGGGACAGCTGAGCGGCGCCGCCAGTGCCGAGATCGAGGCCTCGCTCGAGCGGGTCTGGGAGGTCGTGGAGGACGTGCTCACGGCACCCGAGTGGCAGGGCGGCATCGACGAGCTGCGTCCTCTCGAGCACGACCCCGAAGGTCGCCCAACGCTTGTGGAAACCGTGAGCGATATCAAGGTGAGGAAGCTGACTGCTCACGTCCGCTTTCACTATGAGGGCCCAACGCGTCTGCGGTGGACACAGGAGAAGGGTGACATGAAGGCGCTCGAGGGAGCGTGGGAGCTCGAGGCGCTCGGTCCCGACCGCGTTCGCGCCACCTACCGTCTCGACGCAGACACGGGCCGCCTCCTGGGAGTGGTCATCCGGGGCCCGGTCGAGGCGGCGACGCGCGCGATGTTCGTCAACGGACGTCCCAAGGAGCTCAAGAAGCGGGTCGAGTCCGGCTGAGCGGCCGGATCGCACTGTCTGTTCTCACGCTTGGCAATCGACGGCAACGGCGAGGGCGGAGCAGATTTCCTGCATTCGAGCATCGCCGAGCCGCCCCAGTCGCTCGACGAGAACCTCAACGAAGCGCCAGGGGGGCGCCACCCGGGCTTCGTGGCTCTGCTCGATAATGCACGTTATGTCAACTTGAAGCGGAAGCCCCCTGAGCAGGGCGTCCGCCTCGACGTCGAGCTCCCCTCCCTCTACTGCGAGGGACCTGGGCCGTTTCCGCCGCGTCGTCGCGCTCCAAGCGCGCGGCCGCCTACAGCTGCGATGACCGCCAGGATCGCCCAGAACGCGGCCTGCGCGATCGCCGAGCCGATCTGTTCGCCGGTGGCCACGAACAGAACCAGCAGCGGAATGAAGACGACGAGCAGACACACCCCTGCGAGCTGGGCCGCTGGAAGCCGCCCGATCCACTCGTTCACGTACTTGAGATCCCGACCCATTACAAAGGCGCCCCGCGCATCTTCGTCACGCGGCGTACGTTAGCCCCGTTCCTGGGCAAGCCGTTCGGCCGCAACGCGGGCCACGTCGCGGTCGACGTATGTCGTCACGCGCTCGATCAGGTCTCCCGACCACTCGTACACGAGCACTGCGCGCTGGGTGATCCGCGACAGGCCGTCTCCGAGCCGACCGCTCTGGTGGATGACCGCCATCACCACCTCGTTGCCCATGTCATCGACCTCGAGGGCCTCGATCCGCACATCCTCGTAGGCCCGGTACCACTCCACCCAGAAATCGCGGATCGCGGGCCCCTCGAAGGCTTCGAGGTCGTCGATCGCCATCCACACGGCGCCCGGGGCGAAAAAGGTCATCGCCTCGTCCCACTCGCCACGATCACCGATCTCCAAGAGCTCGCGAACGCGCTCCACCAGATCTGGCGTCGTCGGCCCATCGGACATCTCGGCGGGAGTATCCCGCAGCCATGCTCCGGCCATGCGAGTCATCCCATGCGCTCATACGGTCCGCGGCACGCTCGACGCGGCTAGCATCTGGCTCCCTCAGACCGATCCGGGAGGACCACAGATGGCGAACATTCTGTACACGGCCAAGGCACACGTCACCGGTGGCCGCATGGAGGGCCACGGCCGCACGAGCGACGGCGCCCTGGAGGTCGATATCCGGATTCCGGCCGAGCTGGGCGGACCGGGCGGCGGCACCAACCCGGAGGAGCTGTTCGCCGTCGGCTTCGCGGCCTGCTTCGAGAGCGCGCTGAGCGTTGTCGCCCGCCGCAGGAAGACCGAGGCCGGTGACGCCGCGGTCGAGTCCTCGGTCTCGTTGCTACCCGACGGCCATGGCGGCTTCCTGCTCGCCGTCGGCCTCGATGTGACCCTCCCGTCGGTTAGCGATGCGGAGACGGCCAAGGATCTCGTTCGCACGGCGCACAAGGTGTGTCCCTACTCGAACGCCACGCGGGGCAACATCGAGGTGGCGCTCACCGCCAACGGCGAGCCGGTCGAGTAGTCCCCGCCGGCTCGACTCCCGGGCGTCACCGCCCGAGGGTGCGACCGAACTCCCGCGCCCGGACCCGAAAGGAGCCGATCAGCTCGCGCACCTGCGCGAGGCCTCCACGGAGCTCGGGATCCCCGACCTCGACCGGGAGCATCGAGTCCTGGAGCGTGGCGAGGGCGGTGTCGGCCTCCCCGATCTCCTTGGCGGCGTCCTCCAGGAAGGCTTTGACCCCACGTCCGGGAGCGCCGCGGGCCGCGGTCGCGAAGGTGCCCTCCTGCAGGTCATGGCGGCGGGCGAACTCCGCGTGCGTGCGCCGGATGCGCCCGTATGCCGCCTGCACCGGTCCGAACAGCTCGTCCTCGAGCCGCTCGGCCGTGGTGTCATCCAGCAGCTCGAACGCCTCGCTCAGATCCGACAGCGCCACCGCGAGATGATCTCCGGCCCTCTCCACCTCGTCCAGGAGCTCGCGACGGGCGTCGGCGGAGGCGTAGGGCACGCGGTCCACCCTAGAGCCCGCCGGGGCGCCGGACCGACAGACGGCCGTCAGTCGAGCTGGTAGTTGATGTTCACGCCGGCGGTGACGGTGCAGCTGACGGCGGTGGCGGTTTTGGCCTTCTTCTTTTTCTTCTTGTGCTTGTGGACGGCTTTGGGCCCGCCACTGCTCGCGGGGCTCCTACCGGCGTTGGCCGCGGCCTCCGGTGCGACTGCCACCCCGCGTCCATTTCCGAAGTCCGGCTCCACGCCGAGGTACTGCTCGTATTCGTTGCCCGGAGCTTCACATTCGACGCCGCCGCTCGATTCGACCACGCTCTGCACCGCTCCCAGGGTGCCGCCCACGTGGCTCGCCAGGAACTGGGCCTTTTCCTGGCCGTCGGTGATTGCGGCCGCCGTCGCCTGACGGTAGGCGCCGATGGCCGCCGTCGCGTCGGCTTCCTGGGCGACCGGAGCCTTGCCCACCCCTTCCACCCCAACGGTACGGACCGGCGTCACCGTGGGCGCTTCGGCGGAGGCCACGCCCAGCATCCCGACCGCGATCAGCGCGGCCCCAGCCGCCAGGATGGCTGTGAGTGCATAGCGCATCGAAGGCCTCCTGGCCGGGATGCTACCCGGGTGTGGCGTCCGCTAACGCCCCGGCTCGACGGATCACCTCGTCGAGCATCTCGGGCGTGAGCTTGCCCGTGAAGGTGTTCTGCTGGCTCGGGTGATAGCTGCCGATCAGGCGCAGCGGCCGGCCCTCGTACTCGATCCCGTGCCCGAACCTCGGTCTGGGCCTGGGCATCGGCTCCGGCGGGTCGCTGATCGCCGCATTCAGCCTCAACGCCGCCGCCCAGGCGAACGAACCGAGGCAGATCACGACCCGTGTCCGCCTCAGAAAGCCCAGTTCGGCGGCGCTCCACGGCAGACAGTTGTCGCGCTCCTGCGGCGTGGGCCGGTTCGCCGGCGGGGCACACCGCACGGCCGCCGTCACCCACACCCCCTTCAGCCGCAGACCGTCGTCGCGGCTCCTGGACGCCGGCTGGTTGGCGAGTCCGCACCTCCACAGGGAGGCGAACAGGAAGTCCCCCGAACGGTCTCCCGTGAAGATCCTCCCGGTCCGGTTGGCCCCGTGGGCGGCGGGCGCCAGGCCGAACAGCAGGATCCGCGCGCGGAGGTCTCCGAAGCCGGGCACAGGACGGCCCCAGTAGCTCTCCGTGGCGAACGCCGCCCGCCGCTCACGGGCCACCTGCTCGCGCCACTGCACCAAACGGGGGCAGCGCCGGCAGGCCTCCACTTCGGCGTGGAGCTCTTCGATTGTCCGTTCCCCTTGCGTCGCCACGGGCCAGTAGTACCATCGCACTCGGGGATGCCCGTGTGGCTTTGGATACTGATGTTGGCGGCACTGATCAAACTGCCGATCGCTGCCCTGATGCTGTGGCTCCCGTTCCGCGACGACCCCGCCGTCCGGTCCCCGGAGAACACCGACTCGGGCGAAGACGAAGGCGGTTCGCGCGCCCTCCCGGCGGGCCCCCTGGAACCGCATCCACGTGGCCCCCTCCCCCACCTTCCGCGCCGCGGCCCTCACGGCTCCCCGGCACCCGCCTCTCCCCCGCGCGTGCGCAGGAACTTCACGCCGCGGCGCACCGTGCCCACGCGCGGCTGACGACGCTCAGCCGTCTCCGGCGCTCAGCGGTTTCGCTTGCGTTGCTTGCGCGCCGCTTTGGCTTTCGCGCGGCGCTTGCGCAGCATCACGGCGGGGTCGCGTCCCCCGGCCCGTGCTTCGGCGAGGTCCGCGTCGGTGGCGGGCGCCACCCGCCGGGCGTCACGGGCGATCACGAACCCGATCCCGGACAGCAGCACCACCGCCGCGACGATCGCGAGCAGGATCGTTTTCTGGTTGTTGCTGGTGCTCGACGTCCCGGTGGTGCTCGTGGTGCTCGCGGTCGTGGTTTCTTCCGCTTCCGGGGTTTCGGCGAGTTCCTGCAGATTGCTCCCATTCACCCCGTTCGCGGCCAGCGCTCCCGGGGCCAGGACCAGGCCGCCGGTGTTGAGGGCGAGCAGCAGCACCGCTCCCCAGAGGAGGAGCTTCGACCTTGCGGCTGTCGCAGACGCGCGCGCCACCCGGCGAGGATAGCGCCTCCCAGGCGGCCGTTTTGCACATCGACGTACACGCCTCGGGCTGCACGGGCGATCGACGCCGGGGGCGACTCGGGGGCTCCGGCGGGCACCATAGAATGACCCGCCATGGCACCCAAACAACGCCAGGTTCGTATCGAACAGCGGGGCGGCATCGAGGCGATCCAGGCCCTCGAACAGCGCTCGGACGAGGAGCTCGAGGCCGAGACCAAATACAAGGCGGCCGCGCTGTCGATCCTCGGGGCCCGGGCCTCCGAGCGCTTCGACGCGGACGCCGCCCGCAGCTACTTCCAGCGTGCCATCGCCGCTGCACGGCCACAGGAGCGGATGCAGATTCGCCGTATGGCCGACGCCTCCCTGGCCCTCGCCGAACGCCGGGCAGGAGACCTCAAGAGCGCCGTGGAGCGCCTTGGCCAGGCCCCTCCGAGTCGCCGCCAGCTGTTCGCCCTGCAGGCCATGGGCCTGCTGGTGCCCCCCTCCTCGGCCGGCATCCTCGCCCGCATCCGCGGGATCCTGCTGATCATCGTGCTGGTGATCGTGCTGCTTGCAATCGGGCTCGGGATCGTCGAGCTGATCTCGTTGCCGTTCGGGGGTATCGGGCTCGCGCCCGGCATCCTGCTCGGCCTGTTCGTGGTGATCGCCGCCCTGGCCATCCTCGCGGCCGTGGGACGCCGGCGGCGAAACCGCGCGAAGGCCGCCTCGGCGTCGGGCTGAGGCCCGCAGGGCGTCCTCGCCGCGGTCCCCCCGGGCGAGACCCGCAATACGCTCCTGGCAGCACGTGTCCGCTCCCGTTCGCCTGATCGTCAATCCATCCGCCGGCGGTGGCAGGGCGGCGACCGTCGCCCCTGCCGGCAAGGATGCGTTGGAGCGCCTGGGCGTCAGCGTCGAACGCGTCGACACCCGCGACCTCGACCACGCACGTGAGCTCGCCCGCGAGGGCGCCGCGGCCGGCGAGATCGTCGCGGCCGTCAGCGGCGACGGCATGATCGGCGCGATCGCCGATGCGCTGAAGGAGCTGCCGGACGCCGTCATGGGCATCATCCCGGGCGGGCGCGGCAACGACCTCGCGCGGGTCCTCGGGATCCCCGACGAGCCCGACGAGGCCGCCGCGGTGATCGCGGCCGGACATGCCCGCGCGATCGACGTGGGCCTGGTCATCGACGGCTCCGGCGCGGCGCGGGGGTTCGTCGGGATCGCTTCGGTGGGCTTCGACAGCGACGCCAACCGGATCGCCAACGAAGCCCCCGCCTGGCTGGGGGGGCTCGTGTACGTCTACGGAGCCCTGCGCGCCCTGCTGGCGTGGAAGCCGGCCCGTTTCGAGCTCGAGCTCGACCCCCCCGGCGAGCCGATGAGCTTCACCGCCTACACGGTGGGCGCCGCCAACTCACAGTGCTATGGCGGGGGCATGCGCGCCGCCCCCTCCGCGCTGCTCAACGACGGAATGCTCGAGGTGATCGTGCTCGAAGATGTCAGCAAGCTCGCCTTCCTTACGCGTCTGATGCCGAAGGTCTTCAAGGGCGAGCACGTCCACCTCCCGGGCGTTCGCTGCTTCCGTGCCCGCGAGGTGCTGATCAGCTGCGAGCGCCCGTTCGAGATGTATGCCGACGGAGACCCGATCGGCGAGCTCCCGGTGCGGGTGCGCGCGCTCCAGGGGGCGGTCCGGATGCTGGTGCCCCCGGCGGGGGGACCGCACCCCGCCTTCGCCCAGGCGCTGCCCGCCGGGGCCGAGCAGGGCACTCCGGGGAGGGGCTGATGTCGAGCGCCCTCGGCGCCAAGCTCGCCCTCGCGCGGACCGTGGGGACGATCTCCCGCTGGCGGGGCGGCGGCGCCACGAGCGCTCCCGGAAGGGTTCTGATGCGACTCGAGCCCGATGCCATCCGCATGCTCGGAAGCCGTCTGCGGCGCGGCAGCGCACTGATCTCGGCCACCAACGGCAAGACCACCACCGCGACGACCGCGGCGGCGATCCTGCGTCGAGCCGGCGTGGAGCTCGTCCACAACCAGGCCGGCGCCAACATGGCCGGCGGCGTGGCCACCGCCCTGCTGGATGCCGCGAGTGCCCGCGGCGCGATCGCCGCCGAACTCGGCCTGTTCGAGGTGGACGAGCTGTGGCTGGCGGCGGTGGCGGACGAGCTCGGCCCGCGCGCGATCCTGCTCTCGAACCTGTTCCGCGACCAGCTCGACCGTTATGGCGAGCTCGAGCGGATCGCCGCGAGCTGGGAGGAGGTGCTCGGCGCCCGCGACACCTGCCCGGTGCTGAACGCCGACGACCCCCTCGTCGCCGACCTCGGACGCGACCACCCGCAGTCGCTCTACTTCGGGGTCGAGGACGACTCGCTGGCGCTGCCCGGCATGGCGCACGCCGCGGACGCCAAGCACTGCCGCCGCTGCGGCGCCCCGTACGTATTCGACGCGGTGTACCTCGGCCACCTCGGCCACTACCACTGCGAGAGCTGCGACCAGCGTCGCCCCACCCCCGCGCTGACCGCGACCGGCGTGGTCCTGCACGGGGTTCGCAGCTCGGAGTTCACGTTGCGCTCCCCGGCCGGCCAGGTCCGTGTGGCGCTGGCGCTTCCGGGCCTCTACAACGTCTACAACGCCCTCGCTGCCGCCGCCCTGGCGAGCGCGCTCGAGGTGCCCCTCGATGCCGTCGCCGCCGGCCTGTCGGATGTCCAGCCCGCCTTCGGGCGCGCGGAGAGGATCACCCTGTCAGCAGCTCCTCGCGGCAACGGTCTGCTGACGCTGGCCGAGCCGCGGGAGCTGCGGATCCTGCTGGTCAAGAACCCGGCCGGCGCCAACGAGGTCCTGCGCACGCTCGCGCTCGAGCCCGGACGCCACGACCTGCTCGGGGTCCTCAACGACAACATCGCCGACGGTCGCGACGTCTCGTGGATCTGGGACGCCGACTTCGAGCTGCTCGCCGGGCGCATCCGGCGCATCACCTGCAGCGGCACCCGCGCCCCCGACCTGGCGGTGAGGATGAAGTACGCGGGCCTCGATCCGGAGCTGATCCACGTCGAGGCCGACCTATCGGCGGCGCTCGCACACGCCGCCGCCGATCGTCCGGACCCGGACGGGCCGCTGTACGCGCTGCCCACCTACACCGCGATGCTCTCGCTGCGGGAGCTGCTTGTCGCCCGCGGGGAGGCGAGCAGCTCGTGGTGAGGACGGATTCGCCGGCCTCGAACCCCGGGTCCACCGCCCGGGTGCGCCCGGCCGTGGTCTGGCACGACCTCGAGTGCGGCCTCTACAGCGCCGACCTCGAGCTGTGGCGCGAGCTCGCCGACGCGAACGCCGCCGGAGACGAGCCGATCCTCGAGATCGGCGCCGGCACCGGTCGCGTCAGCCTCGACCTCGCTCGCCGCGGACACACGGTCACCGCTGTGGAGCGTGACCCCGTGCTCGCGGCTGCGCTCGGCGAACGCGCCAACGGGCTCACCGTGGCGGTCGTCGGCGCCGACGCCCGCGCCTTCAAGCTGCCCCGTCGGGACTTCGCCCTCTGCCTGGTTCCGATGCAGACGGTGCAGCTGATGGGCGGGCCCTCGGGCCGGCTCGCGTTCCTGCGCGCCGTGCGCGCCCACCTGCGCGACGGGGGCGTGCTGGCGTGCGCGCTGGTGGAGGAGATCGACCAGTTCGACGTCGCCACCGAACAGCTGCAGCTGGAGCCCGAGCTCGCCCGCCGCGGGGGCACCCTCTACAGCAGCTGTCCGGTGCGGGTGTCCGTCGGCGAGCGCAGGATCCGGATCGAGCTCGAGCGTCGGATCGAGCCGATCGCGGAACCGGTGGGAGCTGACGTGGGCAGCGCCGAGCCGCCCCGGCGGGAGGTCATCGAGCTCGACCGCCTGACGGCTGAGCGTCTCCAGCGCGAGGCGCGGCGGGTGGGTCTGCGTCCGCTGGAGGTCCGCAGCGTGTCCCCCACCGACCTCCACACCGCCAGCACCGTGGTGATCCTCGGTGCCTGACCCCGGACCGCCGGTGCCGTCGACGGCGTCCTCCGCGACGGGCCCGCAGCCGGTTCTGCGGGTCTGTGCCCTGTACCCCGACCTGATGAACATCTACGCCGACCGCGGCAACCTGATCGTGCTCGAGCGCCGTTGCGCCTGGCGGGGGATCGGCTTTCAGCTGCACGCCAGTGGCCTCGGCGAGGAGCTCGACGGGGAGCACCACGACCTCTTCTACATCGGTGGCGGCCAGGACCGCGACCAGCAGCTGTGCGCCGCCGACCTGATCGCCAACAAGCGCGCGGGCCTCCACGCCGCCGCCCGGCGGGGAGCCGTGATCCTCGGCGTGTGCGGCGGCTACCAGCTGCTGGGGCACTCATACACGCTCGGCTCGGAGGAGATCGAGGGCGTTTCCCTGCTCGACGTGCGCACCGTCCGCAGCGACAGCCCCCGCCTGATCGGGAACGTGGCGATCGCCACCGGCCTCCCGGACACGGGCAACGGGGATGGCGAGCGGGTGCTCGCGGGCTTCGAGAACCACGCCGGCCACACCCGTCTGGGAGCGCATCAGCAGCCCCTCGGCCGGGTGCTGCGGGGTCATGGCAACGACGGCAGCTCGGGTCTCGAGGGGGCGATCAAGGGCAACACGATCGGCACCTACCTGCACGGCCCACTCCTGCCCAAGAACGCCTGGTTCGCCGATTGGCTGATCGCACGCGCGCTGGGGCTCGAGCCCGGCCGGCTCGGCACGCTGCAGGACGACCTCGAGGACGCCACCCACCTGAGCGCCCGCCGCGCGGCCGGCATCTGAGATTCCGCAGACCGGCCGGGCCGTGGCTGAGCTCCGCGCGGGGTGGTCGCGGGCCTTGCGCAGCGGCTTGTCGCGCAAACTGCGCCCGTGGTGGCGCCACCCGCAGCGACGCGGCCGGGACCGAGCCTATGATCGGCCGCCGTGGAGCTCTCCGAATACCAGCTGCGCTCGCGCCGCACCGCCATGTACCCCCCCGAGGCGGGCCTTTCCTACCCGACCCTCGGGCTGGCGGGCGAGGCCGGCGAGGTGGCCGAGCAGATCAAGAAGTCGATCCGCGACGACGGCGGGGAGATGACGCCGGAGCGGCGGGCCGCCCTCTCGAAGGAGCTCGGGGACGTGCTCTGGTACCTGGCCCAGCTGGCCACCGAGCTCGACCTCGACCTCGACGAGGTCGCCCGCGCGAACCTCGAGAAGCTGCGCTCGCGACAGCTTCGCGGCGTCCTCTCCGGCAGCGGCGACGACCGTTAGCTAAACGACCGCGAAGCGCGCCAGCCGGTCGGCGAGGTGGGCCGGCACCAGCGCGCGCACGCGCACTCCCTCGGGTGTGTCCTCGCGGGCGATGTCTCCGGCGACTTCGTGGAGCTCGGCGAGGCTGGCGCCGTCGGTGTAGGGGACAAGCAGCTCAACCGAGCGCAGCGTATGGGCGAGCTCGCTCTCGATGCGGGCGCCGAGCTCCTCCAGCCCCTCCCCCGTCTCGCCACTGACGAGCACCGCCCGCGGGTAGCGCAGGCGCACGTCCTCACGGGCCTCCGCGTCGAGCAGGTCGGCCTTGTTGAGGACCAGCAGACAGGGACCGTCGCTGGCACCGATCTCCTCCAGCGTCGCCTCGACGGAGTGGGTCATCATCTCGAGCTGCTCGCGTGAGGCCGAGGCGTCGACGACGTGCAGCAGCAGCTGGGCGCGGCGGGTTTCCTCGAGCGTGGCGGCGAATGCGTCCACCAGCTGGTGGGGGAGCTTGCTGATGAAGCCGACCGTGTCGGTCAGCAGGTAGGGACGTCCCGACAGGCGCAGCGTCCGCGTGGTCGGGTCGAGCGTGTGGAAGAGGCGGTCGCGCACGCTCACCTCTGCGCCGGTGAGCGCGTTCAGGAGCGTGGACTTACCGGCGTTGGTGTAGCCCACCAGCGCGACCGTCGGCAGCGCCGCACGCTCGCGCTCGGCGCGCTGCACGGCGCGGGTGCCCTTGACGTGCTCCAAACGGCGGCGCAGGGCGGCGATCCGGTCGCGGGCCAGGCGGCGGTCGGTCTCGATCTGGGTCTCCCCGGGGCCCCTCGTCCCGATCCCGCCGCCGAGACGCTCGAGGTGGCTCCACAGGCCCCGCATGCGGGCGAGGTTGTATTCGAGCTGCGCCAGCTCGACCTGGAGCTTGCCCTCCGCGGTGCCGGCATGGGAGGCGAAGATGTCGAGGATCACGGTCGTGCGATCCACCACCGGCATCCCCAATGCCTGCTCGAGGTTGCGCTCCTGGCGGGCCGTCAGCTCGTCGTCGCAGGCGATCAGGTTGGCGCCGCACTCACGCGCCAGCTCGCGGGTCTCGGCGAGCTTGCCCCCGCCCAGATACGTGTCCGGGTGCGGGCGCTCGCGTCGCTGTACGAGCTGTCCCACGGTTGCCACGCCGGCCGTCCTCAGCAGCTCGGCTAGCTCGCTCAGGTCCTCCCCGGCGTCGGGCGCCGCAGCGATGCAGAACGCCCGCTGGCGGGCGCGCTGCGTGGGCTGGGCTCCGTTGCGCTCTCCCCGCACAGGCGTCGCGTCCCCATCACCGCGACCGTTGTGGGTGGAATCCATCCACCCCTGAGTCTAGGGCCTACGCGGGTCTATCCCGCGAGCGCGCCCAGCCGCTGGACGGCCTCGAGCAGGCGGTCGTCGGGCGTGGTCAGCGAGATGCGGAACCACCCCTCCCCCGCCGGTCCGTAGATGGCGCCCGGAGAGAGCACCACGGCGGCCTGCTCGAGCACGTGCTCGCAGTAGGCGGCGGAGCTCTCATAGCCGGCCGGCACCGGTGCCCAAACGTAGATCGTCCCGCGCGGTGGCTGGACCTCCACGCCGATCTCGCGCAGCGCCTCACAGACCTGGTCGCGGCGGCGCAGATACAGCTCGTTCATCGAGGCGACCTCGGCGTCGGCCTCAGGGGAGAGGGCCGCGACGCCCGCGAGCTGGATGGCCTCGAACAGGCCGGAGTCGACGTTCGTCTTCAGGCGCCAGTAGGTCTCCAGCGCCTCGGCGTTGCCGACCGCCACCGCGCAGCGCCAGCCGGTCATGTTGTAGCCCTTGGAGAGCGAGAAGACCTCGATCCCCACGTCCTTGGCGCCTTTGGTGGCCAGGAACGACGGCGCCCGGTAGCCGTCGAAGGTGACCTCCGAGTAGGCGTTGTCGTGCACCACCAGGATGTCGTGCTCCCACGCGAACTCGACCACCCGATCGAAGAAGTTCTCGGGCACGACCGCCCCGGTGGGGTTGTTCGGATAGTTGAGGTACATCAGCTTCGCCCGCTTGGCGACCTCGGCGTCGATGCGGTCGAGGTCGGGCACGAAGCCGAGCTCGGGCTCGAGCGCCATCAGCACCGGCTCGGCGCCGGCGAGCCACGGTCCACCGGTGTAGACGGGGTATCCCGGGTCGGCCGCCAGCGCATAGTCGCCGGGATCGAGGAAGGCGAGGTTGAGGTTGAAGATCGCCTCCTTGGCGCCGATCGCGGGGATGATCTCCCGCTCGGGGTCGAGGATCACGTCGAAGCGGCGCTCGTAGAAGTCGCGCACCGCCTGTCTGAAGTCCTCGCGCCCGCGGTTGGACGGGTACTGGTGGGTGGCCGGCTCGGTCACGGCCTCCTGCATCGCCTCCACGATCAGCGGCGGCGTCGGCCGGTCCGGGTCGCCGATGCCGAGGCTGATCACGTCCACCCCGGCCTCGCGCTTGGCGGCGATCTTACGCTCGAGCTGGGCGAACGCGTACGGCGGGATGCGCTCCAGGCGCTTACTGGGTTTCATGCAGCTCCCTTTCGAGGTCCTCGCTGAGCTGACCGGCGAACACCGGCCGGGCCCAGCCCGTCAACGTCACCTGTAGATCCTCGCCGACCTCGACCTCGAGCTCCCCCCCGTCGAGCGAGACGACGACCTTGGCGGTGCCCGGCCGGGGCTGCTGCTCCTCGGCGTAGGCGACGGCCGCACCGCTGGCGCCCGTCCCCGAGGACAGCGTCTCCCCCACCCCGCGCTCGAAGATGCGCGCCCTGATGCGGGCGGCCTGGCCCGAGCCTCCGGCGCCGGCCAGCTCGGTGTACCACGACACGTTGGTGCGGTTCGGAAAGCGCGCGTCGTTGCAGATCGCCGGGCCCACGTGGGCGAGGTCGAGTCCCTCCAGCTCCTCCTCGGAGTCCACCCGGATCGAGCACTGGGGGTTGCCGATCGAGACGTGGCGAAACCCCCACTCGTGGCCGTTCACGCTCACCTGTCCGCGCCCGTCCGGGGGCCCGCCGGGGAAGTCTTCGGAGGAGAGGCTCGCGAGGCCCATGTCCACCGAGCACGTGTCGGGCCCCGTGATCGTCGGGCGGATCCTGCCGGCGGGGGTCCCGATCGAAAAGCTGTCGGCGTCGGTCCAGCCGCGGTGGCGCAGGTACAGGATCGCCTCCCGGGCCCCGTTGCCCGACAGCTCGGCCTCCGAGCCGTCGGGGTTGAAGATCCGCAGGTCCGCCACGTCCTGGGGCTCGGCCGGCTCGGACAGCAGCAGGATCCCGTCGGAGCCCACGCCGAAGTGTGCGTCGCAGATCCGGCGGACCCGCGCCGGATTGAGCGCGAACGGGAGCTCGGAGCGCTCGATGATCAGGTAGTCGTTGCCCAGCGCCTGCCACTTCTCGAACCGCATTGCCGCAGGAGTGTATGGAGGGTCGCCGCCCCGGCCGCAGCGCGCCGGCGCCGGGAGCGCCCCGGGAGCGCGGCTATCGGTCTCAGCCCCTGCCTCCGTCCGCTGTGTCGGCCAGGTCGGCGACCTCCCGGGCGACGCTCTCCGGGGTGCGTCCGCCGACGTCGATCATGTGCACGTCGGGAAGCTTTCGCATCCACGTGAGCTGTCGCTTGGCGTAGTTGCGGGTGCGCTGCTTCATCCTCTCGACGTCCCCTTCGAGCAGCTCCTGGAAGCCGAGCGCCCTGCGGGCCGTATCCGACGCTCCCGCCGCGTTGGCCCGCAGCACCTCCTCCCGGGCCCCCCGCTCGAGCATCTTCTCGACGCGCTCGTCGATCGCCGCGTAGAGCTCGGCGCGCTCCATCGTCAGGCCCACCAGCAGGGTTGGGTGTCGCAGCTCCCGGCTCCACAGTTGCGAGGGACCCTCGGGCGGCTCGAGCTCCCCGAGGTCGAGCAGCTCCAGCGCCCTCACGATCCGCTGGCGGTCGTTGGGATCGATCTCTGCCGCCGCCCAGGGAGCGCGTTCGGCGAGCAGTGCGTGCAGCGGGCCGGGGCCCCGGCCCGCGAGCTCGGCCTGCCAGCGCTCGCGCACCCCCTCCGGAG
>Ga0335085_10005428_pt1 | contig 20467 bp, 18 predicted proteins | sample Lox_Sample_45_FD_206712 | JGI IMG/M metagenome (GOLD analysis project Ga0335085, IMG submission 206712) | Soil microbial communities from Loxahatchee National Wildlife Refuge, Florida, United States - Lox_Sample_4.5 | ecosystem: Environmental > Terrestrial > Soil > Wetlands | place: USA...
CTCAGTCCTCAGTCCCCAGTCCTCAGTCCTGTCTTTTCTCTTCCCCACTCGCTCCAGCCCTGACTCTCCCCGCCAGCACCGTGATGTTGTCCGTACCGCCCCGCTCGAGGGCCAGATCGAGCAGGTCCCGGCAGACCTGTTCCGAGGAGCTCATGGTCCGCAGCTTTTCCGCGATCTCGTCGTCGCTCACATGCTTGGTGAGGCCGTCGCTGCAGAGCAGAATGACTGAATTGCGGCGACTGACGTTGAGTCGAGTGACCTCGGGCAGCGCTTCCTCGCCTCCGATGGCGCTGACCAGCACATGACTGAACGGTGAGTCCGCCACCCGTTCCGCCGGCAAGGCACCTCGATCCACCAGGTCCTGGGCCATGGTCTGGTCCTTGGTGACCTGCTTGAGACTCCCTCCCACCAGTTGGTAGCAGCGGCTATCTCCCACCTGGACCACATACATCCAGGGCCAGACCGCGATCGCGAGGGTGAGGGTGGTGGCCATCCGGCGGGTGTCCGGGCGGTCGGCCGCTTCCGAGCGCACCTTGCTGTGGGCCTCGAGCGCCGCGGCGCGCAAGGCCTGGAAGAACTCCTCCTCTTCCGCCGAGCCGGCGGTGTGATAGCAGCGGAGGGTATGGGAGACGTATCCCGCCACCGCTTCCGTCGCGAGGCGGCTGGCGTCACCCCCGGCCGTTCCGGATCCCACGCCATCCGCCACTAACAGGATGGTGGCCAGCCGCTGGCCCCGGAGCGGCAGATGCTCGGCATCCGGCAGGCTGGTCCCGTGGATCACCACCTGAGGATGGACGGTACAGAGGAGAAAGTGGTCCTGGTTTTCCTTGCGGACCTTGCCGGGGTGGGTGAGCCCGAACAGATCGAGCTCGTCGTCCCGTGGTTTGGGACCCGCGGTCGGATGGACCGAGGTGGTGATCAGATCGGCAATGGTCACGGCCAGACCTCCTCACTCGCTAGGATGGCCCCGCCACGGCGCTCGCGCAAGGAGGCCCCGGGTCAGGCTCTGGCTGACCCCTGATTTCGAGGTAGCGGAAGGGGCCGGAACAACTTACAATGCACAGCTTCGGGCAACCTTCGACCGGGACGCGGCCGCTCACCGCGCCTCCGCGAAGCCCGACCCTCCAGAACCCTGAGCCTTGGAAGCCCGGCACGTGTCCGACCTCGCACTCTCTGCCACTCGCCCCTCTCCACCCAACCCGCGCCAGGAAACCCCGACGCGACTCGACGCCGCGGTCCGTGCGGCCCAGACCTACCTGCTCTCGCTCCAGCGGGAGGATGGTCATTGGTGTGGCGAGCTCGAGGGCGACACCATTCTCGAATCCGAGTACATCCTGGTCATGCATTTCCTGGGACGCGGCAGCGATCCCAAGGTGCGGAAGGCCGGTAACTATCTGCGGGCGATGCAACGCCCCCGGGGGGGATGGGCTATCTATCCCGGTGGCCCGGTGGAGGTGAGCGCCTCGGTCAAGGCGTACTTCTCCCTCAAGCTCCTGGGCGATCGCCCCGATTCGCCCCACATGGCGCGGGCCCGGGAGCGGATTCTGGAGGCGGGCGGACTCGACGCCTGCAATTCGTTCACCAAGATCTATCTCGCGATCTTCGGGCAATACGACTGGTCTCGCTGCCCGTCGGTGCCACCCGAGCTGATGCTGGCGCCGCGCTGGTTTCCGCTCAACATCTACGCCATGTCCTCCTGGTCGCGGGGGATCCTGGTGCCGCTCACGATCATCAGTGCGCGTCGGCCTCGCTGCCAAGTTCCTGAGCAGGCCGCGATCCCCGAGCTGGTAGCCCCCGGCTTCCGTCCGCCGCGCGCCGCCGGGTGGGGCGCCTTCTTCCATCGACTGGATGCCGGGATCAAGCGGCTCGAAGGCTTGCCCTGGAGCGGAGCCCGCCGCGCCGCCATCGCCCGGGCGGAGCGCTGGACGCTGGAACACCTCGAGGACAGCCACGGGATCGGCGCCATCTTCCCGCCGATCGTCAACACCATCTACGCGCTGCGCGCTCTGGACTACCCCGAGGATCATCCGGCGATTCAATCTCAGATCGCGGAGCTCGAGCGGCTGGAGATCGAAGAGGGGGACACGCTCCGTCTCCAGCCCTGCCTGTCGCCGGTCTGGGATACGGTCCACGCCATCAACGCCCTGATCGACTCGGGTTTCCCCGCCGATCACGAGGCGGTGCGTCGCGCGGCGGTGTGGGTGCTCCATCGGCGCGGCAACGATCGCGGCGACTGGATCGAGACCGTGCCCCAGATTCCGCATGCGGGCTTCTACTTCGAATACGCCAATCCGTTCTACCCCGACTGCGATACCACGTCGCAGGCCCTGACGTCTCTGGCCAAGGTCGATCTCGGCCTTGGCGACGAGGGCGGGCGCGCGCAGAAGGCCTCCTTCGAAGCGCTGGACTGGCTGCTCGCCATGCAGAGCAGCGACGGCGGGTGGGCCGCGTTCGACAAGGATTGCGACCAGGAAATTCTGACCCGGGTTCCCTTCGCGGATCACAACGCGATGATCGACCCCAGCACGGTCGACGTCACGTCGCGGGCCCTCGAGGCCCTGGCCGCGATCGGGTTCGATGTCAGCTATCCCGCCGCCGGGCGGGCGGTCGAGTACCTCCGCCGCGAGCAGGAGCCCGACGGTTCCTGGTACGGACGCTGGGGGTGCAACCATATCTACGGGACCTATCTCGCCCTGTGGGCGCTGCGGAGAATCGGCGTCGACCTCTCCGAACCGTCCGTGCGGAAGGGCGTGGAATGGCTGCGGCGCTATCAGAACCCGGACGGTGGTTGGGGTGAAGGACTGGCCTCCTACGACGACCCGTCTCTTCGGGGCCAGGGCCCCAGCACCCCGTCGCAGACCGCCTGGGCACTCCTCGGCTTGCTCGCGGCCGGTGAGCGCGACTCCGACCCGGTACGCCGCGGGGTCGAGTTCCTGCTCCGGCGCCAGGCGCCCGATGGCTCCTGGCCCGAACCGGAGTGGACCGGCACCGGGTTCCCCCAGGTGTTCTACCTCCGCTATCACTTCTACAGCCTGTACTTCCCGCTGCTGGCGCTGGGCGTCTTCGCCCGGTCCGGGAGCCGGCGGCGGGCGCGCGCGACTTCGGGAGCGGCCTGATGCGATTCCCCCTGCACATCACCACCGACATGATCGCGCACCAGCTGCGGCAGGCGGCCCGCGGCAACAAGCGCTATCCCTTCGTCCTGATGCTGGAGCCGCTTTATACCTGCAACCTGGCGTGCGTGGGGTGCGCCACCGAGCGGCACACCGGCAAGCTGGCCGATCGGCTGCCCCTCGAACAGGCACTCAAGGCGGTGGACGAATCCGGCGCGCCGGCGGTCTCGATCTGCGGCGGCGAGCCCACCATCTATCCGGAGTTGCCCGGACTGGTGGCGGGAATCATCGCCCGGCGGCGGCACATCTACCTCTGCACCAACGCGCTGCTGCTCGATCAGAAGGTCTTCGGCGTCATCCCGCCTCATAAGCGGCTCACCATCAACGTCCACCTGGACGGGATGCGGAAGACCCACGACGCGGTTTGCGCCCGCGAAGGAGTCTTCGACCAGGCCATCGCGATGATCAAGGAGGCCAAGCGCCTCGGCTATCATGTGATGACCAATACCACGGTGTTCAAGGAGACTGACGTGGGTGAGGTCCGGGCTCTCTGCGAATTCACCAAGAGCCTGGGGGTGGACGGGATGCTGGTGGCGCCCGGCTATCACTACCAGTCGGTGGAGCGGGACATCTTCCTCAGTCGGGACGAGATCCACGGGAAGTTCCGCCGTATCCTCGGCTTCTCGAAACACTACCGGATGACCTCGACCCCGATGTTCCTCGAGTTTGCCGCCGGCCTCCGCGACTATCGCTGCTCCCCCTGGAGCACGGTGACCTACACGCCGCGGGGCTGGAAGCGTCCCTGCTACCTGATCGCCGAGCAATACACCGACACCTGGCAGGACTTCTGGTACGGCACCGATTGGGACTACTGGGAGTCGCGGAAGGACGATCGCTGCCGGAACTGCGCCATGCATTCGGGCTTCGAGGCTTCCGTCGTGCGGGAGCTGAGGACCAGCCCGAAGGACATGGCCCGCATGGTGACCTGGAATCTCCTGAGCTAGCCGCTCAGGGGAGCAAGTCGTATGAGGGCGTTCGTGACCGGCGCCACCGGCTTCGTCGGGTGGCACTTGATGGAGGCGCTGCTGGCTCGGGGACACCAGGTGCGCTGCCTGAGTCGGCCGGCCAGCCAGAGTCTCCTCGAAGGGCGTCCGGTCGAGGTTGTGAGTGGGGACCTGACCGACCCCGCGCTGATGCGCCGGGCGGTCCAGGGTGTAGACGTGGTGTACCACTGCGCCGCCGATTACCGGCTCTACGTCCCCGATCCCCCCGCCATGTATGCCGCCAATGTGGAAGGGACCGAGAACGTGCTCCGCGCCTCGGCGGAAGCCGGCGTTCGGCGAGTCGTATACACCAGCACGGTCGGCGCCCTCGGTCTCCACGCGGACGCTACACCAGCCGACGAGCGGTCGCCCGTCTCGCTCGACGAGATGATCGGCCACTACAAGCGGAGCAAGTTCCTCGCGGAGCGGGTGGCCGAGGGATGGGTCGCCAATGGACTGCCGGTGGTAATCGTCAATCCCAGCACCCCGGTGGGCGACCGCGACATCAAGCCCACCGCGACCGGGAAGTTCATACTCGACTTCGTGCGCGGGAAAATCCCGGCCTACGTGGATACCGGGCTGAACCTGGTGGACGTGCGGGACGTCGCCCAAGGCCATCTGCTGGCGGCGGAGAAGGGAAAGGTGGGAGAGAAGTACATCCTGGGATATCGCAACATGAGCCTGCGGGAGATCCTGGAAACCCTGGCCACGATCGTGGGGCGCCCTGCTCCTCGAGTGCGGGTCCCCCATTGGGTCCCGCTGGCGGTCGCGGCGGTTGACACCGGCCTGGCCCGGCTCAGAAACACGATACCTCGGTTCGAGCTGGACGCGGTGCGCCTCTCTCGCAAGAAGATGTACTTCGACTCGAACAAGGCGGTCCGGGAACTCGGCCTGCCCCAGACGCCGATCGAGGAACCGCTCCGGCGTGCCGTCGAATGGTTCCGCGCTCACGGATACCTCGACGGGAAGGCCGCCTGATGACTGCAGCTCCGGTGAGTGGCGAGCCGGCTCGTCCCGCGACCAGCGGGAAGGGCACGCGGTCGGGCGTCGTCGCCATCCTGGCGGCGCTCCCCGAGGAGTTGTCCGCCATCCGCGGACGGCTGGACCGGATCGAGATTCGACGTGTGGGTACGGTCAAGGCAACGTCGGGAGTGCTGGCCAATCGCCCGGTGGTGCTCGCCGTTACCGCCGATGGAGCGGGCCGCGCCGCGCGCAGGGCGGCCGCGATGTTCGACCAGATGGCCCCGGCTCGCCTGGTGATCGTGGGTGTTGCCGGTGGCCTTTCGCCGGGACTTCACCCGGGAGATCTGGTGGTTGCCCGGCGAGTGGTGGACCTGGGCGACGCCTCGCCGGTGCCACAGCCCGATCCGGACTGGCTGGAGCGGGCACTCGCGTCTGGCGCAACGGCGGCCGTGATGGTCTCTTCTCCCAGGATACTGGTCCGGGCGGAGGAGAAGGCGCTGACCTACGCCTCATTGCGCACCAGCGCCCCGGCGGCCGCCGACCTCGAGACGGCGGCCCTGGCTCGTGAAGCCGGACGGCGAGGGATTCCCTATCTCGTCCTTCGCGCCATCTCGGACCCGGCCGAGGAGACGTTACCGATGGACTTCGAGCGACTGCGGGATGGCGAAGGCGGCGTGTCCCGCTCACGGGTGCTGCTGCACGCACTCGCGAGACCCAGCCTGATCCGTTCCCTGGTCATGCTGTCGAAACGGGTCTCGACCTGCGCCGAGCGGCTGGCCGTGGCCCTGCCCGCCATCGTGGGAGCGAGCGCGTGAGCCGGCCCGAGCTCAGGTCCGGCGGGAGCGCGGCTCCGGCCCGGGAGATGCCGACCACCAGAGAGCGGAAGGCCGAGCACATCCGCCTGGCGCTGGATCCGCTCCTCCGCCCCGAGCGGAGCTGGTTCGACGAGTATCGGCTCGAGCACAACGCGCTGCCGCAGATCGATTTCGAATCGATCGACACCGCCGTGACCTTCCTCGGGAAACGGTTGACGGTCCCGCTCCTGATCTCCTGTATGACCGGTGGCACCGAGGAGGCACGACGAATCAACCGGAACCTGGCACTGGCGGCCGAAGCCACAGGAGTCGCGGTCGGGGTGGGCTCTCAACGCGCCGCGCTGGAGGATCCCTCGACCCGGGAGAGTTTCCAGATCCGGCCCCTGGCTCCGACCGTACCGGTCCTGGCCAATCTGGGCGCAGTGCAGCTCAACTACGGCTATGGCCTGGCCGAGTGCCGGCGCGCTGTAGACATGCTCAAGGCCGACGCCCTGGTGCTTCATCTCAACCCGCTCCAGGAGGCGATCCAGCCGGAGGGCCAGCGCAACTTCGCGGGACTCCTGGAGAAGATCGGTCAGGTCGTCGCGGGTCTCGAGGTGCCGGTTATCGTCAAGGAAGTGGGCGCCGGAGTCTCGCTTCGGGTCGCACGCGCGCTCGAGCAAGTGGGAGTCCGGATCGTGGATGTGGCCGGCGCGGGTGGGACCAGCTGGGCCCGCATCGAGGCCACTCGCGCCAACGACTTCGAGCTGGGCGAACGCTTCGCCGATTGGGGGATCCCCACCCCGCTTGCGATTCGCGAGCTGCGGGCGCTTCCCGGCTTGACCGTGATCGGCAGCGGCGGCATCCGCCACGGCGTAGACGCGGCCAAAGCGATCGCGGCCGGGGCCCACATGGTTGGCCTGGCCCACTCGTTTCTCATGGCGGCCGCCGAATCCGCCGAGCGCGTGGTCGAAAAGGTCCACCAGACCGTTCACGAGCTCCGGATCTGCATGTTCTGCACGGGCGCCAGCACCATCGAGGAGCTGCGCCAGGTTTCTCTCCTCCCACGCCGGACGAGTCCGTGAGCCACACCCTCGGGATTCCCGTCCGCGCGGCCCCTGCGACGGCCACGCCACCCCTGATGGAGCGACTGCTTCAGGAGACCAGCCGCACCTTCGCGCTCACCATCCCGCTCTTGACCGAGCCGACGCGGTATGAGGTGACGGTGGCCTATCTGCTGTTCCGGGTGGCCGACACGCTGGAGGACGCGACCCGCTGGGACCGGGAACGGAAACTCGCCGAGCTGGAGCGATTGGGCCGGCTGCTGGACAATCCGGGACAGGCGGCCGCCGCTTCACTTGCGGCCGACTGGACCGCCGACCCGCCGATCGACCATGAGGGATACCGCTGGCTCCTGGCCGAGCTCCCCGCGGTGATGGCGAGCGCCGCGACTCTCTCTGCCGACGCCTGGCGCCTGATCGCGACCCATACCTCGCGCACTATCCGCGGGATGGCCTCGTTCGTGGCGCGAGAGGAGGGGGGCGCCCTCCGGCTTCGCGATCTGGCCGACCTCCGCGCCTATTGCTATGCGGTGGCGGGCATCGTGGGAGAGATGCTGACCGAGTTGTTCCTCCTGGGCCGGCCCGCCCTGTGGCCGGAAGGGGGAACCCTGCGGGCGGACGCCGCCACTTTCGGCGAGGCCCTGCAGCTGGTCAACATTCTCAAGGACTCGGCGACCGATTCCACGGAAGGCCGGTACTATCTCCCCCCGGCGCTCGGCCGGGACGAAATCTTCGCGGTGGCACGGCGCGATCTGGGTGTCGCCGCCGCCTATTGCCGGAGACTGGAGCGGGTCGGCGTCGACCGCGGCCTGATCGGCTTTACCGGGTTGCCGGTCCTGCTGGCGCGGGCGTCACTCGATCGAGTCGAGGAGCGCGGACCCGGCGGCAAACTGACCCGGGACGAGGTAACCCGGATTGTCGCCGAGCTTCAGGTCGCTCTCGACCGTCGCACCGTCTCAGCGCTGCTTCCTTCATAGCCCGTCGTTTCGACCGCTTCGACTGTCCCGAAGTAACTCCAATCTCTGGTGAGGTGAGCGCTCATGTCCGCTCCCCTTTCCGGTTCGAGCGCTCGTCCTTAGTTCTAAGGGTGAGCCGGGGCGGGCGCCCCGGTCTCTCACGTTTCATTTCGACTACATCGCGTTCGTCGCCGCCAGGGAGCCATCCATGACCGCCCCAGCACAGTCGGTTCTTGCCCCTCGTTGGCCGACTCTCGGTCTTGCGCTGCTCGCAGCCTTTGGTTGTGCCCAGGAGCCGAGTTCGCAGACGCCAGCCAACCTGCCGCCAATCGTCCTGGTGACGGCTCCGAACAACGGGGACAATCTGCAGCTCGGCGTGCCGGTGCAGATCACCGCCAGTGCCACCGATAACGACGGTTCGGTGGTGTCAGTCCAGTTCAGGGACGGCCCCTCCTTCATCGACGACGACCTCACCGCGCCGTATGCCGTCTCCTGGACCCCGGTGGACCTGGGGCCTCACACCCTGACCGCTCGCGCCACCGACAACCGAGGGGCGGTCACGGTTTCTCCCGGCATCCAGGTGACCGTGATCGTCACCGGGGACGCGCCGCCGACGGCGCAGCTCACCGCTCCGGTGGATCAGGCGCAGAACCTGACCGGCCCGCTGATCCTCACCGCCAACGCCAATGACGACCAGTCGGTGGCGGGCGTGCAATTCCAGGTGGACGGTCAGAATGTGGGACCGGAGGACACCGCCGCGCCCTACGCCGATACGCTCACCAGTCTTCTCACCTATGCCACCGGTGTCCATGTGGTGCGGGCCCGGGCGCGGGACAACACCGGACACTTCTCTGCCTGGGCGACGGCCACGGTGACCTTCACCGGGTCGGCGCTGCCGCAGGGCTTCAGCGTCTCCACCTTCTCCGGCCTGCCCAGCGGCCCCACCCCGACGGCCATGGCCTTTGCGCCCGATGGCAGGCTGTTCGTCTGCATGCAGGACGGGCGACTGGTGATCATCAAGAACGGGTCCCTCCTGGCCAAGCCATTCCTCACGGTGCCGACCCTGGCGAATGGCGAGCGGGGGCTCCTGGGAGTGGCCTTCCATCCCAGCTTCTCCACCAACGGCCGAGTCTACGTCTACTACACAGTGACCGGGCCGCCGACGCACAACCGGATCGCCCGGTACGTGGCGGACGGCGATACCGCGCTCAGCGCGGAGACCGTGATCGCCGATCTGCCCACGCTCAGCTCGGCCACCAACCACAACGGCGGGGCGATCCACTTCGGGTTGGACGGCAAGCTCTACGTCGGGGTGGGGGAAAATGCCAACGGGGCCAACTCTCAGAGTCTCACTACTGTGCTGGGGAAAGTCCTGCGCTTCAACGACGACGGCTCGATCCCCGGCGACAATCCCTTCCTGCCGACGACCACGGGCCAGAACCAGGCCATCTGGGCGATGGGGCTCCGGAATCCGTTTACCTTCGCGGTCCATCCCACTACCGGACGGATCCTGATCGACGACGTGGGGCAGAGCACCTGGGAGGAGATCGACGAAGGGATCGCGGGGGCCAATTACGGCTGGCCGACGACCGAGGGCCCGACCAACGACCCGTCGTTCGTCTCGCCGATCTACGCGTATCAGCACTCGAGCGGCCTGGTGACCGGGAGCGCCATTATCGGCGGCGCCTTCTACAGTACGGCGTCACCGACCTTCCCGGCGGAATACCGGGAGAACTACTTCTTCGCGGATCTGAGTGGGGGCTGGATCAACCGGATGGACCCGGTCAACGGCAACGCGGTCTACGCCTTTGCCGACAATCTGGAAACGCAGACCGGCATCGCGTTGGGTCCCGACGGGGCGATCTATTCGCTGACGACGGTTGGAGGGAGCTGGGTGGTGCGGCGGTTCCAGTTCCCCTGAGGCGGTCCGTCGATCTAGTAGTTGCCGGTGTTGTCGATGATGACCAGCGTCAGGGTCGACCCGATGGCGTAGTACGGTGCCGTCGTACCCAGCCGCTGGGTCAGTTTGGTGATCAGGCGAGGGTCACTGGTGCGGCAGGTGATGCCCAGCATGAAGGGGCCTCCGCTGCTGATGTAGTTCTCCCAGTCGTAGGTGAACGTGGGCTCGTTGAAGTCGACGCTTCCCGGGAGATAGGGAGCCAGCTCGGGCGGCACCACCCCAGGGCCGGTCTCCACCGGCCATTGGTTCTGGTGGTCCGCCTCGTAGGTGTAGGCCGCCAGCCGAATGGTGCTGAAGTCGCTGGCGATCTTGGCGGCCAGGGCGTCCCGGGTGAGATCGATGTACTTGAAGACCGCGATCCCTGCCAACAGCCCTACGATGGTGATCACCACCATCAGCTCGATCATCGTGAAGCCCGCACGCTTCATCTCTTGAATCGCTCCCGGATCAGGTCATAGCTGTCGCCCAGGAAATCCTTGAGCGACTGATCCGAATGATATTCGAGTTCGAGGTCCCCGCTGTGGCCGTGGAGGACATACTGGTAACCTCCCGCGGCCTCGTAGCTTACTCCGGTCGTGTCCGCCCCCGCCTCCGGCAGGGAGGCGGGGAGACGCCCGTTGGCGCGGCGGAAGCTCTCAATTTGCTGGGCGGCCCGGTACATCGCGAGCCGGAGGCTCGCCTCGTGGAGCTGGGGCGTTTCCTCGGGGACCTCCGGCGCGACCAGCCAGCCCGGCTGGATCACCAGGATCGCCGCGGCCGCCACCATGATCACCACGGCGACGAACAGCCCCGCAGCCCGTCGGTGAGGGGGAATCGGCTTCGGGGCCCTGGCCTCCTTGGCCTTCTCCGCCTCGGACTTGACCACGTTCTGAAAGGCTTCGACCAGCGCCCGGCGCCCCCCCGGTGGTGTGGGTGTCTGTGGGGGATGGTGCCGATGTGGGTGAGCCGGTTGATCGGTCACTGAGCCTCCGTCACGTCGTGATCCGCTCCCCCGCCAGCACGCGCGCGACCTGCTCGGGGAAGTTGCGCACTTCGATCGGCTTGGAGATGTAGCCGTCGAACCCCGCTGCTAGGGCCCGCTCCAGGTCGCCGGCCATGACGTGCGCCGTGAGCGCGACCACCGGCAGCTTCCCTGCGTCCGATCGGCGAATGTCCTCCAGCAGCGCGAACCCGTCCTTGCCGGGCAGTTGAATGTCCATCAACACCAGGGCGGGATGCTCGCGAGTGATGAGGTCGATCAGCCCGTCACCACTGCTCAGACCGAGCACCTCATGGCCTCGGAGGGTGAGCAGCGTGCGAAACAATTTCATGTTGTCGGGACTGTCCTCGACCACGAGGATCTTGGCCACGCATGCCTCGCGAGCGGCGCCTGATTGTGGAAGGTCCGCAGTATAAGTACACTTCCATTTCGACCCGTGCAACCATCGCGGGACGCCTCCCGATTTCTCATGTCGCCAACTTCCCTCGCGGTTATCGGCCTCGGCGCGATCGGCGGATCGGTCGCCTGGCAGGCGCGTCGAGCCGGCATCAAGACGGTGATCGGCTTTTCGCCGGAAACGGCCGACTTGGACGCCGCGCGCGAGGCCGGCGCGCTGACCGCGACTGCGCCAAACCCTGAGGCCGCAGTTCGCGGAGCGGAGTTCACCGTCATCGCCGCCCCACCCGCCGCGACCCTCGAGCTGCTCGATCGGCTCGCTCCCTTGATTCCGGCCGGTACCGTGATCACCGACGTGGCGAGCGTCAAGGCGCCGGTAGTGGCGCGAGCGCTCAAGGCGGGACTGGCGGGCCGCTTCGCCGGCGGGCACCCGCTGGCGGGGACTCCTGCCTCGGGCTGGAGCGCCGCTCGGGCCGATCGATTTCGCGATTGCGTGGTCTACGTGACCCCGACCGGTCCGCTCCCCGGCGACGCGGCCGCTCAAGCCGTGGTTCGTTTCTGGGCCGAGGTCATGCAGGCGCACCCGGTCCTGATGACCGCCGAAGCGCACGACCGGCAGCTGGCCTGGACCAGCCACCTTCCGCAGGCGGTGGCCTATGCCCTGGCCTTGACCCTCGCCGCCCGCGGCCTCGAGCCCGACGCGTTCGGTCCCGGCGCCAAGGGAACGACGCGTCTGGCGGCGAGCCAGCCCGACCTCTGGATCGAGATCTTTCTCCAGAATCGGGACGCGGTGCTCGCGGCGCTGGATGCCGCGGTCGGCGACCTCGGTGCCCTGAGAGATGCCGTGGCCCGCAGGGATGAAGCCCGGCTCCGCGTCCTGTTCGCGACGGCCCAGCGGTTCCGGGAGAGCCTCGACGCATGATCGTCGGCGGCCGCATCCGGGTCCCGGGCGACAAGAGTCTTACTCACCGGGCCCTGTTCCTCGCCGCGCTCGCTCCCGGCGCCAGCGTGGTGCATGGTGCGCTCGACTCCCTCGACGCGCGTTCCACCGCGCGGGTGCTCCGTCGGCTCGGCGCCATCATCACCCCGTTGCGCGAGGGTCAGCCGGTGCGGATTCGGGGCAGGGAGCGCTTCCGTCGCCCCACCGAGCGGCTCCACTGTGGAAACTCCGGCACCACGACCCGCTTGCTCCTGGGCCTCCTCGCCGCGCACGACTTCTCCAGCACGCTGACCGGCGATGCCTCGCTCCGCCGCCGCCCCATGCGACGTGTCTCGGCGCCGCTTGCCATGATGGGCGCGCGGTTCGTCGAGCATGCGGGGGACGGCTTGCCGCTCACGATCAAAGGCGGCGCGCTGCACTCGTTGGCCTACCAGCTCCCGGTCTCGAGTGCCCAGATCAAGAGCTGTCTCCTTTTCGCCGGGATGGCGGGGAGAGTCGAGGTCAAACTGCGGGAGCCGCAGGGGCCTTCGCGGGACCACACCGAGCGGTTGCTGCGCGCCTTCGGCTACGCCATCACGGAGGAGCCCGATGGGTGGATCCGCTTCGAACCCACTGGTCGCCTGACTCCGTTCGAGATGCGGGTCCCCGGCGACATCTCCTCTGCCGCGTTTCCCCTGGGTGCGGCGGTGCTGGCCGAAGGTGGCGAGTTGGTGGTCGCTGATGTCGGATTGAATCCCACCCGCACCGGGTTTCTCCGGGTTCTGGAGCGGATGGGGGCTCATCCGGAGCGGATGAACCAGCGTGAAGAGCAGGGCGAACTGGTCGGCGAGCTCCGGGTTACTCCTGCCGCACTCCGCGGCACGGCCGTTTCTCCCGGCGAAATCCCCGGGGTGATCGACGAAATCCCGATCCTGGCCGTGCTGGCGAGCCGAGCGGAAGGGGAGACGGTGTTCCGCGGTGCGGGAGAGCTCCGCGTCAAGGAAAGCGATCGTCTCACCCTGCTGGCTACCAACCTCCGAGCGGTCGGGGTCAAGGCGGAGGTGATGAGGGACGACCTCCATGTCGCGGGCGCCTCCACGCCACCTCGGGGCCGCATTCGCACCGCCGGTGATCACCGGATCGCCATGGCTTTTGCGATATTAGGGACGGTGCCGGGCGCCCGGGTCTCGGTGGACGACATGGCCTGTGCGGCGGTGAGCTATCCCGGGTTTCCCGATATGTTGAAGTCGATCCGAAGGAGATCCGCACGGTGAAGCCCATGAGGTCTGACCTCGTCCCCGGTTCCTGGTCCCAGATTCCTCCTTGCACCGTTCCCCGTTCCCGGTTCTTCGTTCCCCGCACCCCGTGATCATCGCCATCGACGGCCCATCGGCCTCCGGCAAGTCGAGCACGGCCCTGGCCGTGGCGCGCGCGCTGGGATTCGCACACCTCGACTCCGGCGCGCTCTATCGCGGAGTGACCCTGGTGGCGCTTCAGGAGCTGGGGTTTCCGTCGCCCGTCGCGGGTCTCACTCCGGAACAGATCCAGACGGTGCTGGACGCGGCGGACCGCCTCGACCTCCAGCTGGTGCGTGCGGGCGAGGGGTATTCCGTCCAGCTCAGGGGGAAGTCGGTCGATCGTCCCATTCGGAGCGCCGAGGTGACGGCGTCGGTCTCGGCGGTCTCCGCCGTGGCCGCAATCCGTGAGTGGGTCAATCGGCGGCTTCGATCTCTGTCGCGCGGGGGCCAATCGCTGGTGGTGGACGGGCGGGACATCGGCACCGTGGTCTTTCCCTACGCGGAGCTCAAGGTCTTCCTCACGGCGTCCCCGGAGATCCGGGCGCGACGCCGATTGTTGCAGATCGGAGAGTCGGTTGAGCCCGAACGGGTGGCGAAGGAGGCGGAACGACTCGCCGTTCGGGACGAAGCCGACCGGACCCGTCCGGTGGCTCCCCTCCGTCCCGCGATCGACGCCATCCTCCTCGATGGCAGCGATCTGAGCCTCGAGGGCCAGGTCCAGCGGATCGTCGATCTGGCCCACAAGCGTCACGGTTGAGCTCCGGTCGTTTCCCCCCTTCCACTCATCCGTCTGCACGGCTAGTTTATGCCGCTTGCCCCGACCGGCACTGGGCCGGTCCGGGGACTTAACCCCAACCCGCAGCCGGTTTTGCTGCGGTTGCTATGAGGTGTAGTCCATCCGCATGATCGATCAACTTCCTTCAAATACCGATCCTTTCGTCTCTCCCTCCGGGCTCCGGGTACGCCAGGACCTCTACGACGAGGAATACTCGGACCAGGACTATGAACAGATGCTCTCGATGTACGAGGGCACGCTGGCGTCCATCGTCGAGGGAGAAATCGTCAAGTCCAAAGTGCTCCGGGTAACCGAGAACGCGGTCATCCTGGACGTCGGTTTCAAGTCCGAAGGCTCCGTGCTCCTGGACGAGTTCAAGGAGCCCCCCAAGCCCGGCGACGAGGTCGAGGTCTTCCTCGAGCACCTCGAAGACCAGGAAGGCGCGGTCGTCCTCTCCAAGAAGAAGGCCGACTTCATGCGGGTCTGGGAGCGGATCCGCCAGGCCCATGAGACCGATCAGCCGGTGCAGGGGACCCTGATCAAGAAGATCAAGGGTGGCGTGGTGGTGAGCCTGATGGGCGTCGACGCGTTCCTGCCCGGCAGCCAGATCGCGCTCCGGCGGGTGCCCAACATCGACGAGCTGCTGGGCCAGACCTTCGAGTTCAAGATCATCAAGCTCAACAAGCGCCGGCGGAACATCGTGGTGAGCCGCCGGGTGATCCTGGAGAACGAACGGGCCCACAAACGCGAGTTCCTGATGAAGGAGCTGGCGGTGGGTCAGGTTCGGAAGGGTGTGGTCAAGAACATCACCGACTTCGGCGCCTTCATCGACCTGGGCGGCGTGGACGGCCTGCTCCACATCACCGACATGTCCTATGGGCGCGTCTCCCATCCCTCCGAGATGGTCCAGATCGGCCAGGAGGTCGAGGTCAAGATCCTGGATATCGATTGGCAGCGGGAGCGGATCAGCCTGGGGATGAAGCAGCTGCAGAACTACCCCTGGCAGAACGTGGCGGAGAAGTACCCGGTCGGGACTCGGGTCCAGGGCAAGGTGGTCTCGATCACCAACTACGGCGCCTTCGTGGAGCTGGAGCCGGGGATCGAGGGCCTGGTCCACATCTCCGAGATGAGCTGGACCCGCAACGTCCGCCACCCGTCCAAGATCGTCAGCATCGGCGAGACCATCGAAGCCGTGGTCCTCAAGGTCGACGAGAAGGAAGAGAAGATCTCGCTCGGTATGAAGCAGACCGAACAGGATCCCTGGACCTCGCTGCCGGGGCGGTTCCCGGTCGGCACCCGGATCACCGGCAAGGTGCGCAATCTGACCAGCTTCGGCGCCTTCGTCGAAATCGAGCCGGGGATCGACGGACTGATCCACATCTCGGACATGTCGTGGACCAAGCGGGTCCAGCACCCCTCCGAGGTGGTGAAAAAGGGGGACACGGTCACCGTCGTGATCCTCAATATCGACACCGACAACAAGCGGATTTCGCTCGGTCTCAAGCAGGCCGAAGAGGATCCCTGGCTCAAGATCGGGGAGAGCTTCCCGATTGGGATGGAGATGCGCGGCCGGGCCATCCGCCTCATGGACAAGGGCGTGGTGGTGGATCTGGGCAGCGACATCGAAGGCTTCGCCCCCATGTCGCAGCTGGGCGTCCCCAACATCGAGAACCCGGGCGACGCGGTGAAGGAAGGCCAGGTGGTCGACGTGAAGGTGCTGGAAGTCGACCCCATCCATCACCGGATCGTCCTGGCAGTGATCGGCTATCCCGACGAGCCGATCATTCCGCCGGTCAAGCCGGTCTACGACGAGAGCCCGGCCGACGAGTAGGCCGTTCTCTGACGATTCTCAAAAGGGTGGGCCTCATGGCCCGCCCTTTTTGTTTGCCCGGCGTCTCGCTCCTTGATCAGAAAACTGCTGACCACGGAGGCACGGAGACACGGAGGAAGACAGGAGGAATTGATTGGGGGTGGTGCCTCATACGGGTCCACTCGGCGGTGGAATGGTCACGTGACTGTGCTTGTGTTGACTAGCGTGTCGAGAATGGCCCACGCCGCACCCTACGCAGAGCTTTCGGCCGGAATCATCGGAGCAGCCATCGAGGTCCATCGGACTTTGGGTCCCGGCCTGCTCGAGTCGGTCTACGAGGAATGCATGTCCTTCGAATTGACCGCTCGGGGGTTGCTCCACGCTCGCCAGGTACCCATTCCTGTGATCTACAAGGATCACCGCCTGACAGTGCAACACCGGCTCGACCTGGTGGTCGACGGGCGGGTCGTCGTGGAATTGAAAGCAGTCGAGCATCTGATGCCGATACACCTGGCCCAACTCATGACCGCGCTACGCCTGACCGGACTGCCAATTGGCCTCCTGATCAACTTCAATGTGCCGGTTCTCGTGAAAGGCATCAAACGTGTTGCCAACGGCAGAGATCTGGCCCTTCCCCGACCCCCACACAGTCCTCCTCCGTAAATCTCCGTGCCCTCTGTGTCTCTGTGGTAAGCTTTTTTCCGCAACCGTGCCTGAGGCCCGCCGGACGTTATATTGCCCCGCACCATGCCCACGCCTCGAGAGCTCCTCGATCAACTCCATCAGAAGCAGGCCCAGGCCGAGCAGGGCGGCGGGGCGGGGCGGATCGCGCAGCAGCACCACAAGGGCAAGCTCACCGCCCGTGAGCGGCTCGATCTGCTCCTCGACGAGGGGAGCTTCGTCGAGCTGGATCGGTTCGTCACCCACCGGGCCACCGCGTTCGGGATCGGCGAAGAGCAATACCTCGGCGACGGAGTCGTCACCGGGTACGGCCGGATCGACGGGCGCCTGGTCTACGTCTTCTCCCAGGACTTTACCGTCTTCGGCGGCTCGCTCTCCGAGACCTTCGCCGAGAAGATCTGCAAGGTCATGGACCTGGCCCTGCGGAACGGCGCCCCGTTGATCGGCCTCAACGACTCGGGTGGCGCCCGGATTCAGGAAGGCGTCGCCTCCCTGGGCGGATACGCCGACATCTTCCTCCGGAACACCCTCGCGTCCGGTGTCATCCCGCAGATCTCCGCCATCCTCGGCCCCTGCGCCGGCGGGGCGGTGTACAGCCCGGCCATCACCGATTTCATCTTCATGGTTCGCGGGGTGAGCTACATGTTCGTCACCGGCCCCAACGTCGTGAAGACCGTGACTCACGAAGAGGTGAGCTTCGATCAGCTTGGCGGCGCCGACATCCACGGCGGAACCTCGGGGGTCGCCCACTTCGTGCATGGCACCGAGCCGGAGTCGCTGGCCGCGATCCGGCAGCTCATGGGGTATCTCCCCTCGAACAATCTGGACGACCCGCCAGTGAGCCCGGCCCAGGACCCGGTTGACCGCCGCGACGAAGCGCTGCTCGATCTGGTGCCGCAGAGCCCCACGCAGCCGTACGACATGCATGGCGTGATCCAGCGGGTGGTGGACGCCGCCAGCTTCCTCGAGGTCCAGCCCGACTACGCCGGCAATATCATCGTGGGCTTCGCTCGTCTGGGCGGGCGGCCGGTCGGCGTCATCGCCAATCAACCGGCCGTGCTCGCCGGCGTGCTGGATATCGCGGCCTCGCTCAAGGCGGCGCGCTTCATCCGCTTCTGCGACTGCTTCAACCTGCCGCTGATCACCTTCGTGGACGTGCCCGGTTTTCTCCCGGGCGTGGCCCAGGAGCACGGTGGAATCATCAAGCACGGCGCCAAGCTGCTCTTCGCCTACTGCGAGGCAACGGTTCCCAAGCTCACCGTGATCACCCGCAAGGCCTACGGCGGGGCCTACGACGTGATGAGCTCGAAGCACATCCGGGGAGACATGAACCTGGCCTGGCCTACTGCCGAGGTCGCGGTCATGGGTCCCAAGGGCGCGGTCGAGATTCTGTTCAAGAAGGAGCTGGAGCAGGCCCGGGACCGGGAGGCCGAGACGGCCCGGCGCATCGACGAGTACACCACCCAGTTCGCCAATCCCTACACGGCGGCGGCCCGCGGTTTCGTGGACGACGTGATCGACCCCCGCGACACGCGGCCACGGTTGATCGATGCCCTGCGGACGCTGGTGAGCAAACGGGACCGCAATCCCGCCAAGAAGCACGGAAACATCCCACTCTAGCCCTATCCTGCCGCCGTTCTCCCTCCTCATGCCGAGTCGCTCATGATCCGCCGGGTCCTGGTCGCCAATCGCGGCGAGATCGCCTTGCGGATCATCCGGGCCTGCCATGAAGAAGGGCTCGAGGCGGTCGCCGTCTTCTCCGAGGCCGACCGGCTGAGTCCCCACGTACTGGCTGCCGATTGGGCGGTACCGATTGGACCGGCGCCGGCGTCGGAGAGTTATCTCCGGATCGATCGACTCCTCGACGCGGCGGCTCGCACCCAGGCCGATGCGATCCACCCGGGCTACGGCTTTCTGGCGGAGCGAGCGGTCTTCGCCGAAGCGGTGGAACGCGCCGGATTGGCCTTCGTTGGTCCTCCGTCGTCTGCCATCCGGGCCATGGGAGACAAGACCGAGGCGCGGCGCCGCATGGAGGCGGCGGGCGTCCCGATCATCCCAGGTCTCATGGTTCCAGTCACCGACCCGGCCACGGCCAGTGCGTCGGCCCGGAGCCTTGGGTATCCAGTGCTGGTAAAGGCCTCAGCCGGCGGCGGCGGCAAAGGGATGCGCGTGGTGACCGAGCCCGGGGAGTTGGAGCGAGCCCTGCACGCCGCTGCCTCCGAGGCGATGAAAGCATTCGGAGACCCAGCGGTGTATCTCGAGAAGTACGTCGAACGGCCGCGGCACGTAGAGATCCAGGTTTTGGCCGACGCCGAGCGCACCATCCACCTGGGGGAACGGGAGTGCTCGATTCAGCGCCGGCATCAGAAGCTGGTGGAGGAGGCGCCCTCGGTCGCCGTCGACGCCAAGCGCAGGGTGCAGATGGGATTGGCTGCGGTGGCGGCCGCCGAGGCGGTCGGCTACCGGAGTGCGGGTACCTGCGAATTCCTGCTCGACGCCCAGGGCACCTTCTACTTCCTGGAAATGAACACCCGAATCCAGGTGGAGCACCCGCTGACCGAGATCGTCTACGGAATCGATCTGGTGCGGGAGCAGCTCCGCATTGCGGGTGGAGCGCTGATGCGGACCCTGCCTCTGGCAATGAGCCCACGCGGCTGGGCCATTGAATGCCGGATCACCAGCGAGGACCCGTCCAACAACTTCCTGCCCGCCACCGGCACGGTGCAGTACCTGCGGATCCCCGGAGGCCCCGGCATTCGCTGGGACGGCGGGATCGAGCCCGGGAACGCGGTCACCCTCCACTATGACTCGCTGTTGGGCAAGCTGATCGCCTGGGGCACCGACCGCGCGCAAGCAATCGCCCGGATGCGCCGCGCGCTGGAAGAGCTGGTGATCCTCGGCGTACCGACCAATCAATCATTTCACCTGCGCCTCTTGGCCGACGAATCGTTTCTTCGGGGCGAGATCGACAGCCAGTTACTCGACCGGCGCCCCGACCTCCTCGAGGCGCGGGTGGAGCCCGGGGAGGCCGAAGCCATGGCGGTCGCGGCCGCTTTGGCGGAGGACGAGGCGCGACACTCCCGGCGACCCGCTGTCTCCACCGAGCGTGAGGCGGCGATGCAGAGCCTCTGGCACCAGGCGGCGCGCCGCGAGGGGCTGCGCTGAGTTTGGCGGGCGTGAGCACCCAGGCGCTCCTGGTGCGGATCGACTCCATCGCCGCGGGTGGAGACGGTGTGGGCCGCTTGCCCGATGGGCGGGCCGTCTTCGTTCCCCGCGGCGCTCCCGGCGATCTGGCCGAGCTGACCCAGCTTCGGACCCACCGGCGTTTTGCCCGTGCTGCCCTGGGGCGTGTAGTCGAACCCGGAGCGGAACGGGTCGAGCCTCGGTGCCGGCATTACACCGGCGACTCCTGCGGCGGTTGCCAGCTGCAGCATCTGAGCCCCGGCGCCCAGCTGGCCGCCAAGCGGGCCATCGTTGGGGACGCGCTCCGTCGCCTGGGTGGCCTCGATCTGCCGGATCCCGAAATCGAGGCGGCACCCCAGGCCTGGGCCTATCGCAACAAGCTGACCCTCGCGGTCGGAGAAGGAGGGCGGCGGGTCGGGCTGCACCCCTTCGGTCGCCCCGATGCCGTCTTCGATCTGGTGCGCTGCGAGATCGCCGCGATCGAATTGCAGCAGCTCTGGAGCGCGGTGCGCTCGCTGAGAGAGCTGCTTCCACCG
>Ga0335085_10005429_pt1 | contig 20465 bp, 16 predicted proteins | sample Lox_Sample_45_FD_206712 | JGI IMG/M metagenome (GOLD analysis project Ga0335085, IMG submission 206712) | Soil microbial communities from Loxahatchee National Wildlife Refuge, Florida, United States - Lox_Sample_4.5 | ecosystem: Environmental > Terrestrial > Soil > Wetlands | place: USA...
TCTGACCAGGACGGCCCGATGATGTTTCTATTCAATCAGATATATTGATTGATAATATTTTCCAGCCATTCCTGTTTTCCGCTCAATTGTTTGGGTTCACCATTTGAAATGGCAAAACTCCTCAGGTCTTCCAGACTAAGTTTTCCGGTTTCAAAATCTTTTCCTTTGCCATTATCGAAAGATGCATAGCGGTCTTTCCTGAATTTTTTGTAAGAAGATTTTTGCAATACATTATCTGCAATGATTAAAGCGCGCGCAAATGCATCCATTCCTCCGATATGCGAGAGGAAAATATCTTCGAGGTCGGTTGAATTTCTTCTTGTTTTTGCATCAAAATTGACTCCACCTCCTCCGAAACCTCCTGCTTCCAGGATGATAAGAAGTGATTCTACCAGCTCATTCAGATTCATGGAGAACTGATCCGTATCCCATCCGTTCTGGTAATCGCCCCGGTTTGCATCAATACTTCCCAACATTCCCGCATCGGCTGCAACCTGGAGCTCATGCTGGAATGTATGCCCGGCAAGTGTTGCATGATTGACTTCTACATTCAGTTTAAAATCCTTATCCAAACCATAATAACGAAGGAAACCAATTACAGTTGCAGCATCATAATCATATTGGTGTTTGGTAGGCTCGCAGGGTTTGGGTTCAATAAAAAATACTCCTTTGAATCCCTGCTTCCGCGCATAATCACGGGCCATTGAAAGGAATTGTGCAAGGTGATCCAATTCGCGTTTCATATTTGTGTTGAGCAAGGTCATATAGCCTTCTCTTCCTCCCCAGAAAACATAATTTTCGCCACCCAGGGCAATCGTTACATCCAAAGCATTTTTAACCTGAGTGCCTGCATAAGCAAGGGCTGCAAAGTCGGGATTGGTAGAAGCGCCATTCATATATCTCGGATTGGAAAATACATTTGCAGTGCCCCATAATAATTTTATTCCACTGGCTGACTGCTTTTGTTTGGCATAGTCTACAATTATTTGCAGTCTCTTTTCATATTCCGTAATGGAATCTCCCTCATCAACCAGGTCAATATCATGAAAACAATAATAAGGAGCGCCTAATTTGCTGATGAATTCAAATGCCGCATCCATTTTGTCTTTTGCACGCTGCACTGCATCGGACGAACTGTTCCAGGGAAAATTTTTTGTGCCCGGACCAAAAGGATCAGCACCGGTATTACAGAAGGTATGCCAGTAACAGACTGCAAAACGAAGATGGTCCTTCATTTTTTTGCCGCCGACCATTTTATTTTCGTCATACCATTTGAATGAAAATGGATTGTCTGATTGCGGCCCTTCATATTTTATTTCTCCGACCGAAGGGAAAAATTCTTTATTGCCGATAACAGTTCCCATAATGTGAAGTTTTTATTGACTGAAATGTAATAACCCTTTTTTCCAAAACAAATACGCTTCTGATACCTGCTGCTTTGAATCCGGATCAGGGTCTATTTTTTTAATCACGTGCATACCCTTGAAACTTTCTGAAAAACCTGAATAATACCCGGCTCCTACTCCTGCCGCCCTGGCTGCACCCAGCGCTCCATCTGTATTGTAAAGTTCAACTGTGCAGTTCGTGACATTTGCAAATGTAGTGGCAAAAACATCACTTAAAAACATATTCGCATAACCGGCCCTGATAGTATTCATGCGGACTCCCATCTGTTGCATGATCTCAGTACCATAATGCAAAGCGAAGACAATTCCCTCTTGCGCTGAACGGGCTACATGTTCCCAGCGATGCCGGTTAAAATCCAATCCTTTTAAATAACCCCCGGGATTCTCGTTTACAAGAATTCTTTCCGCCCCATTTCCGAAAGGATAAAATTGCAGGCCATCAGATCCGATATTGATTTTGGAAGCAGCTGCGTTGATGGATTCATAAGATGCACCCCCAAAAAAGTTTTTACGCAGCCAGCTGTTCAAAATTCCTGTCCCGTTCACACATAATAAAATTCCATAACGGGGATCCCTATCCGTATTATTGACATGAACGAAGGTATTTACTCTTGAGAACTCATCATAATTTGCCTGATCTGTAACCCCATATATTACTCCGGATGTGCCTGCCGTGGCGGCGATTTCACCAGGCTGCAGTACATTCAGTGAAAATGCATTGTTGGGTTGGTCGCCGGCCCTGTAACAGACAGGGATACCCGCAGATAAACCCAACAGGGCTGCCGCATCTTTCCCAAGCCGACCCTGATCGCCAAATGTGGGGACGAGTGGTGATAATATTTTTTCGTCAATCGAATAGTAATCCAGTAATTCTTTCGCAACTCTTTTTTCAGGGAAATTCCAGAGAATGCCTTCAGACAAACCAGACTCTGTTGTTGCAATTTCTCCGGTCAGTTTCAAAGCGATATAATCTCCCGGTAACATTATTTTATGGATCCGGCTATAAATCCCGGGTTCATTGTCCATTACCCATTTCAATTTCGATGCGGTAAAATTCCCCGGGGAGTTCAAAAAATTCTGAAGGCAGAATTTTTCGCCCATCTCTTTAAATGCTTTTTGGCCAATTTCAACAGCACGGCTATCGCACCATATGATAGAAGGGCGAAGGGGCCTGTTGTTTTTGTCGGTACAAACCAAACCATGCATCTGATAAGAAATGCCGATGGCAATTATTTCATCAGCCTTAAATGAGGTTTGCTGTTTTAATTTCTTTATCGCAAGGATTAGCTCATTCCACCACATTTCAGGATCCTGTTCAGCAAAACCTGGCTCCGGAGATGAAATAGGCATTTCATTTAGAGGTGAAAAAACGGATGCTTTCGGTTTACCCGTTTCTGCTTCCAGAAGAGCGGTTTTTACTGAAGAAGAACCAATATCAAAACCTAAAAGATATTTCATCAATAAGATAATAAAGCGGCAATTTAAAAACTATTTTCGTGTTATTGTCTATCATACAAGAAGTAACAATCTTTTATTTTTATATCATAAATAATTTTTATGTTCGAAAATAAACATCAGCCCATTGCTCCTATTCGAGTTTATCGCAGACGCATTGCCAAATGTATGGCTACGGGGATATTTATCATTTTTGGTTGTTTGATTCTCGGCATACTGGGATATCACTGGACTGGTGAAATTCCCTGGCTGGATTCTCTTCACAATGCATCCATGATTTTAAGCGGAATGGGCCCTGTGGTCGAGATTAAAACTGTCGGGGGAAAATGGTTCTCTTCCTTCTATGCCTTATTTAGTGGGGTGGTCTTTATTACGAATATTGGGATTATTCTTGCTCCGGCGATTCATCGATTTTTTCACCGGCTCCATTTGGAAGCAAAATAGACAATGGTCAATGGACCATAGTCTATGAGCCAGCCTTCACTAAAACCACTTTACTATGGTCGGCCTTGTATAATTGTTCATAATATTTTACAAGTTCCGGATAATCTGTGGCAGGAAATTTTCCGCTGTATTGTTCGTTCAAACGATAGTAGATGATTTTGTCTGGCTTCACCATGGTTGAGCAAATGTATTTGCCGAACTTATTTTCTATTTTCATGTCCTGTGGTATGGCCTCGGGTCGATAGCCGGATGGAATATTTATTTCAACAGAATCAATATCCCTGTATTCATAACTCAATTCAACAGGGTACTTTCTTTCCTCATCAATTTTCAACCTGCTATTTGTATGCGTCATAATGTTAGGAGCGATAAAGAATCTCTTTCCGCTTACTTGTGCATAATTGCTGACAGTTAATTCAAGATTTTCATCAATTACCGGAGGTATATTTTTTTCTTCTTTATAATCAAATTTAGTTATATCATAAGTAGGTAAATCAATATCTTTTTTTAGTGATTCCATGAGTTTGTCTTTCGACAGATAATTGATCTTTCCTTCTAATTCATCCTGCTGCATTGCTTTATAACTCGTGTTGACCTGAGCCTTGAGAGTTCCCTCATCATTGAGTGTAGCATTTATTTTCCTGATCTGTATATTATCTTTTAAACCATATTTGGGAGTATGTACCAGTTTCCCACCAGTTTCATCAATCAACAATGCATAGCGGTCTGCTGTAAATCCGCTCAGGTATCCGGCCGGCAGGGTTTGGCTGGTGCATTCAAGCCAAACCGTATCTTTTTGTAATGGGACGCAGCATATCGCATGATCGAAAGGGTCGCTGGGAAAACTCGGATCAACATTGGAAGAAAAATTACCTGATTTAATAATTACCGAATTTCCTTTTATTCCAGCTTCTTTCAACAAAGCGACCATAAAATTCGAAAGGGCTTTACAATCTCCATAGCGTTTGGTAGCGACATAATTCGCATCATAAGGTTGCAACCCTCCTATCCCGAGTTGAATACTGATATATCTTGTGTTTTTTTGGAGATAATTGTAGAGTACAGCTATTTTTTCTTTTGGATCAGTTAGTTTATCAGTTAAATCATGAACTTTTTTCTTCAAATCCTCCGGTAAGATATTCCTTCCTTTAAAAAGTTCGTAAATAAAACTACCATATTCTTCCCATGTTGACATATTGCCTTTGTGTCCTTCCGCCTCAAAATTTGAAGGAGCTATCAGTACTGCAGGAACGATATATCGAAGAGATGGCGCCATAGGCTCTTTGATTATGGCAGGAAGATTTCTAATCTCCCAGGTATATATTTTATTATTTCCATTTTCTGAAATAGTGGGTTCGATGGAGCAATTCAATGGCTTAAATCTTACCTGGTAATCTTTTGGTGCGATGATAACATATTTGCTGTATTGCACTGATAAATTGAATTTGCCTTGTGGAAACCAGTCGGAGATCTCAAGAATCGCGTTGAGATCATCTTCCTCTTCAAAGTCGACTGTATACGGATAGCTGTGCTTATAGAAGGCATATACCTTGTACCGGGTGTCGGTCATGAGGCTTTGTTCATCTCCTGCACTGATATCCTCCATATCTTTCTTCTTTATATGCTTTATCTCTTTTCCCGATCCGTCATATAAGGTCCCGGAAGCAGAATTTATGCTTGTGAATTTGTTATATACACTGACATATTTTGCGTAATCATCACCATCTTCATCAAGTATCGTATATACCTGCCGTTGATGCAATATGGCTTTTCCAGGAGATTTTATTTCAAAGATCATCTCGCCATAACGTTTAACTGCATGTGCATTTGCTTTGAGCGAATCAGGAATCAACGCTGCATTGTAATTCTGTGCGAACAAGACAGATGATAAGACTGAAAAAAAAAATAGGATCCAGATTTTCATAGATTATTTTTTCTTTTTAAAAACAATTTGCTCACTTTGCTTTTCTACAATATCATTAAAAAAATCACGTAAGCTCTTATATTCTTCAGGAGGGAAGAAAGCTTTATTCAATTTAACACGGGTTCTCAATTGTATATTGGTTTCATTTTTTTGAATCAAATATTCGAAGAAACCATCTGTTTCATTCAAAGTTATTTTTGCAGATTTTGGCATTTCCTCAACCTGGTATCCTACTGGAATTTCCATATCCAGCACGTATACGTAGTCCATTGCAAAACTCATTTCAACCGGATAAATTCTCTGCGCTGATTTAAAAGGATTTTCTTTATATATTTCTCCTACCGAAGGAGTGAAATAAATCATATCTTCTTTTCCGGTAAAATTTAAATCGAAGTCAAAATGTATCGTCAGAGGATCATCCAGCCTGTTCAGAGAATCTATACTTTCATTTGAAATTTTAATATCTGAACTATAATTTTGTAATAAGTCCCTGAAAAATTCTTTCTGAGAAGTCTTTTTTATTTTTTCCCTTGTCTCATCTGAAGCAAAATGTCCCAGGGTGGTTTGGAGACTTCCTGAAAGGCCGCCTTTTTCCCCATTAACAATAAACACGGAGGTTAATTTTATTTCTTTTGCAGAGTCTGCTAATAAATAGATCGGGGCAGGATTTCCTTCCCTTATGATCATCGCCTGCCCGTTATAACAATACACGGGCAGAAAAGCAAAACCCATGTTTTTCTGGCTGGCATCCAGGCCATAATAAGATGAATCTCCTTTTGCGAGGCAAATAACATAATTATATTTTTCCATCAAAGGATAAGTTTCATTGGGAAACCCATGGTCCCTGGTACTCAGAATGACAGGATCGGCCTGAATGCCTTCATGGATGAGCATTGCAATCAACAACAAATTAATTTCCGCCACGGTTCCCGCTCGGTTTTTGAAGACTGATTTTAAGGAGCCACGAATCTGAATTCCGGCTCTTCCCATACAGGTGAAACTATCACGAACAAAGGAGAAAATATTTCTCATTTTGTCCAGTTTGCCGGCCGACTCTTTATTAATTTTTTTTAGGTCATCATCAAGCCAGCCGTTGTTTATTGATAAATCGGCACCAAAGTTTTCACTTTTCATCAGGCCATCACTGATTGTGAGCCAATCGGCCAACAATTTCTGGTAGAAACCACCTCCGGGCGTTTGATATGCTGATAACTGAAATTCGATTTTAGCAATATGATTGTTGATTGTTGAGGTATAATTTTCTTCCCTGATGGCAGGAATGTCTTTCATCACCCAACGATGATCAGTTCCTGAACCTTGTATTCCATATTCATTGGAAGAAGCACGTTTGCTTGTATTGACATAATAAGGCAGATAACCCTGGCTTAAAAAAACAAAATTCAAAATTTCAGGAATTGATGCTTGGTACTCACTCCACAAACAAGGGTATTTTCCCTGGAATTGCCAGGTGGGTAAATTAAAATTGGATGGAGATTCCAGAGTATAGGTATATTCAATGATAGCGCCTTCCTTAACTGCAGGCAAAGCAAATTTTATCGATTCAAAAGCCGTATTATTATTTTCAATAAAAACAGATTTATCGTCTAACTTAGTTTGAAGTACCTGTCCGTTTTCTATATTATAGGTAGCCGCTTTTATTTCACGTATTTTTTGCTGGACTCCGCCTTTCGAATAAATCTGGATACCGGCAGCGGCCAGATCAAATCCTTTTTTATCCAGAATTTTTGCTCTTCTGTAAAAAGTATAAATAAATTTCATTGGAATTCGGGGATCTTTTTCATAATGGACTTCTCCAAAATCCATTATCACCACTGCAGCTGCACCACTGTCCCATTTAAATTTAGAAAGATCGAAGTCTGCAGAACTTATCTTGCCGAATTTGATAGCAGGAGTATTTTGTGCAAACAGGTTTTGATAAATTAGCGTGCATACTACTATTCCCAAAATTATAGTCCTTTTCAAATGAGTCATTTGGGTAAATTATTTTTTCTTCTTAAATACGACCTGCTCACTTTGCTTCTTCACGATAAAGGCAAAGAAATCCCGAAGGGTATTGTATTCATCCGGGGAGAAAAATGCTTTATTGAGTTTTATTCTCGAGCGCATCTGGATGCTTGTTTCATCTTTCTGAATCAGGTATTCGAAGAACCCTTCTTTTTCATTGTAAGCAACTTTTGCAGACTTCGGCAATTCCTCAACCACATATCCGGCAGGTATTTCCATGCTTAAATTATAGGTCTCATCGAATCTGTAAGGCATTTCAACCGGGTATTTTCTTTCGGCCGATTTAAATGGATTTTCCTTATATCCTTCCGACATCATGGGATTGAAATAAATGATATCCTCATCAGCATTCTTGATATCAAAATCATAACTCAGTTTAATGGGGAATTCCAATTTTGTCAGGGAATCGATGACTGGATTTTGAAGGACGATATCCCCGCCATAGCCCGACTGAATGTCTTTAAAAAAGTCTTTTTCAGATTTCTTTTTTATTTTTTCCCTGGTGTCATAGGATTCATAGTATCCCAATACAGATTGAAAGTTTCCGCTGGGATGACCCTTATCGTCATTGATGATGATTACAGAAGTCGATTTTTGCTCATTCAATGAATCAGCGTCGAAAAAAACCGCATAAGGTTTTTCTTTGTTGATCGTTCTTGCTGTTCCATTATAACATTCGTTGGGAAGATGTCCAAATCCTATGATCGGATCACTGGCGTCTAAATAATAAGCCCGATCGTTCGTTTTGGCCGAGCAAACGACATAATTGAACCTTTCGATCAACGGGTAGGTTTCACTGGCATATCCATTTTCTCTTGTGCTTAGTAAGACAGGGTCTGCCGATATATTTTCATGTCGCAACATGGCGGTGAGCAGTAAATTAATTTCTGCAACACTTCCACTTTTCTTTTTGAAAACTGTTTTTAAGGAATTTTCAGCAAGTATAACTTCGTTATTAGTGCAGGTGAAATTATCTCTGACAAAAACATATATTTTTTTCATTTTTTCAAGGTCATCATGACAACCGGCCGTGATCGTTTTCATATCTTCACTCATCCAGTGGTTATCTTCATCCAATGCTTTTCCGAAATGTTCGTCATTCAGCAATTTTTCACTGGCCATAAACCAGTTTCCCATATAATCATGGCGCTCGGCAGTTTCACCGAATTGTGTATAATGCAACTGGAATTCGACCCTTGAAACATGATTGCGGATAGTTGTAGTATAGCTTTCCCGTTTGAGCGGAGGCACATCTTTCATGACCCAATGACTTTCGTCTGCCGAACCGCTTATACTATATATGTTGTCACTGCTGCTGGCTCCCCCTGATTCGCGAACGCTGTAATAAGCTTTTACCGTCTTTGTTGTTTTGACAGCAAATGACTGGTCTCCTTGTGTTAAAACAACATAATGGAAAAATTGTGGTACTGTGACCAGGTACTCGCTCCAGAGGCATGGATATTCGCCCTGGAAATTCCAGGGCTGCAAATTGGTGTAAAAATCTGACTTGATGGTATAACTGATTTCAATGATCGATCCCTCCTTCACAGCCGGCAGTGCAAATTTTTTCTTCACATTATGTCTATCGATCTTGTCTGTAAAAATGGATTTATCTTCCAGCCTGGTTTCTGTGATTTTGCCATTCTCGAGGTTATAAGTAGATGCTTTTAGGTCGGCTAGTTTTTCTTCATCGGTTCCGTCTGAATAAAGATTGATACTTTCTGTTGCCACATCAAAACCATTCTTGTTGATTATTTTCACGCGCCTGAAACGTTTAAACACAAGGGTAAAATATCCCTTGATATTTCCTTCGAATGAGGTATTCCCGATATCTGCGATAATTACAGCAGAAGCACCTGAATCAAATTTGTTTTTGGAAAGATCAAAATCTTCAGGAGCAATTTTTCCGAATTTAATGTTTGATTTATCCTGTGCGCAAAGGTAATTTTGTAATAAGCAGATGCACAGAAATGCGATGAGCAATTTCTTAATGTTCATGTAGGGTGTAGTTAGGGTTACTAATCAAAGCAATGTTACTCTACAAAATAACGATTTAAAAATATAAAAATTATTCAGATTTCTCCATGACAAATGAAATTGACCGAAGTCATTTTATTAAAAACCTGGCCTTGCAATCAGGTTTCGATTATTGCGGAATCGCGCCGGCAGAATCATTGGACGAAGATGCAAAGAGGCTGGAACACTGGCTCAGCAAGGGTTTGCAAGGTTCGATGCAGTATATGGAAAAATATTTCGATCTAAGGGTAAACCCTCAGAAATTACTTCCTGGAGCAAAATCTGTGATCACATTTTTGTTAAATTATTATCCTGAAAAACATCAGCCAAAAAATCTTCCCAAAGTTTCATCTTATGCATATGGACAGGATTATCATGAAGTGATTAAATCAAAACTGAATTTTTTGCTTGCCCGGATAAAAGAAAAATTTGGTGAAATTCATGGTCGTGGTTTCGTTGACAGCGCGCCAGTACTTGAAAGAAGCTGGGCAGTAAAAAGCGGACTCGGCTGGGTTGGTAAGAATGGTAACCTGATCAATAAAAAAAATGGTTCTTTTTTTTTCATCGCTACATTGATCATCGATCTTGCTCTTGCATATGATGATCCTTTTGCCAAAGATTTTTGCGGTAGTTGCAGAAAATGTATTGATGCTTGTCCTACAGATGCTATTTTGGAAGACAAAGTCGTCGATGGCAGCCGGTGCATTTCTTATTTTACTATTGAATTGAAAGACTCGTTGATTCCGGAAAACATGAAAGGAAAATTTGATGACTGGATATTTGGTTGTGATACCTGTCAGGATGTTTGCCCCTGGAACCGGTTTTCAGTATCAACAAAGGAATCTGCATTCAAACCCCTTCCGGAAATATTCAATTTTACCAACTCGGACTGGGAAGATCTGACAGAAGAAAATTTTAAAAAAATATTTCAGCATTCTCCTTTAAAGCGTGCAAAATTTAGCGGTATCAAAAGAAACCTTCAGTTTATACAGAAGAAGGACTAGGAATTTTCACCCGCCTAAGGCGGGCGAAGTTTGCAAAGTCGCAAAGACTCCCTGAGTTTTAGAACTTGTCTAAAATTCGATTCCTGCATTTACAGACAGCCTGCTCATATTATAATCATACCTGTCAGTATTGATATAGCAGGGACCCTGGAAAGGACAAATGGTAGTAGTGGTTTTTGCTTCTGATTTTTTATAACTGTACCCGGGTGAAATGAAAAACGCAAGCTTGCCATTTAATATTATTTTATACCCGATTCCCGCGCTCATATAAAATCCATTGGAGAAATCGTTAGGACCGTTATTGTAGCCCGCATAAATTCTTTTCTGATCATCTGTCAGCCAGGAAAAATGAATGCCTCCGTCTGCATAAATAAAAAAGAATTTATTTTTCCCACCAAAGTCTTTTCTGAAATCGGCGAATAGAGGAATACTTCTGAACCTGTAATAGTCTAATCCAATTCCAATTCCTCCGAACCATGACTTATATTGAGCTCCATTGATTGTTTGAATCTGAAAAGCAGAGCCAGTCTCTCCTTCCAATAATCCCAACTGGTTAATGGAACGAAACTGCCACGCTGCTTTATTTTGCGCGTGGCAGATAGAACTGATCACAAGTAAACCAAGAATCGGAAAAAGATGTTTTCTATTTCTCATTTTCTTTTATTAATGAACTATAATTTGCTTAGCAACCGGATATTGGTCAAATCGGAATAATCATATTGAAAGAGCCCGTTTGTTGTAATGACGGTAGCTATGCCATCTGTTGCGATCAGGTCAAGTGCATTACCGTTGGATATATGCGCAAGCAATTTCAAATTCATCACATTGCTTGCATCATATACTTTTAATCCGTCTTTGCCATCGCAGATAAATAATATATTACCATCCTTTGAAAGACCCTGGGGACTTGTCATCGAATATGTTTTTATAACACCCAGGGAACTAACTGTCCAATAATTTAAATCGATTATTTCCAGTTCATTCAAAATGCCATTACATATTTTCCCTGCACTCAGTGTCACATAAGCGTATTTGTCATCTGCAATCACAGGATCGCAGGAAGTAAGATGCATGCATGCCCCGTCAAATACAGGATTATCCGGACTGGATGCTATGTCGTATACATAGACGCCGTTGGTTGAACCAATATATAATTTGTTGTCGAATGGATAGATTGTTTCAATATTCCAATCCAATCCTGTTCTATTTGAAAACACTGGATCTGATGGGGTACTCACATTAAACGAATTCAAAGTAGAATTGGTGACTGTGTACAGATAATTATTAACAAGTGTAAATCTGGCCATCGATCCACCTGTTCCGCTATTGCTGGCTGCAGGTACTGCAGCATTGGATATAACATTGAAATATGAAATAGGTATGGCGCAATTAGGACAACTGCTATAGTAAATAGGATGATTGGGATCATAATTAACGGTAGTATCTTTTGAGATCCAGTCGGTAATTATTAATATAGAATCCGGGTTGGTACTCGAATTATAGCCGCTACGGTCAGGAAAGATATTGGTAAGAAATTTTTTTGCAATAACATTTTGCGGATTGCTGATATCGAACGCGACCAAATCACAATAAACATCCGCATATAATACCGAACCCTTGATTGCCATGTCTTCATTTCCCGGGATATTAATAAATGCAATATTGCGGGGCTTGGAAGGAACACTGTTATCGATGATATGGATTCCTTTATCTTTTTCATTCAGGAAAATATAATTGCCCTGGATATACATTTTCCCAATATTCTCAAAAGATGCTGCGGGACCACTTTTTATTGTTGACCTTATTTCCGTCATTGTTTTTAATACCGGGATATTGATTGTATAGGTATGTGTTACTCGATCCTTGACACAGCCTGCAGAAAGCAGAATAAGCAGGCAGATCAGAGGTAAGCAAGACCGTCGGAGTTGTAAATTTTTCATACAAACTTTTTTAGTCTGACAGAAAAAAGGAAATTACCGTTGCATCTGAAATTATTTTCTATCCGGGATAAGAACGAATTTGACTCCACCGAAAAACAAATGTTCATTGCCATCTGCTTTTGTTGACAAAAGGTCGGTGAGGCCATATTGAAATTGCGGGCCTAATTTGAAATAGAGATTATTCCGATGAAACCCTGCCAGAAATGAAGTATTTAAATTGAACTGCGTTTTATTAAAAAAGCTTTTGTCTTTAGAATATGTTCCATTCGTACTGTTGAAATGCAATTCATCACTGCTGATCAATTCAGCCAATGAGACTCCCAGTTCCCAGAATAAGGGTGTTTTTTTACTTTTATTAAACTGGAAAAGAACAGATAGAGGAATTTCAAAAAAATGGTAGTGGTTCGTGTGCGTGCCGGTAAGAATTGTATCTACACTGCGATAATAAGGAGAATTTGAATATGGACTATATGCGGACGCAGCTAAGAGATAATATATATTGCTCGCAGGATTAGTTACAATAACAGTGCTATCTACTTTGTTTCCAGCCTCAACTTTTATTGAATAATAATGATATTGAAGTCCTCCCGAAAGGGTGAATTTCTTATTGATCCGTTTTTCAACTGAAGCACCTGCTGAAAAAGAGAAACCTGGTTTTATGTTGGTAGCTGTTTTATAATTTGATCCGCTTGAGGACAAAGTGCCCGGACTGCTGTATGATGCATAATTTGCATAGCTGGCATGCGTGAATAAATTTTCAAATACGGTAGAAGCTCCCGCATTTCCTGTAAAGCCAATTTTCCAGGATTTTTCTTTTTTTGATTTCTCGTTTGATTTTTTTTCTGCTGCAACACTGTTGGAGACACTATTCTTTGAGACACTATCTGCTTTAGTCGCGGTCTGGTTACTGGTTAAACCTTTTTCCTGTGTCTTTAACGAATCTTTCAAATATGGATTTTTATCAGCGACCGGAGCATTCGTTTCCTGTGCCGGATTTGCAGGAACGGCAAGAGTGATTGTTTCTTCTGAAATATTATTGTTGGGTTTCTCTTGCATTTGAGAATTATTTTTTTGTTTAAGATTTGATGAACCTGAGCTGCCGGTTTTTTGCTTCACTATGACTGTGTTTTGATCTTGTTTTTGTTTTTCAGTCACAGATTTGTTCTTATTGCCCGATCTCAGCTCTTCATTGTTCGATACAATTGGAGAAGAAACAGGCTGCTCTGCATTCTTATTATCTTTTTTGGGATGAATTTCAGTGGTATTCTCTTTCTGTGTTTTTTCTTTTTCGGTATTTAAGGATATGGAATCGCTTTGTTTATTACTATGATTTTTGGTGTTCGATGTTTTTTGATAGGAAAATAAATAATAGCCTCCGGATAAAGCGATGATCAAAAAAAGGAATAACCATAGCAGGGGTCTTTTTCTCCTGTCCTTTTTGATTTCCTTCTCCACGTTGGACCATACAGCATCGGATGGACTGAATTTTAGTTCATCCATTTTCTGTCGGACCTGTTTTTCAAATTCAGGGTCTTGCATACGATTCTGTTTTTGCATCCGTCGAATTTCTTTTTATCCAGCTGATCAATAAATTCCTGGCTCTTGCATATTGTGAGCGGGAAGTCCCTTCATTAATACCCATTAGTTTGCCAATCTCAACATGAGTATAACCTTCTACTGCATGCAGGTTAAAAATAGTCTGATATCCCGGGGGCAGTTGCCTGATTAGTTCGGCAAGTTCTTTTGCATTGAGTATAATTTCCGGATCATCTGCCGTTACAGGGTGAAGGCTGGAATCTGTAAATGACAATTCGTGTTGATAACGGCTGTGCTTTTTTAAATAATTGATGGCAGTATTCACCATAATCTGCCTGATCCATCCTCCCAGTTCGCCTTGAAATTTATATTGATCCAGGTATCTGAAAACTTTTATAAATCCCTCCTGCAATATATCTTCTGCATCGGCCATGGATTTGGTATATCGGTAACATATGCCCAGCATGCTGTCGGCAAAATGGACGTATAACTGCTTCTGGGCAGCAATGTCCCCTTTTAAACAATCTCTTACCAACTGGCGATGATCCATTACCTTATCTTGCTGTTATGTGACAAATAAACTACATCAATCGTTGCATTACAATTCTTTTTTGAACAGGCTTATCTTTGATCCAAGAACCCTTGAATGAGCAATTTTGGGGTATACGATACGAGATGAATGACTTAATGACTCAGGTTGAAGGTTTCTCAATTCGTAAATTATACTCTGCGGCTCCTTGTCTCTGCGGTAATAGTTTATTTTAACCGCGAAGATGCAGGGGTGCAGAGTATGTAATCGAACTCGATTGTTCGCAGGCTGAAAGTGAACACTTTCTCCAATCTCGTATCGTACATGTTCTATTTGGTTAGTTTTTATATTTATGTTTCATGCAAAGATCATTGACGGAAAGAGATCAACAGGTTATCTGGCATCCTTATACGCAGCATAAACAGATGATTCCACCTGTGCCGATTGTGCATGGGAAAGGCGCATTATTATTTGACGAATCAGGCAATGCTTATATCGATGCCATCAGCAGCTGGTGGGTAAATATTCACGGCCATGCTCATCCGTATATTGCCGAGAAAATATATGAACAGGCAAGGATACTCGAACACGTTATCTTCACCGGATTCACTCATGAACCGGCGGTACTTCTAGCAGAAAGATTATTACCCCTTCTCCCGGGAGACTTTTCAAGAATTTTTTATTCAGATAATGGCTCTACTGCAGTGGAAGTCGCTATTAAAATGTCGATACAGTATTGGAAGAACAAGTCAGCTAAAAAAACAAAAATTTTAGCCTTCCATCATTCCTATCATGGCGATACATTTGGTTCCATGAGTGTGAGTGATCGCAGTGTTTTTACTGCGGCTTTTGATGATTATTTATTTGAAGTGATTTTTATGGATGTACCGGCTCCAGGCAATATGGAAGAATTGAAACAAAAACTAAATCAATATGCAGGTGAAATTGCCTGCTTCATTTACGAGCCATTGCTGCAGGGAGCCGGAGGCATGCGCATCTATGATGCAGGTTTGATGGATGAACTATTGCAGGCAGTTCAATCGCAGGATATCATTTGTATATCCGATGAAGTGCTCACGGGTTTCGGAAGAACGGGAAAATTATTTGCGGGAGAATATTTGAAACATCAGGCAGATATTCTTTGCCTGAGTAAAGGAATCTCGGGTGGCACAATGGCATTGGGAGTCACTGCATGCTCGCAAAGAATATTTGAAGCTTTTCTCAGCGATGACAGGTCGAAAACATTTTTTCATGGCCATTCTTTTACTGCTAATCCCATTGCCTGCAGCGCTGCATTGGCAAGTCTTGATTTATTGCAAAAAGAGGATTGTCTTCGCAGTATCCAAAACATTTCTTTCCAAAATAAAAAATTCATCAGTGGTTTAGAATCTTCGAATGAAAAAAGAAGAATAAAAAATATCCGGCAACTGGGTACCATCGCCGCATTTGAAATCATAACCGGAAATGATGAATACCTGAATAATATCAGCTTCTCAGTTACAAAGCAAGCCATGGAAAATGGAATTTATCTCAGGCCCTTGGGAAATACGGTCTATATCATGCCGCCCTATTGTATCTCCGGAGAAGAATTGGAGAAAGTGTATGATTTTTTAACCCATTTGAAAATATAAATGTCGAACACAAAATGTAAGAATACGAATTCTTTGTTTACATTTTATATTCGACATCCCGGACGAATACTATTCGCTAGCTAAACTTAACAGGGATGGATACCTGTGTTTTATCCCATTCAATGATCATATCGGAACCCGGGAACCGTATTGTAAGCTGTTCGATTGGCGCACTCAGGTTTTTTACAGGGACATCGACATGCAACACATCTTTGTCTTTATACTGATCGTATTTAAATGCACCCCATTGACCGAGTTGTGAATTCAAAATAATGGTCCACTTTTTTTCATTGGGAATAACAAATAAAGTATAAGTTCCTGCTTTCACTGGTTTCCCGCCGAAGCTGCCGTCTTTTGCAAAGCTGATAGTCGTTGCTTCATCAGCCCCACAACGATAAACTTTTCCATAAGGCTCCAGTTTTCCAAAAATTTCTCTTCCCTTTTTGTATGGGCGACCATAGGTTACCTTAATATTTTTCGCCTGTACCGTATCATGCGGGCTCGATGGATGGTTGGGTTGTGCACAAACAAAGAGTCCGATCAACATAATGGTTGATGACAGCAATAACTTTTTCATTTTAGCAAATTTGATTAGAAATATAATTTGATTAAAATTAATGATTCTCTATATAACTTTTGAGGTTGATCAATGATTTTTCCATCAGCGGTCCTAATTGTTTATCATAGTACATACTTCCTAATTTTTCCCATGGATACCAGCGGAAATGGAAATTAAAGTACCATTCAACAATCATATTTTCCCGATCTGCTTGAATAATGTTAAAACCGCCATTGAATGGCTGTTTGTTTTTTGGTGTCCAGCTTGTTTTGATAGAATCCCTGCTGTCGTTAAGAATCGCCGCCCTGAGTGAACCGGATTGGATATACGCTCCCTTTCCGAAGTCCGGAGTAGAAAAAGACTTGCCTGAAGAAGAATCATTAAAGAATTCATTCCAATCGGTCCAGGTATTCAGATTGACAATCACCCCAGCTATTTTTTCTTTTGATGAATGAATATTGAGGACCCTGGATATACGAATATCAGAAGGGAAAAGAGCGAAGACAAAAGTTGTTACAACAAACAGAACGAGGATACTGATCAAGATTAATTTTAGAAAACGCATGGAGAAGAAGGTAAATAGGTGAAACGTCAAATGTGAAAATAATATTTGTTCTGCTTCATCATTCTGTATTTTCATTATGCTTTTACTCCCACCTGAAGACCTTAATAGCTATGATAAAGATGACGACGCTCCAGATCAGCAAGATGCCGATTTCATTCCTGACTCCCCACAAATCAGATCCTTCAAATGATATTTTTCTCATTGAATCATTTAATGCAGTCAGTGGAAGGAAATTGATGATTTTCTGCATTCCCTCGGGCAGGAGCCCTTTCGGAAAAAATGTTCCCGATAAAAAATATTGTGGAAACATGAAGAGATTAGCATAAATAGGAATGACACTCTGATTTTTTGAAACACTGCTGATGATAAATCCAAAGCCCATAAAAACAATTAGTCCGAGCAGGCTCATGATCAGCAACTCGATAAAAGTGATGAAGCCATTCGCAAGTGTGAAATGATAAAAGAATCTTCCGAAAAGAATAATGATCACTGCCGTTGTAAGTTGAAACAGGATCCTGCCAATACATTCTCCCAAAACAATATATCCTTTTTTTACAGGGGTTGCAAACATTCTTTTAATAACCAGTGTTTCCCTCAATGAAAAAAACAGAAAAGCAACTCCGAAAACGGCCGAACCGATCAATGAAAATCCAAGCATGCCGGGTAAATAAAAATCGATCATGGAATATTCTCTTCCGGGTATTTCTTCGGTAGAGATACTCGCATATGCATTTTGGACCGGGTTTGCCTGGTTATTGATATTATGGATGATCTCACTCAGAATGGTTTGCAAAACGGGTAAATCTTTCTGACTCGCAGAAGTTGTTTTCAAATGCACATCATACATTGATTTGCTGGCTCCCGGATTTTGTTTTCTGATGTCGACTAAAGCAGTAATGCGCCCTTTTTTTAGTCTGTCGGCCAAATCATTTTCGTTGCCCTTGATGACAGTGAGAACCCGCACCTGTTGAATGGCCTGATAAATAGCATTGGATGTGTCGCTGTTATTATCAAAAGCAATATCAAGGGAGATGCCGCCTTTCCCGCTCAGCAATCCAAAAATTACTATTAGCACCATTGGAAAAAATAAACTGAAAAAAACAGCCTGCGGACTTCTGAAAATCGATCTTAATGCGGCTTTGCAGATCGACCACATTGCCTGAACCTGGTTATATTGCTGCGACATGTGTACAGAAGTTTACTGATCAAAGAATAGTTGCTGTGGATTTGGAGCAGCAAATCTATTTTTTTATTCTTCACCGGCAAAACAATGTTATGAAAGAATTAATTGAAACTTTTCAGATTCATAATCGCATCAATTTATATCTGCTGGATGCAATTGAAGAAGCCCATCTTGAAGACCGGATGAAAGTTGAGAGTCGGTAGTCAATAGTCCATAGTCCATAGTCTACCGACTATAGACTAGCTACTCTATATCTAACTCAAATGGCATTCTCGCCTGTACATTGCCGATCATGGATTTCAGTTTTTTGATGGAATCATAGGCTTTGAAAGCATCCGGACCTAAATCTTCTTTTATTAATTTTAGTTGAATGGATCTGTTATAATTCCCAAGAAGAAGATCAAGGAAATTTTTTGGTTCGGGATATTCTTTTAACCGGTAATCAGATGTTTTTGCAAGTCGTGCGGCACAATCTATTGCATCCTGCACGCCGCCAAGGCGATCCACCAGTCCTATTTGCAAAGCTCTTTCTCCGCTCCATACCCTGCCCTGCCCGATACTGTCGATATATTCAATCGGCTTCTTTCTGCCCTCTGCGACTCTTGATTTGAAATCATGGTAAATACTGTCCACCTGGTCTTGTACAAATCGTCTTTGCATTTCCGTTAGTGGCTTTGTAATGGTCAATTCATCTGCATCGGGGGCTGTTTTCACTCCGTCAAAAGTCACGCCCAGTTTATTTTTGAAAAACTGCTGCAGGTTGGGAATAATGCTGAATACGCCGATGGATCCTGTGATGGTATTGGGTTCAGCAAAAATGCTGTCGGCATTGCACGATAAATAATATGCGCCTGAAGCAGCAACATCGCCAAAACTAAGTACGACCGGCTTTTCTTTTCTCGTGATGCTGATTTCACGCCATAGATTTTCACTCACCAAAGCGTCTCCGCCTCCTGAGTTAATCCGGATTACAACAGCTTTAACATCCTTATCCATCCTGGCTTTCCGGATCATATTCCGATAGGCATCACCACCTATTTCCTGCTGGCTGTTATTTCCACCGGTAATATCTCCTTCTGCGTAGATGAGTACGATCCTGTCTCTTCCTGTTTTTTTAGAAGACCATTTTACGATGTCATAATATTTGGAGATGGAAACAAAATTGATGTTCTCTTTTCTGCCTATTTTTAAACGACTGCTGATTTCATATCTTATTTCATCGTCGTATTTCAATCCATCTACTAAACGATACCTCAGAGCACCATCTGCATACCTGATCAGGTGTTCATTCACGCATTTGCGCAATACGCCTGTATCAAGTTCTCTTGCTTCAGCGATTTTATACATAAAACGATTGTACAGATCGCCGAGTAGTTCGGAGGTTTGCAGGCGATTGGCCTCAGTCATCTTATCTTCACGAAGTGGTTCGGTAGCACTTTTAAATTTACCTGCATAAAATATCTGGGGTTCTATTTCCAGCTTCTGCAAAGCTTGTTTTAGAAAAGGTGATATCGATGCAAATCCTCTCCAATCCACACCGCCTTTTGGATTGCAATAAATTCTGTCTGCAACACTGGCTACATAATAAGCTTTCTGCGCAATCACATCTCCATATGCATAAATAAATTTTCCGCTTTTCTTAAAATCGATCAGTGCATCCCTGATTTCTTCACTCGTTGCAAAACCGTTTGGATTTCCATCACAGCTAAGATAGATTCCTTTCACTGCACTATCCTTCTTTGCATACCTGATCAAGCGGATGATATCGTATATCCCAGGAACATCATACTCTTCATCTCTGAAATTGGCGAATGGATTTTCCTGTACACGTTCATGAAAGGTCTGATTGAGATCGATCATCAATACCGCACGGCTTCCTGCCGATTCTGCTTTCTGCGAAAGAGCGATCCCTCCTATCCAACCGATTATAAAAAAAATAATCAGGAGGAAGAAAATAAACAATGCGAGAAAAGATGCCAGAAAAGTTTTTAAAAAGCTGCCCATGAGCTATTTTTTTTAGTGAATTCAAAAATAAAGATATTTGAACGGATGAAAACTACCAGACATATGAATCAATCATATTTACTGATGGGTGGTAATGAGGGAAACAGGCTTTTTCATTTGGAACAAGCAGTGGCAAATATAAAAAAATTTTGTGGGGAACTGCTTCGTCTCTCTTCTTTATATGAAACGGCGCCCTGGGGCAGATCTGATCAGCCATCTTTTTTGAACCAGGCCTTATTGATCC
>Ga0335085_10005430_pt1 | contig 20464 bp, 19 predicted proteins | sample Lox_Sample_45_FD_206712 | JGI IMG/M metagenome (GOLD analysis project Ga0335085, IMG submission 206712) | Soil microbial communities from Loxahatchee National Wildlife Refuge, Florida, United States - Lox_Sample_4.5 | ecosystem: Environmental > Terrestrial > Soil > Wetlands | place: USA...
GGTCCTCGCAGTCGGAGTCGATCCAGCTTGAGTATCCGCTTGAGGTGCGCAAACAGCATCTCGACCTTCTTGCGGAGTCGTCGAGATATTCGACCTTCCCAAGACTTTGCAATCTGGCGCGCCATGCCGAGCTACGATGGCGGGTGGCGCAGAAGCTCGCGCTGCAGTGGTCGCCGAAGCAGATCGCCGGCTGGCTGCAGCGAAGCGTGATTCCGTCGATTTGAGACGGACTTTAGCGGGAGCGGCGCATGATGGGTCGGCGGAAGAGCGGACAAGGCCAGTTCTTTTATTCGTTCGATCTCGACAAGGTGGTGCCGCCGGATCATCTGGTACGTCAGATTGACGGCCTTCTTGATCTGAGCTGGGTGCACAAGGAGCTTGCACCTTACTACTCACACACCGGCCGCCCTTCGGTTGATCCGGTTTTGAGCTCTCGAACAAAAGAAAAGAGAGGATCAGCTCAACAGACACCTTGACCGTTTTTTGATAGCGCACGCCAAAATAAGAAAAATCGGTTCTGGCAGAAAGGCGGTTCTGCCTCCCTGTCTTTGGTTGACGAATGAGCTTAAACCTAACCCTTGGTTGAAAGGTATAAATTCCACCTCAATAACGAAAAATGCACCTCACCATGTCCACTTTGGGCGGACATCGCGCCGCACCGGATCCGTTCGGTGCCAGCCGGGACTTTCCAGCTGTATAGTCGCGGCATGAATGAAGCCTTCTTCGCCGAATTGTCAGCATGGCTGACGCAGGCTGGCCTGGCCGGGATCTCTGAAACCGACATTGTGTCCGGCTTTTGCGAGCGTTGCGTCGTCGCGGGACTCCCTCTAGCTCGCACGACGGTGCTTATTGACACGCTTCATCCTATCCACGAGGGCCGCTTGGTTCGCTGGGGCTTCGGCCCGACTGAATCTCCTCTGCTCGATTATGGCCGCACGAGCCCAGACGTGCTTGCCGCGACTGGCCTCAACCCCAAGGATGTTCAGGCGGCAGAACGCTGGCGGCACAGTCCTTTTTACAGAATGTTGGAAACCGGCGATTCGCTTTTGCGCCGCTCTCTCAATGCCACCACGAAAGACGAGTTCTCGTGGCTATCAGACTTGTTCGCGGCGGGGATGACCGACTACGTCGCCATTATCAGCCGCTTTGCCCCTGAAGGCGTTATTGGTGAGATGGATGCCGTGTACTCGTCGTGGACGACGGCCGCGCCCAGCGGGTTCAATGATGACCAGATAGCTGCGCTTCGGCGCATCGTGCCGTACCTCGCGCTCGCCATCAAATCGGTATCGTTGGCACGGATGACCGCAACACTGATGGAAACTTACCTCGGTCGCGACGCCGGCCAGCGCGTGCTCAGTGGACGAATCGTGCGAGGCATTGCCGATAAAATCGACGCCGTCGTTTGGTTTAGTGATTTGCGAGGGTTTACACGTATCACGGACACCGCACCGGAACAGGTCATTCCATTACTGAACGACTACTCGGATGCAATCGTTTCAGCGATTCACGGGCACGGCGGTGATGTACTCAAGTTGATCGGTGATGGTGCGCTTGCCATCTTCACTGCGGAAGACCGCACATGGGCATGCGATGCGGCACTTTCTGCGGCGATCGCTGCGCGCAAGGGCATCGTCGAATTGAATAAACGCCGAGTCGCGGACGGCAAACCGATAACCGATATGTATCTTGGTTTGCACGTCGGCGAAGTTTTCTATGGCAATGTCGGAAGCCGCGAGCGGCTCGACTTCACTGTCATTGGCCCAGCGGTGAACGAAGCAAGCCGCATTGCCGCGATGTGCCGTTCGGCCGATCAGCCCGTTCTGATGTCGTCGGCTTTCGCCAATGTCGAGGGCATTAAACGTCGTCTCGTTTCGGTGGGACGATACGCATTGCGCGGCGTCACGCGCCCTCAAGAGTTATTTACGTTCGATCCTGATACATAAGCCCGCTTGTGATCTCCGCTTTGAATCAGGAGCCAACATTTGCTCCGCAAAACGTCATGCCTGTTTGCCCCGCATAACGACCGCGAAAGCGGATTTCCGCAAAAGCGAGCCAAGGCGCTTGAGGCTGCCGAGAAGGCGCTTGAGCAGTGGGACTTCAAGACGACGAAGCGGAAGCGACCGTCACGGTCGTCCTCGTCACCTTAGTTTAACCAGAACGCTCTATTAAAAGAATTTCATAAACGGCGCGGCGCACTGACGCACGTCCCTCGGAGTGTGGACAACTCAAAGTCCGTCGCAATCCGGTCACAGAGCAGCCCTTGGTGGATCTGGGAGCGATTTAAAAGCTGGAGTCAAGAAACGTGCGTCCCAAAATTCGTCTGCCTAAGCACCTGCCCGCGGGCACGAAATACGTCGTCGAGAGCTGTGGGGAGTTCGTTCGACGGTTCGTAGAGTTACCAAACGGCAAGAAGATACGCCTGCCGAACCGAAAGGCTCACACGTGTGGCTGCACCGAGCGAATCAGCATCGTGCCAGAGCAAGCGACAGATGCAGGGTGGTGCTTTTCTGATGCGAATTTAGCAAAGACATTTGCCGGCCGGTTCAAAATGCTAGCGAGCGGCCACGAACCTAATGCAGGCAAAAATAAGCAATCCGTCGAGCCCCCCGAGAAATCCAGCGAATGAGTTCATCGGCTGTTCTGAGATGAGCGCGACGGCCGCGACCCCTGCAAGTGCGCCGGCCATTAGCCAAAGTATCCAGACAGCAGTTGTACGCGTTGCCCTTGCCACGCCACAGAGATACGGAAGTTCGATGCCCGACCGTGTGACGGTCATCACATATGGCACGATTACCGGTGCACCTTAATTAGGCAGCATCCAGCGCGGATCAATCAAAACGTACCAACACACACCGAGAGAAATCGCCATCGTTGCGATGAAGAGCGCTGATATCTTCAGTTTCTCTCTCATTGCTTGCCCCTCTAGACGCTTTCTGTCGCCTGACGAATAATGCACGCGCTAACTCAAAATTTTACACCCGGGCAGACCCCAACAATAAGCAGGAAACGCGGCATATAACCGCAGTCGCCAGATTGCAGAGTTTTAATTTGGTTGAGGTCGGTGCCGATAATAAGATCGGGGCCGCTCTCAGGTCCCCATAAGAGAGCGCGGCCCCGATCTCAAAGAGCCCCCAGCCCCCCAAGGTCGGGGCCGACCTTACAATGAAACGTGACTCCATGGTCCACGCGAAGCGGTTGTCTTGCGAATTCCCCCTGAGTTGTTGCGGTTGGGCCACAGCCCTTCTGGGCCGCGCCTTTTTGTGACCGCGAACACAGCTCTCAAATCCGCCGTCTCTAGTCTGACAAACAGGCGATAGTGCCCACCGCTGAAACTATCGCCAGCGGGGCTGTCGGAACGCCACAACCGGCGGCCCCGCGATTCGCGTTCTATCAACGCGCACGACCACGCCGTCGCCGGTTGAAATCCACGCGGCGGAAACTCTTTCGCAAAAACTATCGTCTTCGATAAGCTAAGCTTTGTATGCCTGCGACTTGTGAACACGCCCGCGGTTGCTCCGCCAAATCGCGTTCGCAGACGGCGGCAATGGCAGCCTGAGTTCAATCAAAGTTCCTCGTTAATTAATTTTTCATGAAAAGCTGACCAGACTGACGGCACAAACTAGCGGACAAAATAGTTAGGTAACTAGAGACCACTCTTCGGGCCAGGAGCGTCTGAGACGATCCGTACCAGGGGTCCATTAAGGAGAGATTGGTCAAAGGCCGCGCTCGGCAACGGGCGCGGCTTCTTTTTTGTCCTATGTCATTTCACTTAGCGAGCAATTGCCTGTGTTCGTACTGGTCGAAATAAACGCCGCCCGTTGACCGGGACTGACGGCAAAAATCTCATTCTCTCTGCTGGGGTTTGAATCCCAAGGCGTTGCGCACATCGCCTGCGATCCCAAAGTCCCTGGTTTTTCTGCCGCAGCGAAGTCCTCGAAAAACTCTCGACGTATCGGCATACACTCCGTCTTTCTCCTTCAAGACAAGAAGTGTTGCGTCGACCGGTTGAACTGGCACTCCAACGCGGACATCGGAGGCGGTAAGGGTATTCCCTTTGAATATTTGCGCCTGTGCCGTACCGATATGCTATGAGCTTGTGCGATGCCTGTTGTAGCGGGGGGAGTGAGTTGAATCCAAAGACATCGGCCTTGGTTGTTTCGTTGCTGAGCATGACGATGCTCTGCGCCGGTTGCGCCGGTCGTCCCGAAAAGGGTGTTCTTACCCCGGTCGCCGAAAAGGCCAATGTTGAAGGCACATCCCGCGTCAGGGTGCTTGCCGCGACGACCAGACAACGTTCAAGCACAGATCCGGTGACATGTTCAACGGCGAGCGGGCCGAGGAAGTCTCATACGCGTCAATTACGGTTTCTATTCCCCCCGACGGCTCACGAAAAGTCGGTGAGGTGCAATGGCCGGAGAGCCTGCCAGGCGATCCGCGTCGAGACTTTGTGACGGTTTCGGCGGACTACCTCAGCAAGCAGGATTTCAGAGGCGCTGTCGGCGCCGCCGTAAAAGCGAACAAGCGCAAAAGGGTATTGGTTTTCGTCCATGGCTTCAATAATCGATTTGACGATGCGGTTTATCGATTTTCCCAAATCGTTCATGACTCGGGATCACCGGCTGTTCCCATCCTGTTTACATGGCCATCACGCGGCGAATTAAAACTGCGCGCCTATACCTACGACCGGGAGAGTGCGAACTACTCGCGCGACGCACTCGAAGCACTTCTGGACGATATCGCGAGCAATCCGAATGTTGCCGAGATCAATGTCGTGGCCCACTCGATGGGAAACTGGGTCACGCTTGAAGCATTGCGATCCAGATCGATCCGCGCCAAGCGAGGGCCCGACAAGATCAAGAATGTGTTCCTTGTCGCTCCCGATGTCGATACGGACGTCTTTCGCACGCAAATTCAGAGGATAGGGACACCCAGGCCACGAATTTTGCTGTTCGTTTCGCAGGATGACAAGGCACTGGCCCTGTCACAGACGATTTGGGGCGGCGTGCCGCGGCTCGGCGAAATTGATCCCGCCAAGGAGCCCTATCGCAGTCAACTCGAGCGAGAGCACATTGAGGTCTTTGATCTTACGTCACTCAAGACTGCCGGCGATGACGCTCATGATAGAGCCTTCGATGATGTTACGAGGGTCATGACGATGGTTAAACAGCGGTATGGCGAGGATCAGTAGCTCGCCAACGACATCACGCAACGTCTGAATTATGAGCGCTATCGATAGTCCGTTCACAGTGTTTGCTGTCGCTCTCGTCGTGCAGGGGTTGGCGGTATACGCCGGCGACTTCCTTCGCAGAAAGTTTCGTCCTCTCGGGGATAAGGAGCGGGAAGACCTCGGTATTGTACGGGCTGCTTCGCTGACACTGCTGGGTCTCATCATCGGCTTTACGTTCGCCATGGCCGTCAGCCGATACGATCAACGCAAGAATATGGAAGAAGCGGAGGCCAACGCAATCGGCACCGAGTATTTGCGTACCGATCTATTGCCTGCCAATGATGCGTCGCATCTGCGTGAGTTGCTCAGAAAATATACCGAGCAACGCATTTCATTCTATGGGGCTCGCAATGAACGACAGATCGAGCGGATCGGCGCCACTGTCGAAAAATTGCATGCAGACCTTTGGTCTACCGTCGTTCGTGCAACAACAGGGCAACAGACGCCACTCGCGGCCCTCGCCGTTGCCGGCATGAATGATGTACTGAATTCGCAAGGGTACACTCAGGCGGCGTGGTGGAACCGCATCCCAATTGCCGCGTGGGCATTGATGGGATTGATTGCAATTTCATGCTGCCTGCTGGTGGGATATGGTGAACACCGGACCGGAGGGTTTTTGCTGGTTTTGCCGCTTATCGTATCAATTTCGTTCTTTCTCATCGCCGACATTGATAGTCCGCGTGGAGGCGTAATTCGGGTTACACCTTACAACCTCATCGCGCAGTACCATTCCATGAAACCAAATTAGGTCGAGTTCGCATCAGGAGGACGTCATGACTGGACCCAGATTATTGGTACTGGGCGCAATCGCGTTCGCCACTTCGGTGTCGGCGAGTTACGCCGGGCCTTGTTCGGGAGAGATCGACAAGATGCAGGCCCGCATCGATGCCAGGCTGGAAGCAAAAGCCGCTGCCGGGCCAACTGCTCGCGAAGGAGTTGGCGCCGGTATGAGCGTTCAACCGACACCGCGCTCAATTGCAGCCGCGGAGGAAAAATTTGGCGAAGTGTCGCCTCAGACGGTTGACGCCGTCAGGCAAGCCATGTTGCGTGCGCGTGCTGCCGACAGCGCAGGTGATAAAAACGCGTGCGAGCAGGCACTCGTCGATGTGCAACGCGCATTAGCTCCCTAGAAGCAGCCTTAATTTGGCGACTGGATATTAAACACTGCCTCCGCCGCGGCGACGGAGCCGGCTTAAATCCGGCTCCAAGAGCGCGACTAATCCCTTTAAAATCTCGGTCGGTGACGGCGGGCAGCCGCGGATGTGGAGATCAACAGGCACAACGTCTGATACCCCGCCCACGCAAGCGTAACTTCCTTTGAAGATGCCGCCATCAACGGCGCAGCCACCGATCGCAACCACCCATTTCGGATCCGGCGTGGCGTTGTAAGTACGCAATAACGCCTCGCGCATGTTGTTGGTCACTGGCCCGGTCACCGTCAGCACGTCGGCATGGCGCGGCGATGCCACGAAACGCAATCCTAAGCGTTCGAGATCATAGAATGCATTGCTGAGCGCATGCAGTTCCAGTTCGCAACCATTGCAGGAGCCAGCATCGACATGACGGATCGATAGCGATCGACCGAGCCGGACGCGGGCAACACGGTTGACGCGTTTCGCAAGTTCAGCAAGTGCCGCGTCGTCCGCGGCGGGAGGCTGCTCGGTGAGAGGGCCGTGAGTCAAGCTTTCGAACAGCGTCTTGCGCATGGTCAGAGATCGTGTCCCGAGTAGGAACAGTTGAACGATTTATTGCAGAGCGGGAAATCCGCCACGATGTTTCCTTCGATTGCGACTTCCAAAAGCGGCCACTGAAACCAGGAGGCATCGCGCAAATGGCAGCGCGCGACACGGCCCTTACCGTCAAGCCGCAACCACACCAGCACGTCGCCGCGAAAGGCCTCGGCGATCGCCATGCCTTCGCAAGGCTTGCCGTCGGTTTTTACTGCGGCCTTCAGCCTGCCGCCCGGGAGACCTTTGAGAATCTGGCCAATCAGAGACAGGCTTTGCTCGACTTCGCGAATCCGGATCCAGACGCGCGCATTGACGTCGCCCGCTTCGAGCATCGGTATGTCGAACTTTAGTTCGTTATAGGGCGCATAGCTGCGGCGCGCGTCGAAGGCACGTCCGGATGCGCGCCCAATAAAACCGCCGGCACCGAATTGGCGCGCCAGTTCTGGCTTCAAAATGCCGGTGGTCACGGTGCGGTCCTGAAGTGAAGCGGTGCTGTCATAGAGCTCGATCAGGCGCGGGAACACACGGCGCACTTCGGCAAGCAGTTCCTGCACATGCGGGAGTCCCTGAGGCGTGATATCGCGTACCACCCCGCCGGGAATGATCCCATCCATCATCAGCCGGTGACCAAAGCAGACTTCGGCCGTGCGCAAACATCGCTCGCGCAAGATTCCACATTGCGCATGCATTAACGAAAACGAGGCGTCGTTGCAGATGGCGCCGATATCGCCGAAATGATTGGCCAGCCGCTCGATTTCGGCCATCAAGGCACGCAGATATACCGCGCGCGGCGGCGGGTCGATCTGCAGGGCGGCCTCGGCAGCCCGCGCGAACGCCGAGGCATATGCGACCGTGCTGTCACCGGACGTGCGGGCGGCTAGGTTTGCGGCCTTCTCGAGTGAGGCGCCCTCGCACAGTTTTTCGATGCCCTTGTGCACCCAACCGAGGCGCTGCTCCAGCCGCACGACGTACTCGCCATTCGCGGTGAAGCGGAAATGGCCCGGTTCAATAATGCCGGCATGGACGGGGCCGACCGGAATCTGATGCAGGCCTTCGCCTTCGGCCGGAAGAAATTCATAAGGTTTGTTTTTGCGCGCGGGCGCGCGTTTGCCCAGAGGATGGCGAACATTCCAGAATCCGAGATCAAGCCAGGTGCGTGTGTCGGGTGCGCCTTCAGCGTCCAGGCCGAAAAGATCGCGGATCGCGCGTTCAAGGCGGATGGCCGGTGGATGGCGCGCGGCCACGCTCGGATATTTGCCGTCCTTGCAGGTATAAGTGAGCACGGCGATATCGGCTTTTTCGCCGAGCAACGCCATGTGCACAGCCGGCGAGTCACCCCACAGACCGAGCAGGGTGCAACGACCTTGCGCAAGCAAATCGATCGCCTGCTGCCAACCTTTCTCATCGACGTCCACGCGCGGCCACGGATGGTGTCGTTTGGCCGTGCCGCGATGAGTTATCGAGTTGAGCAGGTTCATTGCGTTATCCCAACAGTCGGGCAACGTTTTCGAAGCCGGTCACCAGCGCCGGCGGCAGGTAGATGCCGGCCGTGGCCACGATGGCGAGATGCGCGAACATCGGCAGGTAAGATGCTTCCGCCGGCGCGGTCGGTCCGCGCGGCTCGCCAAATGCAATGGTGTTGAGTCGCAGAAACAGTCCGCCCAGGCCGACCAGGATTCCGAACACCAGAATGATCACCAGCCACGGCTCGCGCACGAAGGTCGAGCTCACCACCAGAAACTCGCTCATGAAGATACCGAGCGGGGGCAGGCCGGCAATAGCGACGACTCCCAGCACGAGGCCCCAGCCGAGGACAGGATTGGTCACGGTCAGTCCGCCGATGTCAGCAATCTTCTGCGTTCCCTTGACCTGGGCAATATGGCCGACCGCGAAGAATATCGCCGACTTGGTCAGCGAATGCATGGTCATGTGCAAGAGTCCGGCGAAATTGGCGAGCGCGCCGCCCATGCCGAAGGCGAACACGATGATGCCCATGTGCTCGATCGAGGAATAGGCAAACATGCGTTTAATATCGCGGCGCCGGTACAGCATGAAGGCCGCGAACACGCAGGAGATCAAACCCAGCGTCACCATCAGCGGGCCGGGCGCGAGCGCGGCTGGATTGAGCGCCAGGAGCATCTTGAAGCGCAGTAGCGCGTAGAGCGCGACGTTGAGCAGCAACCCCGACAGGACCGCCGAGATCGGCGTCGGGCCTTCCGCGTGCGCGTCGGGCAGCCAGGCATGCAGCGGTGCGAGGCCCACTTTGGTGCCGTAGCCGAGCAGGAGAAAGACGAAAGCGACATTGAGCAGCGCCGGATCGAATTGGGCCGCGCGCGTGATCAGCACGGACCACACCATGGCCGAAGCGCCTTCGCCGATCACCGGCCTCGCCGCCATGTAGACCAGGATCGTGCCGAACAACGCCAGCGCGATGCCCACGCTGCCGAGGATGAAATATTTCCAGGCCGCTTCCAGCGCTTCATGAGTGCGATAGATGCCAACCATCAGTACGGTGGTGAGTGTCGCAAGTTCGATCGCGACCCACATCAGGCCGATATTATTGGCCACCAGCGCGAGGTTCATTGCGAACATCAGCACCTGGTACATCGCATGATAAAAGCGCACGTAAGTGGGCGTGAGCCGGCCGATCTCTATCTCATGGCTGATATAGCTGGCGCTGAATGCGCTGGTGGTGAAGCCGACGAATGTGGTGAGAACGATGAACACCTTGTTGAGGTCGTCCACCAGCAGATAGGGCCCCGATTCGGACTGCACGAAAAATAGCGACACCGCGGTTGCGAAAGTCAGCAAGGCCGCTAGCACGTTGAGCCGCGCAGTCACCCGGTAATTCGGCAGAGCCGCGAGCAGGGCCGCCGCCACAGCCGGAACAATGAGAACGCCGGAAAGCGCGTCGATCATCGCCGCTCTCCACGAAAGCGATCGAGCGCCTGCACGTCGACGGTGTCGAAGCGCTCGCGAATCCGAAACAGGAAAATACCGATGACGATGAAGGCAATCAGTACTGAGAAGGCAACGCTGATTTCAACGACCAACGGCATGCCCTTGGCGCCCGTCGCCGCCAGCACCAGACCGTTCTCCAATGACATGAAGCCGACGACCTGGCTGACCGCGTTGCGCCGCGTGACCATCATCAAGAGGCCGAGCAGCACGACGGCAAGCGCGAAGGCGAGATCTTCGCGCGCCAGCGGGTCGGCGTCCGCGGTCACCCGCAGCATCACCACCATAGAGAGCGCGACCAGCCCCATGCCGAGCAGCATTGTCGGGCCGACGCCAACGACCGTTTCAATCTCGCGGTGAATGCCGAGTTTGATGACGATCCGGTGCAGGGCCATCGGGATGATGATGGCCTTGAAAACCAGTGCAATCAGCGCCGTTACATAAAGATGCGGCGCGTCCTGGATGAAAGCCTGCCAGCCGACGGAAGCGGCCAGCACCAGCGCGTGCAATGCGAAGATATTGAGCAGTGCGTAAAGCCGATCCTGATAGAGCTGCATGAAACTGACCAGCACCAGCGAGCCGGCGAGCATATGGGCGATGTCGAAAGTGAGACCGTGCATTGTCACAGGCTCCTGGACACGAACAGGAGCAGTGTTCCAAGCAGACCGAACATCAGCGCCACGCCAAGGAAGGCAGGCACCCGGAACACCCGCATTTTGGCGATGGCAGTTTCGAATAGGCCGAGCAAGGTGCCACCGACCGCCAGTTTGATGACATAGGAGGCGACGCCAATACCGATCGCAGAAGCGCCTGCGGATGGCGGCGCGATGCCCCAAGGCGTGAACAGGCAGGCAATCACCGAAACGTAAAGCAGCAGCTTGAGCTCAGAGGCGAGATCGATCAGCGCCAGATGGCGGCCGGAATATTCCAGCACCATCGCTTCATGCACCATGGTGAGTTCCAGGTGGGTGGCAGGATTGTCGACGGGAATGCGCGCGTTCTCGGCGATCGCCACCATGATCAATGCCAGTAGCGCCAGCCCAAGCGAGACTCGCAAGCCGGCTTCGCCGGAGACCATGAAGGCGGCCATGCTCGACAGCTGCGTCGAGCCGGCGATCAGCGCCAGCGTGAACACGATCATCAACATTGCGGGCTCGGCGAGCGAGGCGATCATCACTTCGCGACTCGATCCGATGCCACCGAAGCTGGTGCCGACGTCGAGTCCGGCCAGCGCGAGGAAGAAGCGGGCGCTGCCGAGCAGCGCGATGATAGCGATGAGATCTGCCGACCACGAAAACAGCAATCCGCTGCGGAACGTCGGCACCAGCGAGGCTGCCACCCAGGTTCCGGCGAAGACAATGTAGGGAATGACTCGAAATAACCAGGACGCGTTCTCCGCCAGCACCACATCCTTGCGTAGCAGGCGGATGAGATCGCGATAGGGCTGAATGAGCGGCGGTCCCTGACGGCGCAAGAGACGCGCCTTCACCTTTCGCACGAAGCCGGTAAGCAGAGGTGCGAGCAGCAGGACCAACAGCATCTGCGCGCCCTGAAATAAAAGATCTTGGATTAGGGCCATATCGCGAGCACCAGGAGCAGCAGCACCAACGCTGTAAACACCAGCGTGAGATAGCGGCGGATGGTCAGGAATTGGAGAACGTTGAGCTTTTCGGTGGCATAGCCGATGCCGACGGCAATCGGTTTGTACAGCGTGTCCCAGATCAGGTCGTGCATTTCGACCGTCAGGCGCGCGGGTGCAGTCGCCCCCGGCGGCGGCATTTCGCCGATCTCACGCGCGCGGAACACGCTCGTCCCGTAAACCCGCCGAATTGGCTGCGCAAAACTCGATGCTGTGTATTGCGTCGCCGGGCTGGGGTCGGGATAGCCGCAATCCCACGCCGGAGCCCGGCGCAGCTTGTCGGAGGCCAGCCGGTGGATGGCGAAGGCGGCGATAGAGCCGGACAGCACCACGAAAATAAAAACCAAAAGGCCATTATACGAGCTGCGGCTTTCGGCAACGGGCACAATAGTAAGCCATTGCAGGCCGGCCTGGTGCGGCATGCTCATGCCCACAAGCGCTTTGCTGACCGGCGCCAGCGCATCGAGGAAAATACCAGGCAGGATGCCAGCGACCAGGCAAAGCGCGGCCAGAAAAAACATTGCCGCGAGCGAATTGCTATCGGTCTCTCGTGCTTTCGCGGCGGCGGGCGTGCGGGGACGCCCGAGGAAGCTCACGCCAAAGGCTTTGACGAAGCAGGCGGCGGCCAGCGCCGCCGACAGCGCCAGCAGTCCACCAACTGCCGGCACCAGAAATTTCAGGCCCCAGGACGGTAGTTGCGGGCTGAGCAAAATCGCCTGGAAAGTCAGCCATTCCGAGACGAAACCATTCAGTGGCGGCAACGCCGAAATCGCCACGCAACCAACCAGAAATGCGAATGCGGTCTGCGGCATGCGATGGATCAAGCCGCCGAGATGCTCCATGTCGCGTTCGCCGGTTGCATTGAGTACAGCGCCGGCGCCGAAGAACAACAGGCTCTTGAAGATGGAGTGATTGAACACATGAAACAGACCGGCGGTGAGCGCCAGTGCCGCCGCGACCGGCATGCCGTGCGCCTTGAAAGCCAGCGAAAGCCCGAGCCCGATGAAGATAATGCCGATGTTTTCTACAGTGTGATAGGCAAGCAAGCGTTTGAGATCGTGCTGCATTAGCGCATAGAGCACGCCCATCACCGCCGTGATGCCGCCGACAGATAGCACCACCATGCTCCACCACCAATCCGGTGTGCCGAGCAAGTCGAACGCGATACGAATGAATCCGTAGACCGCCACCTTGGTCATTACACCGCTCATCAGGGCCGAGACATGGCTCGGTGCGGCCGGATGTGCGAGTGGTAGCCAGGCATGCAGCGGCACCACGCCTGCTTTCGAGCCGGCGCCGATCAGCGCGAGGATTAGCACCAGCGCCGCCAGCGCGGCGGATGAATGCGATGTCCGGATGGCGTCGAAGGCGTAATTGCCATCAGAGCCCGCTAACAAACCAAAACCGAGCAGCAGGGCCAGCGTGCCGAAGCCGGCCATCAGCAGATAGATGTAACCTGCCTTCACATTTTCATTCACGCGATGATGCGCGATCACGAGCGCCCAAGAGGAGAGCGACATGAATTCCCATGAGAGCAAGAACGAGAACGCATCATCCGCCATGACGACCAGATTCATGGCGGCGAGATAGACGGGATAGAACGGCAGCACGCGCTGCGGCGAATGCTCGTGCTGTCCGTACCCAAGCGCGAAGAGGCTCGCGGCGGCTCCGCCGAGATTGACGACGAGCAGGAAGAAGGCCGCGAGTGCGTCGATGCGGAAATGGGCGCCAAGCCAAGGCAGGCCGATCGGCAATGTGACGATCGAGACGGAGGAAGAATATTCGGACAGACTGAGCAATGCGCTCGTGGCGAGCGTCAGCGTGACGATCAAGCTGCCGCCATAGACAAAGCTTGTGGCCACACCCGCGCGGCGGGGCGATGCACCAAGCACAATCGCGACCGGCGCCATGGCCAATAGCGCTGCCACGCCGTAGAGCGAATAGACCACCATCATTTGAGCCGTACTCCGCGGCCGCCGCCACCGGAGGTGGTGCCGTCACCGATCAGCTCGATGCCGGCCGAGGCGAGCGCATCGACCAGCTTCATCAGCGAATCGACATTGCCGCGGACCACGCCGTCGGATGCTTCCATGCGCTGGATGGTTGGCAATGATAGCCCGCAGCGCTTCGCCAGCTCTCGCTGGTCTATGCCAAGCAGCGCCCGTGCGGCCCGTAATTGCCCCGCGGTAATCATGTGGTTTTGTCACTCAGAATATGAGTTATTAACTTTTATATATCTATTATGATGTGTCAAGCATCAATACAATCACCCGCGTAATTTGGGGGGTGCGGTGTCGTCGCTTTTTCAAACGGCGGTTCATCCCAAAAGATTCGGTAACCAGGTCGCAATCGCTGGAAATGCAATGATGACCAACAGGAGGACAATGCTCATCGCGATGTAGGGCACCACCGCTTGAAAGATATGTGCCATCGTTACCTGCGGCGGAGCCACGCCCTTCATCGTCATCAACAAGAGTCCGTGAGGTGGCAACAGCAGCCCAAGCTGCATGCAGATCAAATAAAGTACCCCAAACCAGATCAGATCGATTTCAAGCCGCTGAACGATCGGCATGAATACGGGCAATGTGATCAGCATCATGCTGACCTGATCCACGAAAATTCCAAGAAAAATCAACAACAGCATCATCCCGGCCAGAATGGCCAGAGTTGAAAGGCCCTGACCAAGAATGGCGGTGACGATGCCTTGCGTTGCCCCGGAAAAACTCAGAATCTGCGAGAAGGTAATCGCGCCGAGGATGATAAACAGAATCATGCCGGAGATTGCGACTGTGCCGCGCAACGCTCGCATCAGATTCTCGAGGTTGAGCGCACGATAGCCAGCCGCCAGCGCCATGGTCGCAAGCGCACCCAATGCCGCCGATTCCGTTGGCGTTGCAATTCCCGCCGACATGGCGCCGATCACGACGACAAAGATCGAAGCGAGTGGCATAACGTAGAGAAAAAGAAGCTCGTACCGTGCCCACCCTGTTTTGCTTTCGATCGGGGTTGGCGGAGCGAGGTCGGGCCGCGTCAGCACCCGAATGACAATGTAGCTGACGAAAGCGGCGCTCAATATCAAACCCGGCACGACACCGCCGATCAGAAGCTTGGAAATTGAAATTCCCGAGAGACTGCCGAGCAAGACGGTGAGCGCGGAGGGCGGAATGAGCATGTCGACCGCGCCAATCGCCATGATCGGGCCAGTCGCCAGAACTGGATTGTATCCACGCGATAACATCACCGGCAGCATCAACGAACCAAGCATAGCAGTCGTCGCAATCGTTGACCCCGATATCGCCGAGAAAATCGTACCCGCGACGACCGCGACGACGGCAAGGCGGCCCGGCACCTGGCGGATCAGGCGTTCGACGCCGTCGATGACCTTTAGCGCAAGACCGGTATGGAAAAGCACTTCGCCCATCAGAATGAAAAGCGGTATCGGTGTGAGCGAAAAATTGATCGCGGCTGCGACACTGTTGCGTGCAACCTGCTGCAACCCGGCATCACCCCCGAGAAATAAGGTCGCGCCGATCAGGTTGATCGCGATGAATGAAATCGCAACCGGCATCCCGACAAACAACAAGGCAGTGGAACCTCCGAGAAGCAGCAGCGAGGCCATCTGCCAGGACATATTCACGATTCGTCTCCCGCAAAGCCGGGCTTTCAAGCCGCCGAAATGGCGTCATCCCGCAGCCCCATCTTGGCCACGGATAGTCGATGCATGCGAAAAATAAACTCGATACCGAGGAGGGCGAATCCGAGCGGAAGCGGCGCCAGCGTCCACCATTCGGGCGTGATCAAGGTCTTTATGTTGATCGAGCCGGCGTCGTAGCTTGCCTTCGTGATAAGGCATCCGTACCAAACGAAATAGATGCAGCAGAAAAAGCCGACAATGTCGCCGACCCATTCCAGCAGCCAGGCCATGCGGACGGGCAGGGCGCGCAAGATAATGTCGACGCGAATATGCTGCCCCTGACGCAGCAGCCAGGGCGCGGCCAGTAACGTCATCAGATAGAGAATGTCTTCGGAGAGCTCATTGCTCACCGCTACGCCGCCGCCGCCAATATTGCGAGACACAACATCGGCACCGATCATTACAGTCATGACGAGCAGCAGAACGCACGCCACCAAAATGAGTGCGTCCAGCAGGCGCCCATACCATTCGGACAGTCGCGCCATGTTGCAGCTCATTTGGATAGAGCGGTGGACGTCTATTTCGCGAAAAATTCCCTGATCTTCGGCCCGTGTTCGGGGCTTTGTTTGATAATGCCCTCCCAGCCGGCCTGGTAGGCTTTCGCCCGGTATGCTTCGGCTGCCGCGCCTTCGAACTTGATGGTCTGAATGCCGGCATCGGCCTGCCGTTTCGTATCTTTCGCGTTCTCCGCGGCGAATTCGGCCGCCGCTTCGGCTTCCCCGCGTTCGGCCGCCTTACGCAACACGGCTTTCTGAGCATCGGACAGCTTGTCCCAAGTCGCCTTGTTGATGAGGACCGAGACCTCCGCCGTATAGAATCCGGGATCGACACGATACTTCGTCTTTTCGTGCCAGCCGAGATCGAAGATGCCAGTAATCGGCCAGCCATATCCGTCGACAACGCCGCGCTCGAGCGACGTATAAACTTCACCTGGTGGAGTTTGCACGACGGTAGCACCGAGTGCCTGGAAGAAGTCGCGGTAGACCGGTGTAATGCGAATCTTCAAGCCAGTCAGGTCGGGCGTTGTAATCGGCTTGTTCAAGTAGAGATGAAACGGATTGTTGTCGACCAGCCGTGCGAGAAAAATGGCATTCATCTTTTCTGCGTAGAGTTTGGCCATATAGTCGTAGCCGCCGTTCTTGCGAAGCTCCGACATCGGGCGTTCGGTGAGTTTCCATGCGTCGGACTCCGGCATGACGTTGGTGGTGAAAGCGCCGGTTGTATTGGCGATATCGACCACGCCGGTCTTGAGTGCGTTGCCGACTTCGAAAGGCGGCATCGCTTTTGGTCCACCGATATAGTTGATCTGAATTATTCCTTTGCCTTCTGCGTTTACCTGCTCAATAAATTTTTCAAAAGGGCGCGAATAGGTTGTTTTTTCGGCAAATGCCGTGACGGCACGAAGGGTGACTTCCTGAGCAAAACTCGACGAGCAAACGAGTGTCGTCGCGACCAATCCGAGCGCAAATTCCCTGCGCATGATGATGTGCCTCCCCTTGCCGAGTTCGAACGCCCGGTCGTTTGTCATGAAATATATTTTCTATATTGTTATGCGCAGGTCAGAGAGTCAAACGAAGGCGATTGGCACGCTTGAGCAATAATCCTACGGTTGCGGCAGTTCTGGCGAAGGATCTCGCGGCGCTCGGCGCGCGGCGGTGTTTCGGGTTGCTCGGCACAGCCAATTTCAAGATTTCGCACGGACTCGTCGAGGCCGGCGTCGAACTCATTTCCGCACGTCACGAAGGCAATGCCGCCAGCATGGCCGACGCCTATGCCAAGGCGACCGGAGAGCTGACTCTCGTGAGCGTGCATTCCGGGCCAGGCCTCACCAATGCAATTACCGGGATCGGCGAGGCCGCAAAAAGCCGGACACCTCTTCTGGTTCTGGCGGGCGATGTACCTACGGGCAACGTCAAATCGAATTTTTATTTCGAACAGCCTGACCTTGTCCGGTCGGTTGGAGCAATTTCCGAGCGCACATACACGCCGCAATCCGCCCGAGCCGATTTGCTCCGCGCGGTGACGCGGGTTTTGCATGACCGGCAGACCGTTGTGCTTAGTTTGCCGCTCGACGTGCAAGACGCAAAACTCAATGGTACCAACGCGCCACTTGAAATTGGTCCAATGCCGGACCGCCTGCAACCGGAACCCATTGATGTGCGCCGGCTTGCCGAAGCGGCGGCGCGCGCGCGGCGCCCGCTGATTCTGGCTGGACGTGGTGCCGTGCTGTCGGACGCCGAAGGGTCGCTGGTTGCGCTCGCTGATCGCCTGGGCGCGTTGCTCGCAACATCGATTTGCGGCCATGGTCTGTTCGCTGAAAATCCCTGGTCGCTTGGCATTAGCGGTGGGTTTTGCTCACCGGTCGCCGACGAGCTGATCGCCGAAAGCGATTTCATTCTGGGATTTGGCGTGAGTTTCACGCAATGGACCACCAAAAAAGGCAAGCTGATCGCGCCGGCTGCGAGCGTCGCGCAAATTGATATTGAGGCGCCAAAGTTAGGTTACCAGATGCCGGTGCAATATGCCGTGCTTGGTGACGCAAAAACGACGGCCGAAGCTTTGTTGGCTGAATTGGGCCGGCATGGTTCATCATACGCCAAATCAGGCCGCCGCAATGACCGTACGCGTGAACGCATCCGTTCAGGCGACAACCATCATAGCCCGTATTCCGACGAATCGAACGCGCGATTTATCGATCCTCGCACGCTGAGCAAGGCGGTCGATGATATTCTGCCCAAGGACCGCGTGGTTGCTTCCGACTCTGGCCACTTCTGCGGTTGGGTCCCGCGCTATCTCCGCGTTCCCAACGCGAAAGCGTCATGCCTCAGTCATTCATTTCAATCGGTTGGACTTGGGCTCGCCTCAGCGATTGGCCTTGCTATAGCAAATCCTGGCAAATTGGCCGTGCTGGGCGCAGGCGATGGCGGTTTCATGATGTCCATTGCTGACTTTGAAACCGCAATCCGTCTCGGGCTGCGAATGTGCATCTTGATCTACAACGACAGCTCATATGCTGCCGAGGTACATTTTTTCCGGCGCCAGGGCTATTCGATAGATCTCGTCCAGTTTCCTGAAACAGATTTCGCCGCCATTGCACGCGGCTATGGTGCCCGGGCGGCGACAGTACGGACGGTTGCCGATCTGGACTCCGTGCGGACCTGGGTCGGCGAAGGAGCACCTGGTATTTTTCTGATCGATGCCAAGATCAATCCGGATCTCGAGGCAGATTGGCACGCGGAGCATTTTCCATCGTAATCATCGCGCAATTAACTGCGGTGTGAGTTTCGTATTTCAGGCAGCCAAAGCTAAGTTGGAGAATTGTCCAATATGCCCGCGACCAGGGCCTTCCGCACGAGGTCCGACAGGCTCGCTGCCGCCATCTTTGACATGACATTGGCGCGATAGATTTCAACGGTCCGCGGGCTGATCGTTAGATTGAACGCGATGACCTTGTTGGCATCGCCAGCCACCAATCCTTCCAGCACCTGCCGTTCGCGATTTGACAGGGTAGCAATCTTGTCAAGGATTTCCGCGCGCTCGATCTCACGCTTGGCGTCCTTTTCCAGCCGATTGAGGGCGGAATGAACCGTCTTGAGCAGCAGCTCGTCGTCAAATGGCTTTTCCAGAAAATCCACCGCGCCGTGCTTCATGGCTTCGACTGCAAGCGGAACGTCGCCGTGTCCGGTAATGACGATGACGGGAATCGAGTTTGCGATGGTCTTGAGCCGCTTCAACAGATCAATGCCGCTAAGCCCCGGCATACGAACATCTGTAATGACACAAGCAGGGTTGAGGTTCGGTAGCGCATCAAGGAACGCCGAAGCTGAGTCATGAGCCCGAACATCAAGTTTGGCGCTTTTCAATAGAAATTCCAGCGACTGACGCACTGACTCGTCGTCATCGATAATATGGATGATCGATTTCTCAGGCATCGGTCTCCGTGTCCTGTTTTGTCACCGCTCGTAGCGTAAAGCAGAACACCGTCCCGCCGCCAGGAAGGGGTTCCACCGAAATGCGACCCTCGTGGGCCTCCACGATGGTGCGGCAGATCGATAGTCCCACCCCCATGCCGTGAAGCTTGGTTGTAAAGAACGGTTGAAATAAATGGGAGGCGTTTTCCGGCGAGATCCCTGAGCCTGTGTCGGCGACCCGAATTTCGACGATGCCATCTGCGATGAGGCCCGATCTTACAGTCAGCTCCCGGCGGTCGGAATTGCTCATTGCATCAAGCGCATTGCGCATCAAATTGATTAGGACTTGCTGGATTTGCACTTTGTCGGCCAAAACCTGGTCCGCGGCCGAGTCGAGTTCAAATCGAACACGAACGTCCTTGACGCCCACCAGCGCAAGGGCGCTGGCTTCTTCCACCAGCTTGCTCAGATTTTCGGGCCGCCGTTCGCTCTCGCCCCGCGACACGAAATCCCTCAAGCGGCGAATAATCTGGCCGGCGCGCAGCGCCTGGGCGGTAGCCTTCTCAAGCGCATCCCGCGTCATGCGCGATTCCTCGTCGGAGCGGTCTTGCAGCAGACGGACGCCTCCTTTGAGATAATTGGCAATCGCCGATAGCGGCTGATTGAGTTCGTGTGCGAGAGTGGACGCCATCTCGCCCATTGCGGTCAGTCGGGAAATATGAACCAGTTCGGATTGCAGCTCCTGCAAGCGCGCTTCGGTGGATTGACGCTCCGTCAGGTCGCGGATAAAGCCAGTATAGAAAGTCTTCTTTGATGAACGAACTTCTCCTACGGACAGTTCGATCGGGAAAGTTGCTCCACCTTTTCGTTCACCGACAACAACGCGACCGATCCCGATGATGCGACGCTCACGCGTTTCTGCATAACGTTTTAAATAGCTGTCGTGATCGTCACGATACGGTTGCGGCATCAACATTTTGACGTTTTTTCCGATCACTTCGTCGGCCGTATATTTGAAGAGCCGCTCAGCCGCAGTGCTGAAAGATTGGATGATGCCTTGTGGATCGATGACAATCATGGCGTCAGGTACAGTATCAAGAATAGATTTCAAATGGGCTTCGCGCGCAACAAGATCGCGCGTGCTTTCCGCGGCAGATGCGCGCGCGCGCAGCAGGCGCGCGCCGAGCAACGCCATGCCGATGCCGATTACGGTAAAGGCGGTCAGGCCGAAGATATCTGATGCCGGAAATGGAAACGAATTTTGGTCGAAAAAAACCATGAACAAAGCGCTCAAGACGGTTGCAA
>Ga0335085_10005431_pt1 | contig 20464 bp, 21 predicted proteins | sample Lox_Sample_45_FD_206712 | JGI IMG/M metagenome (GOLD analysis project Ga0335085, IMG submission 206712) | Soil microbial communities from Loxahatchee National Wildlife Refuge, Florida, United States - Lox_Sample_4.5 | ecosystem: Environmental > Terrestrial > Soil > Wetlands | place: USA...
GGCCCCGCCGACGTGGACGCCGCGGTGCGGGCCGCGGCGGACGCCGCGCCGGGATGGGCCGCGCTGCCGGGCCACGCGCGGGCCCGCCACCTCTACGCCCTCGCGCGCACGGTGCAGAAGCACGCCCGCCTGCTCGCGGTGCTCGAGAGCCTCGACAACGGAAAGTCCATCCGGGAGACCCGGGACCTGGACGTCCCGCTCGTGGCCCGGCACTTCTACCACCACGCCGGCTGGGCCCAGCTCCTCGAGACGGAATTCCCCGGGTACGGGCCCGTCGGGGTGGTGGCGCAGATCATCCCGTGGAACTTCCCCCTCCTGATGGTGGCGTGGAAGGTGGCCCCGGCCCTCGCGGCGGGGAACACCATCGTGCTGAAGCCCGCCGAGTTCACGCCGCTCACCGCGCTTTGCTTCGCGGAGCTGGCGGAGGCCGCGGGGCTCCCCGCGGGCGTGCTGAACGTCGTCACGGGGGATGGGCGCACCGGCAAGGCGCTGGTGGATCACCCTCGCGTGGACAAGATCGCCTTCACCGGGTCCACCGAGGTGGGACGCCAGATCCGGAAGTCCACCGCGGGGTCGGAGAAGAAGCTCACGCTCGAGCTGGGCGGGAAGAGCCCCTTCCTCGTGTTCGAGGACGCCGACCTGGACAGCGTGGTGGAAGGGGTGGTGGACGCCATCTGGTTCAACCAGGGGCAGGTGTGCTGCGCCGGGTCCCGGCTCCTCGTGCAGGAGGGGGTGGCGGGACGGCTCATTCCCAAGCTCCGGGCGCGGATGGAGAAGCTCCGCGTGGGGGAGCCGCTCGACAAGGCGGTGGACATGGGCGCCATCGTCGCGCCGGTTCAGCTCGAGCGCATCCGGTCGCTCGTCGACCAGGGGGTGGCCGAGGGCGCCGCGATGTGGCAGCCGTCGTGGGCGTGCCCGACGGACGGGTACTTCTATCCACCCACGCTCTTCACGGACGTGGCGCCCGCCGCGAGCATCGCGCAGGTCGAGATCTTCGGCCCGGTCCTCGTGTCGATGACGTTCCGCACTCCCGCCGAGGCGGTGGAGCTCGCGAACAACACGCCCTACGGCCTCGCCGCGAGCGTCTGGACCGAGAACATCAACCTCGCGCTCGACGTCGCGCCGAAGCTCAAGGCCGGCGTGGTGTGGATCAACTCGACCAACCTCTTCGACGCCGCGGCCGGGTTCGGCGGCTACCGGGAGTCGGGGTTCGGGCGGGAGGGCGGACGCGAGGGGATGTGGGAGTACCTGAAGCGGGGCGCGGGGAGCGGGGAACCGCCGGCGTCGGCCCGCGGGGAGACTCCCCCCCCGTCGCCTTCGGCCGCTCCCCGCGTGCCGGTCTCCGGGCTCCCGCCCATCGACCGGACGCCGAAGCTCTTCATCGGCGGCAAGCAGGTCCGGCCCGACCAGGGCTACAGCCGGCCGGTGCCGGGTGCCGGAGGCGCGGTGGTCGGGGAGGTGGGGGAGGGGAACCGCAAGGACATCCGGGACGCGGTCGAGGCGGCCCACCGCGCGGCCGAGTGGGGACGGGGAGCGGGGCACGCGCGCGCCCAGGTCCTCTACTACATCGCGGAAAATCTCTCGGCGCGCGCCGACGAGTTCGCCCGGCGCCTGGACGCGCAGACCGGATCCGGGGAAGCGGCCGCCGCCCGCGAGGTCCAGGCCGCCATCTCCCGGCTGTTCACCTACGCGGCCTGGGCGGACAAGTTCGACGGCGCGGTGCATCAGGTGCCGATCCGGGGCGTCACGCTGGCGATGCCCGAGCCGATCGGCGTGATCGGCATCGCCGCGCCCGACGCCTGTCCCCTCCTCGGGTTCGTCTCGCTCGTGGCGCCCGCGGTCGCGGTGGGCAACACCGTGGTGGCGATTCCGTCGCCCCGGCATCCCCTGTCGGCCACCGACTTCTACGGCGTCCTCGAGACGTCCGACCTCCCCGACGGCGTGATCAACATCGTCACCGGCGACCGGGAGGCGCTCGCCCGGGTGCTCGCGGAGCATCTGGACGTCGACGCCGTGTGGTATTGGGGGACCGCGGCCGGCGTGAAGGCCGTGGAAGAGGCGTCGGCGGGGAACCTCAAGCGCACCTGGGCTTCGGAGCGCGGCCGTGACTGGCTCGATCCGGCGTCCGGCGAGGGCCGGGAGTTCCTCCGGCACGCCACCCAGGTGAAGAACATCTGGATCCCCTACGGGGAATGACCTCCCCCGTCGGCGCGACCGTCCCCATCGGCATCTCCAACCGCCATCTCCACCTTTCGCCCGCCGACGTCACGCGGCTCCTGGGCACGGGGAAGGACCTGACGGTCGACCGCATGATCACGCAGCCCGGCCAGTTCGCCGCGCGCGAGCGGATCGACGTGGTCGGCCCCCGGGGCACCCTGCGGGGGGTCCGGGTCGTGGGGCCGGCGCGGGCCGCCACCCAGGTGGAGCTGGCGTTCACCGACGCGCGGGTCCTCGGCGTGGCGCCGCATCTGGCCAATTCCGGCCGGCTGGCCGGGTCCGCCGGCGGCGTGACGCTCGTGGGGCCGGCGGGGGCGGTCACGCTCGACGCGGGTGTCATCGTCGCCGCGCGGCACCTGCACTGCGCGCCCGCGGACGCCCAGCGCCTCGGCCTCGGGGACGGCGACTGGATCGACGTGGTGTGCGGCGCGGGCAGCCGGCGCGTGGTCTTCGAGGGTCTGCTGGTGCGCGCGGGCCCCGCGCACGCGACCGAAGTCCACCTGGACACGGACGAAGGGGCCGCCGCCGGACTCGCCGCCGGAGACACCGCCCGGATCGTCGCCTGGCGGCCCGGAGGGGCCGCGTGATCACCGCCATCGAGCACCGCGTCAACTATTCCGAGACCGACCAGATGGGCCTCGTCTATCACGCCAACTACGTCATCTGGCTGGACATGGCGCGGACGGAACACCTGCGCGGTACCGGGGTGACCTACAAGGAAATGGAGGAGCAGGGGGTCTACCTCGCGGTGACCCATCTCCAGCTGCGCTATCGCCGCGCGGCGCGCTACGACGATCTGGTGCGGGTGCGCTGCTGGGTCCGCGAAGTGGCGAGCCGGCAGGTCACGTTCGGATACGCCGTCGAGCGGGCCGTCTCGGGCGAGCTCCTCGCCACCGCGGAGACCTCTCTGATGGCCCTGGACCGGAGCCATGCCCCCACCCGTATCCCCGAGCACGTCCGTGCCCTGTTGCCGTCGACGGCTGACCCGGTCCGTCTGTAGCCGCGCCCCGGCCGTCCCGGCCGTCCTGGCCGTCCTGGCGGTGCTCCTGCTGCCGGCGGGGGCCCGGGCGCAGCAACCCGCGAACGTGGACGAGGCGACGGTGGGAGAGCTCGCCCGTCTGCTCGCCGCGTCCGACGCCCGGACCTTCGACGAGGCACTCCTGCGGGACGGTCTGCAGCAGGCCGAGGCGGGGACGCGCCGGCAGGCGGCGCTCGCCGCGGGGCGGATCGGCGACACCGCGGCCACGCCGCTCCTCATCGCCGCGCTCACGGATTCCGTGGACGGCGTCCGCGCGGCGGCGGCCTTCAGCCTCGGCCTGCTGAAGGATCCACGGGGCATCCAGCCGCTCCTCGACCTCGTGCAGCGCGTGACCCCCGACCAGCAGGGGTTCGGCGTCTTCGAGGCGGTGACGGCCATCGCCAAGATCGGGGGGGCCGAGGGCGCGCGGGCCCTGCAGCTGATCATCGACGCGGGCCGCCCGGGGACCACGAACCAGGCCGTGTCGCGCGCCCTGCTCGAGTCCTGGCGTCTCGGGGCGCTCGCTCCCGTGGTCTCGCTCGTGCGCTTCGCCCAGGATCCCGACGCGCTGGTGCGGTGGAACGCGGTGACCTCGCTCGCCCGCCTGGGCGATCCCCGCGGGTTTCAGGCCCTGCTCACGGCTTCCGACGATCAGGATCTCACGGTCCGCGCGGCCGCCATCCGGGGCCTCACGGCGCATCTCGCGCGGGTGTCGCGGCAGGCGCCGGACGCGGTGGTGACCCGGCTCCGCGGGCACCTGACCGACGGGGATCTCCACGTGCGCATCAACACGCTGCGGGCCCTCGCGACGTTCCAGGATTCCAGCGTGTCGGCGGACGTGGTGCCGCTGGCGTCGGACGGGAATCCGAACGTCGCGGTGGCCGCGGAGACCACGCTCGGCGTGAGCCGGGGCGCGGTGGCGGTGGCGGCGCTTCGCGGGCGCCTGACAAGCGCCAATTTCGCGATCCGGCGGCAGGCCGCCATCGCCCTCGCCGAGGCGGACTCGGCGGCGGGCGTGGCGTTCGCGGACACCCTGGCGCGGGATCCGGACTGGCACTGGCGCAGCGTGGCGGCCGAGGCGGCGGGGGCGGCCCGGGACCGGACGCGGCTCGAGCGGCTGCTGAATGATGGAGACGGGCGGGTGGTCGCCTCGGCCCTCGAGGCCCTGATCGCGGTGGTGCCGGCGGCGGACACCGCCTTCACCGGCCGGGCCCAGCGGCTCCTCACGAACGCCGATCCAGCGGTGCGGTCCCTGGCCGCCGACGCCATGGCCCGCCATCCCGACCCGGCGCAGCTCACGCCGCTCGTGGATGCCTACCGGCGGGCGGCCGCCGATCCGATCGCCGACGCGCGGATGTCCGCGGTGAAGGCGCTCGACGCGGTGGCGGCGCTGGGGCCGGGCGCGGCGGGGGACGTCACCAGCCGCTTCTACGACGCGGTCGGCCGCCCGGCGGATTACCTCGTGTGGCGGATGGCGGCCGCGACCTTCCCGGGCGCGCTCTCCGGCGCGTGGGCGACGGCGCCGCCCGTGGTGACCGGCAAGACCGAGGCGGACTACCGCGACGCGGCGCGGCGGTATCTCTATCCCGCGCTCCACGGCACGCCGGATCCCACCGTCACCATCGACACGGACCGCGGGTCCATCGTGGTCGAGCTCTTGCCGGGCGAGGCGCCGCTGACCGTGGCGGCGTTCCTGAACCTGGTGGACCGGCACTACTTCGACGGCCAGCGCTGGCACCGGGTGGTGCCGAACTTCGTGATCCAGAGCGGCGATCCGCGGGACGACGGGTGGGGTGGCCCGGGCTTCACGCTGCGGGACGAGCTCAGTCCGGTGCGCTATCAGCGCGGGTCCGTCGGGCTCGCCCTGTCGGGGCCCGACACCGGGGGGAGCCAGTATTTCATCACCGTGGGCGCCGAGCCCCGTCTCGACGGCACCTACCCGATCTTCGGCCGGGTGACGTCGGATCTCTCGGTGCTGGACGTGGTCAGTCAGGGAGACCACATCCGCAGCGTGCACCGGTGAGACGCGCGGCCGTCACCGCGGCGGTCCTGCTGGCCCTGGCGCCGGGAGCGGCGCGCGGGCAGTTCGGCTACTTCGGCGAGAACAAGGTGCAGTACCGCGAGTTCGACTGGCGGGTGATGCAGGGCCCGCACGTGGATCTCCACTATTACCCGGCCGAGGAGGAGCTGGCCCGGGTGGCGCTCGCCTACGCCGAGGAGAGTTACACCGTGCTGGCCCGGCGCCTCAATCACGAAGTGGGGCACCGGGTTCCCCTGATCGTCTACGCCTCGCACACCGATTTCGAGCAGACCAACATCCTGCCCTACGTCCCTCCGGAGGGCCTCCTCGGCGTGACGGATTTCGCCAAGGAGCGGGTGACCCTGCCGTTCACCGGCAACTATTTCGACTTCAAGCACACCATCCGCCACGAGCTGGTCCACGTGTTCCAGCTCAGCCTCGAGGCGGAGACCTACCGCCGCTACCCCCGCGTCCACCAGGCCGAGCTCCCGCTGTGGTGGACCGAGGGGATGGCCGAGTTCTTCTCGATCGGCACCGACACCCAGGGGGAGATGCTGCTGCGGGAGCTGACCGTTTCGGGCCAGCTGCCCACGCTGACGCAGCTGACGTTCGCCTCGGGCGGCGCCATCTACCCGCTCGGCGCCAAGATCCACGAATTCCTGGCCGAGCGGTACGGCGAGTGGCGGATTCTGGCGGTGTACGACGAGCGCTGGAAATACGAGACCTTCGACGCGCTGGTCCGCGGCGTGTACGGCGTGAGCCTCGAGACCCTGTCGGGGGAGTGGCAGTACTGGATGCGGCAGCACTATTACCCGGCGGTGCAGGACGCCCGTCCCCTGCCGCTCGAGGCGCGGCGGATCGGCACGCTGGCCATCAAGCCCGCCGTGGTGGGAGACTCGACCGACAGTACGGAGCGCGTCCTCTTCTTCTCGCCCGCCGACGGCTACACCGACATCTATGCCGCGCGCCCGGACGGGACCGACCGCCGCACGGTCGTGAAGGGCGAGCGCTCGGCCGAGTTCGAGTCGTTCCATCTCTTCGACTCGCGGATGGACGTGCGGGGCGATCTCCTGGCGTTCACGAGCAAGTACCTGGAGCGGGACGCGCTCTTCATCTGGGATCTCCGGCGCGGCAAGATCGTGGGGCGCTACCAGTTTCCCTCGCTCGTCGGCATCCTGTCGCCGTCGTGGGCGCCGGACGGCCGGACCATCGTCTTCTCGGGACTCGCGGAGAGCGGGTATTCGGACCTGTATCGTCTCCGGCTCGCGGACGGCCGGCTCGAGCGGCTGACCAACGACCGGTACCAGGACGTGGATCCGGCGGTGAGCCCCGACGGGCGCACCGTCGTGTTCTCCTCCGACCGGACGGCGTTCGGCGCGTCCGGGGCCCGGAACCTCTTCACGCTCGACCTCGCGTCCGGCACCATCGCCTACCTCACGTACGGCGACTGGCGGGACACCGGGCCGCGCTGGGATCCGGCGACCGGCACGATCTGGTTCTCGAGCGACCGCGACGGCGCGCCGCAGGTCTACGAAGTGGACCGGAACGGAACGGGCCGCCGGGTGACCGACGTCCTGGGGGGCGCGTTCGATCCGCAGTTCGTGGCGCGCGACTCGACCGTGGTGTTCGGGGGCTTCACCGACCTCTCGTTCGGGATCTACCGGGCGCACGTCGGAGGGGACACGGCCGGCGCGGCGCCGTTCACGCTGGCCGCCGACCGGCGGCCTCCCGACTGGACGTGGCCCGAGCTCGAGGTCGCCACCGCGGCGGCGGAGCGCCCCCACCCGTATCGCCGGCGCTTCACGCTCGACTTCGCCGCGGCGGACGCGATCGTCGTGCCGGGACTCGGAGCCGCGCAGGGCGCCGACTTCCTCTTTTCGGATCTCTTGGAAGACCATCTCATGCTGCTCGAGCTCTCCTCCTATCAGGGGACCGGGCTCGGCAACTTCTTCGGCAACATCAACGGCACGCTCATCTATCTCAACCAGGTGCACCGGATCAACTGGGGCGTGGGCGTCTTCCGGCTCCGGGGCCAGTTCTACGAAGGGGACCTGAGCACGGTCTACGACGAGACCTCGACCGGCGTGCTGGGGCAGCTCCGGTATCCGCTCGACCGGTTCCGGCGCATCGAGCTGGAGTACCGGCTGGAGCACTCCGACCGCTTCGACTTCGGGTCGATCGACGTGGTGCAGAGCGGCGATCCGACCGCGCTGCACCGGGTCGGCTGGCTCTCCTCCGAGTACCTGAGCTACGTGAAAGACAATACCCTCTGGCTCGACACCGGCCCCATCGACGGCGAGCGCTTCACGTTCACCGGCGGCGTGGTGAACGACGTCACCCACGGGCGGTTCGATTCCTGGGTCGCCTTCGGCGACTACCGCCGCTACTTGCGCACCAGCCTCCGCTCCGGACTCGCCTTCCGCGCCATGGGCTACTACGGGGGCGGGGAGCGTCCCCGGGAAACCAGCATCGGGGGCTCCTGGGGGATCCGCGGCTACCCCTACTACGCGTATGTGGCCGGCACCCGGGCGTGGATGCTCAATCTGGAATGGCGGTTCCCCCTGACCGACTACGTGGATCTGGGGTTCCCCTTCGGCCCGATCCGGTTCCCCGGCGTGCAGGGGGCGCTGTTCACGGATCTCGGTCGCGCCTGGAGCGCCGCGACGGCCGGGCGGGGCGCGCTCGGCGCATCGGGCCTGAGTCTCCGGATGCCGCTGGGGCCCGCCTTCGTGCTCCGCCTGGACATGGGATACCGTTTCACCGAGGGAAACACCGATCTCTATTCGCTGCCCCGCAACTACCGTGGGCCCCGCTTCGTGGACCTGTTCTTCGGGTTTAACTACTGAGCCGGCAACGATTTCTGCTTGACCGGCTCGGACCCCTCTCCTACATTGGCGCGGGGGTGGGGGTGCTGTGGGTGGCCGCGTGCCGACCCGGCGCCCTGGTGCCGGAGCCGCTCGCGGCCGCCTCCGCGGACTCGGCCCGGGTGTGGGCGGCGGCCACGGTGCCGCGGCACGCCGCCGCGATCCGGATCCACTGGCGGTACGAGGACCGGAAGGTGAGCGGGGCGGGGCGCCTGACCGCGCATGTGGCTCCTCCCGACTCGGTGCGGCTCGACTATGCCGCGTCGCTCGGGTTGGATGCCGGGGCCGGCGTCGTGGTGGGGGACTCGGTGCTCTGGGCCGATCCCGAGCGGGACGTCCGGTCGATGGTGCGGGGCGTGCCGGTGTTCTGGGCCACGCTGGGCGTGGTGCGGCCTCCCGGCCCCGGGTCCCAGGTGTTCGGCGGCCGCCTGGCAGGCGACCCGGCCCGTTGGGCGTGGCGGTTCGTGACGGGGGACGACACGCTGACGTATCTGGCGCGGGGCGGCATCCGGCCCGGACTGCTCGCGAGCCTCGACGTCGAGTGGCGGCGCGGCGGGCGGGTGGTCGCACGGAGTCACACGGAGTATGACGCGAACGGCTGGCCCGCGCGGGCCCAGATGGAGTTTCCCGATGCGGCAGCCCGGTTCCGATTCACGGTGGCGGGGGTCGACACGGCGGCGGTGCTGGCACCGGCTCTCTGGCGCGCTCGCCGCTAGTCTCTTGGCCGGTGGCCTCTCCGGGTGCCTTTACGGGTTCGCCGGGGGCGGGCTGCCGAACATCAAGACGGTGGCGATTCAGCCGTTCGACAACCAGACGCCGGAGCCGCAGCTGACCCAGGAGGTCAATGACGCGGTGCGCCAGGCGTTCGAGGGGCGGTTGGGGCTCCGGCTGGCGGGCGAGCAGACGGCGGACGCGCTGGTGCGGGGCCGGATCGTGAGCTACCAGGCGGACGTGCCGCTCGCCTTCGTGCCCGGGCAGGGGCAGGCGCCGGTGACGCGCCGCCAGGTCCAGGTGACCGTGGACGTGGAAGTGCTCGATCAGCGGGAGGGCAAGACGATCTGGCAGCGGCAGGGGCTGACGGTGCAGGGCGACTACGCGCCGCCCGCGGAGGCCGACGGTCGGAAGCAGGCGCTCGACAAGCTCGTCACGGAAATCGTGGACGGGGCGCAGTCGCAATGGTGACCTTCCGCGGCGCCGGCCGGCGCGGGGCCAGCTCCCTCGGCTGTCTCGTGTCGCTCCTCATCTTCGTGGCCGCCCTCTATTACGGCGTCCACATCGGCGAGGTGTTCTTCCGCTATTACCGGCTGGTGGACGAGATGGACTCGCAGGCCCGGCTGGCGTCGGCCATCGACAACGGCACGATCCGGCGCCGCCTCGAGGCGGCGATCCAGGACATCGGCCTGCCCGAGGAAGCGGCGGACAGCCTCGAGATCGAGCGGACCATCGAGCCGCGCAAGATCCACATCGAGACCACGTACACCCAGCGCGTGCAGCTCCCGCTCCTGGACCACACGTTCATCCTCCACCCCTCGGCGGACGAGCCACTGTAGGCGGCCGTCACGATCGTGAATACCGCGGCGAAAATCCGTTCCTGGGATGGAGCGGCCCGCTGGCGCCTGGGAGAAGGCGGGCGCGTCGCCTTCACCAACGGCGTGTTCGATCTCCTGCACGTGGGACACGTGTCGCTCCTGGAGGCCGCTCGGGGGCACGGGGCGGCCCTCATCGTGGGGGTGAACAGCGACGAGTCGGTCCGGCGGCTGGGCAAGGGCCCCGACCGGCCCCTCGTGCCCGAAGACGAGCGGGCGCGCGTGCTGGCGGCGCTGGCCTGCGTGGACTGCGTGGTCGTCTTTCCGCAGGACACGCCCCTCGAGCTGATCCGGCACCTGCGGCCCCACGTGCTCGTGAAGGGCGCGGACTACGAGCGGGGGGACATCGTGGGCGCCGACGAGGTGGAGAGCTGGGGAGGGAGGGTGGTGCGGGTGCCGCTCGTGGCCGGCCGATCGACGAGCGAGATCGAGCGCCGGCTCCGGGGCGCGTGAGGCTCCTGGTGGCGACGCGGAGCGCGGGGAAGACCCGGGAGATCCGCGCCCTGCTCGGCGGGTCCGCCATCGAGGTCCGGTTCCCGGCCGAGCTCGGGCTCGAGCGGCGCCCCGAAGAAGACGACCTCGAGCACGGGCTGACGTACGCGGAGAACGCGGTGCTCAAGGCGCGGTACTTCGCGGCGCGGGGGGGCCTGCCGACCGCGGCCGACGACTCGGGGATCGAGGTCGACGCGCTGGGAGGAGCGCCCGGGGTGCACTCGGCGCGCTGGGCCGGGGCGGGAGCCGGCGATCCCGACCAGGATGCCCGGAACAACGCCCGGCTGGTCGCGGCGCTCCGGGAGGTCCCGGAAGAGCGGCGGACGGCCCGGTATCGCTGCGTGGTCGCCTTTCTGGAGGGGGCCGACGCCCGCCCCGAGCTCGTGGAGGGCACCTGCGAAGGGCGGATCGTGCTCGAGCCGCGCGGAACCGGGGGCTTCGGATACGATCCGTATTTCTTCTCCCCGGAGCTCGGGATGACGTTCGGGGAGGCGCCACCGGCCGCGAAGCACCGGGTGTCGCATCGCGGCCGAGCCTTCCGGGCACTGGCGGAGGTGCTGTCGCGGCGGAGTGTGTAGTTCTTTGGCAGTGTCCGGTACGTTCGGGGCGTGGCGCAGTCCGGTAGCGCGCCTGGTTTGGGACCAGGAGGTCGCGGGTTCGAATCCCGCCGCCCCGATTTCCGTGTCCGCGGGTATACTGAGGGGGAGTTCGGCACGGAACCTGGAGGTCATATGCACGCATCCCGCCTGATCCCGATCGGCGTTCCCGCGCTCATGTCCGGCGTCCTGGCCTGCGCCTCGCCCGCCGGGCCTTCGCTGGCCGATCTCCAGCAGGCCCAGGCCCAATGGGCGTCCCACCACCTGACCCGGTACGCCTACCGGTACGAGACCGACGGCTTTCTCATCGCGTACCAAGGACAGACCCTCCGGCTCGTCGTGATCAACGACACGGTGCGGTCGGCCCAGTTCGTGGCCACCAACGACTCCGTTCCGGTCGACCCCGGGACGCTGCCCACCATCGATGGACTGTTCGCGAACGCCGCCACCGCCCTTCAGGAAGGGCGTCTCACCGACGCGCAGTTCGACCCGTCGTTCGGATTTCCTTCGCGCCTCGCGATCGCGGGCCCCCCGGACGCGAGCGGCGTCATCACCGCTTCGGACATCGAGCTGTTGCCGTAGGCGTGGTGGGGAAGAAGGTCCGGCGCGCGGAGAACCGTGAACCACGAGGGGGCAGGGCATGAAGGTCCGCGGCGGGTTCGACGTGCAGATGACGCCGGCCGACGGTCCGCTCGCGGCCGAGGGAATTGCGCTCGCCCGGTTCGCGCTGGACAAGCGCTACCACGGCGCGCTGACGGGCACCGGTGTGGGCACCATGCTCACGTCATCCACGGATGCCACGGGAGCCGCCGCCTACGTCGCGCTCGAGCGGGTGGCCGGCACGCTCCAGGGGCGCGCGGGGTCCTTCGTCCTGGCGCACGTCGGGACCATGACGAAGGAGCGGCAGGAGCTCTCGATCCAGGTGGTCCCGGGCTCGGGCACCAGGGCGCTTGCCGGCCTCACGGGAACGATGCACGTCGTCATCGAGAACAACGCTCATATCTACGAGCTCGAGTACGACCTTCCCGGATGACGACGACCACGCGCCCCCCGGGCCGCCGGGCGGCGGCTCTCCTCGCGGCGGTGTTCCTGCCCGCCTGTGGGGGCATGTGGCACCGGACGGATCCTGAAGTCCCCAATACGAAGGTGGCGCGCCAGCAGGTCCAGATTTGGGTGGGCGATTCCGCGCTCCGCTGGCACGCCGTCCGGGTCACCCACGACTCGATATCCGGGATCCCCTTTCTCCAGCCCATCGACTGCGACAGCTGCCGGATCGCTCTCTCCCGCACGGCGGTCGACTCGGTGCGGCTGGGTGATCCGGTGAGCGGATTCTGGGTGAGCATCCTGGCGGTCGTCGTGCTCCCGATGCTCGTGATCCTCCAGCTCACCGATGCCGGCGGGACCTGAGGCGGACCTGAACATTCTCCTGCATCCGATCGCCTACGTCCGGAGTCCCAGGACGGGTCTCGAGGACGATCACTGGGGCGACGTGGTATCCCGCATCGAGCTGGTGCCCGAAGTCGACCCGGCCGCGCTCGACGGCATCGAGGCGTTCTCGCACGTCGAAGTGATCTTCTGCTTCGACCGGATCCCGGACCACCAGGTGGAGCGGCGGCGCCGCCACCCGCGGGGGAATCGGGCGTGGCCCGAGGTCGGCATCTTCGCCCAGCGCGCGGCCGGCCGCCCCAATCGTCTGGGCGCCACGATCGTGAGACTCGAGGGACGGGAGGGCGGGGTGCTGACCGTGCGGGGGCTCGACGCCGCGGACGGCACCCCCGTCCTCGACCTCAAGCCCGTGATGCGGGAGTTCCTGCCCCGGGAGCCGGTCCGCCAGCCCGAATGGGCCGGCGAGCTGATGCGGCACTACTGGGCCGGGTGAGCGCGCCCTAGGGCCGCCGGAAGGTCGGGGCGGGCGGCGCGTGCATCTGGTATTCGGCCGGCGGCGTCGCGCCGAGAAGGTTCTTGACGAAGTAGTCCCACCGCCGCCGGATCATGTAGGGCTCGTTGCCGAAGCCGTGGCGGCGGTTGGGGAGGGCCAGCAGGTCGAAGTCCTTGTTCGCGGCGATCAGGGAGTCGACCAGGAGCAGGGAGTTGTACGGCGGCACGTTGTTGTCCGTCGTTCCGTAGGCGATCAGGAGCTTGCCCGTGAGGTTCCGCGCCAGGTTCTCATTGGCCTGATCCTCGTAGCTCGCCTTGGAGCCGCCCGCGGGGTCCAGCAGGCCCTGATACCGCTCGCCCCAGTCGTCCTCGTACTCCCGGTTGTCGTGGTTGCCGGCTTCGGATACCGCGACCTTGAAGAAGCCGGGATAGCGCAGGATCCCGTCGGTCGAAGCGAACCCGCCCCCCGAGTGTCCCCAGATGCCGGCCCGGTCGAGATCGATCCAGGGGTCGCGCCGCGCCAGCTCTTTCATGGCCGCGATCTGGTCGGGCAGGCCGTTGTCGCCCATGTCGCCGTAGTAGGCGTCGTGGAACGCCTTGGAGCGCATCGGCGTGCCCATCGCGTTGATCTGCACCACCACGAAGCCCAGCTCGGCCATCGCCTGCGCGTCGCCGCGGGCCGCCGCGAAGCTCCAGCTGCCCACGCTCCCGATCTGCGGTCCGGGGTAGATGTTGTTGACGATCGGATACGTCCTGGTCGTGTCGATGGTGGTGGGCCGGAAGAGCAGGCCGTAGAGGTCGGTCTTCCCGTCGCGCGCCTTGACCGTGACGACGGTCGGCGGCTTCCAGCCGATCGCGAGCAGTTTGGAGATGTCCGCCCGCTCGAGGGGGACCCGCACGTTCCCCGCGGCGTCCCGGAGCACGGAAACGGGCGGCACGTCGGGCTGACTGTAGACATCCAGGAAGTACTTCCCGTCGGGCGCGAGCGTGACGTCGTGGTCGCCCGGCTCCGGCGTCAGGGCCGTGAAGTGAGACCCGTCGAGCCGGACGCTGTACAGGTGGCGAAAATAGGGGTTCGCCGGATCGCGCCCCGCCGCGACGAACCAGACGGTGCGGGCGGCGTCGTCCACCCGGAGGATGTCGAGCACGGGCCAGTCGCCCCCGGTGATCCGGTTCACGAGGCGGCCCGTGGCCAGGTCGTAAAGGTACAGATGGCCCCAGCCGTCGCGCTCGGAGAACCAGATCAGCTCGTGCGCGTCCCAGAGGGGGTGGAGGTTGCTCCTTCCGAACCCCGACTCGTACTGGGTGGGGCTCGTCTCGTCGAGCACTTCGCGGACCGCGCCCGTGGCCGCGTCGGCCACGCGGGCCCATTCGTGCTTGTGATCCCGGGACGTGGAGACGAAGAAGAGCTGGGAGCCGTCGGGGCTCCAGTCGACGTCGGTCCAGGACCCGCCGCAGGCGATGTGGTCGCAGAGCGTGGAGCGATGCTGGTCGGGCGGCATCTGGAGGCGGATCACCGACGCGCGATCCACGTCGACGATGACCCGCTGGATCGTCGTGACCACGCTGTCGCCGGGAAGGGGGTACTTCCACGCTTCGAGGACGGGGTGGCCGACCCGGGTCTCCACCAGGTACATGTCTCCCACGCCGCGCTGGTCCTGCTGGAACGTCGCGATCTTCTTGGAATCGGGGGACCAGACCAGGATGGGGCGGTCGCTCCGGATCCAGCCCGCGTTGTCCGTCGCGTAGCCGAAATCGGGGCGTCCGTCCGTGGTGAGCCGGGTCTCCGTCCCGGTGGCGACGTCCCGGACCCAGAGATTGTCTCCGCGGATGAACGCCGCCCGCCTGCCGTCGGGCGACAGGACTTCGTCGCGGGCGCCGCGCTCCCGCTGGCCGGCGGTGCAGTGGGCGGGCGCGAGGCTGCAGGTCCATCGGCGCGGGCCGGCGTCGAAGGTGATGGATTTCCCGTCCGGCGCGTAGGTGAACTCGGGGAAGGGGAGGTGCATCGCGTCGTAGGTCGTCTCGGCGGCGGCGGAGAGCGCGGCGGCCAGGGCGGCCTGGTCGAAGGCCCGGGCCCGGGTCCGCCGGACAGGGTCGGCGACGATGAACTCCGTGCCCTCCGGCACCTGGTCGCGGTAGACCAGCCGGTCGCCGTCGATCCAGGCGCCGCGGACCGCGCCGTGGAAGACCAGGGGCGTGGTGTTGTAGGCCAGGAACTGCTCGGCCCGGGCGTAGTCGCTCGCCGTGAGGGCGGCGGGCCGGTAGGGAACCTGGGCGGCGCCCGCGGCGGCGCCGAGGAGCGTGAGCGCGAGGAGAGTTTTCATCCGGGGAATATGCCCGCTGGACCGGACCGTCGCCATTTCCTATCGTGAGAGATGCGGACGTCGATCGCCGTGCTCGCCGGCGCCGGACTCGCGGTGGCGCTCTTCCTGTGGTGGAAGGCGCGGTACACCCGGGCCGTCCGCCGCGACGTCCTGCGGCGGAGCCTGGCGGTGGTCACGGGCAAGGTGTCGGAGCAGCTCGTCCCCTACTGGCCCCAGTTTCCCTTCGTGCCCCGGGACGCGCGCTTTCTGGGGAGCCCGGTAGATTTCGTGGTGTTCGACGGACTGTCGGAGGGGGCGGTGCGCCGCGTCCTCTTCGTCGAAGTGAAGAGCGGCAGCGCGCGGCTGTCGGAGCGGGAGCGCGGCATCCGGGACGCCGTCGAGCGGGGCGCCGTCGAGTGGATCGAGCTGCGCGTGTGACCCTTCACCGGAGCGAGTCATGAGCGACGACCGCGCCCGCCGGACCCTCTTGCGGCACGCGCTGGCCACCCTCGCCTACCGCGGCGCCAAGGCGTTCCGGGACCCGCCGCCCGGGTTCGAGGCCTTCCGGGCCGCCCCCGGGAGCCGCAGCGCCGGGGAGATTCTGGCCCACATCGGGGACCTCCTCGACTGGGGCCTGGCGCTCGCGCTGGGCCGGCATACCTGGAAGGACTCGCCCTCCCTCCCCTGGGCGGAGGGGGTCGCGCGCTTCCATACGGCCCTGGAGCGCTTTGATTCCGCCCTCGCGGCTCCGGCGGGCCTGGGACTCTCGGCGGAACAGCTCTTCCAGGGGCCCATCGCGGACGCCTTCACCCACGTGGGCCAGATCGCACTCCTCAGGCGCCTCGCGAGCTCGCCCGTGAAAGGGGAGAACTACGCCAAGGCGGACATCGCGACGGGGCGGGTGAGTCAGGTCCAGACGGCCCCGAAGGTGGAGTTCTAGTCAGGGCGCTGGCGGCTCCCCGAGTCGGGCGGCATGTTCTGGCGTGGTGTTCGGCGTTTCAAGGCGATACCTTCACGTCCGGAGGCTCCCGATGACCGCAACCCGCCCGCTCACCGTCCGCGTGCTCACCTTCGTGCTCCCCCTCGCCCTCGTGGCCACGGCGGCGTTCAAGGCCGGCGCGTACGTCCAGGGCCAGCCCCACATGGAGGCGGCCCTCACCGCGATGAACACCGCGATGGGGCACCTCAAGGAAGCCGTCGAAGACAAGGGCGGCCATCGCGCCAAGGCGATGATGCATCTCAAGGAAGCGATCGCGCAGACGCAGGCCGGCATCGACTACGCCGCCGCGCATCATTAGGACCCGATGCTCCTCGTCCTCGACAATTACGACTCCTTCACCTACAACCTGGTCCAGTATTTCGGGGAGCTGGGGGCGGAGCCGGTCGTCTACCGCAACGACGCGCTGTCCGTCGAGGACGTGGTGCAGCTCAAGCCGTCGGCGCTCGTGATCTCGCCCGGGCCGGGTACGCCCGGCCGGGCGGGAATCGCGGTGCCTCTCGTCCGGGCGCTTGCGGGAGCCGTGCCGATATTGGGAGTCTGTCTCGGGCATCAGGCGATCGGCGAGGCGTTCGGCGGCAGTGTGGTCCGGGCGGACCGCCTGATGCACGGGAAGACGTGTCAGGTGGTGCACGACGAGGACGAGCTGTTCGAAGGCATCCCCTCGCCGGTCACCGCGATGCGGTACCACTCACTCGTGGTGGCGCAGCACGGGCTTCCCCGGGACCTCGTGGTCACGGCGTGGAGCGCGGACCGGCCCCGGGGCGAGGAAATCATGGCCATGAAGCACCGGCACCACCCCGTGTACGGCGTCCAATTTCACCCGGAATCGGTCGGCACCGAATTCGGTAAACTCTTGTTGGCGAACTTCTTGAGGGTGGCACAGGCGACGGTCTAGACTCCGCGGCACGACTCTTGTATCTTGCCCTGTGCCCCTCCTCGGTGTGATTCCCGCTCGGCTGGGCTCCAGCCGGCTGCCCAAGAAGCCCCTCCTGCCGCTGGCAGGTGACCCCCTCATCCTCTGGGTCGTGCGCCGTGTCGCCGAGATTGAGCTCTGCGACCGCCTGGTCGTGGCCACCGACGCCGCGGAGATCGCGTCCGTGGTCCGGAGCGCCGGATACGAGGCGGTGATGACGTCCCCGGACCACGAGAGCGGCACGGCACGAATCGCTGAAGTCATTGCTAAACAAGAGTTTAAGTCATACGACCTCATCCTGAATGTGCAGGGGGACGAGCCCCTCGTGTCTCCGGAGGCGATCCGCGGGACGATCGCACGCCTCAGGCTGGGAGACCCGATCGGGACGGCGGCGGGTGACTTGCCGGCCGAGCTCGTGGCGGACCCGGCGCGGGTGAAGGTGGTGGTGGGGCCGGGGGGCCACGCCGCGTACTTCTCCCGGGCGCCGATCCCCTGGGACCGCGACGGCTCGGGGACGGTGGCTTATCACCAGCACGTGGGCGTCTACGGGTACACGCGGGAGGCGCTCGAGCGCTGGATGCGGCTCGCCCCGGTGCCCGAGGAGCGGTGGGAGCGGCTCGAGCAGCTGCGTCCCCTCCTGCACGGGATCCCCATCGGCGTGGCGCTGTTCGCGGGACCGGCGGCCCCCGGCGTGGATACGGCGGACGACCTGGCGTACGCGGAGCGCGAGTTAACCCGGCATCTGAGGGAGGTGAGTTCGTGAGCTCGACCAAGTACATCTTCGTGACCGGCGGCGTGGTGAGCTCCCTCGGGAAGGGCATCGCGGCCGCCTCGCTGGGACGCCTCCTGGTCGAGCGCGGACTCAAGGTGACGATCCAGAAGTTCGATCCCTACATCAACGTCGATCCCGGCACCATGTCTCCGTTCCAGCACGGCGAGGTGTTCGTGACCGACGACGGGGCCGAAACCGACCTGGACCTGGGCCACTACGAGCGCTTCATCGACCGCTCGCTCTCGCAGGTCAACAACGTGACCACGGGGCGGATCTATCTCTCGGTGATCACCAAGGAGCGGCGCGGCGAGTACCTGGGGTCCACGGTCCAGGTCATTCCCCACATCACGGACGAGATCAAGGGCGCCATCCGCCGGCTCGCGCCGGACCACGACGTGGTGATCACGGAGATCGGCGGCACCGTGGGCGACATCGAGTCCCTGCCGTTCCTCGAGGCCATCCGGCAGTTCCGCCAGGAAGTGGGCCGCGAGAACACGCTCTTCATCCATCTCACCCTGGTGCCGTTCATCGCGGCCACGGCCGAGCTCAAGACCAAGCCCACCCAGCATTCGGTGCGCGAGCTCATGCAGATCGGGATCCAGCCCGACATCCTGATCTGCCGCACCGAGCGGCCGCTGTCCGAGGATCTGAAGCGCAAGATCGCGCAGTTCTGCAACGTGGATTTCGGCTGCGTGGTGGAGAGCCCGGACGTCCGGTCGATCTACGAGATCCCCATCCGGCTGCACGAACAGGGGCTCGACAAGGAGGTCTGCCAGCGCCTGCGCCTCGACACGAAGGAGCCGGACCTCAGGGCCTGGGGCGCCATGGTCGACAAGATCCTGAATCCGCCGGCGCGGGTGCGGATCGCGGTGGTGGGGAAGTACACGGAGCTCGCGGACAGCTACAAGAGCATCCACGAGGCGCTGGTCCACGGCGGCATCGCGAACGACGCGGGCGTGAGCATCGAGTGGATCGCGTCCGACCGGTTCACCAGCCAGGAAGTGGCGGGCGAGCTCCTGGCGGAGTACGACGGACTCCTCGTGCCGGGCGGCTTCGGCGTGCGCGGGGTGGAGGGCATGCTCGACGCCATCCGCTGGGCCCGCGAGCACAAACTCCCGTTCCTCGGCATCTGCCTAGGCCTCCAGACCGCGATCATCGAGTTCGCGCGCAACGTCGCCAAGCTCACGGACACCAACTCCAGCGAATTCGCGCCCGAGTGCGAGAATCCGGTCATCGCGCTGATGCGCTCGCAGGAGGGCATCCAGGAGATGGGCGGCACCATGCGGCTGGGCGCCTATCCCTGCCGGCTGCGGCCCGGCTCGCGCGCCGCGCAGGTGTACGGGGGCGCGGCCGAGGTGAGCGAGCGGCACCGGCACCGGTACGAGGTGTCGAACGCCTATCGTGACGTGCTCGCCGAGTTCGGCATGCGCTGCTCGGGGCTGTCGCCCGACGGCTCGCTGGTCGAAATGATCGAGCTGCCCGAGCACCCCTGGTTCGTGGGCTCGCAGTTCCACCCCGAGCTGAAATCCCGTCCCACGCGGCCGCACCCGCTGTTCGCGGGATTCGTCGGCGCCGCTCTGGCGTGGCACCGGGCCCGCGTCGGGGCCGGGACGGCCGGGACGGCCGCGGCGGCCGGGGCCGCACCCCCGGCGCTGGTGACGGGCCGCACGTCGTAGGCGCATGGCGGCTCATTTCGGAGCGGGCGACGCCCCCTTCCTGCTCGCGGGGCCGTGCGTCGTCGAGTCGGACGACCTGAACCTCCGGGTCGGCGAGGCGCTGGCGCAGGTGGCCCGGCGCCTCGGCCTGGGCGTCATCTACAAGGCCTCCTACGACAAGGCCAACCGGTCCCGGCTCGACGCCGCCCGGGGGCCCGGGATGGAGGAGGGACTCCGTGCCCTCGAGCGCGTGCGGCGCGCCACGGGCCTGCCGGTCCTCACGGACGTACACGAGACCATCCAGGTGCCCGCCGCGGCGCAGGTCGCGGACGTCCTGCAGATCCCCGCCTTCCTCTGCCGCCAGACCGACCTTCTGCTCGCCGCGGGCGCCGCCGGGAAGCCGGTCAACGTGAAGAAGGGGCAGTGGATGGACGCGGAGGGCATGCGGGGCGCGGTCGACAAGCTGCGGGCCGGCGGCGCCGCGGAAGTGGCCGTCACCGAGCGCGGGACCTTCTTCGGCTACGGCGACCTGGTGGTGGACATGCGGAACTTCGCGCGGCTGCGGAACGCCTGCATGGCGCCCGTGGTCTTCGACGCGACCCACGCGGTCCAGCAGCCGGGCAGGGGCGTGGGCGGTGCGAGCGGCGGCCAGCGCCACTTCATCCCGCCCCTCCTCTACGCCGCCGCGGCGGCCGGCGCCGACGGCTTCTTCCTCGAGACCCATCCCGATCCGGAGCACGCGCCGTCGGACGGGCCCAACATGCTGCCGCTCGACGCGCTGCCCCACGTGCTCGAGGTGGCCATCGACGTCTGGCGGGCCGCCCGGGAGGCCGTACGTGTCTGAGCTCGACCCCGCGCTGGCGCGGCGCCTCACGGTGGTCGGGTTCGACGTCGACGGCGTCCTCACCGACGGCGGCGTGTACCAGGGACACGTGGCCGATCACGGAGGCGAGCTCAAGCGCTTTCATGTGCCCGACGGCCTCGGCCTCAAGATGCTCCAGTGGGCCGGACTGGCCGTGGTGATCGTGAGTGGCCGGGTGTCCGAGGCCACGGTGATGCGCGCCCGCGAGCTGGGAATTCCGGACGTGCTCCAGGACGACGGCGCGCAGAAGCTCGCGGCGTTCGAGCGGTGGCTGGCGCCGCGCGGGGT
>Ga0335085_10005432_pt1 | contig 20459 bp, 14 predicted proteins | sample Lox_Sample_45_FD_206712 | JGI IMG/M metagenome (GOLD analysis project Ga0335085, IMG submission 206712) | Soil microbial communities from Loxahatchee National Wildlife Refuge, Florida, United States - Lox_Sample_4.5 | ecosystem: Environmental > Terrestrial > Soil > Wetlands | place: USA...
CAATCCAGATCCGCATGGGTGGGTATGGACCCCCAACGACCGGTTTCAGCAAATCGTTGAAACTGATCGGCGACAAACTCGAGGCGCAGTTCGGCAAGGACGTTGCCATCGACTACGTTTTCAACATTATGGATCACGGCCATAAGGCCGAGGACATTCTCACATTGGTGGAAAATGGTGAGATAACGCTCGGCTATCAGTCGTCGAGCTATTTGACCGATCGAGTGCCGGAATTGGGATTCGTCGATCTGCCGTTTCTGTTTTCCAGCAATGAGCAGGCGCGTGGCGCGATGGACGGAGCGCTCGGTGAATTCCTGGCGCACAAGACGGAAGAAAGAATCGGTTATCGTATCCTTGGCTGGTTTGAGAACGGGTTCCGCCACATCTCCAATCGGCTGCGGCCGATCCATTTGCCCGCCGATATGACGGGTATGAAAATCCGCGTGCTGCCGAGCGAAATCCACAAACGCACATTCGAGTTACTCGGCGCGGTGGCCATGCGCATGGATCTCACCGAAGCGATTGCCATGATCAAGGCTGGCGCACTCGACGCGCAGGAAAATCCGCTCGCCAACACGGTGACCTACGGCGTGCACAAGTTTCACAAGTTCCATACGCTCAGCTATCACTTCTATATTTCGCGGCCGATCTTCTTGCACCGTGCGTCATTCGATGGCTGGTCTGAGCATCTAAAGCGCGCAATGCAGACCGCCGTGAATGAGGCCGTTGCGTTTCAGCGCAAATTGGCGATAGAGGAGCACGACCAATCGTACAAGGCGATCGAAGCGGAAGGTTGCGAGATCAACGCGTTGACGCCCAAGGAACATGAGACATTTGTCTCTGCCGTGCAGCCGCTGCTTGCAGACGCGCGCAAGACTTATGGCGATGCGATGTTCAAGATGGTCCCGAAGGTATGATGAGAAGCGCGATTTTAATCTCACCGAAAGCTTAACGTACTCGCTGCAATTAGAAGATTTACGCCGCTGAAACGACTCCGCGGTAAAGAGCGGTAGTCAGTTCGAGCGGTGGTCATCCAGATGAATTTGCAGAACTATCCTGTCGCGCTCGCGCTCCGCGGCGTCAGTAAACGATTTGATCGACCGGCGGTCGATGCATTCGATCTCACCGTTTACGGCGGCGAATTTTACGCGCTGGTCGGTCCTAACGGGGCGGGAAAAACAACGACTTTGCGCATGGTGGTGGGTCTGCTGCGACCCGACACCGGTTCGATCTGCATCGAGGGCATCGACGCGCTTTCCGATCCCGTGGCGGCCAAGCAGGTTACCGCCTGGCTGTCTGACGAACCGATGATCTACGACAAGCTTACGCCTTACGAATATCTCGAATTCGTTGCCGGCCTCTGGCGCATCGAACCAGCCACGGCAGAAGCGCGCGCGCGCGAGTTGATCGGCTGGCTGGGCCTCGAACCGCATGCGCACGAGCGCTGCGAGGGATTCTCCAAGGGCATGCGGCAGAAAGTGGCGCTTGCCGGAGCGCTGGTGCACGACCCGAAGCTCATCATTCTCGACGAGCCATTGACCGGGCTTGATGCCGGCACCGCACGGCAGGTGAAGAACGTGCTACGCGAACGCGTGCGCGCGGGCGGTACCGTGATCATGACCACGCATATTCTCGAGGTGGCCGAACGAATGGCCGATCGCATCGGCGTAATCGCCGGCGGCCGGCTCATCGCCGAAGGCACTCTTGACGACTTGCGCCGGCAGACCGGCAAGGCCGCCACCAGCCTTGAAGAGACCTTCCTCACTTTGGTCGCCGAACAGGTCGTGGCCGCGTGAGTCAGCCTGCGTCCTTAACCTGGTTGGCCGGCCATGAAATCCGGCTTGGCTGGCGCGATTGGGCCTCGCTGATGACCGCGGGCGGGCGCACGCGCGGGCGTAACGCAACTATCGCGCTGATAGTCTTTGCGATCTTCATGCATGTGTTCGCCTATTGGACGGTCGCGAGCTACGCCGACGCCAATCTTGCTTCCGACACCGCGGCGCTCGTGGGTATTACCGGCACCCTCGTGCTCTCCTGTTCGCTGCTGCTGTCGCAGGCCATGGAATCAGTGACCCGCGCTTTCTATTCGCGTTCCGACCTCGATCTAATCCTGACGTCGCCGGTCTCGGCGCGCAAAGTATTTGCAGTCCGCATGGGCCGCATTGCGGCTGCGGCTGTCGTGATTGCCGTACTGCTGGCGGCGCCGTTCATCAATGTTCTGGCGATGCTCGGCGGCAGCCGCTGGCTTGCCGCCTACGGTGTCGTTGCGGCTATGGGCACAGTGGCGACGGCGGCGGCGCTGGCGCTGACCATCGCCTTGTTCCGGATTGTCGGGGCCAAGCGGACGCGGCTGATCGCGCAAGTCGTGTCGGCAGTCATCGGTGCGGCTTTCGTGATCGGCCTGCAAATCGCGGCGATCTTTTCCGCCGGCAGCATTTCCCGCTTCGCCGCTCTGCAATCGGATTGGATGCTCTCGCACGTGCCGAACACCGGCAGTGTCTTTTGGTGGCCGGCGCGCGCCATGCTGGGCGATTACGTTGCGCTTGCCGGCGTTGTGACTTTCGGCATCGGGGTTCTCTGTGCGTCGATCGCGCTGTTCTCGAAGAACTTCGGGCAGCACGCCGTCGCGGCCGCCGGTGTCTCCAGCACGACAGTGCGTCAGCGCCGTTGGTCGCTCCACTTCCGTCGCCGCTCGCCACGCCGAGCGTTGCGACATAAGGAATGGACGCTGCTCCAGCGCGATGCCTGGCTCGTCTCGCAGACGTTAATGCAGGTTCTCTATTTGATCCCGCCGGCGCTGCTTTTGTGGGTCACATTCGGCGATCGCAATGGTTCATACGTCGTGCTGATTCCGGTGGTGGTGATGGCGGCCGGCCAACTGGCCGGCGGGCTTGCCTGGCTATCGATTTCAGGCGAGGACGCGCCGGATCTCGTTGCCACCGCACCGATTACCTCTCGCAGCGTCCTTTGGGCCAAAATCGAAGCCGTTATCGGCATGATCGCGCTGATATTTGCGCCGATCGTGGCCATGCTGACTCTCGATGCGGTTTTCGCCGGATTGGTCTGTGGTCTGGGCATATTGTCGGCGGCAGCGGCGGCGACCGTGATCCAGCTCTGCTTCCGTGTGCAGGCGCGGCGCAGCCAGTTTCGGCGGAGGCAGACATCATCGCGTCTTGCCACATTCGCCGAAGCATTTTCCTCGATCGCCTGGGCGGCGACAACGGCACTTGCAGCCGCCGGAACATGGGCGGCACTCGGCACAGCCGCGATTGCATTCGCAATCCTGGCGGGCGTTTGGCTGATCAGCCCGTCGTCGCGCGCCTGATGCTCCGAAGAAGCATTGGTTCATTCTCAGACGAGTGCGGTGCGTAGACGTTGTCGTCCCACCAGTATTCCGACCATCAGCAGATTGAAAATATTCGCGCCGATGCCGGCGGCAAAAGCCGGCGCGTAATAACCGTAGTGATCGTAAAGAAGCCCCGCGAGCCAGCCGCCGAGCGCCATGCCGCAGCCGCTGAACAAGAGCAGCGTCGGTATTCGCCAAGATGCTTCGGAAGCCGGAAACAATTCGCGCAGCGCAAGTACGTAAGCCGGAATGATGCCGGAAAATCCGAGCCCGAAAGCAGCGGCGACGGTGAACAGGCCGACCTCGTTTTGCGTGAGTAGAAATGCCGTCATTGACGCTGTCTGCCATGCCGAGCCGATGAGTACGGTGGCGAGGCCGCCGATGCGATCGGAGATCGCGCCCCAGATTTGCCGGCTGAAAAATGCCGTGCCGAGGAGCACCGACAACATAAAGGCGCCGACAGAGCGGCCGATGCCCAAGTCGCTACAGAAAGCGACCAGATGACCCTGCGGCATCGCCATCGGAATGCAGCACAGCACTGCCGCGCCACACATCATCCCGAACACGAGATTGGGCGGCCATCCGAGGACACGTGCCGGTCTGCCGCCATTCGTGACCGCCACCGCGGGAAGAATGATTTCCGGTGGCGAGCGGAAATAGATCGCTGCGAGCGGGAGGATCACGACGATCTCCAGCACGGCATACCAAAGCATCGTCTGGCGCCAGCCGACCGCTGCGATGGCGCGCTCGAACACAGGCGGCCACATCGCGCCGGCAAGGTAGCTGCCGCTCGAGATCAGTGCCAATGCCGAGCCACGCCGGCGATCGAACCAGCGGCTGACATAGATATACATTGGAGCGTTGATGCCGCCGAGCCCGATCAATCCAATGAAAAGTCCGTGACCGATCCATAGCGGCCAGGGCGGGCCGAATGTCGAGATCGTGAGGCCGAGCCCTATCATCAGCGAACCGCAGATCACGGTCCATCTCGTGCCGACTTTGTCGGCAATCCGCCCCATCAGGATGCCGCCAACGCCGGAACCGAGCCAGGCTAGCGCGCTGGCGAGCGCCGGAATGGAGCGCACCCCGTCCACCTCGGCGGCGATGTCCTTGAGCGCAACCGCCGTGATCCATGCGGCGCCGAATGCCATCAGCATGGTGACGAGAGCCACAGTGGCGATGGCCCAAGAGGCCCTGGATTCGACGGAGGATGATGATTGCAACATCAGAGAGGAGTCCGGCGGCCATTCTTTTGACAGGATGCATAGATTTTGACCACCCACGCCGGCGTGGGCCTGCTCTGCCTGCTGCAGTGCGCCAAAATGCGTGGGAATGGCGCCAGCTGAAATTTCCTTTTAGGACGCGCGGCAATAACGAAATTGACCGGAAGGGTGCCCGGTATAGGTTTGCACCGTTTTCGGCGCTTTGCGTCGCGCCGGGCGAGCCTATATGAGTGGGGCTCGGCGCACTCATTTGCTGCTGTAACAGGGCCATCTATGCCGCTTCGACCGGTCAGCCTCGACGACAAATACGACCTGTCCCAGTCGCATGTGCTGGTCACGGGGTATCAGGCGCTGATCCGCGCATGCCTGATGCAAAAAGAGCTCGATCGCCGTGCCGGCCTGAACACGGCGGGGTACGTCACCGGCTATCGTGGCTCTCCGCTTGGCGGTCTCGACCAGCAATTCATGCGAGCCGCCCGGCGGATCGCTGCTGCCGACATAAAGTTCCAGCCCGGCCTCAATGAGGAACTCGCCGCTACCGCGCTATGGGGCACGCAGCAGGCCGAGTTGCGCGGTGAAGGCAAGTTCGATGGCGTATTTGGCATGTGGTACGGCAAAGGGCCGGGTGTCGATCGCACCGGTGACGCATTCCGCCACGCCAATCTTGCCGGTTCATCCAGGCATGGCGGCGTGATCGCGCTTATGGGCGACGACCACACTGCGGAATCTTCCACCACTGCCCATCAGTCCGAATTTCACTTCGTCGACGTCATGATGCCGATTCTCAATCCGGCCGGCGTGCAGGAAATCGTCGATTACGCGCTGTACGGTTGGTCGATGTCGCGTTTCAGCGGCACCTGGACCGCGCTCAAGTGCATGCACGAGACGGTGGAGTCAACCGGCGTGGTCAATGCCGGCCTCGACCACGTCAATATCGTGACACCAGCCGATTTCCGCATGCCCGAGGGTGGACTGAATATCCGTCTGCCCGACACCTTCCTGGGCCAGGAAGCACGCCTGCACGATTTCAAGCGCGATGCGATGCTCGCGTTTGTGCGCGCCAACAAGCTCAACAAGATCATCACGTCGGGAGGACGCGCGCCGAAGATCGGTGTGATTACAACCGGCAAAGCCTATCTCGATGTGCGTCAGGCCTTCGATGAGCTCGGCATCGATGAAGTCAAATGTAACGATCTTGGCCTGCGCCTGTTCAAGATCGCCTGCGTATGGCCGATCGGCCGCCAGGAGTTGGCCGACTTCGCGCAAGGGCTCGATCTCATCATCGTGGTCGAGGAAAAGCGCTCGCTCATCGAAGTGCAGGTACGCGAAGAGCTTTACGGCACGTCGAATCAGCCGGTCTGCATCGGAAAAAAGGACGAGCAAGGCAACTGGCTGTTCCCGGTCAAAGGCGCGCTCGATCCGAACGATGTCGCAATTTGTATCGGCGAGCGACTGCTGCGCTATGGCACGAACGAAGAGCTTGCCGCCAACGTGTCGCGGCTCAAATCGGCACAGCGCGCGCTTTCCGAAACCACGGATGTCGCGCAGCGCACTCCTTATTTCTGTTCAGGGTGTCCGCACAACACATCGACCCGCGTGCCTGAGGGAAGCCGCGCCTATGCCGGCATAGGTTGCCACTACATGGCGCAGTGGATGGATCGCAAGACGCTGGGCCACACCCAGATGGGCGGCGAAGGCGCAAACTGGATTGGCGAGGCACCATTTTCCAACCGCGGGCACGTGTTCCAGAATCTGGGAGACGGCACTTACAATCATTCGGGCTATCTCGCTATCCGTGCCGCAATCGCGTCCGGCGTGACGATGACCTACAAGATCCTGTTCAACGATGCGGTCGCGATGACGGGAGGGCAGGCGAATGACGGCGGACTGACGGTGCCGCAAATCGCCGCGCAGGTGGCCGCTGAAGGGGCGCGCCGCGTGGTCGTCGTCACTGACGAGCCATGGAAATATGCGAAAGACACAGACTGGCCGCGCGGGTTGACCGTGCATCACCGTGACGAGCTGGATGCCGTCCAGCGCGAGCTCGCGACCGTACCCGGTGTGAGCGTGCTCATCTACGATCAGACCTGCGCCGCCGAGAAACGCCGTCGCCGCAAACGCGGCGCGTTCCCAGACCCTGACAAGCGAGTGGTCATCAATGACCTGGTTTGCGAGGGCTGCGGCGACTGTGGCGTGAAATCGAATTGCATCTCTGTTCAGCCGCTGGAGACCGAATGGGGCCGCAAGCGGACCATCGACCAGTCGAGCTGCAACAAGGACTACTCCTGCCTGAAGGGATTTTGCCCGTCGTTCGTGACGGTGCACGGGGCGAAGTTGAAGAAGGGGGAGGGCGTCGCGGAGCCTCGCGACTGGCCCGCTTTGCCTGCGCCCGACGCGCCCCTGCTCAATCATCCTTACGGCATAGTTGTCACCGGCATCGGCGGCACCGGTATTGTGACGATTGGCGCCATCGTGGGCATGGCTGCGCACCTCGAAGGCAAAGGTGTCGGCATTATCGATATGGCGGGACTGGCGCAAAAGGGAGGTGCCGTGTCCAGCCATATCCGCATTGCCAATTCGCCAGACGACATTCACGCCATCCGTGTCGCGGCAGGCGGCGCCGACCTGGTGCTGGGTGGTGACATTGTCGTCGTTGGCGCCAAGAAGGTGCTCGGCGCCATGAAATCCGGCATTACGCGTGTCATCGTCAACACCGCCGAGTTTCTGCCGGGCGATTTCACGCGTAACGCGGAATTTTCACTCCCGACCGAGCGGCTCAAGCGCGCCATTATTGGTCACGCCGGCCGCGAACGCAGCCATTTCGTCGATGCCGGCCGGCTCGCAACCTCGTTGCTCGGCAATTCCATCGGCTCAAATATGTTCATGCTCGGCTACGCCTATCAAATGGGCGCACTGCCGCTTTCAGCCGAATCGATCGAACGAGCGATCGAGATGAATGGTGAGGCGGTGCCGATGAATCTTTCAGCATTCCGTTACGGGCGCCGCGCTGCCGTGGATCCCAAGGCGGTCGAGGCGCTGATCGAGCCGCGTCCTCAGGAGCAGAATGATTCACTCAAACTGTCGCAATCATTTGCCGAGACGGTGGATCGTCGCGCCGCGTTCCTGACCGCCTACCAGAACGCGCGCTATTCGCGACGCTATCGGAATTGGGTGGAGAAGGTGCGCACGGTCGAGGCGGCAAAAGCTCCGGGCCAATGCGGGCTTGCAGAGGCGGTGGCCCGTTATCTGTTCAAGCTGATGGCCTACAAAGACGAATACGAAGTGGCGCGGCTCTATAGCGAGACGTCGTTTCTCGACCGCGTCAAATCGACATTCGATGGCGACAGGCTGCGCTTTGAATTCCATCTGGCGCCGCCCTTGCTGGCGCGGCGCGATCCGGAAACCGGGGAGCCAAAGAAAATGTCGTTTGGCCCCTGGATGTTGAAAGCCTTCGCCGTACTGGCGAAATTTAAATTCCTGCGCGGTACTGCGTTCGATCCTTTCGGCTTTACTGCCGAGCGTCAGATGGAGCGCCGCCTGGTCTCCCAGTATGAGCAATTGCTCGAAGAAATCTGCGAGCGTCTGACGCCGAACAATCATCGGTTTGCGGTTGAGCTTGCGATGGTGCCGGAGAAGATCAGAGGCTTCGGTCCTGTCAAACAGCGGCATCTGGTCGCGGCAAAAGCGGAAGAAGCCGCACTGCGGGAGCAATTCCGCACTGGCGCGCCGACCCTCCTCCGGGCGGCTGAATAGCCGAGCCGCCCACTACAACCAATTGACGTGCCATCTGATACTTGACCGCCCTCCGGCGGTGTTTTCATATCGAGATAACAAGACCGTCTGTTTACGAGACGGCGAGGGGTCGAGAGCCGCGCCTTATACGCGGCCGAACGGGAGGAATGGGCTGTGGCGTCAAATGTCGCCGGGCTGGACGATACATTTCCGAAGCTCCTTGCGCGCAACGCCCATTTGTACGGGGCGCGGCCGGCGATGCGGCACAAGGATCTCGGCATCTGGCAGACCTGGACCTGGAGCCAGGTGCATGACGTCGTTCGCGCCTATGCCGCCGGTCTGCACCGCCTGGGTGTTAAGCGGGGCGAGACAATTGCCATCGTCGGCGGCAACCGGCCGAAGCTTTATTGGTCTGTGATGGCGGCACAGATGTTGGGCGCAATCCCGGTACCGGTCTATGCCGACGCGGTTGCCGACGAACTTGCCTACGTGCTTGCTCACGCCGAAGTCCGTTTCGCCGCAGTCGAGGACCAGGAGCAGGTCGACAAGATCCAGTCGGTCATGCAACGCGTGCCCAGGCTTGAGCTGATGTTCTATGACGAGAAGCGGGGGCTTCGGGACTACGATCACGGCCGGCTGCGCTCGATGGACGATGTCATCGACGACGGACGCAAAGCGCTTGCGGATCCCGCGGTCGTCGATTGGCTCGACAAAGAGATTGCGGCGGGGAAGGGGTCCGATCCGTCCATTATTCTCTATACATCCGGCACCACCGGCGCCTCCAAGGGCGTCTTGCTCACCAATGAACGTTCAATCCGTGCCGCGGCCGATACGGTTGCTTTCGACAAGCTGACTGAAAACGACGTGGCGCTTGCGTATTTGCCACTCGCCTGGGTGGGCGACCATTATCTCAACTACGCGCAAGGGCTGGTGTCCGGGTTCTGTACAGCCTGTCCGGAAAGTCCGGACACGGCCATGGCCGATCTACGTGAGATCGGCCCGACTTTCTATTTTGCGCCTCCACGCACGCTCGAATTGTTGCTCACGCGCGTGATGATCCGCATGGAAGATGCCGGCTATGTCAAGGGCAAGCTGTTCCACTATTTCATTGGCGTGGCGCGACGCTATGGCGAACGCATCCTCAACGGCCAACCGGTGCCGCTCGTTGGCCGGCTGCTCTACGGGATTGGCAATATCCTCGTCTACGGGCCGCTCAAGAATGTACTTGGCTTCTCGCGGGTTCGTGTCGCCTACACGGCGGGCGAAGCAGTCGGACCGGATCTGTTCAGTTTTTACCGTTCGATCGGTTTAAACCTGAAGCAGCTCTACGGACAGACCGAAGCCTTCCTTTACGTCACCGCGCAACCGGACGGCGAAATCTATTCCGACACGGTCGGACCCGCTTGCCCCAACGTCGACATTCGCATTTCCGAGAATGGCGAGGTTCAGTTCAAGTCGCCGGGCATGTTCTCCGGCTATTTCAAGGACGACGCCAAGACCGCCGAGGTTATGACGCCGGACGGTTATGTAAAGACCGGCGATGCCGGCTTCTTTGACGAGAAAACCGGCCATCTGAAAATAATCGACCGCACCAAGGACGTGGGCAGGCTCAACGACGGAACGATGTTTCCGCCGAAATATATCGAGAACAAGCTCAAGTTTTATCCCAATATCCGCGAGGCGGTCGCTCTCGGTGACAAGCGCGATTTCGTCACCGTCATGCTCAATATTGATCTCACTGCTGTCGGCAGCTGGGCCGAGCGCAACAATGTCGTCTACGGCTCGTATCAGGAGCTTGCCGGCCATCCACTCGTTTATGACATGCTCCAAAAACATGTTGCCGAGGTGAACCGGTCGCTCGCCGAGGACAAGGTCATGGCCGGTGCGCAGATCAAGCGGTTCCTGATCTTGCACAAGGAGCTCGATGCCGACGACGGTGAGCTCACGCGTACCCAGAAAGTGCGCCGCAGCTTCATCGCCGAGCGTTACGCTCCGCTGATCAGGGCGCTTTATGACGGGTCGAAAGAGGCAGACATTTCAACCGAGGTGACCTTTGAGGATGGCCGCAAAGGCACGATCAGTGCCCGTGTGAAAATCCGCGACATGAAGAGAGAGCCCGCTCCCGTCATGGGGAAAGCCGCATGAGGGCGACGGGCGGTCGCGAAGCTGCAGTTGGCGATGTGCTTTTGTCGGCAGAGAACGTGTCGCTTTCGTTCGGCGGCGTGAAGGCGGTGAGCGACGTCTCCTTCGACATCCGCAAAGGCGAAATCCGCGCAATTATTGGGCCAAACGGCGCCGGCAAGACGTCAATGCTCAACGTGATCAATGGTTTTTATCATCCTCAACAGGGGCGCATTACTTTCAAGGGCGAGACGCGCGCCAATATGCGCCCGCATGAGGCGGCATATGGCGGCATCGCTCGCACATTTCAGAATGTGGCGCTGTTTCGTGGCATGACCGCGCTCGACAACATCATGGCCGGCCGAACACTGAAAATGCATTCCAGCTTTTTCTGGCAACTGCTGCGCTATGGTCCGGCGATGCGCGAAGAAGTGGAGCATCGCCACCGTGTCGAAGAAATCATCGACTTTCTCAAAATCCAGGAAATCCGGCGCGTGCCGGTAGGCCGGCTGCCATATGGTTTGCAGAAGCGCGTGGAGCTTGGCCGTGCTCTCGCCATGGAGCCCGAGCTGCTTTTGCTCGACGAGCCGATGGCCGGGATGAATCTTGAAGAGAAAGAAGACATGTCGCGCTTTGTACTCGACGTGAACGACCACTACGGTACCACGATCGCGTTGATCGAGCACGACATGGGTGTCGTGATGGACCTGTCGGATCGTGTGGTCGTGCTCGATCACGGCATCAAGATCGCCGATGGAACGCCCGACGAAGTCAAGCACAATCAGATGGTCATCGACGCCTATCTCGGCGTGGCGCATTGAGGAACCATGGATCTCCTCTACAAGATCTTCCTTGATCCCTTCGTGCAGATGGGCACGGCGCCGGACCTGCTCGTGCAGACGCTGTGGGAGGGGCTCGTTGCCGGGGTTCTTTATTCGCTGATCGCGCTGGGCTTCGTTCTGATTTTCAAGGCCTCCGGCGTATTCAATTTTGCTCAAGGCATCATGGTCGTGTTTGCCGCGCTCACTTTGGTAGGCCTGCACGAACACGGCGTTCCCGCCTTCGTGGCGCTGGCGCTGACGATCGGGGTGATGTTCTGCCTCGCCTTCGCCGTCGAACGTCTGATCCTCAGGCCGCTGGTCAATCAGCCGGATATTATTTTATTCATGGCGACGTTCGGCCTGACCTATTTCCTGATCGGGTTCGGCGAGCTGATCTTCGGGGGTGAAACGAAGGTCATGATCGCCGACCAGCTTCTGCTTCCGCGCGGCGCGATTGACGTAAAAATGGCCGGCGGTTTCGTATCGCTTCAGAAAATCGATATTGCGGCAGCCATCATTGCATCGATCATGGTGGCGACGCTGGCTATCTTTTTCCAACGGACGCGCATCGGCCGTGCACTGCGCGCCGTTGCCGACAGTCACCGCGCCGCGCTGTCGGTAGGTATATCGCTTGAGCAAATCTGGGTCATTGTATGGTTCGCCGCGGGTCTGGTGGCACTCACAACCGGAATCATGTGGGGCGCGCGTTCTGACGTTTCGTTTGCGCTTGAAGTCATTGCGCTGAAGGCGCTGCCCGTGCTCATCCTCGGCGGGCTTACTTCAATTCCAGGCGCCATCGTTGGCGGATTGATTATCGGCGTCGGCGAGAAACTGGGCGAGTTCTATTGGGGTCCGCTCATGGGAAGCGGCATCGAATCCTGGTTTGCCTACGTCATCGCTCTCATCTTTCTTCTTTTTCGTCCGCAAGGCTTGTTCGGCGAACGGATTATCGAGCGGATCTGATTATGCTTTATCGCGAGGCTGGCCAATTCAAAACAAACTATGCGGCCGACTTGGCGGTATTTCCGATACTGCAAGACCGGATCGGGTTGACGATCATTCTGTTCGTCGCTGCGGTCATCATTCCCTTGTTCGGCAGTTCGTTTCTGATCCAGGCGGTTATGATCCCCTTCCTGATTTTCGCGCTTGCCGCCATCGGGCTCAATCTACTGACGGGGTACACCGGTCTCCTGTCGCTTGGCACTGGCGCATTCATGGGTGTTGGGGCGTATGCTTGCTATAAGCTCACCACGTATTTCCCTGACGTGAACGTCCTGATCTGGATTGTTGCGTCGGGTTTTTTTTCGGCGGCGGTCGGCGTTCTGTTCGGCTTGCCGTCGTTGCGGATCAAGGGATTTTATCTGGCGGTGGCAACGCTGGCCGCGCAATTTTTCCTGTCGTGGTGCTTTATCCGGCTGCCCTGGTTTTATAACTACAATGCGTCCGGCGCGATTGAAGTCCCGACCCGCACATTGTTCGGCATACCAATCACCGGTGCGACTGCGACCGACACGACGCGTTACTTCGTCGTGCTCTGTTTCGTCGTGGTTATGACGTGGTTCGCATCGAACCTCGTACACGGCCGCATCGGGCGCATGTGGATGGCGGTACGGGATATGGATCTCGCGGCCGATCTCATCGGCATACGCCTTCTGCAAACCAAACTTCTGGCTTTCGCGACGTCCTCGTTCTATTGCGGCGTCGCCGGGGCGCTTCTCGTTTTCCTCTGGTACGGCGGTGCGGAGCCGGCGGTGTTCGACGTCAATCTGAGTTTTTTCATCCTTTTCATGGTTATCATCGGTGGCCTTGGGAGCCTGACCGGCTCGTTTTTTGGCGCTGCGCTGATTTTCATATTGCCTATCGCACTCCGCTATTTCCCGCCGAAGCTCGGCATCCCCGTTCATCCTGCGACAGTTGAGCACATCCAGTTCATGGTCATCGGCGCGCTCATCATACTCTTCCTGATTGCGGAGCCGGCTGGCCTTGCGCGGTTGTGGCAGATTGGCAAGCAGAAATTGAGGGTGTGGCCTTTCCCATATTAACGAGGCACAATCTCAACCAACGCCCCGGCCAACGGGGACGGCCCGCGGCCCAGGCTGACGGCCGGAGAGACAGGCGGCGATGCCGCCTAATAGACCAAAGGGAGGAAGGCAAATGCGATTGCATCATCGACTGCTTGGAACGGCCTTTGCCGTTGTCGCCGGCCTGTCGTTCGCGCCGGTGACGGCGAGTGCCGCGGACGGCATCTTCGTACCGTTATTGTCATACCGTACCGGACCATTTGCGGTTTCCGGCGCGCCGATCATGAACGGTATGGCCGACTATCTCAACATGCTCAACGAGCGCGACGGTGGCATCGGCGGCGTAAAGATTATCGTCGAGGAATGCGAGACCGGCTACGACACCAAGAAGGGTGTGGAGTGCTACGAGCAGGTCAAGTCAAAGAATCCGGTCGTGATCAATCCATATTCGACCGGCATCACGCTGCAAATTATCCCGAAGGCGGCGGTGGACAAAATCCCGATTCTTTCGATGGCCTACGGCCTCTCCGCTTCCGCGGACGGCACGACGTTCCCGTGGATCTTCAATCCGCCTGCGACCTACTGGGACGGCGCCTCGATGTTCGTCCGCTACATTGGCAGCAAGGAAGGCGGCCTCGACAAGCTCAAGGGCAAAAAGGTCGGCTTGATCTATCTCGACGCTCCCTACGGCAAAGAGCCGATCCCGCTGCTTGAGGCGCTCGCCAAGGACTATGGGTTCGAGCTCAAGCTCTATCCGGTGCCTGCAGCCGAGATGCAGAACCAATCATCGCAGTGGCTCAACATTCGCCGCGATCGCCCGGACTGGATCTACATCCAGGGCTTCGGCACGATGAACCCCACCGCGGTGAAAGAGGCGGCCAAAAACAACTTCCCGATGGATCACCTCATTGGTAACTGGTGGGCCGGCAGCGACGATGATGCGCGCCCAGCCGGTGACGCCGCCAAAGGCTATCTCTCGCTTGACTTCAATCAGGTCGGGACCAACTTTCCGGTGATCAAAGACATTCAGAAGTACGTCGTGGATAAAGGCAAGACCCAGACGCCAAAGGATAAGGTTGGGGAGAACTTCTACAATCGCGGCGTCCTCAACTCGATCATTATCGCTGAAGCAATCCGCAACGCGCAGAAGGTCACCGGCAAGAAAATGATCACCGGCGAAGACATGCGCCGTGGTCTTGAGACCTTGAACATCAGCGAAGCCCGGTTGAAAGAAATCGGCGCCGAGGGATTCGCCGCACCGATGAAAGTCGCGTGCGAAGATCACAACGGCCATAATTCCGCTTATATGGCGAAGTGGGACGGTACCAAATGGACACAAGGCTCTGATTGGATCGCTCCGCTCAAGACCAAGGTCCGTCCGCTGATCGAATCAGCGGCTAAGGACTATTCGGCCGCCAATGCCGGCTGGCCGAAACGCACAGAGCCTTGCGACAAGTCGTCGTAAGCGCCTGACGAGTTCCTCTCCCCGCCGTGACGGCGGGGAGAGGCCTTAATGGAGCGGCCATGTCGGTGGCAACGCAGACCGAAACCACAGCCTCCGCCAGGGCGGAGAGGATTCTTTCGGTCAACAATATCGAGGTCATCTACGACCACGTCATTCTGGTGCTTAAGGGCGTCTCGCTCGACGTGCCGAAAAGCGGAATCGTTGCGTTGCTCGGCGCCAACGGCGCCGGCAAGACAACAACATTGAAAGCGATTTCCAATTTACTTCACGCAGAGCGCGGCGACGTGACCAAGGGGTCGATCGTTTTTGACGGCGCTGAGGTACAGGATCTCTCGCCCAATGAGCTGGTCCGGCGCGGTTGCATACAGGTAATGGAAGGGCGGCAGTGCTTTGCCCACCTGACCATCGAGGAGAACCTGCTCACCGGCGCCTTCACGCGACGCGACGGCAACGCTCTGATCAAGCGCGATCTTGATCTGGTGTATTCCTATTTTCCCAAGCTTGGCGAACGGAAGGCTTCATTGGCCGGCTACACCTCCGGCGGCGAGCAACAGATGTGTGCCATTGGCCGGGCTCTGATGTCGCGTCCCAAGATGATCCTGCTCGACGAGCCGTCAATGGGCCTCGCACCGCAAATTGTCGAGGAAATTTTCGGCATCGTTAAGAATCTCAATGAAAGGGAAGGCGTCTCTTTCCTTCTGGCCGAGCAAAATACCAACATGGCTTTGCGTTTTGCGCGCTACGGCTACATTCTTGAAAACGGCCGCGTGGTGATGGACGGCGAGGCCAAGGCGCTCGCAGAGAACGAGGACGTCAAGGAGTTCTACCTCGGCATTTCCGAGGGCCGGCGCAAATCCTTCCGTGAGGGCAAGCACTATCGCCGGCGCAAGAGGTGGCTGGCATAGGCCATGCCCGAGCACTACGACGCCCTTGAGACCCGCAATCCGGCCGCGCGCCAGCAGGAGCAGCTTGCACAGCTCAGCAAAATCATTGCGCGCGCGACGACAGCGCCGGGTTGGGCGAAACATTTGTCAGGTGTGAATTTGAAGGCCATCACGTCGCTTGCGGCGTTGGCAAAGCTCCCGGTGCTGCGCAAATCAGATATCCCCGCGTTGCAAAAGGAGCATCCGCCATTCGGCGGCCTCAACGTCACCGCGCCCAACAAGGTCAGGCGTTTGCTGATGTCACCGGGACCGATCTTCGAACCGGAAGGTCAGGGCGCGGACTGGTGGGGAGCGGCACGCGCCCTGTTTGCGGCGGGCTTCCGCGTTGGCGATATCGTGCACAATTCCTTCGCCTATCACCTCACGCCGGGCGGTTTTATCCTGGAATCAGGTGCGCACGCGCTTGGCTGTGCAGTCATTCCTGGCGGTGTCGGCAACACCGAGCAGCAGCTTGAAGCAATCGCACACTACAAACCGGCCGGTTATGTGGGCACGCCGGATTTCCTGAAGATTCTTCTGGATACAGCGCAGAAGACGGGTAAAGACGCATCGTCGATCAGGCGCGGCCTGGTATCCGGTGCTGCATTGCCGGCCTCACTGCGCGAGGAGCTTGGCCAGCGTGGTGTTGCTGTACTGCAATCTTACGCGACCGCCGAGCTCGGCGTGATCGCTTACGAAAGCGAGGCGCGCGAAGGAATGATCGTGAATGAAACCGTAATCGTCGAGATTGTCCGGCCCGGCACCGGAGACCCTGTGCCGGATGGTGAAGTGGGCGAGGTTGTCGTCACTTCGTTTAATCCGGATTATCCGATGATCCGTCTCGGTACTGGAGACCTTTCCGCCTTGATGCCAGGCGCCTCTCCATGCGGGCGCACCAATGCACGCATCAGGGGATGGATGGGCCGGGCCGATCAGACGGCAAAAGTGAAGGGCATGTTTGTACATCCCAAGCAGATCGCGGAGATTACGACACGCCATCCCGAGCTCGGGCGCCTTCGCCTCGTCGTCGACCGAAGGGCCGAGCAGGACACGATGACTTTGCTGGCGGAGTGCGCGCCGCCCGATCCCGCGCTGGAGACGGCGGTCGCCGCGACCTTGCAGTCCGTCACCAAGCTCAAAGGTGCCGTTAAATTGGTTGCGCCGGGCACTCTGCCAAATGATGGCAAGCTGATCGCCGACGAGCGCAAGCCATGAGTCCGGACAAGGTTCTGCCTGGTGGCGGCCGCATTGGCGTGCTGCTGGTCAACCTCGGCACGCCCGACTCGACGGGATATTGGGCGATGCGGCGCTACCTGAAAGAATTTCTCTCTGATCGTCGTGTCATCGAGGAGAACCGCCTAAAATGGTGGCTGGTCCTCAACCTGATAATTTTAACCGTTCGGCCTGGCCGCAAGGGGCGCGACTACGACAAGATCTGGAACAGGGAGCGCGATGAGTCTCCGCTCAAGACCATAACGCGTTCGCAGTCCGACAAGCTGGATGAAATATTCGAAAAGGTCGACAGACGCATCCGCGTCGACTGGGCCATGCGCTACGGCAATCCATCGATTCGCTCGCGGCTGGAGGCGCTCGCCGCTCAGGACTGCGAGAGAATCCTGATTGTGCCGCTCTATCCACAATACGCTGCGGCAACGACGGCCACTGTCTGCGACGAAGTCTTCCGCGCGCTGACCAGGATGCGCTTCCAGCCGACGTTGCGCGTTGCCGCGCCCTATTTCGCCGAACCGGTCTATATCGATGCGCTCGCTGCTTCGGTCAATGCCGCGCTGGCGAAGCTTTCCTTCAAGCCGGAGGTGATTATCGCCTCTTATCACGGCATGCCGGAAGCCTATGTCGCTAACGGCGATCCCTATTTAAAGCATTGCACCGAGACGACAGCGCTTCTGCGCAAGAAACTCAAATTCAGCGATGAACGATTGATTCTGACGTTCCAGTCGCGCTTTGGCACGGCGGAATGGATCAAGCCTTATACGGACGCCACGGTGAAATCGCTTGCCGGGCGCGGCGTCAAAAATCTCGCTGTGATGACGCCCGGGTTTTCCGCCGATTGCCTCGAAACGCTGGAGGAAATCGCCATGGAGAACGCGGACATCTTCCGCAGCGCCGGTGGCGAAAACTTTGCCGCGATCCCTTGTCTCAATGATTCGCCAGGCGGCATGGCCGTGATACGTGACGTGGTCACGCGCGAACTTAAAGGCTGGACTTGACCCGCAGCGGTCGTCACTTCTCGCCAAGCAGGCGGCGCATCTCGGAGCGCAGCTCAGGCGCGATATCGGGGCGGTCAAGCCCGTAAGCCACGTTGGCGGCAAGGAAGCCGATCTTGGAACCGCAATCGAAGCTGCGGCCAGCGAATTTTAGACCGTAAAACGGCTGCGAGCGCGAGAGCGCCAGCATGGCATCGGTGAGTTGAATTTCGCCGCCAGTGCCGGCGGCCTGCTTTTCCAACAAATCGAAAATCTCAGGCTGAAGTATATATCGCCCGGTGATGGTGAGGTTGGACGGTGCCTCGCTCGCTTTCGGCTTCTCGACCATTTTGGTGATCGCGAAAGCCTTGCCCTTGGGAGCACCGACGCCGACGACTCCGTACATGTGCACACGCTCCTTGGGCACTTCTTCAACGGCAATGATGTTGGCATTGCCGTCGAGTTCCTTGGCAGCATCGATCATCTGCGCGAGACAACCGGGTGTGTGCTTGACCAGCACGTCGGGCAAGAGCAGTGCAAATGGCTCATGGCCGACGAGTTCACGTGCACACCAGACCGCGTGGCCAAGACCAAGCGGAGATTGCTGGCGGGTAAAGCTTACGGTCCCGGCCTCGGGCAAATCTTCCGACAGAAGTGCGAGCTCGGTCTTCTTGCCGCGCTCCGTCAAGGTTAACTCGAGCTCGAACTGACGGTCGAAATGATCCTCGATCACGCTCTTGTTCCGGCCGGTGACGAAGATGAAATGCTCAATGCCAGCTTGCCGCGCTTCATCCACCACGTGCTGGATAAGAGGCCGGTCTACAACCGGGAGCATCTCTTTCGGCATGGCCTTCGTTGCCGGCAGAAAGCGGGTTCCAAGGCCGGCCACGGGAAATATGGCTTTACGGATGCGGGTCATGCGAGAATTTCATCGTTCTGCGAGTCGTGAAATCGTCCCTGGCGGGAGAAAGCACGGGGCGGGACGGGGGTCCAGATGCGACTTGAGAAAATTAGACCATTAACGTCGCTGAAATGATATCGGGGCCTCTATAGATTAGGGCTATTGGGGTCGAACAAAGGGACAGTATGCGCAAGGCGTGGCCTATTCTCTTAGCTACAGCCATCATGGTGAGCTCTTATGGTTTTGCCGCAGCGCAGGATGCCCGCGGCCCAGCCACGACCGGCGCGCTTCCGCCGCCCGCCAACCCGGCGCCGCCGTGGAGCGGGGAATCGGGTTCCTCCGGCCACCCGCTGATGACCGCTGAGGCAATCCGCGCGGCGGCAAAAAATTTCCATGACTGTATCGCTCGGCTTTGGCCACTTGCCGCGCGGCGCGGCATTTCACGGAGCGTATTCCAGACCCATACCGCGTCCCTTACGCCCGACTTGCGGATAATGGATCTTCTCGACAACCAACCTGAATTCTCCAAATCCTTCTGGGACTATCTCGACATCCTGGTGACGAACGAGCGTATCGAGCAGGGCCGTGCGTTGCTCGAAAAGTACCGCAAAGTGTTCGACGCTGTGGAGCATGCCTATGGCGTGGATCGCTACACCATTGCTGCAATCTGGGGCGTCGAAACCAACTACGGCACGTTGACGGGAGATCGTCCTGTCGTGCGTTCGACGGCCACGCTTGCTTGCATCGGCCGCCGGCAGAGTTATTTCCGCGAGGAGTTTCTCTCCACGCTGGAGATTCTCCAGCGCGGCGACGTTCGGCCTGATCACCTGGTCGGTTCCTGGGCAGGAGCATTTGGGCCAACCCAGTTCATGCCGACCGCATTCAAAAAATACGCGGTCGATTTCGATCGTGACGGCCGGCGCGACGTCGTCGACTCCGTACCTGACGTCATCGCGTCCACCGCCAACAACCTGAAAAAAGACGGTTGGATTACAGGCCACACCTGGGGTTACGAGGTCGTGGTGCCGGCGACATTCAATTTTCTGCTCGCCGATCGAGCGCAACCAATGAGTATTCGCGAGTGGGAGCGGCAAGGGATCCGGCGCCCGAATGGCCAGCCATTTCCGCGGCCGGATGACACCGCATTTTTGTTGATACCGGCAGGTATTCAAGGACCGGGGTTTTTGATGTTGACGAATTTCAGCGTCATTATGAAATACAATCCGGCCGAAGCCTACGCGCTGGCGATCGGTCATCTGTCCGATCGCTTACGCGGCGGAGGGTCCTTCGTACAGGATTGGCCACGATACGAACGTGTGTTGTCGCGCACAGAGCGACTGGAACTTCAACAGTTGCTCGCACACCATGGCTACGATGTCGGCGAGCCGGACGGCCAGTTTGGCCTCAAGACCCGGAGCGCGATTCGCGATTTCCAGGCGAAAACCGGCCGAATTCCGGATGGTTTCGCGTCCGCGGGTATACTTGATCAGCTGCGTTCGCGTTAAGCATGCCATTTTCCGCCACCTTTGAGTTGACACGTTTTAGGCGCTATTAGTTATAGCGATGGGTCCGCGCATGTGCGCCAGCACCTCAGGCCCGATGTGGCAAATGAGTGATCGAATGACTGGGAAAAGCCGGACTTCACGTTGGCTCCTCGGGGCGCTTCTGTTGCTTGCCGCCGACGGCGCCAGCATCGTTGCCA
>Ga0335085_10005433_pt1 | contig 20459 bp, 19 predicted proteins | sample Lox_Sample_45_FD_206712 | JGI IMG/M metagenome (GOLD analysis project Ga0335085, IMG submission 206712) | Soil microbial communities from Loxahatchee National Wildlife Refuge, Florida, United States - Lox_Sample_4.5 | ecosystem: Environmental > Terrestrial > Soil > Wetlands | place: USA...
AAGCTCTTTGCAGCCTTTGCCGGTGAGCGCAGAAATAATAAAGCTTTTTTCCTGCCAGCCAAAATCGCTCAGAAACTGACGGGTTCTTTCCAAGCGCTCGAGCGGGGTGAGCAAGTCGAGCTTGTTAAGCACCAACCAGCGTGGTTTTTGGAACAACACTTCATCGTATTTCTTGAGCTCCTCGATTACTGCGCGGGCATCACGTACCGGGTTCGTGGCTTCGCCGAGCGGCGCGATGTCGACAATGTGCAGCAACAGACGGGTGCGCGCGAGGTGCTTCAAAAACTGGTGTCCGAGTCCGGCGCCTTCCGCCGCGCCTTCAATCAGCCCTGGAATGTCTGCAATGACAAAGCTGCGATGGTGATCCACGCGTACTACGCCCAGATGCGGCTCGAGGGTGGTGAAAGGATAGTCCGCCACTTTAGGGCGCGCCGCGGACACGGCGCGTATAAACGTTGATTTGCCGGCGTTTGGCATGCCAAGCAGACCAACATCCGCAAGCACCTTGAGTTCCAGTTTGAGTTCGCGGGTTTCTCCCTCGGTGCCGCGCGTGAACCGGCGCGGGGCGCGGTTGATACTGGATTTGAAATGCAGGTTGCCGAGACCGCCTTCACCGCCTTTGGCAAGCAGCGCTTTTTGCCCGTGCTGCGCAAGGTCAGCGACCAGTTCTCCGGTACGATTGTCGTTGACCACCGTTCCGACGGGTACGCGCAGCACGACATCCTCGGCGCTTTTGCCGTAACAATCCGCGCCACGTCCACGATTGCCGCTTTTCGCGCGATAGATGCGCTGGTAGCGATAATCGATGAGCGTATTCACATTGCGGTCGGCAACGGCGTAAATGCTGCCCCCGCGCCCACCATCTCCGCCATCGGGCCCGCCACGCGGCACGAATTTTTCCCGTCGAAAATGAGCTACGCCGTCCCCGCCATTGCCGGCGGCGACCTGTATTATTGCCTCGTCTATAAATTTCATGTCGGAAGCGGAGTCGATTCTCATGCGAAGGGAAATGAAAAAAGCCCTATCAAGCGATAGGGCTTTCCCGTTTGGCCAGATGTCGGCTAGACCGGAACCACGCTTACCGTTTTGTGATTCTCGGGTCCCTTGGATTTGAATTGCACCTTCCCGGTTATTTTGGCGAACAGCGTATGGTCCTTGCCTGTACCCACGTTATCTCCAGCATGAACCCGCGTTCCGCGCTGGCGCACAATGATGCCGCCGGCCGAAATTAGCTCGCCGCCGAAACACTTAACACCAAGGCGTTTAGCTTGAGAATCACGGCCATTGCGGGAACTGCCACCGGCTTTCTTATGTGCCATGGCTAATCGTCCTTGTTCGAGATTGCGTCAATACGAATTTCCGTGTAGTTCTGGCGGTGGCCCTGGGTTCTTCGGTAATTTTTGCGGCGCCTCATTTTGAATATCTGCACTTTTTCGCCGCGTCCATGGGCGATCACGGTCGCCTTGACTTTGGCATCGCGAACCCACGGCGCGCCAGTCGCGATCTTGTCGCCATCAGCGATCAGCAATACCTGCTCGAGCACAATTTCGCTGCCGACTTCCTGCGATATATGCTCGATTTTCAGTTTTTCGCCTGAAGCAACCCGGTATTGCTTGCCCCCGGTTTTTATCACCGCGTACACATTATGCTCCCGGTACGTCCTAATTTATTCAATATAAAAAGGTAATTTTATATGAACCGCCATATCGAGTCAAAACTAGCGTGCTTCTTTTAACTTCATATGCACGCCGGCCCGGGCTCTACAAAATAAATTATTCTGTTATGCTTGTGAAATATCTTTCCGCCGCGGTAATTTAACTTGGATACCTCTTTGTCAATTGACGCCATCCGCGGATCCATTGAGCAGGACATGCGCGAAGTGGATCAGGTCATTCGCAGGCGCTTGCATTCCAATGTCGCCCTGGTACGTCAAGTTGCCGAATACATTATCAACAGCGGCGGCAAGCGCTTACGACCTGCGCTGGTAATTCTGTCTGCCAGCGCGTTCGGCTATCGCGGGACGCGCCATTACGACTTGGCGGCGGTAATCGAATTTATCCATACGGCCACCTTGCTCCATGATGACGTGGTGGACGGATCGGCGTTGCGCCGAAGCAGCCCCACCGCGAATGCTCTGTTTGGCAACGCCGCCAGCGTGCTGGTGGGTGATTTCGTATACTCGAGGTCATTTCAAATGATGGTGGAGGTCGACAACATGCGGGTGATGCAGGTTTTGGCAGATGCCACGAACGTGATTGCAGAGGGTGAAGTACTGCAACTACTGAATTGTCATAACGCCGACCTGGATGAACAAGGCTACTTGCAGGTGATTCGTTGTAAAACCGCCAAACTCTTTGAGGCAGCTACGCGACTTGGCGCGATACTTGGCCGGGCTTCGCATCCCAACGAGGAGGCCGTAGCACGTTACGGCCTGCATCTCGGCACAGCCTTCCAGCTCATTGACGATGTTCTCGACTATTCCGGCGACCGCCAGCAAACCGGAAAAAACATCGGAGACGATTTGGCCGAAGGAAAACCCACCTTGCCCCTCATATATGCCATGAAGCACGCCGACGGACGGCAAGCAGCAATTATTCGCAAGGCAATCGAGCAAGGCGGGCTTGAGGAATTTGAGACGGTGCTTGACACCATACATGAAACCCGCGCTCTCGACTACGCGCATGCCCGGGCCGAGAAAGAAGCGCAAGCGGCGTGTGACGCATGTGCTGTGCTGCCGCGTTCAATCTACCGCGATTCTTTGCTACAATTGGCTGATTTTGCGGTTAGCAGAAGCTGCTAGAACGTCTATCGCAAAGATGGTGGCGGTTGCCGCGGCCCATGCGCCAGATTCCACAACCATCTCCAACCGGGCCTAAAATAATCCCGGACTGCCACAATCGGGGTGTAGCTCAGCCTGGTAGAGTACTGCGTTCGGGACGCAGGAGTCGCTGGTTCGAATCCAGTCACCCCGACCATACTAATTTGGCACGCTCTAATTTCTGCCGCGGAGAATGAATTTGAGCAAACTGCTATTATTAATAGTTTCAGCATTACTGGTTTACTGGGTTCTCAAGGCATACGGCAAGACCCTTTCAAAACCGGGTGAGAATCGAGATACCGCAGCGGAAGACATGGTGCGCTGCGCTCATTGTGGTGTGAATCTGCCGAAGAGCGAGAGCCTTAACAGTCACGGTGATTTTTTCTGCTCCAAGGAACATCTGCGTGCGCACTCGGGCAATAAATGACCCGAAATGCTGATGGCGGTCAGCCGATGCAAGCGCCAGATTCGCAAATAAGTGACTCGGGCAAATCGGGCAAAACCGCCCGAGCGGATCTCGAGGTCGGGAGTCGTGCAACAATACGCGGTTCCGGAACCTTCCTCGGACGCCTTCGACGTGCTTTTTGGGAAGGAATCACCGCGCCCGCGCAGTTGCTGACCGCACAGCATTCGGAATACCCGATTTCGTTTTGGCGCTCCCTTTTCTATTTCAATTTTTACCGGCTGGCCGTCGCCATATCGTTTATTTTCACCGCCGGATATTTCGGACAATCCCTCTTCGGGTCGCTTGATCAAGGCTTATTTTGGCGCGGCAGTATATTGTATGTGCTGTTCGGTATTTTCTGCCATTTCACTATTTCCGCGCGACGACCGCATTTCTCGCTGCAATTAAGCCTGCAGGTTTTTGGTGATATTGTTTTTCTCGTAACGTTGATGTATGCGAGCGGCGGCATCACAAGCGGACTCGGCTTGCTTCTTCTTGCATCGCTTGCCGCGGCAGGCCTCATAAGCCGCGGGCAACTATCCTTATTCTATGCGGCGCTGGCCAGCATTGCGGTGCTGCTCCAGCAAACCGTTCAGGTAATGCAAGGGCACGAGGACCGCACGCAGTATATTCAGTCGGGGATGCTCAGCATCGGTTACTTCGCCACCGCTTGGCTCGCGAATACCCTTGCCAAATATGCCTTGGTCAGTGAACGACTCGCCTTGCAGCGCGGCATCGAGCTTGCCAACTTGGCACAAGTTAATCAGCTGGTTATTCAGGATATGCAGGATGGCGTGCTGGTGGTAAACGAAAATGGGGTGATTCGACAACATAATTCACAGGTGGAGAGGTTTTTTGGGGGATTGAATCGGCAACGCGGAGACGACGTGTTATTGGAGCAATATGCGCCGGCGCTGGCACAGCGCCTTGCGCACTGGCGCATCCGGCCTCAAGACCCGGTCGAACCGCTAACGATCTCGGGCACACGTCTCATCGGGGTACGTTTTGTGGCTGTCGGCGACAGCCGCGCCCTTGGCACCGTCATTTTTCTTGAAGACTTGAGCCGCGTTCAAGCGCAAGCCCAGCAGCTCAAGCTTGCCGCCTTAGGCAGGCTCACCGCCAATATCGCACACGAAATCCGGAATCCCTTGAGTTCAATCAGCCATGCCACCGAGCTGCTTCAGGAAGAACCCGAGCAGACTGAAACGCAAACCCGCTTGCTTGAAATAATCAGCGAAAATGCCCAAAGGCTTGACCGCATGGTGCAAGATATTCTCAAGCTTAACCGCCGTGACCGGGCGCTGCGCGAGAACATAAAGCTAGTGAACTTCCTGCGCAAGTTTATTGAGGAATTCTGCCGAAACGAAAAGATTGCAACCGCCACCTTTAAGCTTGAGAGCCATGCTCAACCTGTATTGTTTTTCGATCGTAGCCATTTGAATCAAGTGATGTGGAACCTTTGCCGCAATGCTTTGCGCCATTGCCAGAGGCGGGAAGGCAGCATTCGGCTCGTAACAGCAGGCGGTACGGGCAAGGATGCGGTAAGATTAGACGTCATTGACGATGGCCCGGGTGTGTCCCCGGCATCTCGCGGCCACTTGTTTGAACCGTTTTTTACTACGGAGGCTGGCGGTACGGGACTGGGCCTGTACATCGCGCGCGAAATCTGTGGCGCGAACGACGCCACGTTGGATTATGTGGAGACCACAAAGGGCGGACATTTCAGGGTAATTTGCAAGTCAAGCACATGACTAAACGCAAACAAACGAAGTTGGAAAACGAAGGGCCAGGGCGCAACGTACTCATTGTCGATGATGAGGTCGATATCCTTGAGCTGCTGGAACTTACCTTATTGCGCATGGGGCTGGAAGTAGAACGCGCAGAAAACCTTGCCTCCGCGACCAAGTTATTACAGACGCGGCACTTTGACCTGTGCCTCACCGATATGCGTTTGCCAGACGGCGATGGACTGGATCTGGTGAAGTATATCGATGCGCACTGCGACGATTTGCCGGTCGCGGTGATCACGGCGCACGGCAGCGCCGAGAATGCGGTCGCTGCCTTGAAGGCAGGGGCGTTCGATTACATTGCTAAACCGGTGTCACTCGAACAGTTGCGCACCTTGGTGAAATCGGCATTAAGTCTGGCGCGGCCTGCTGATGACAAAACCGTCGAGAATGAGCTACTCGGCGGGTCTGAAGCCATGAGCCTGGTGCGCGAATTGATTGAAAAACTCTCGCGAAGCGAAGCGCCGGTTTATATCAGCGGCGAATCAGGGACCGGTAAGGAACTTGCAGCAAGGCTAATCCATGAAAAAAGTGCACGTCGAAGCGGCCCGTTCGTACCGGTAAACTGCGGTGCGATACCGGAAAACTTGATGGAAAGCGAATTTTTCGGATATAAGAAAGGAGCCTTCACTGGCGCCGAGCAAGACCGCGAGGGCTTTTTTCAGGCTGCAAACGGCGGCACGTTGTTTCTAGATGAAGTGGCAGATTTGCCCCTGTTGATGCAGGTCAAATTGCTGCGCGCGATTCAGGAAAAAAAAGTGCGCAAGGTCGGTTCCACTCAGGAGGAAAGCGCCGATGTGCGCATTATTAGCGCCACCCACCAGAACCTGGCGAAGGGTGTCGAGAACGGAAAATTCCGCCAAGATCTTTATTACCGGCTTAACGTGATTGAGTTGAAAATGCCCTCGCTGCGCGACATGCGCGAGGATATTCCCTTGATCGCGCGGGCCGTGTTAGGAGATCTTGCCAAAAAGCATGGAACCCCCGCAAGCGAACTGGATGACGACGCGTTGCAAGCGCTCGTACAATACGATTTTCCAGGCAACGTTCGCGAGCTAGAAAATATTCTGGAACGTTCGCTCGCGCTACGCTCGGGTCCCAAAATTACTCTCGAGGATCTGCAGCTTACCCCGCAGCAGCCTGCGGAACGCGCGGCCGTACCCGACGGGAAATGGCCATTGCAGGATTATCTCGATAAAGTTGAAAAGGACGCCATACTGGAAGCGTTGGGGAAAACCCGCTTTAATCGTACCGCGGCAGCAAAATTGCTCGGCATCACCTTTCGTTCATTACGCTATCGCATGGAACGCTTGGGCATTGATTGAACCAGAACCGGCAGCCTTCGACTCTGCGCTTGCAGCTAGATTCCCAAGGTGTATTGCAAGGCGCGCGCTTTCTCCCGTCACCCAATTGCGACGAGCGGCCAATAGACGGCGCAATCGAGTTATTGGTCATCCATAATATCAGCCTGCCGCCCAACGAATTCGGCGGGCCTGCGGTGCTCGAGCTGTTTACCAACCGACTCGCTGCGTCGGGCCACCCTTATTACCGGGTGATTTGTGGACTGAAGGTCTCGGCGCATTTTTTTATACGGCGCGACGGGCAAATCCTGCAATTTGTTCCTTGCTTAAAGCGTGCTTGGCATGCGGGAACATCGAAATGGCACGGCCGCCTACGCTGCAACGACTTTTCGATCGGAATAGAACTGGAAGGAAGCAATCTACTGCCGTTTCGGGATTCTCAGTATGCCGCGCTGGCTGCGCTAACCTTAGAGTTGAAGCGGGTTTACCCAGTCAAGGATATCGTCGGGCATTCTGCGATTGCGCCAGGGCGCAAGACGGACCCCGGCCCTTTTTTTGATTGGCAGCGCTTTTTTCAGGATGTTCGCAGCTAATTCAATCGTTTTACAATATATAGTATCCCTCCCACCCTTTCACCACAAAAAGTAGTTGCAGTCCCGAAGTCAACCTACTAGAATTGGTCAAGGAAGGGCTGTTTTTGACTACATATAGTAGTTTAACGGGCAACGCCCTGTTGCCTTAAGTGGTTACATATAAAAACTTAAAAAAATTACAAAATATCAGGAGACATCGAGATGCAGCAGCTCATTGCTACTGAAAACGATTCTGCCGTCTCCGCGGCCGGAATCAGCCCTTCAGATATTGCGCCTATTCTTGACCAGGACCCACGTTTTGCGCAGTACAAGGTCATCCGCCGCAACGGCAGCGTAGTCGCGTTCGAGCCGGTCAAAATTTCACTGGCGATGACTAAGGCGTACATCGCCGTGAACGGCGGACAGGGCGCCGCTTCGGCGCGCATTCGGGAAATGGTTGCGAAGCTTACTGAAACTGTGGTGAATGCGCTGATGCGCCGCCAGCCGAACGGCGGTACTTTCCATATCGAAGATATTCAGGATCAGGTAGAGCTGTCCCTCATGCGATCGGGAGAGCACGAAGTGGCACGCTCTTATGTGCTGTACCGCGAAGAGCGCGCCCGCAACCGCGCCAAACAAAAGGCGCTAATCGAAGCTGCTGCGCCACCTCAGGTAATCAATGTGGTCGAAAACGGCCGCAAAGTTCCGCTCGACATGCAGCGTTTGAGCGCGCGATTGCAAGCTTCCTGCGCGGGGCTGGGACAGGCCGTGGATGCAGGGCTGATCCTCAGATCTACGCTCAAGGACCTTTACGACGGCGTGCCAGCGGAAGAGGTGCGCAGGTCGGCGATTCTGTCGGCGCGCTCGCTGATTGAAAAAGACCCGGCCTATAGTGTTGTAACTGCGCGCTTGTTGTTGCACTCAATTCGCCTTGAGGCGCTCGGCGAAGAGGTCACTCAGGAACAGATGGTGGCCGCTTACGCCGAATATTTTCCGCGCTTTCTGCAAGAGGGCATCGATGCTGAACTATTGGATCCGCGCCTCGCGCGTTACGATCTGCGGCGCCTGGCCGCAGCGCTGGATGCGGGTCGTGATCTTCAGTTCGGCTACCTTGGATTACAAACCCTATATGATCGCTACTTCTTGCACATCCGCGGCCGCCACATTGAACTCCCGCAAGCATTCTTCATGCGCGTGGCCATGGGATTAGCGCTCAATGAGGTCGAACGCGAGGCGCGCGCCATTGAGTTCTATAACGTGCTCTCAAATTTCGATTTCATGAGCTCTACGCCCACACTATTCAATTCCGGTACCTTACGTTCACAGCTTTCCAGCTGTTACCTTGCGACCGTCAAAGATGATCTCGATGGGATTTACGAAGCGATCAAGGAGAACGCTCTTCTTGCCAAATATGCCGGGGGTTTAGGCAATGACTGGACGCCGGTACGTGCGCTGGGCAGCCATATCAAAGGCACCAACGGCAAGTCCCAGGGTGTGGTGCCATTCCTGAAAGTCGTGAACGATACTGCGGTAGCGGTGAACCAAGGCGGCAAACGCAAGGGTGCGGTTTGCTCGTACCTCGAGACTTGGCATTTGGATATCGAAGAATTTCTTGAACTGCGCAAGAACACCGGTGACGACCGCCGCCGCACCCATGACATGAACACCGCCAATTGGATTCCAGACCTGTTTATGAAGCGTGTCGTCGAAGGCGCCGAATGGACGCTGTTTTCACCGTCGGATGTGCCGGACCTGCACGATAAATATGGCAAGGAATTCGAACAGGCGTATACCGCTTACGAAGCGAAAGCCGCCAAGGGTGAAATTAAGCTATATAAGAAACTCCCTGCGCTGACGCTGTGGCGCAAGATGCTAACCATGTTGTTTGAAACCGGACATCCATGGATTACCTTCAAGGACGCCTGCAATATCCGCTCTCCTCAGCGACATGTGGGTGTCGTGCACAGTTCAAATCTCTGTACTGAGATTACACTCAACACCAACAACTCGGAAATTGCGGTGTGCAATTTGGGTTCTCTCAACCTGGTTGCCCACCTTAAGGATGGTAAGCTTGACCATGACAAGCTGAGGCGCACCGTGAGTACCGCCATGCGCATGCTGGATAACGTCATCGACATCAATTTTTATGCCGTCAACAAGGCTCGCAATTCCAATCTCAAGCATCGGCCTGTGGGGCTTGGCATCATGGGTTTCCAAGATTGTTTGCATGAACTACGCATTCCGTACGCATCGCAGGATGCAATTGAATTTGCCGACCGTTCCATGGAAGCGGTGGCATATCATGCGTATTGGGCCTCTACCGCGCTCGCTGCCGAACGCGGGCGCTATCCCTCATATGCCGGTTCACTGTGGGACCGTGGCGTATTGCCGCAGGATACCTTAAAGCTACTGCGGCAGGAGCGTGGAGGCGATGTCGAGGTCGATGAATCGTCGACGCTCGACTGGGGTGCGCTGCGTGCGCGCATCAAAAACTACGGCATGCGCAATTCCAATTGTCTTGCAATTGCGCCTACCGCTACGATCGCCAATATCATCGGGGTTTCGGCGAGTATTGAACCCACATACCAGAACCTGTATGTCAAATCCAATCTTTCCGGAGAATTTACTGTAGTCAATCGGTATCTCGTGGCGGACCTGAAGAAACTCGGGATGTGGGATGAAGTGATGATTTCCGATTTAAAGTATTTTGATGGTGGTCTGTCGAAAATCGATCGAATTCCCAGCGATATCCGCAACCTTTACGCATCTGCCTTCGAAATCGATCCGGTGTTTCTGGTGGAGGCGGCGTCGCGCCGCCAGAAATGGATTGATCAGGCGCAGTCCCTTAATATTTATATGGCCGGAGCGAGTGGCAAAAAGCTGGATGAGATATACAGGTTGGCGTGGCGCCGCGCGCTGAAGACGACCTATTATCTGCGCACGTTGGGTGCAACGCACGCAGAGAAGTCCACGGTCAAGGCCGGACAGCTCAATGCGGTGCCGGTAACAGAGGGCCAGAAACGGGATGGGGTGGAGTTATGTTCCATCGACAATCCCAGTTGTGAATCCTGTCAGTGATTAGCACCCACCTATAACTACATAAAGGAGAGAAGATGTTGCAATTCGAAGATGATTTGAATTCGGTTCCGGGTCTCGGCCTGCAGCCGGTGGCGGGGTTCATCGCAGCTGCACCTGCATTTACAAAACCCGACGAGCGCTATGCCGCCGGCAACAGCGTGAAGCGCATTTCGGTGGAAGACAAACATATCATCAACTGCCGCGCCGATGTTAATCAACTGGTGCCGTTCAAGTACAAGTGGGCGTGGGAAAAATATCTTGCCGCATGCGCCAATCACTGGATGCCGCAGGAAATCAATATGAGTCGAGATATTGCGCTGTGGAGGGACCCACACGGCCTTACCGAAGATGAGCGACTCATCGTTAAACGCAATCTGGGGTTTTTTGTCACCGCCGACAGTCTCGCAGCGAATAACATCGTTCTCGGTACGTACCGGCATATCACCAACCCCGAATGCCGGCAGTATTTGCTGCGCCAGGCATTCGAGGAGGCTATTCACACTCACGCTTACCAGTACATAACGGAAAGCTTGGGACTCGACGAGGGTGAAATTTTCAACATGTACCACGAAATTGCGAGCATACGTGACAAGGACGAATTTCTGCTTCCATTCATTGATACGTTGACCAACCCGGAATTCAAGACTGGCTCAATGGAAAACGACCAGAAGCTCCTGGGGAGTTTAATCGTGTTTGCGTGCATCATGGAAGGGATGTTCTTCTATGTTGGATTCACCCAGATACTCGCGCTGGGACGGCAAAATAAAATGACCGGCGCGGCTGAACAATATCAGTACATCATGCGCGATGAATCGATGCACTGCAACTTCGGTATTGACGTTATTAATCAAATCAAGATGGAAAACCCGCACTTGTGGACGCCAGAGTTCCGAGAAGACATTAAAGGGTTGATCCAAAAAGGTGTGGAGCTGGAGTACCGGTATGCCGAAGACACCATGCCACGCGGTGTATTGGGTCTTAACGCGTCAATGTTCAAGGAATACTTGCGCTATGTCGCCAACCGCCGCTGTCAGCAAATTGGCTTGGACACGCTATACCAAGGCGCGACCAATCCTTTCCCTTGGATGAGCGAGCTGATTGATCTGAAAAAGGAAAAAAACTTTTTTGAAACACGCGTCACCGAGTATCAAACCGGCGGGGCATTGAACTGGGACTGATGCGAAGTGGTCGCTTTACTGAAACGGGCATGAAAAGGCGACCGGATGGGTCCTGAGCCTGGGTCGCGCGAGGAGATTGAGAGCAAAACTGTGCCGGCTGTAAACTGGCACCGTTCCTGCTGAACCCCGCCGTGGTGAGTCGGCGAAGCAGCTATAACAAATTGTGGTGAGGTGGTTGTCGAACGTGGCAGCATGCGTAGCACCGTGTTTAACCTTAGTGTAGGAGGCAGTTATGGCAACGAAACGTAAATCGAAAAAGAAGGCCGGTAAAAATAAAAAAACGATAGGAAGAAGCAAAGCGATGCGAAAGTTGGCCAAAAAGAAAACAACCAAAAAAAAGAAGGCCGTGGCAAAGAAGTCTGCCTGGAAAACTGCGGCCAAAAAGAAGTCAGCAAAGAAGTCGGTAAGAAAGAAATCGGCCAAGAGACTTGCCCGGAAAACGGCGAGAGTCACCAAGCCGGCGGCAGCGCCAGTAACCACCAGTCCCGCCTCGGCGCCAGCACCAAAGCCGATGTCAACCCCAGCACCGTCGGCTTGGCCTTTTGCTCCGACCGGGTCAAGGCCATTGTAACTAATTCGGCGGCGACTACGAAATGCCCTTCCATTTCAAGCGGGGGTTAGCCGTAGTCGCTGTGCTGCGTCCTCATCACCGAGTCGGATTATCCGGGCGAGCGCTAATATTATCGCTCATTTTTGGACGCCGGGGCGGGAAATCGGAATAGGAAAGAAAGCTTTTTGGTCTTAGTATCTGTTGGAGGGCCGATGACATTCTAAAATGTCCATGTTACTGAATGTAAACGCATAGTTAAAAAGCGAGTGCTACAGAGGCAGATTGTAACAGGCGTTCAGAAAAAATAGTTATTAATTAATCAATGAGTTATGAAATGGCTGGAATTAGATGCAAGATTTTTATAGGTTTTTAGGCGGGTACTTATATCGCAACGCATCATAATGAGTTGATTGCTAACGCATAAAATTAATAACCGGTTTCTAAACAGCATGATATAATTATGCTGCTTTGCACAAATACCCTAGCGGCAATGTCTTACCTAATCAGTTTAAAAGCCGCTTGAGCACGCGACCCGCAGGAAATAAATGGTCCTCGGATGCATTTCGGTATTTATGCAGCATATCGGCTAGTAAACGAGGAGGTATTTGCAAACATGATTAATTCTACGCACATCGAAATGGATCATATCGCTTCGTTGCCCGGGAAGGGCCGAAGCTTGCTCATTTTCTTAGCTTTGCTGGTGAGTCTACTGTCGCTCGCATTGAGCCTGCAGTCTGCGAACTTGCCTCAAATTGATACCACTGCAGTCGATTCTCCAAAATATGCGCTCCCGCCGATTCAAAAAGAGACGGAAACTGCGCCGCAGCAAGACATGGTGCAGCCAAGGGTGCCGGAGGATGGCAAATTGCTGGCGCTCGCGGAATTTGTTTCGAAGCGATATCGGGTGTCTTTGGATGCCACGTTGAACTTGGTTGGAGCGGCTTTCTCCGCGGGCAAGGAGACCGGTCTAGATCCTTTGCTGATCATCGCGGTAATGGCGGTCGAATCGAGGTTTAACCCTATCGCGGAAAGCGTCGCTGGCGCAAAAGGCTTGATGCAGGTGATTCCGAAGTACCATATGGAGAAAATAATTGCGTCGGGCGGGGAGAAAGCGGTTCTCGAGCCCGAGACAAATATCCTGCTCGGCGCCAGAATATTGAGGGAATGCATTGTGCGCAGCGGGGACCTTACCGGCGGGCTTCAAATGTACAATGGGGCCCTGGACGATGGATCCAATCAGTACGCACAGAAGGTCATCAGTGAAAAACAGCGGCTGCAGCAGATCCTGAAAAATTACCGCAACCAAGTTTGACATTCCATCCCCGGTGATCAATGGTTCGGACGGTGCGCCTTACGGGGGGCACCGGCAACACCCGTATGTGTACGATGAATACTGGGACGTGTTTTCGGTAAACCGCTTGGTTACGGCGCCGCCAGTGCTGCTGGAAAAACGTGACGTTAGGCTGACCGTAGACACCTCATGCGGCAAGTGAATCGCAACTGGTTAGAATAGAACTTAGATTCAGCAGCTTACAGTTTTGATAGTAGGCGCTCGCTTTCCTGGCTTCAAAGTTGTTTTGGCCGGATCCTGCCGAATTCTGAGAATGGACAAAGGCTTTTGGGCATCGCTCGACCCGATGCAAGGGGAATTTCTCGGCTTTATATACGAGCCAGGCATTCAAATTCCGAGTTGTTGAGGCAAGGCGAAGTCACTCTAGTTCAAGATTGCTCGGTCGAAGTGGGAATACAGCCGTGTATCAGCTATTGTGGAGGAAAATTTCCAGTCGCCGGATTCCTTCCATCAGATTTTCCAAAGAAGTCGTGTAGGAGAATCGAACGTGCTGCCTTGCTTCGTGGCTGCCGAAATCCACTCCCGGAGCGACGGCAACCCCGGCGCGCTCAAGAATTTCCCAAGCGAACGTTTCGCTGTCATCGGCATACCGGCTGCTGTCGGCATAAAGGTAGAAGGCGCCTTGGGGGTTAACCGGAACTTCAAGCCCGAGCTTGCGTACAGCGGGCAGCAAATAGTCACGGCGGAGTTTGAATTCAGCGCGGCGCTGTTCCAGTATGGCAATGCTATCAGGTTGAAAGGCCGCAAGCGCAGCGTATTGGGCAGGAGTGGATGCAGCGAGAAAAATATTCTGAGCAAGTTTGTCGGCATCGTGTACACAGGATTCGGGTGCCACCAGCCAGCCCAAGCGCCAGCCGGTCATTCCAAAATATTTGGAAAAGCTGTTAATGACAAAAACCCCGTCCGAAACAGACAACGCACTTGTGGCTTCCCCGTCGTATACGAGACCATGGTAGATCTCATCGGCGATAAGCGCGCCACCCAGAGCACGCACCTTTTCCACAATGAGTCGCAGATTTTGCGCCCCGAGCAGAGTTCCCGTCGGGTTTGCGGGAGATGCAATTATTGCTGCCGCAGTGGTGGCCTCCCAATGTTGGGCGATGAGTTCAGAAGTAAGCTGATAACCATTAGCGGCGCTCGTTACTATGCTTACTGGGACACTTTCTATAAGTCGCGCGAAATGGCGATTGCAGGGGTAGCCCGGATCGCTTATCAACACCTTATCACCGGAATTAACCAGAATGCCCAAAGCCAAAAGCAGGGCGCCGGATGCACCGGGAGTAACGATAATGCGCGCAGGCGAAATCCTAAGTCCGTAACGCTTTAAATAGAACGTTGCGATTGCTTCGCGCAGCTGAGGGAGGCCGAGCGCGGGAGTATAGTGAATATTGCCCTGCTGCAGTGCCCGTATACCTGCCGCCACGACAGGATGTGGTGTCGGGAAATCCGGCTCTCCGATTTCCATGTGAATAATGGAGCGCCCTTGTGCTTCGAGCTCACGCGCCCGCGCTAGTAGCGCCATTACATGAAACGGCTGAATGTCCGACATCCTGCGCGCGATGCGCGACTTTTCCCGTATATCCGCCGCTGCTTTAGGAGTTTCCATTAGCTTGCATGAAACGATGCTGTAAAAAGCTTACTGTAATTCAATCAACTCCCCAAGCGCAAAAGCGGAAATTTGGCGTAAGATCGGCGGGGTGAGTTAAGGAATCTTATGCGAGCAAATTTGCAGGCCGGCCTTAGGTATGAATTCAAGTTCGAAATCCCGGCAACCAAGACCGTTCCATACCTCTATCCTGAATCGCAGTTGTTCAGAGAAATGCCGCCGGTACTGGCAACCGGTTTCCTGGTTGGGCTGGTCGAGTGGGCGTGCATCGAGGCGATTCGCCCGTGCCTCGACTGGCCGCGTGAGCAAACGTTGGGCACTCGGGTAAATCTCACTCACTGTGCTCCCACCCCTCCCGGTCTCACCGTCACGGTGAGGGTCCGACTAGACAAAGTCGAGGGACGCCGGCTGGAATTTTCGGTTAGCGCCCACGATGGTCTCGATACCATTTCCACGGGCACGCATGAACGCTTCATCATCGACAGCGCAAAGTTTGGTGCACGAGTCGCCGAAAAAACGCCCCGTATGATCAAGTAACGGCTGTAGCTTCTGGCTATTTTGATTTTGGGATTGCCAACGGCCGTAAAGCTTGCTAAAAATAAATTGAGGTTAATTAAATATATCGTGTATGCAGAAGGAGGAAACATGCCTGATACTATTCGCAAAGTGGACTACTTTACCGTGAGTGCGCCCAATAAAGTCGGAGAGGGTGTGCGTATGCTCAAAGCGCTGCGTGATGCCAGCGTGAATTTGCTTGCCTTTTCAGGTTTTCCGCGAGGAGGACGGGCACAAGTCGACTTTATTCCTGAAAACGCAATGGCTCTAAAGGACGCGGCAAAAAAGGCGAGATTTAAGCTCAGCGCCAAGAAGACCGGGTTCTTAATCCAAGGAGAAGATCGCGTAGGTGCCATTGTTGAAACCTTGGGCAAGCTGGCGGACGCGAAAATAAACGTTACTGCGTTGGACGCGGTGACAGCGGGCGAAGGGCGCTATGGGGTAATTTTCTGGGTCAAACCCAAGGATGTCGCGAAAACGGCGAAACTTTTAGGCGCAATGTAAAGCAAGGCAGCCTGCCTCAGCCGATGCGGTTTTCCATCCGACCGATTCCCTCAATTTCGGTTTCCAGCAAATCGCCGGGCTTTAAAAACTCGGGTGGTTTGCGCGCAAAACCGACTCCAGCGGGGGTGCCGGTAGAGATGATGTCGCCTGCTTCTAGAGTCATTCCCAAGGATAGTTCGGCGATAAGTCGCGGGATTTTGAAGTAGAGGTAACGAGTATTTGAGTCCTGTTTGGTAATGCCGTTGACGCGGGTAACCACGCGCAGATTTGCGGGATCGAGGTCATCTCGAGTCACGATCCACGGTCCCATCGGGCAGGCGCCGTCGAGACTTTTGCCTTTAAGCCATTGACCACCATGCCGGCGCTGCAGGTCGCGCGCCGAAATGTCGTTCACAACGGTGTAACCGAAGATGTAATCCGGCGCCTCGCGTTCTGAGATATCCTTGCCGCTTTTGCCGATTATGACCGCAAGCTCCACCTCCCAATCGATTTGCTCAGATACTCTCGCGTCGTATGGGATCCGGTCATAGGGACCCGTCACCGCTGTTGGGGTCTTGCTAAAAAACACCGGGTGCTCCGGCAAGTCGTGACCGGAGTGGCGTATGGTTTCCCCTTCCGCGAAGTGTTCCAGATAATTCCATCCTACGCAGAAGACATTCTTGCGCGGCCGCGGAATGGGTGCGACCAACTTGAGCCCCGCCAGTTCCAGAACCGAAGTTTCTGCTTCCAGCAGACGCCGTACTGCGTCGAACCCTGCTGCTCCGGAACTGATTAGCGCCAGCATATCGGAAGCATCGAACGGAAGCTTCAAGTTAAGTCTTTTTGTTTGCTCCTCCAAGTCGAGCACACGCTTGTTGTCACGCAACACGCCGACTCGAGTCGAACCGCCGCGTACAAAAGTCAGAAATCGCATCGAGGATACCGGCTTTCAACCAATATTTTTGTTAGTTCGCAGCGTCATCCGCAAAAGTGAAGCGTTCGGAGCAGGAGAACGGCCCGCCCATTCGCTGTTGGTCCAATCGGCGACATGAATCATCTTCCGGGCCGATTCCCAAGCGCGTTCGGTCGCGATATCAGCAGCCTGAGCATCATAGTTGATCCTAGACTGAGAAACTGTTGAATGAAACTATAACAGGCCTATCCGGCGGCTCAAAGAGATGCATTGCGCTATTATTAGGCTTTATGGATTCCTGCAGCGATTACGCAGCGGAAGCTATGGCTGATACTTGGGTTTCCGCCATACTGGATGGCCGGCTTCCCATCATACGTACGATCATTGCAATCAACGCCTGCGGGCCGACGCGGTCGCGTCAAAGATTGACATTGTCGATGCGCGTGACGAATTGCGGCCGCCTTGCAAATGCTTCGAGTGGCCTGGGCGACCTTCCGGAACCGGCGGACCGTGGTGCACGGGCAAACCGCATTTCAACGGCAGCGCTCAACCGCTTGAAATGGCACTGCGGCCACTGTCAACAAGGGTAATAGATTGGTGAATTCCATTTATCCGGACCGGGCTGGAGCGGAAATGGGCTGTGCTCGCGTGCTGAGAATGGCAATGAAGAGCCGCAATACAGCGGTGTGGCTCGCGGCATTGTCCTGCCCATGCGGCGTTTATCGCGATAGAAAACCGATATTCTGGTGAGTGGCATGTCAGCGAACATACTCGGTTCGAATCGCAAATGGTTGGTCAACCAGCTTGCACGGGCCGTAGTTTCACCGCAGTGGCAGGGTAGACCCGAGCAGGCATTGTTTGAGCCCATTCATGCCATTCAGGCCGCGGTGCTCGTGCCGCTGATAAACCGTGAATCAGGGATCACAGTATTGTTCACTCAGCGCACCGCGCATCTTGCTGACCATGCCGGCCAAATCAGCTTTCCTGGCGGCAGAGCTGAGGCGGGCGATACAAGTGCACATGACACGGCGCTACGTGAAGCGGAGGAGGAAATTGGGTTACCACGCTCAAGCGTAGATGTTCTGGGGATTATGCCGGATTACTTTGTCCATACTGGGTTTCGAATAGCTCCGGTGGTAGGGTTGATTAATCCGCCATTTCCCGTGAAACTCGACAGCTTCGAAGTCGAGGAAATTTTCGAAGTCCCGCTGCATTACTTTCTCGACCCCGCGAATCATGAACGGCATAGCATAAGCTATATGGGCAGGCCGCGGCAATATTACGCCATGCCGTATCAACGTCGCTTTATATGGGGCGCGACCGCGGGAATTCTATACAACCTCTATCAGGTATTGAGCAGTCGGTCCGAATAGACTATTGGATCGCGAGATTGAGCAGGGACTTGACCTGCGCATCTAGGAATTTGTACGACTGCCGTGCACAGCGCCGCGCCCGCGGCGCGCAGCGATCTCGTCACCGCAATTGTTGAGCGTCCGCCGAGGGTGCGTGGCAAGTGGCTTCTCGTTTTTCAAATCCACGTGGCAGTGAACGGCAAAAAATGTGAAGCGGAAGCGCTCGGGAAAATCAGAACTGCAGCCAAAAGAAGCTGTTTGAGGCGCCTTATATCCTCAAGTCTTTAGTATCGGGCATGCCGACAGGCTGAAAAGCTGCAACCTGTGAATACGCAGGGAGGGCTGTTCGGCAACGTCTTCCTGATCTCGCCCAGGTATTGCGGCCCAAGATTTCTGCACACTATGGGTCTATTGGCTTCGGGCAATATCTGGCGGTGCGACGCGTACGTGTGGCAATATAGCGGCTTGCAAAGAAAAATTGTGGCCGCAATGCCTGACAATCGCAAAGACCGGGAAATTTCAATGTTGCGTTCTGAAATCGAGATGCTTATGTCGGAGCGCCAAACCCTGCTCCGAGTTACCGGCGCCGCCGCGGTATTCGTAGCCGGCATGGACAGCAGAAGCCTGCCCCGAGAGAGTTACGCATCGGCGGAAATGTTGGCTGAAGGCTTGAATAAGCTGCCCGAAGACACATTACGTGACGCGCTGGATTTGGTGAAAGGGCGGGGCGCGGCGAAGGATACGAAAACGTAGTCCGAAACAGGGTGCAGTTATTGCATACTGGTCCAGAGAGCAAGGTGGATGTCCAAGCCGCAAGACCCAAAGTCGCAATTATTTTGACCGGAGGCGGTGCACGCGCTGCCTACCAGGTGGGTGTGCTGTGGGCCGTATCGCGGTTGCTACCCAGGAACGCCCGTAATCCATTTCCAATTATCTGCGGCACGTCCGCGGGTGCCTTCAATGCCGCCGCATTGGCTGTTAGCGCAACCGACTTCCGCGTAGGCGTGGGGCGATTGATGGCAGTATGGCGGAATTTTCACGTGGGCCAGGTGTATCGATCCGATCCGGCCGGGGTTTTCATTTCGGGTGCGCGCTGGATGACCGCATTGCTAATTGGTGGTTTGGGCAAGCACAACCCGGCTTCCCTACTGGACAACAAACCGCTTGAGGCGCTTCTCAGGAATAAGCTTGAATTCAAAGGAGTGCAGGAGAGCATTGACCGTGGTGCGCTTTACGCCTTGAGTATCACAGCTTCGGGCTACACTTCCGGGCAATCCGTCACTTTTTACCAAGGCGTGCCCACGCTGACGCCGTGGAAACGCGCTCGCCGCCTAGGCATCCCTGCGCAAATCGGCCTCGAGCACTTGCTTGCCTCCTCGGCGATTCCATTCATGTTTCCAGCGGTCCGTATCAACCGCGAGTATTTCGGGGACGGTTCAATGCGCCAGTACGCGCCAATCAGCCCGGCGCTGCATCTGGGCGCGGAGCGCGTGCTGGTAGTGGGCGTGACCCTGGGAGAGGAAGGTAAGCGGGTCAAATCAGAAGGATACCCGTCGTTGGCCGAAATCGCCGGCCACACCCTGAACAGCATTTTTCTCGACAGCATGGAAGTGGATCTGGAGCGGCTGCAGCGTATCAATAAGACATTACAGTTGGTTCCTCCTACAGCCCTTGAGAAAAGCGAAATTTCGTTGCATCACGTAGACGTGCTGTTGATTTCCCCAAGCGAGGCAATCGAGTCCATCGCGGCAAAGCATGTGCATACTTTGCCGCGCGCCATCCGCTTTTTATTGCACGGTGTGGGCGCGACTCGGCGCAGCGGGTCCAACCTGGCGAGCTATTTATTATTTGAAAAATCGTTCTGCCGCGAACTTATAGATCTGGGTTACCATGATACGATGCGCAAGGAGCAGGAAATCCTGACGTTTCTCGGTTTTGCTCCGACCGGCGTCGCAGCCTAGAAATTTGCCCGGTCTTGTCCTTATCGGGTTTCGCCCGGCGATTCCGCCCCGCATAGAGTTATAAGCTTTGGGCAGTCCGGCACTGACTTTCTTCGATTCGATCGTGTCACACTCCAGCGGCCGGGCTTTATATAGAGACGCGCAACCTAGAATATCGGCGCGGAGTTTGCGACCCAAGTGTGTGATGAATAATACGGTGCTCAGGCGTTTGGCGGCGTTTCCAGGCTGATAACCCCGCCGGTAAGGCGCGGTCCACCGCGCGATGTCTGCACAATTTTTGATACTCGAATGAGGCGCGTGCTGTATGCCTTACCTAACCCGATTCGCCGGCGGTTTGGACAGGATTGAACGCGAAGGGATCAGGTCCGTGACAATTGCGGCGTTGATTTTGAGTTAACACGAAAAGTTTCACCGGAAAATTCATTGCTTCACAAATTGCGCGCCTTTGCTGTATATTAAAAACTGGCTCGCAAATTCGCGCAGCGTTACCTATAGTGAAACAAACATCA
>Ga0335085_10005434_pt1 | contig 20456 bp, 11 predicted proteins | sample Lox_Sample_45_FD_206712 | JGI IMG/M metagenome (GOLD analysis project Ga0335085, IMG submission 206712) | Soil microbial communities from Loxahatchee National Wildlife Refuge, Florida, United States - Lox_Sample_4.5 | ecosystem: Environmental > Terrestrial > Soil > Wetlands | place: USA...
GGCCACCGCCGTGAAGCCGGGATCGTTGCGCAGTGCCCGGGCGCCGTGCCGCAGGTCTTTCCAGAGTTGGTCCATGCCACCCTCCTGCCACCGAGCGGAATTTGCAGGTGATACGCAGGCCGCAGGCCGAAAGTTCACTGCCCCGGCGGTCGCCTCGCGGCAGCAGGGTTGAACGATGGATGATGGTCGGCCGCCGGCGCTAGGTGAACGTGCGGGCAGTGTGAATTTGGGCAGCGCGGATGGAGGAATCTCTGGCGGCTGTCCGCAGCCGGCGGTAGCATGGCCAAACCTCGTCCCTGGGTGCTGTCAATGGGATCTCTGCCCCTTTCAAATCGCGCCGCGCAGCCGGCGGAGGCCGCCCTGGCTGCCGAAGGCGGGATTCTGGAACTGCTCGCCGCCGGCGCTTCCCTGGAAACGTTTCTCGATCAACTCTGCCGCCAGCTCGAAGCCCGGATGCCCGGCATGCTGAGCGCTGTGCTGCTGACCGATGAGAGCGGAGTCCGGCTGCGCCTGGGCGCGGCCCCCAGCCTGCCCCCCGGCTGCCATGAAGTGCTGGACGGTTGCGCCATCGGTGCCGACGTCATGCCTTGCGGCGTGGCCGCGCACCGCCGGGAGCTGGTTGTGGTGGAGGACCTGCTGGCGGATTCGGAATGGGAACACTGCCGGGAAACCGCGCGCGCCCACGGCATGCGCGCCTGCTGGGCCGCCCCGATTCTTTCCGGAAAGGGCGTGCTCTTCGGCACCTTTGCCGCATTTTATCGCGAACCGCACCAGCCCTCCGCCGAGGAGCTCGAAGCCGCGCGCCGGGCCTCACAATTGGCGCGCATTGCCATCGAGCGGCAGCGCCAGGAGCGCGCCCTGCGCGAGGCGCAAGAGCAATACCGCACCATGGTGGAGCAGGCCTTCCCCGCCATCTTCCGCAGCACCCCGGAGGGCCGCTACCTGAGCGGCAATCCGGCGCTGGTCCGCATGTGCGGCTACGAAACCATCGAGGAATTGATTGCCGGCGTGCGCGACATCGCGGCGCAGGAGTACGTCGACTCGGCCAAGCGCACCCAGTACATGCAGTTGATGGAACGATACGGTGAGGTTCGCAACTTCGAATATGAAATGCGGCGGCGCGACGGCAGCCACATTTGGATTTCTGAGTCCTCGCGCGCCGTGCGCGGGCCGGATGGGGCCATTGCCTATTATGAAGGTTCAGCGGAAGACATCACCGAACGGAAACGCGCGGAGACGGAGCGCCACGCGATCTCGGAAATCATTTCCGGGGTCGCTTCCACCGGAAACCAGGATGAACTGCTGAGGCTGATTCACCAGTCGCTCCGCCGTGTGTTGTACGCGGAAAACTGCTTCATCGCGCTGCACAATGAGGAAAGCGGCCTGTTCCATTTCCCGTTTTTCGTGGACCAGTTCGACCAGCCACCCCCGCCGCAGAAGCTGGGACGGACCTGCACGGAGTACGTGTTCCGCACCGGGCGGCCCATGTCCATCTCCCAGCGGGAGTTCGACCAGCTGGCGGCCAGCGGCGAGGTGGAACTGGTGGGCACGGCTTCGCCTTCCTGGCTGGGCGTTCCCCTGCGCACTCCCACAGAAACCATCGGAGTGCTGGTGGTGCAGCACTACACAGACGATCACGCCTACAGCGGGCGGGACCTGGAATTCCTCGGGTCGGTCGGCGGGCAGATTGCCCTGGCCATCCAGCGCAAGCAGGCGGAAGACGCACTGCGGGAGAGCGAGCGGCGCTTCCGCGGGCTGATTGACAACAGCGCGGACGCGGTGATCCTGTTCGACCGCACCGGAGCGGTCAGCTACAGCAGTCCCGCGGCCACCCGCATCCTGCAGTATCCCGCGGAGGAAATGCTCGGCCGGTCCGCGCTGAGCTTCATCCATCCTGAAGATCTCGACTTGGTATCCAATCTCTTCGAGGAGTCGCGCAGCAAGCCCGGGCAGCCGCTGCTGGTGCGCGCCCGGCTGCGCGCGCACAGCGGAGAGTGGAGGCTGCTCGATGGCGTGGTCACCAATTTCCTGACCGATCCGGCGATTCGCGCCTTCGTGGCCAACTTTCGCGACATCACCGAGCAGCAGGAGGCCCACGAAGCCCGGCAGGCCGCGGAAGGAAAATTCCGCACCCTGGTTGAGCAGCTCCCGGCCATCACCTACGTGGCGGAACCCGGCCCGGAAGGCGCCTGGGAATACGTCAGCCCGCAGATCGAAACGCTGCTGGGATTTCCTCCCCAGGAATGGATCGCCCTGGCCAGCACCTGGTGGAACCGTGTGCACCCGGATGACCGCGAACGCGTGGCCGAGGGCGAGCGCGCATTTGAACGCACCGGCAAACCCCTGCGCTTGGAATACCGGCTTATTGCCCGGGATGGCCGCGTGCTCTGGTTCCGCGATGAAGCGGTGCTGCTGCGCCGCGGCCCCTCCGGCCGGCCGGTGATGCAGGGCGTGCTCCACGACATTACCGACCAGCGCCGTCTCGAAGACCAGTTGCGCCAGGCCCAGAAAATGGAGGCGGTCGGCCGGCTGGCCGGCGGCGTGGCTCACGATTTCAACAACCTGCTCATGGTCATCCAGGGCCACACCAGCCTGCTCGGCGAGCGGCTGGCGGAGGGCAGCCCGGAGCGCCGCAGCGTGGAGCAAATTCAGAAGTCATCGGAGCGCGCCGCTTCTCTCACCCGGCAATTGCTGGCCTTCAGCCGCTTGCAGGTGATGCAGCCCAAGGTGCTGGACCTGAACGCGGTGGTCGCGGACATGGGCAAAATGCTGCGCCGGGTGATCGGCGAACACATCGAACTCATCCTGCGCTACGAGCCGGAATTGGGCCGGGTCAAAGCGGATCCCGGGCAGATCGAGCAGGTGCTGCTCAACCTGGTGGTCAACGCCAGGGACGCCATGCCCAATGGCGGCAAGCTGCTGGTCGAGACTTCCAACCTTACGCTGGAGCCGGCCACCATGCACCGCATGCCCTCCCTGCGTCCCGGCTCATACGTGGTGCTCGCGATCAGCGATACCGGCGTGGGCATGGACGCGGAAACGCAATCTCACATCTTCGAGCCGTTTTTCACCACCAAGGATCAGGGCAAGGGCACTGGCCTGGGCCTGGCCACGGTCTACGGAATCGTGCAGCAGAGCGGGGGACACGTGACCGTATACAGCCAGGCCGGAGAAGGCGCCACCTTCCGCGTGTACCTGCCCTGCGTGGAAGAACCCGCGGACCGCGGCAGCGGCATCCGGCCGCGCGCCTCCATGCCCAAGGGCTCGGAAACCATCCTGCTGGCCGAAGACGAGACGGAAGTGCGTGAACTGGTGCGCGAAGCCCTGCGCCGCGGCGGCTACGCCGTGCTCGAGGCGCGCGATGGCGAAGAAGCGCTGCGGCTGGCCGAAAACTATGGCGGGACCATTCACCTGCTGATTACCGACGTGGTGATGCCCAATCTGAGCGGGCCGGAACTGGCCGCGCGGCTTCGCGGCAGCCGTCCCGGACTGAAGATCATCTACATGTCCGGCTACTCGGAGTTCATCGCCGCCGGGCACGGCGGGATCAGTCCGTTTGCCCACTTCCTGCAAAAGCCCTTTGCACTGGAGATGCTCGGGCGCAAAGTGCGCGAAGTGCTGGATGAAAGCCCGGTGAGTGCCGGAACGCCAGGCATCCCCGCGCGCTGAGGCCCGCTGACGCGAGGTTGAGGTTTCCCCGGCTGCGATTCCCGGCCCCCGGGGCCGTCTTTCCATCCCACCATCCATCTGAACAGGTTTGCCCCCTCACAATTCATACATCCGGAACAGGGGTGGTGCTACAGTCTGGCGCTGGAGCCCCGGGGCGTTTCCACCCCAGTCTCACCGAAAAGGAGCGCGAATCCCATGCCTCGAATCTCTCGTCGCGCAGGAATCGGCACGCTCGCCGGATTGCTGGCGAGCGTGGCCCTGGTGCTCACCGTGAAAAGCGTGCCGGCGCCTTTGCTCGTCCTGTTGGGCGCTGGAATCGGTGCCTTTCTGGTGATCGTTTCCCATCGGGAACGGACGGGTTATGTGGACAACCTGATGGCCGGCGCGGCCATGGGCGTGCCGCTGTGGGCGGTATTCAGCCTGGTGGTGTTTCCTTTTTTTTCAGCGTGGAGCATGGAGTGGAGCGCCGATGCGGTGCGCGGCCATTTTCCGGAACTGGTCGGATGGGTCGGCTTCCGTGCGGTGCTGGGACTCGCTCTCCAGGGGTTGAGCGCACTGGCGGACCGCGTGCTCGGTCCGGAGCCGGAAGCTGCCGAAGCCGCCATGCCGAAGAAGCGGCGCGTGGTGATTCTGGGCGGAGGGTTCGCGGGAATGCAGACCGCGGCCAGCCTCGAGCACGAGTTGCGCGGTGATCCCTCCGTCTCCATCACCCTGGTCAGCGAGACCAACGCCCTGCTCTTTACTCCCATGCTCGCCGAAGTGGCCGGGAGCAGCCTGGAGCCCGGCCACATCTCCACTCCCCTGCGCACCAGCGTGCGCTCCGCCGCGTTTGTCCGCGGGCGCGTACAATCCGTGGTTCTGGAAAAGCGCTGCGTGCTGCTCGAGCCCGAGGCCGCCCCCGGGCAGGCCCCGGAGGCGCCGCGCGCCCTGGAGTTTGATCACCTGGTGCTGGCCCTGGGCGCGGTTTCCAATTTTCACGGCATGGAGAATATCGAGAAGCAGTCCTTCAATTTCAAGTCTCTGCTGGATGCCATCCGCATCCGCAACCACGTGATTGAGATGTTCGAGCGCGCGGACCGGGAAAAGGATCGAGCCACGCGGCGCGGCCTGCTCACCTTTGTGGTAGCCGGAGGCGGATTTGCCGGTGTGGAGCTGGCCGGCGCCCTCAACGATTTCTCGCGCGGCATTCTGGCCGATTATCCCAACTTGCAGTCCGAAGACCTGAACATCGTGCTGGTGCACTCGCGCGACACCATACTCCCGGAACTCAGCGCCTCGCTCGGTGAATACGCGCGCCGCAGCATGGAAGCGCGCGGCGTGACCTTCAAATTGAACACCCGGTTGCTGGACGCGCGCCCCGGCACGGTGGTGCTCAGCGACGGCGAATTGCCGGCGGCCACCCTGGTGTGGACCGCGGGCGTGGCCCCCAATCCGCTGCTCGCGACCCTGCCCTACCCGCGCGACAAACGCGGCGCCGTGATCGTCGAAACCACCATGGCCGTGCCCGGTGCCCCCGGAATCTGGGCGGTCGGCGATTGCGCCGCGCTCAATGACGGCAAGACCGGCAAACCCTGCCCGCCCACGGCGCAGTTCGCCCTGCGCGAGGCCAACACCCTGGCGCGGAATATCAAGGCATCGCTGGCCGGCAAGCCGCTGAAGCCGTTCCATTTCGATTCTCTCGGCGCTTTGTGTGTGGTGGGGCACCAGACCGCCTGCGCGGAGCTGACCGTTCCCTTTGCTCGGCAAAAATCCATGCGCTTCTCCGGTCTGCTGGCCTGGCTGATGTGGCGGGGAATTTACCTGGGAAAACTCCCCGGGATCGAGCGAAAAGTGCGGGTGTTGCTGGACTGGACGATTGAGTTGTTCTTCCCCAAAGATGTTGTGCAGACCATTGATCTGGCCTAGCGGCGAGAAGGAGAAATGGAGGCTCCGGCGATGACCAGCGTTCCTCCGAACCAACCAGCCACCGCGGCAAGCGGGGAAATCAAGTCCGCGCGAAACCATTTCCGGTTGCCGGTTGGCGTTTGCCTGGGCGCCGCTGGCGGCACGCTGTGCGCGATGGCGCTCGGCTCTTCGGCCGCTCACGGCGCGGTTGCCGGCGCTTTCTACGGCCTGGTGTTCGTACTGCTGTTCGCGGAGCGTTGCTCCAGTCCCGGCGCGGGCCTCATGTGGGGCCTGGCTTATGCCCTTCTTCTCTGGATGATTTTTCCCGCCGGCATCTTTCCCTGGGTGGCGGGAGTCCGTCGCGGCATGCCCATGTTGGAGGAAGTCCGGCTGAGTTTTCCTGCCCTGGCGGGATACCTGATGGCTTTCGGGTTGCCCCTCGGCGTGGTGCTGGGCTTGATGGGAATTTTAAGACCGCAACCGGGCAGAAACGAGTTTCATCCCTGGCGGGCCATCTCCGGTGGCGGGCTGGGAGGCGTGATCGCTGCGTGGATCTTTGAAGCCTGGATGTCGCAGGGCGGGTTTTACCCGCTGCTGGGTGGGCTGGTGGAGAACCAGGCCGGAGCCCGCGGCGTCGGCTTGCATTTCCTGGTGGCCGTTGCCATCGGCGCCAGCTTTGGACTGCTCTTTCAGCGCGACATTTTCGGCTATGGCTCGAGCCTGGGCTGGGGCATGGCTTATGGAATCCTGTGGTGGTTCCTCGGGCCCATGACCCTGATCCCTCTCGCATTCGGACTTCCATTGGATTGGTCCTCCGACCACGCCAGCGACCTCTTCGGTTCTTTGGTCGGCTACATCCTTTATGGGGTCATCGTGGGCATCGCCTATGCGATGGCCGACCGGCTGTGGGTGCGCTTGTTTGTGGAGTCAGATCCCATTAACCGCGAGCCCGAAGGGCCCGGGCTGCGTACCCTGCGCTCGCTGGGTTGGGGTGCGGTGGCGGGTCTGGCCGGAGGCGCCGTGTCTGCTCCCATCCTGATCGCCTCCGGCGTGGTTTCCAAAATCGCCGGCCTTCAGGGCGGATTCTCAGTGGCCAGCGGCCTCGCTCTCTATCTGGTGGGCAGCGCCGCGATCGGCATGAGCTACGGTCTGCTGTTTCGCAATGAGGGATTGCTCCTGGGGCGTGGCATCTCCTGGGGCTGGCTCTACGGTTTGCTTTGGTGGTACGCCGGTCCCCTCACCCTTCTGCCCATCCTGCGCACAGGAGAGGCGGACTGGCGGCCGGAGGCGGCTTCCGCCCTGCTGCCCTCGCTGGTCGGGCACTTGGTGTATGGAGCGGTGACCGCCTTCATCTTCGTCCTGCTCGAACGGAAATACTCCCGGTGGCTGCTGCTGGATCCGCGAAACGTGGCACGCGAGAGCCGTCGCACCCGCCCGGAGGGCACCTCCGTTCCGGCCCTGTGGCTCTTCGTGCTCGGCCTCGGAGTGCTGCTGCCCATCCTGCTCGGATAAGCCGGCCGGCCGCCCGCTTGGCTTGTCACAGGTTCTTGATTTACTCTGGGCCGATTAGGAGTACTCTATAGCACCGCTGGATTGGCAAAGCAGGCTCAGCTTAGGGAGGCAAACCCTTGGAGGACAGTAAGCTCGATCAGCTTGCCATCAACACCATCCGCACCCTGTCTATGGATGCGGTGCAGAAAGCCAACTCCGGACACCCCGGCACGCCGATGGCTCTGGCGCCGGTGGCCTACTGTTTGTGGCAGCGCTTTCTGCGATTCGATCCCATTGATCCCATTTGGCCCAACCGCGACCGCTTTATTCTTTCCGCGGGCCACGCCTCCATGCTGCTCTACTCCTTGTTGCATCTGGCCGCGGTGCGCGCCGTGAATCCCGCCTACGAGCAGCTCGGCGAGTTGAGCGTGAAACTGGAAGATCTGATGAACTTCCGCCAGCTCGACAGCAAGTGTCCCGGGCATCCTGAATACCGCTGGACTTCCGGCATCGAGACCACCACCGGCCCGCTGGGTCACGGCGTGGCCACCAGCGTGGGCATGGCCATTGCCGGACAGTGGATGGCCGGTCATTTCAACCGGCCGGACTTCGACATGATCGGCTACCGCGTCTATGCCATCGGGGGCGACGGCTGCATGATGGAAGGAATTTCTTCGGAGGCCGCCTCGCTCGCCGGGCATCTCAAGCTCGGCAACCTGTGCTGGATCTACGACAACAATCACATCACCATCGAGGGCAATACCGCCCTCGCCTTCAGCGAGGATGTGGCCACCCGCTTCATGGCCTACGGCTGGAACGTGGAGCGCGTGGGCGATGCCAACGACCTGGACATGCTGGACCGCGCCTTCCGCTTCGCCCAGAACACCCCGGACCGGCCCAGCCTGATTATCGTGGACAGCCATATCGCCTACGGCGCGCCGAACAAGCAGGACACCAGCGGGGCCCACGGCGAGCCGCTGGGCGAGCAGGAAATCCGCCTGACCAAGAAAAACTACGGCTGGCCCGAAGACGCCAAGTTCCTGGTGCCCGACGGTGTGCGCGAGCATTTTGAGAAGGGCATCGGGGCCCGCGGCCGCAAGCTGCGCGAGGAATGGATGGCCCGGTTCGAGGACTACAAGAAGAAATATCCGGACCTGGCCGACCAGCTCTACCGCATGCAGCACCGCCAGCTTCCCGCGGGATGGGACAAGGATCTGCCCGTGTTTCCCGCGGACCCCAAGGGGATGGCCGGGCGCGATGCCTCCGCGAAAATCCTCAATGCCGCGGCGAAAAATATTCCCTGGCTGATCGGCGGAGCCGCCGATCTGGCCCCTTCCACCAAGACGCGCCTGACGTTTGAGGGCGCGGGAGATTTTCTGCCGGATAGCCGCGGCCGCAACCTGCACTTCGGGATCCGCGAGCACGAGATGGGAGCCGTCCTGAACGGCCTGTCCCTTTCCAAGGTGCGCCCCTTCGGCTCCGGCTTCCTCATCTTCAGCGACTTTTCGCGGCCCGCCATCCGCCTGGCGGCGATCATGGAGATTCCGGTCATCTACATTTTCACTCACGACTCCATCGGTGTGGGTGAAGACGGGCCCACCCACCAGCCCGTCGAGCAGTTGCCTTCGTTGCGCTCCGTCCCGGGCCTGCTCACCATCCGCCCCTGCGACGCCAACGAGGCCACGGAAGCCTGGCGGCTCATTCTCCAATTGCGCCACGAGCCGGTGGCCCTGGTTCTCACGCGCCAGGCCCTGCCCACCCTGGACCGCACCAAGTACGCTCCGGCCTCCGGCCTGGCCAAGGGCGGCTACGTGCTGGCCGACGCGCCCAACGGAAAACCGGACGTGATCCTGATGGCCACCGGCAGCGAAGTCAGCCTCTGCCTGGACGCCTCCGACCGCTTGAAGGCCGAGGGCGTCTCCGCCCGCGTGGTCAGCCTGCCCTGCTGGGAACTCTTCGAGCACCAGCCGGAGTCCTACCGTAATTCCGTATTGCCCCCGGAGGTGCGTGCGCGCGTCTCCGTGGAGCAGGCTTCCACCTTCGGTTGGTCCAACTATGTGGGTCTGGAAGGGCACAGCATCGGCATGCGCACCTTCGGCGCCTCCGCCCCGCTCAAAGAGCTGCAGAAGAAGTTTGGGTTTACAGTAGACAATGTCGTCGCGGCGGCCAAGGAGCAGGTCAAGCGCCACGCGCGCAAAGCCGGCTGATCGCCGCGCCGGCTGGTGAAACGCATTCCTGACAGAAAGACTCGCCGGGGCCACCGGGTTGCCGGCGAGGGGAGGCAAGGATGAGCGCAGGGAAGACCGAGAACAGCAGCCAGGCCGCCGTGGCCAATCCGCTCAAGGCGCTGAACGACTTCGGGCAGTCCGTCTGGTTCGACTATATCCGCCGCAGCATGCTGGCTACCGGCGAGTTGGACCGGCTGATTGAAGAAGACGGGCTGCGTGGCGTCACCTCCAATCCGGCCATCTTTGAGAAGGCCATCACCGGCAGCAAGGATTATGCGGACCAGGTTGCCCTGCTCGAAAAGCAGAACGTGGACCCCATGTTTCTCTACGAGCAGTTGGCCATCCAGGACATCAAGGATGCCGCCGACCGCTTGCTGCGCGTCTACGAAAAAACGAAGCGGCGGGACGGGTACGTGAGCCTGGAAGTTTCGCCCTACCTGGCGCGCGACACTAAGGCCACCATCAGCGAGGCGCGGCGCCTGTGGAAGCAGGTGGCCAAGCCCAATGTGATGATTAAAGTGCCGGCCACTCCGGAAGGCCTGCCGGCCATCGAGCAACTGCTCAGCGAAGGCATCAATATCAACGTCACCCTGCTCTTCGCGCAGACCGCTTGGGAGCAAGTGGCCCATGCCTACATCCGCGGCCTGGAAAAGTATTCCGCCTCGGGCGGAGACGTGAGCCACGTGGCCAGCGTGGCCAGCTTCTTCATCAGCCGGATCGATTCCCTGGTGGATTCCCAGCTCGAAGCGAAGATGAAGGATGCGGTGGGCGCCGCCAGGTACAGCGTGGAAGACCTGCTGGGCAAGACCGCCATCGCCAACGCCAAACTCACTTATGCCCGCTACAAGGAAGTCTTCTCCGGCCCCAAGTGGCAGGTGCTGGCGGCCAAGGGCGCGGTAACCCAGCGTCTGCTGTGGGCCAGCACCGGCACCAAGAACCCGGCCTATAGCGACGTCCTCTACGTGGAAGAACTGATCGGGCCCGATACCGTCAACACCATGCCGCCCGCTACCTACGACGCTTTCCGCGCCCACGGCGTGCCCAAGGCCTCACTGGAGAAAGATGTGGACGCGGCGCGCGCCACCATGGATTCCATCGCCGCCCTGGGCATTGACTTCGCCCAGGTCACTGCAAAGCTGCTGGACGACGGCGTGAAGCTGTTCGCGGAAGCCTTTGACAAGCTGCTGGGCAGCGTGGACAAGACCTGCAAGTTTTTCTCGAAGGAGAAGCTGAACCGGCAGACCTATACGCTTCCCGACGCCATCGGCAAGGACGTGGCCAAGACCCTGGAGGACTGGCGGCTCACTGGAAAAGCCCGCCGCCTGTGGGGCCGCGATGCCACGCTGTGGACGGGTAGCGACGAGGCGAAATGGCTGGGCTGGCTGGGCATTGCCGATGACCAGCTGGCCATGATCGACAAGCTGACCAGCTTCGGAGTGGAGGTCAAAAAGGCCGGCTACACCCATGCCCTGCTGCTGGGCATGGGCGGTTCCAGTCTGTGCCCCGAAGTGCTCAAGATGACCTTCGGAAAGATCGCTGGCTCGCCGGAGCTCTTTGTGCTCGACTCCACCGATCCAGACCAGATCCGCTCCATCGAAAAGAAGATTGATTACCCGCACACCCTGTTCATTGTTTCCAGCAAGTCCGGCTCCACGCTCGAGCCCAATATCTTCAAGGCTTACTTCTTCGAGCGCGCCAAGCAACTGCTGGGGCCGGAGCAGGCCCCCAGGCATTTCGTGGCCATCACCGATCCCGGCTCGCAGATGCAGCGCGTGGCCGAAGCGGACAGGTTCGGCCACATCTTTTACGGCCTGCCCAGCATCGGCGGGCGCTACTCCGCGCTCTCCAATTTCGGCATGGTGCCGGCCGCGGCCATGGGCCTGGACCCCGCCCGCTTCCTGGACCGCGTCGAAGAGATGGTGCACGCCTGCGCCGCCTGCGTGAAGCCGGAGGACAACCCCGGAGTTTCCCTGGGCGTGGTGCTGGGCGTGAACGCCAAACACGGACACGACAAGGTCACCCTGATCGCTTCGCCCGGTATCCACGACGTGGGCGCGTGGCTCGAGCAGTTGCTGGCGGAATCCACGGGCAAGGACGGCAAGGGGCTGATTCCGGTGGACCGCGAGCCGCTGCTCGGCCCGGAGATGTATGGCCAGGACCGCCTCTTCGCCTACCTGCGGCTGGAGACCGGCGCCGATGCCGCCCAGGATGCCGCCGTCGACGCACTGGAGAAGGCCGGGCTTCCCGTGGTGCGCATCGCCATCAAGGAAATCTACGACATCGGGCAGGAATTCTTCCGCTGGGAGATCGCCACCGCGGTGGCCGGGGCCATCATCGGAATCAACGCCTTCAACCAGCCGGACGTGGAAGCCAGCAAGGTGGAGACCCGCAAGCTCACCGCGGAGTATGAGGAGACCGGCAAGCTCCCGCCGGAGCAGCCCATCCTGGAAGAAGGCGGGATCAAGCTGTACACCGACGCCAAGAACGCGGCCGAGCTGGCCAAGGCCGCAGGCGGTCAGAAAACTCTGCTGGCCTACCTGCGCGCCCACTTCAGCCGCATCAAGCCCGGAGATTACTTCGCTCTGCTCGGCTACATCGACATGAACGAAGCCAACGAGCGCGAGCTCACCGGGATGCGCAAGGATGTGCAGACCCGGAAAAAGGTGGCCACCTGTCTCGGCTTCGGCCCGCGCTTCCTCCATTCCACCGGACAGGCGTATAAGGGAGGTCCGAACTCCGGGGTGTTCCTGCAGTTGACCTGCGACGACGCCAACGATCTGCCCGTCCCCGGGCAGCGCTACACCTTCGGCGTGGTCAAGGCCGCGCAGGCCCGCGGCGATTTTGAGGTCCTGGCGGAGCGCGGGCGCCGCGCCTTGCGCGTGCACCTGGGCGCCGGCGTGGCCTCCGGCCTGCGCACTCTGCGCACCGCGGTCACGGAAGCTTTGAAGTAGCTCGGCAAGCAAGCACGACGAAATCCCAATCGAGGGGAGTGCAAACGATGCAAATCGGAATCGTAGGACTGGGCCGCATGGGCGGCAACATGGCGCGGCGCCTCTTGCGCGCCGGCCATCAGGTGGTGGGCTTTGCGCAAGACGCCGCCGCCGTGGACGCCTTGAAGAAAGACGGAGGCACCCCGGCCAGTTCGCTCGAAGACATGGCCAAGAAGCTGAGCAAGCCGCGCGTGGTCTGGCTGATGGTTCCCGCAGGGGACCCCACCGAACAGAGCGTCATCGCCCTCAGCAAGATGTTTGAATCGGGCGACGTGATTATCGACGGCGGAAACTCCTACTATAAGGACGACATCCGCCGTTCCAAGATGATCGCCTCCAAAGGCATCCATTACGTCGACGTGGGCACCAGCGGCGGCGTGTGGGGCCTGGAACGCGGGTATTGCCTGATGATCGGCGGCCCCAACGACACTGTGAAAATGTTGGACCCGATTTTCAAAACCTTGGCCCCGGGTCCCGGCGACGTGGGCCGCACCCCCGGCCGGCCGAAAGACAAGGGCACCGCGGAGCACGGTTATCTGCACTGCGGGCCGGTGGGCGCGGGACACTTTGTCAAGATGGTCCACAACGGCATCGAGTACGGGATCATGCAGGCCTACGCGGAGGGCTTCGACCTCTTCCGCAGTTTCAACAGCGAAGCGATTCCCGCCGACCGCCGTTACAATTTCGACCTGGCGGAAATTTCCGAAGTCTGGCGGCGGGGCAGTGTGGTCGGCTCCTGGCTGCTGGACCTGACCGCCCAGGCGTTCATCGAGAATCCCACGCTTTCCAGTTTTTCGGGCTTCGTGCAGGATTCCGGTGAGGGCCGGTGGACCATTGAAGCGGCCATCGAGGCGGCCGTGCCCGTCGAGGTGCTCGCTTCCTCCTTGTTCACCCGCTTCCGTTCGCGCCAGGAGCACACCTTCGCGGAAAAGGTGCTCTCCGCGATGCGCCACAAGTTCGGCGGGCACGTGGAACGCCCCACCGGCGGATGAGCGCGCCGGGATCCGGCAGCAGGCGCCATCGCCGGTAATCAACAGTAAGTGCTTGGACGGGGAGAAGGAGGGGGTGTGGCGACACTCGAAGCTCATGCGACCGCGGCCACCGCAAGCCTTCAGCCCAAACCGCCCAGCGTGATGGTCATCTTCGGGGCCAGCGGCGATCTGACCAAGCGCAAGCTGTTGCCCTCACTCAGCAACCTGCGGAGCGAAGGGCTGCTTTCCGATAACTTCGCGGTCGTCGGTTTCGCGCGCTCCAAAATGAGCCACGAGCAGTTCCGCGAAAAGCAGCGCGCGGAAATGGCTGAATTCGCCACCTCCAAGCTGGACCCGGCTATCGCCGAGTGGCTGCTCAGCCGGCTCTATTACGTCGGCGGAAACTTCGACGATGCGGCCGCGTACCGCGAACTGGCCGCCCTGCTCTCCAAGCTGGATGGTGAGCACAAAACCAACGGGAACTACTTCTTTTACCTCGCGACAGCTCCGGAGTTTTTCGGCGTGGTCTCCGAGCAGTTGCACGCCGTGGGCCTGCTCAACGAAGAGAACGGAAGCTGGCGGCGCGTGATTGTGGAGAAACCCTTCGGGCGCGACCTCGATTCGGCCAAGGCGCTCAACCGCAAGCTCCGCGAGACCATGCACGAGGGCCAGATCTACCGCATCGACCATTACCTGGGCAAAGAGACCGTCCAGAACATCATGGTCTTTCGCTTTTCCAACGGCATTTTCGAGCCCATCTGGAACCGCCGTTACATCAAGCACGTGCAGATCACCGTGGCGGAGACGGTGGGGGTGGAAACGCGCGGCGGCTACTACGAAACCTCCGGCGCGCTTCGCGACATGGTGCCCAATCACATCTTTCAATTGGTCACCCTGATCGCCATGGAGCCGCCCATCAGCTTTGGCGCAGACGCCGTCCGCGACGAGCAGACGAAAATCCTCCGCGCCATTTCGCCCTTCACCCCGGAGGAGGTGCTCAGCCGCACCGCCCGCGGGCAGTATGGAGAGGGCGTGGTAGGCGGCAAGCGCCTGGCCGCCTATCGCAGTGAACAGAAGGTGGCCCCCGATTCCCATGTCGAGAGCTTTGTGGCCATGAAGTTGATGATCGACAACTGGCGCTGGGCGGACGTGCCCTTCTACATCCGCACGGGCAAGGCCCTGCCCAAGCGGGTCACGGAAATCATGATTCACTTCCGCCGCGCTCCCTTTGTCCTCTTCCGGAATACTGAAATCGAAAGCCTCACCCAGAACCGCTTGATTCTGCACATCCAGCCCGATGAAGGCATCTCCCTGCGCTTTGGCGCCAAGGTGCCCGGGCCGACCATGAAGCTGGGCGCCGTGGACATGGATTTCTCTTACGCCACGCGCTTCGGCAGCACTCCTTCCACAGGCTACGAGCGGCTGATTCACGATTGCATGGCCGGAGACGCCACCCTCTTCCAGCGCGCGGACATGGTGGAGGCAGCCTGGAGCGTCGTGCAGCCCGTCCTGGACGTGTGGCAGGCCCTGCCGCCGCGCAACTTCCCCAACTATCCCGCCGGCACCTGGGGCCCGCGCGAGGCCGACGACCTCTTGGCCCGCGACGACCGCCACTGGACCAACGAGTAACCCGCCCATGGCTGCGAAATTCCCCGGCGTCGTCGTGCTCGAGGATGCGGCGGCCGTGGCACGGGAAGGCGCCGCGCGCTTCGTTTCCCTGGCCAAAGATTCCCTCGCCGCACGCGGGGCCTTCCACGTGGCGCTCTCCGGCGGGAAGACGCCGGCCGCGCTCTTTCGCCGGCTGGCGGAAGACGACCTGCGCGCAGCGGTGGACTGGAGCCGCACCCACCTCTACTGGTCGGACGAGCGCACCGTCCCGCCCTCCCACCCAGACAGCAACTACGGAATGGCCGAGCGCGAGTTGATCGCCCGCGTCTCGATCCCTTCTCAGAATGTGCACCGCATGGAGGCGGAACGCGCTGACCTGGACCGCGCCGCGCAGGAGTACGAAGCCCTCCTGCGGAAAAACCTTCCCGCCGGCCCGGGCGGTTTTCCCTGTCTGGATTTGATTTACCTGGGCATGGGGCCGGATGGCCACACCGCGTCGCTCTTTCCGGGATCTTCCGGGCTCAAGGAAACGGTCCGCGCGGTGATCGCCCACGACGTGATCCCCCCCAATTTCCCCCCGAGCAAACGCATGACCTTCACCTTCCCCATGCTCAACGCCGCGCGCGCGGTGCTGTTCCTGATTACCGGCGCCGACAAAAAAGACCGCTTGCGCGAAGTGCTCGAGGGCACCCACACTCCCCCCTATCCCTCGCAGACCGTCCGGCCCGCCGCCGGCCAGCTCGTTTTTCTCACCGACCGCGATGCCGCCGCTGGGCTGGAGTCCGCAGCCGGCGCGAGGCCCTGAACGTGATCCTCGGCGGCGATGTCGGCGGCACCAAGTGCAATCTCGCGGTCTTCCAGCAGCGCGACGGCCGGCTCATCGAGCAGAGCGGCGGACGCTTTGTCAGTCACGAATTCGTCAAATTCGAAGACGTCGTCTCCAAGTTCCTGCGCGAAGCGCAATTGCCCGCCGGCTCACGCATCACCGCAGCCGGATTCGGAGTTGCCGGGCCGGTGCACGAGGGCGTGGCCGTGGCCACCAACCTTCCCTGGCGCGTCGATTCGCGCAGCCTGGCCGCGTTGCTGCAACTCCCCTCTGTCGTGCTGCTGAATGATCTGGAGGCGACCGCGCACGGCATCGCCGCTCTGCCGCCCTCCGATCTGGAAGTGCTCAGCCCGGGGGCGCCCGGCGCCGCGGGCACCCAGGCGGTGATTGCCGCCGGCACCGGCCTGGGCGAAGCCGGCCTGTTCTGGGATGGGAAGCGCCACCGGCCGTTCTCCAGCGAGGGCGGGCACGCCGGATTCGCTCCGAACAACGAACTGGAAGACGCGCTGCTGGTCTATCTCCGCAACCGCTTTTCCGGCCACGTCAGCCGCGAGCGCTGCGTTTCCGGCATGGGCATCCGGAACATTTATGACTTTCTGCGCGACACCGGCCGGGCCACTGAGGAGCCCTGGCTGCGCGAGGCCGTTGTGAAAGAAGATGCCGCGGCCGTTTTCTCGCGCGCAGCTTTGGAACGCACCAGTCCCCTCTGCGTACAGACCCTGGACCTGTTCGTCTCGCTCTATGGCTCCGCGGCCGGCGATCTGGCCATCACCCTGCTCTCCACCGGCGGCGTCTTTGTGGCCGGCGGAATCGCGCCCAAAATCATGCCCAAGATGCGCGAACGGAGTTTTCTCGAAGCCTTTTGGGCCAAGGGACGTTTGCGGCCGGTGCTCGAACAGATGCCCGTCCGCGTGGTGTTGAACGAGCGCGTGGGACTCTACGGCGCCGCCCGCGCGGCCGCGGGAGAGGACTAGCGCAGGCCCCGGCCTGCGCGCGCTCCCCTTCGCCATCGAGCAGTCTGCGCCAGGCGCGGCCAGGAGTGGCCGCGTCACGGAGAACAACATGAGCCCGGTACCGGTTACTCTCAGCCGTCACATCCTGGAGGAGGGCCAGCGCCGCGCGGACATCGCCGGCGAGCTTTCCACCCTCATCGCCCAGCTCGGCTTCACCGCCAAAACTCTTTCCCGCGAAATGCGCCGCGCGGCTCTGATCGGCGAGCTGGGCCTGGTGGGAGACCGCAACGCCACCGGCGACGCGCAAAAGAAGCTCGACGTCTATTCGAACGCCACCATGGTCGAGGCCTTCCAGGCCACCGGCCTGGTCTCCGCGGTCGCCTCCGAGGAACTCGAGGAGATCCAGTACATCCAGTGCGGCGGCGAGGGCCGCTACATTCTCTGCACCGATCCCCTGGATGGTTCCTCGAACACGGACATCAACGGCGCGCTGGGCACCATCTTCGGCTTCTACCGCCGCAAGCAGGCTCGGGGGAATCCCACCCAGGAGGAAGTCTTGCGGCCGGGGCTGGAAATGGTGCTGGCGGGCTATGTCCTCTATAGCACCAGTACCATGCTGGTCTATTCCGCGGGGCACGGCGTGCACGGCTTCACCCTGGATGCAGACCTGGGCGAGTTTCTGCTCTCCCATCGCGACATGCGCTGTCCCAGGCGCGGCGGCATCTTCAGCGCCAACGTGGGCCGTTACCGCGACTGGCCCCAGGGCATTCAGGATTATCTTTCCTACGTCACCGTGAAGGACAAGGCCTCCGGCCGGCCCTATTCCCATCGCTACTCCGGCGCGCTCGTGGGAGACGTGCACCGCATCCTGCTCGAAGGCGGCATCTATTTCTATCCCCCGGATTCCTCCCACAAAGACGGCAAAATCCGCCTGGTCTACGAGTGCGCCCCCCTGGCCTTCATCGCCGAGCAGGCCGGAGGAATGGCCACCAGCGTCGGCGATCGCATTCTGGACATGACTCCCAAGGCCGTCCACCATCGCTGCCCGTTTGCCATCGGCAGCGCTGAGGAAGTGGCCCTCTACGACCGCTTCGCCACCGGCAAAGGCGCGCCGGACGGGAATTGAAGCTTGTAGGCCTCCTCGCCGCCCGGTGTAGAATCCCACTTCTTGGCGGCGCCCGATGCCCTGGAAATCGAGCTGGTTTCAGACCGTGGCGGTGTGCGTAGGCGCGGCCTGCGTTCTATGGATCGGGGCCGGCGCCGTTCGCCTCGCTCCTGCCCGCTTGCTCATGTCCATTCAGCCCGCCGTCCTCCCGGCCGATGGCGCCTCGCGTTTCACCGTCGTGTTGCGCGATTCCTCCGGGCGGTCTCTCCGGGCCGCCGAACTTTCCTTGGCAATCACTGCCGGCAGCCATTCCGCGCGGCTGGTGTCCTCTCGCGCCAACCACGGCACCATCGAGGCGGAGATCGAAGCGGGAGTTCTGCCCGGCACGGTTGTCCTGGAGGCGCGCCGGCCGGGTGGCCCCGCGGTCGAAGGGCGCCTTACCGTTCGCCCCTACTTTGCAGACCGCGCCGGCGATGGCACGCCGGACTCCCTGCGCCTCCGCTCGCCCGCGGACCGCGATGCCTTTCGCCGCTGGTTCCGCTTTCTGGCGGAGTCGCAGGCGTTCGCCGCGCGGCAGGAGCTGCCTGCGGAGATTGTGGATTGCGCGGCCCTGGCGCGATTCGCCTATCGCGAGGCGCTTCGCTCTCACGATTCCTCCTGGGCGCGTGCTTTGCGTCTTTCCGCGCTTCCAGCCATCCCTGGCGTCGAAAAATACGTCTATCCGTTTACGCCCTTGGGCGCGGCGCTCTTTCGCGTGCGTCCCGGGCCCCTGGTGGAGAGTGACGTGGCCGACGGCGCCTTTGCGGAATTTGCGGACGCGAAGACGCTCTCCCTCTTCAACTCCCATTTCCTCTCGCGCGACCTGCGCCGTGCCCTGCCCGGCGATCTGCTGTTTTATCGCCAGCCGCAAGCGCCGGAGGGGCAGGAGCGTTCCTACCACACCATGATTTTCCTCGGCCCCAGCCAATTTGAGCCGGACGCGCAATCCTGGGTGGTGTACCACACCGGGCCGCTCCGCAACGGGCCGGGAGAGATTCGCCGCGTCTCCGCCGAAGACCTGCTGCGCCACCCGGAACCGCGCTGGCGGCCGGTGCCGGGCAATCCCGCCTTTCTGGGCGTCTATCGCTGGAACATTCTGCGGGGAGAGGAATAGGTCATGAGGCTGCCGCGCGCCCTGATGCTGCTGGCGCTTTTCGCCACCGCGGTTCCGGCGGGCGAAGCGGCCTTTGTTCTCCTGCGTCCCATCCCGGCGCTCGCGGATGAGCCCCAGCCGTTTTTCTCCCTCTCCAGCGACCGCACCTACGCGCCCGGAGAAAAGCCCCACGTGCAGGTGTGGGGACGCGGAGTCAGCGCGCTGGAATTCCGCGTCTACCGGGTGAACGATCCCGTCCGCTTCTTCGAGCAACTCCGCGACCCGCACGAGTTCGGCGGCAAGGCCCCCGAGTTGGCGCACACCCAGTCCTGGCTCGAGCGGTTCCACGATTGGAAGCAGGAATGGCGAAGCGAGGTGCGGGATTTCTTCCGCGGGCAGTACTCGCCGGAGTCCAGGACCGCCATCCGCGACTGGTGGGCGCGGCGCCGGCAGGAAGCCGTGGCGAAGTCTGCCTCTCCGGCCGAATTTGCCGATGTCCCAGTGCTGAATCCGAATCAGCTTGTCGCTCGCTGGCGGCAGCCACTCGATGTCTCCCCCCGCCGGGCCTACTTCTGGGAGTCTGCCACCGTCCCGGTGGACGTTCCCGGCAAGGGCTTCTACCTGGTGGAGGCGGCAGGCAAGGGCTTGCGGGCCTACACCGTGGTCAGCGTCACCGACCTGGGTCTGGTGGTGAAGTCCTGGCCAGGCCACATCCTGGCTTTCGCACAGAACCGCACCACGGGCCAGCCCGTCGCGGGTGCCGCGCTGATTTTTCTCACCGGGAAAGGGCGGGCCGCAACTCTTTCCTCCGGCACGGACGGCCTCGCAGAAGCCGCCCTGGGTGAAGCCCAGCCGGAAAATCCCCTGGTGCTCGCCAAGTCGGGAGACGATTTTGCTCCCTCTTCGCTGGACACCTGGACCCTGGGCTACAATTCCGAGAATCGCCTGAATGCCTACATCTACACGGACCGGCCGGTGTACCGCCCGGGGCACACCGTCTATTTCAAGGCCATCCTGCGCGGGATGGAGGAAGGGCGCTACCGCCTGCCGGATTCTGCCCCGGTGCCCATCGAGATTGACGATCCGGAGGGAAAGCCCGTATTCCGCCAGACCCTGAATCTTTCTCCCGTGGGGACCTTGCAGGGCCAGTTCGTCTTGCCGGACGCGGCAGCGCTGGGCTCTTACTCCATTCGCGTGCGGCCCGGCCAGGGATGGAACTCCGCGAGCTTTCAGGTGGAGGAATACAAGAAGCCCGAGTACTCCGTAAAGGTGACGCCGGAGGTGCCGCGCGTCCTCCAGGGAAACGCAGTGCGCGTCACCTTCGACGCCCGCTACTACTTCGGTGAGCCCGTGGCCGGCGCCAAAGTTGCCTGGGTGGTGCACCGCGTGCGCTATTGGTCGCCTTTTACCTACCGCGATGAGGAGTCGGACGAGGAAGGAGGCGGCGAGGAGGCAGACGAGGATGGCGAGGGTGGAGACTACCTGTATGGCGCGGAGCAGCTCTCCGAGCAGCAGGGCCAGCTCGATGCCGAAGGCCGCCTCGCGGTCAGCATCCCCACTCAATTTTCCGAGAAGCAGCGCTACGACATGCTCTACCGC
>Ga0335085_10005435_pt1 | contig 20455 bp, 13 predicted proteins | sample Lox_Sample_45_FD_206712 | JGI IMG/M metagenome (GOLD analysis project Ga0335085, IMG submission 206712) | Soil microbial communities from Loxahatchee National Wildlife Refuge, Florida, United States - Lox_Sample_4.5 | ecosystem: Environmental > Terrestrial > Soil > Wetlands | place: USA...
CTGGTCGGCCGCCGGCACCGGCACGTCGCTGGCCGGCGTTAGCGCCTTCCAGAGCCCGACCCTGAAAGCCACCGCCGGCGCGGAAACCGTGCAGCTGGAATGGACCGCCGTGACCCCACCCGGGTCCGGCGCCGTCACCTATTACGTGACGGGTGAAGGCGGCACGCCGGGCACCGGGTGTCCCACTTCGGGCGCGCCCACGACCGTCACCAGCTGCACCGAGACGGGTGCCTCGATCGGCACCCACACCTACGAAGTCACCGCCATATGGCGCTCATGGACCTCGGCGAGCGAAAAACAGACCGTCACGATCACCTCCGGGCCGGCCACCCACCTCGTGCTCGCTGCTTCAAAAACGGAAGTCGTGGCCGGCGAAGCCTCCAGTCTCACCGTCACGGCGAAGGATGCCGCCAATAGAACCGTGACCTCCTACACCGGCTCCCACAGCCTCGTCTACGAAGGTGCCTCGGCGGCCCCCAGCGGGACCAAACCGAGCGTCGCCAGCGAAACGGGCACGGCCGTGGCCTTCGGGGAAGCCACCGCGACCAAGTTCACCGCGGGCGTCGCCACCGTGGAAGGCACCAGCAACGGGCAGCTGAAGCTCTACAAGCCCGAAGAAGCCAAACTGAAAGTGAAAGCAGGGACCATCTCCAACGAAGGCGCCCTCGTCACGGTCAAAGTCACCGTCGGGCCGTTCAAGAGCTTCCACCTGGTCTCGGTCGCAGCCGAACCGGAAGCGGGAGCGGCGTTCGAAGTCAAAATGACCGCGTGGGATGAATGGCAGAACGTGATCACGACCTACGCGCGCACCCATAAACTGAAATACGAAGGCGCGCTGAACTCTCCGAGTGGCAAAGCCCCCACGTACTCGGCCACGACCGAACCGACGTTCACGGCCGGCGTTGCGACGGTGACGGGCTTCCGCTTCTACCACGCGGCCGCCAACACGCTGAAGGTGGTCGAAGAAACGACCGCCAGGGAAGGAACCGCCTCCATCATCGTGAAAGCGGCCGCCGCCAAACGCTGGGCCTGGTCACACCCGAAAGTGACAGCCGGCACCATCAGCTCGGCCACGTGCCTGTTCACGTGTGAAACCACCAGCATCGGCAACAGACAGCAGTTCGAAGCCCAGGTGAGCGTCACCGACGAATATGGCAACGTGGTGAGCAACCTCGGTACGACCGTAACCGGAAGGGTCACCAAAGCCGGCGGCGCGGGCACGCTGGAAAACAACACCAAAATTGCGATCCCGACGACGGGCCTGGCGGAATCGGCCGTCGCGACACCGTTCGAATACACCTCCCCGGCAAAAGGGACGAACGAAACCGTCCTCCACCTGGCCACCCAGGCGGGGACGACCTACACCGAAGCGACGGCGACCGTCAAATACTAGGCGCGGGCCGCGCGGCACGATCCCGCGGCGCGGGGCCTGATTGGCCGGGCCCCAACGCGGGTACAGAGCCACGCAATGGGGGGTGATGGCCGCCGACGACGCAGAGGGAGAGCTTCGCAATTCTCACGACCCCTCCCCCGACCCCGCGGCGAGCGGCCATCTGCCCCGGATCCAGCCCGGGAGAGACCGTGAGCAACCACACCGACACACGCTTCACCCGCCGTACCCTGATCGGCACCGCCGCCGCCGGAGCGGCAGCCGCCGCCATCCCCTCGGCCGCTCGCGCGCAGGCACCCGCAGAGACGCCGCAGGCCAGCGCGAGCTCATCGAGTCCGAGGAAGGCCGACGTGGTCGTCATCGGCGCCGGCCTGGCGGGCCTGTCCGCGGCTCGCGCGATCGTCCGTGCGGGCCATTCGGTGATCGTGCTCGAGGCCCGCGAACGCGTGGGCGGTCGCACCTGGAACCGTCCGATCACCGGCGGCGGTTACATCGACGCCGGAGCCGAGTTCGTGGGACCGACCCAGGATCGCATCAAGGCGCTCGCCAAAGCAGTCGGCGTCGAAACCTTTCCCACCTACAACACCGGCTCGAACGTCTACTGGAAGGACGGCAAACGGGAAACGTACGCCGCCACCGGTCCCACGGGGGTGGCGCCGCCGGACCCGACCTTCCTTCCCGACCTGCTGCAGGTCATCGAGCGGCTCAACACGATGGCCCAGCAGATCAACGTCGAGGCGCCATGGGAAGCGAAAGAAGCAGAAGAATGGGACAGTCAGACCTTCTACACGTGGGTCAAGGCGAACGAGGTGAACCCCGAATTCCAGCGCCTGGTCGCGACGGCGATGGAGGCGATCTTCGGTCAGGAGTCACGCGACCTGTCGTTGCTGTACGTGCTCTCATACCTGGCCGCATCCGGCGACGAATCCCATCCGGGGACCTTCGAACGCAACTTCCAGACCGCCGAAGGCGCCCAGGAAGAACGCTTCGTCGGGGGCAGCCAGCAGGTCTCACTGAAGGTCGCCGCCGAACTCGGCGCCAGCGTGGTCCTCAACGCCCGCGTACGGCGCATCACCCAGGAAGCCAAGGGCGTGAAGGTGCTGCTCGAAAAAGGGCACGTGTCGGCCAAGCAGGCGATCGTCGCGATGCCCCCGCCGCTGGCGGCGCGGATCGACTACGAACCGCTGCTGCCGGTGCTCCGCGACCAGCTCACCCAGCGGGCATCGATGGGCTCATACGCGAAGGTGGACGTCGTCTACGAGGAGCCCTTCTGGCGCGAAGAAGGTCTCACCGGCCAGACCGTGAGCCTCAACGGGCCGGTGAGGGTGACCTTCGACAGCACCCCCGCCGGCGGCAGTCCGGGGGTGCTGCTGGGCTTCATCGGCGGCGCCGATGCCCGCGCCTGGTATGGGCTCTCGCACGAACAGCGCCGCCAGGCGGTGGTCGAAAACTTCACCGACTACTTCGGAGAAAAGGCCCGCACCCCGCTCGAATATGTCGAGAACGCGTGGGCGGAAGAACGCTTCAGCCGCGGTGACCCGGTGGCCGGGCTCGGCCCCGGGACACTGCTCGACTTCGGCACCGCGCTGCGAGCACCGTGCGGCCTGATCCACTGGGCCGGTACGGAGACCTCCGACTACTGGGTCGGCTACATGGACGGTGCCGTCCGGTCCGGTGAACGGGCGGCCGCGGAGGTGCTCGCCGAGCTGTAGTCGCCCGTCCCCGACTCGCGGCCGCCTCTACCAGAGGCGTCAGCCCTTGAATGAGTGGAATTCGCCCAGGGCGTTGGCCAGCGTCGGCGTGAAGGGTTCGAACTTGTACGGCTTGGTGGCGTCGAAGCCGGCCTTTTCGGCGGCTTTCGGTTCGGCAAAGGGCAGCAGCGCTTCCACAGCCTGGCCGATGTTCTTCAGCAGCAGGGTCCGCTCGTAGCCGTTGTTGTTGGGCGGTGAGATCGGCTCGGCGACCTTCTGGATCCCGGTGATGGCGGCGATCGGTCCGCCGTCGCCGCCGGCCACGTCGCCCCCCACCACCCGCGCGAGCGTGCGGTGGTCGGACTCGATGCCCATGATGCGCGCTGCCGTGACCCTCAGGTCGGGGGTGCTGAACTCACGTACCCCGACGAGGTAGGCGGCGATGAACGCGTCCTCGAGGGTGACGAGGATGTTGAGCGTGGTCTGCGCGTCGGAGAACATCTTCGACGGGTAGTAGAAGGAGGTGAAGGGGGACGGCTTCTTCGTCACACCTTCCTCGAGCAGGTAGTGGGACATCTCCTCCTGCCGGGCCGCCTTGAGGTAATCCTGGTCGTCGTCGGGGATGTTCTTGAAGAACGGCGCCGTGTTGATGATGTTGGTGTATGTCGTGACCGCGAGCGCCTCGGCGATCTGGGCGGCTTTGAGTATTTCCAGGTCCGTCTTGGTCAGCGCCCCCGCTTTCCTGTGCTTGTGCTTGCGCCCACCCGTGGCCAGCGCGGCGGCCGGTCCCATCGCCGCGAGGCCCGCCGCCCCGGTCCCTGCGGCCGCGGCCGCGGACAGGAACCCCCTCCTCGTGGACGGACCCGTCCAGGTTTCCCCCGTGGCCTCTCGCCCGGTGTGGTCGACCTCGGATGCGCCATGTACGCCGGCCATTGCGTTGCTCCCTTGTTTCGTTCCGGAACGGTTCCACGCAGCAGATCTGCGCGCTAACGACGTATTCGCACGGTCCGGGGAAACGGATCACCGCCCAGGTCGGGGTCTCGCAACCGCTGGTGCAGCCCTCCGCTGGCGGAGACCCTCGCGCTCGCGGGGCGGTGTGCGGCAGCGGCTCAGCAGTCGACGGCCAGGGCCGGGAGGCGAGCGCTGCTGACGCCGCTCTCCAGGCACGCGAGGTAGGCCATCGCGCGGTGGGTCCCGTCGATCAGGTGCACGTTCCCGTCGAATTCGCCGATGCGCATGACCAGCACGTCGCGCCAGCTCCCGCTGGCCATGTCGCGCATAAAGCGGGTGACCCGCAGGTCGTCGTCGGGGTCCTCGCCGGCATTTATGTCCTCGGAGCGCTCGCGATAGATCGCCAGCAGCTCACCGACGGTCTTGTGGTTGGTGCCGGCACGTCCCATGAAGCCCCTGAACAGGGTTTGGGTCCGCGAGAGCTCGCGGGGCGACAGGGCTTGAAGCGCCATCGCGGCCGATTCTGGCCTGGGGACCGGCGGCTGGCTATGGACAGGAGTCCAAAGATCACCGAAATCATGGTCCCGGCGGCTTGCGGGGGGCCACAGCGTCCCGTAGAGTCGGAACGTCACCAGATGAGCGCCACCGAGGCCACGCGACCGCACCGGGCCACCCACGAGGTGGTCAACCAGCCCCCTCCGCTGGCGGACTACGACCCGTTCGCGGCCGACACCGCCCTGCAAGAGGCGCTCGACCGCGAGGGGGGTGCGTGGGGCCGCGAGCGTGTCCGCGAGCTTGCCCTGATCCTCGGCTCGACCGAGGCGCTGGAGCACGCCAAGCGCGCACAGCGCAACATCCCGGTGCTGCGCACCCACGATCGCTACGGCAACCGGATCGACGCGATCGACTACGACCCATCGATGCACTGGATGCTCCGCCTCGGCGTCGAGCGCCAGGTGAACACGCTGCCCTGGCGCGAGACCCGGGAGGGTGCGCACGTGGTGAGGGCGACCATGTTCCACCTCTTCAACCAGCTCGACACGGGGCCGTGCTGTCCGTTCGCCATCAACTACGCCGCCGTGCCGACGATCCGCCAGGACGCAGCCCTCGCGGAGGAGTGGGTGGACCGTCTCACGCTCCCCGACTACGACCGCTTCGCGCAGGCCGGGATGGCATTCACCGAGAAGCAGGGCGGGTCCGACCTGCGCGCGAACTCCACGATTGCCGAGCCCGTCGGCGACGGTTGGTACGAGCTCACCGGGCACAAGTGGTTCTGCACCCACCCGGTGTTCGAGGTCTTCTTCACGCTCGCCCAAACCGATGCCGGGGTCACGTGCTTCGTGGCCAACCGGCCGCACCCCGGCTTTCGCATCCAGCGTCTGAAGGACAAGCTCGGTGGGCGTTGCCTGGCCTCCTCGGAGGTCGAGTACGACCACCTGCCGGCCCGCATGCTGGGCGAGGAGGGCCGGGGAACGGCGTTCATCGTCGAGCAGCTCGTCTACACCCGCCTGGACACGCTGATCGCGGTCACCGGGATGATGCGCCGTGCGGTCGCCGAGGCCGTGTGGCACGCTCGCCACCGCAGCGCCTTCGGGGCGCCCCTCGCCGATCAGCCCGCGATGAGGAACGTGCTCGCCGACCTCGCCCTGGAGTCCGAGGCCGCGACCGTCGCCACGATCCGGCTCGCCCGCGCGTTCGACCACGGCGCGGGGGAGGAGTCCGCCTTCCGACGCCTCGCGCTGGCGGTGCTCAAGTACTGGGTGTGCAAGCGGGGCGCTCCCCTGGCGGCCGAGGCGCTCGAGTGCCTGGGCGGCAACGGCTATGTCGAGGAGGCGCCGATGGCGCAGCTCTACAGGGACATCCAGCTCGGCACCGTGTGGGAGGGCTCGGGCAACGTGATCGCGCTCGACGTCCTGCGCGCGCTCGCACGCGAACCGGAGTGCGCCGTCGCGTTCCTGGCGGAGTGTGAGCTCGCGAGCGGCTCCGACCCCCGCTTTGACGCCCACCTGCGTTCCCTGCGCGAGCGTCTGCTGCAGGCACCCACGAGCCTCCCCGAGGCGGAATGGTCCGCCCGTCGGCTCGTCGAGGACATGGCCCTCGCCCTGCAGGCGTCGCTGTTGCTGCGCCACTCGCCCGGGTTCGTGTCCTCGGCCTTCTGTGCGGGGCGCCTGCAGCAGCGCGGCCTGGCCTTCGGCGACCTCCCGCGGGCAGTGGACGGCGAAGCGATCCTCGAGCGGGCGCTGGCGCTCTAAGAGCGCGACGTCGCCGAGCCTCCGCCCGCCCGTAGTATCCGCCCAAGCCATGCTGGCAGCCGGCGAAGCGGTGCTCGACAACCCCGTGTACGCAGCGCTCGGGGGTCCCCACGCGCGTCTTGCCCAGGTGTGCGGACGCGCCCGCCGCTATCCGCAGGACGTCGCACCGTTCCTGGCCCTGCCCCCCGCGCCCTCGACACAGGACTGGCAGGACGCCACGGCGCTGCTGGCCCCGGGGACGTTCGCCGCCGTGCTGCAGCAGGCTGACGGCCTACCCGAGGGCTGGCAGCCCCTGCAGAGCTTCGACCTCGCCCAGATGGTCGGCGAGCGGGTCACCGGCGCCGGCTTCCCGGAGGCACTCATCCTCGGTCCCGCCGACGTCCCCGAGATGCTCGAGCTGGTCGCCGAGACCGAACCGGGGCCCTTCTTCCCGAGGACGATCGAGCTCGGCCAGTACCTCGGTGTCCGTCGTGACGGGAAGCTGGTGGCGATGGCCGGTGAGCGGCTACGGCTCGACGGCTGGACGGAGATCAGCGCCGTCTGCACCGCCGCGAGCCACCGCGGCCAGGGTCTCGCATCGCGCCTCATGGGCGCCCTGATCGAGGCCATCCAGCTGCGCTCCGAGCAGGTCTTCCTGCACGTCCTCACCACCAACACGGGCGCCATCCGGCTCTATCAGGAGCTCGGCTTCCGGATTCGCCGGACCGCGACGCTGACGCTCGTCACCCGCACCGCCGCTGCCTGAGCCGGGCGGGTGGCCGGAGTTCCAGCCCGGCCTGCGCCGGGCGCCGCCGCGCGCGGAGCGGGCGTGCATCCATCGGTCGCGGGGCGGGCGCTCCTCGACCGATGCAACGAACGGGCGGGCGAGATGCAATTGCAACGTTAGGCCCAGCGTGATACATTCGGCACCGACAGGCTCGCCGGGCGAGCTTTCGGGCTTGCGGGGAGCGGCGTGCCGGGAGAGTCGAGTCGCAACCAAGGGGAGGCAAGATGCTGCGCGGGTTCGCCGTAACGGTCGTGCTGGCTGTTTCTGTCGTCGTGGGTCTGGAGATGCCGGCGGGCGCCTCCGCGGCGCCCGTCGAAGGTCCCGCGGGCTCGGCCTTCTACACCCCACCCAGCCCGGCTCCGGTCGGCAGCGCGGGCGAACTGGTCTGGTACCGCCCGGCGAGCGTCAATCTCAACGTCACGCTACCGGCCACCAAAGCGTGGACGGTGCTCTACCAGTCGACCGACCAGCACGGACACCCCGACTGGGTTACGGGCACCGTGATCGTTCCCACCGCCGCCTGGAAAGGCAGCGGGTCGCGCCCGGTGGTCACCTATGCCGAGGGGACCCAGGGGCTGGGTCACGAATGTGCGCCCTCGCTGCAGATGGCCGCCGGCACCGAGTACGACGGCGGCGCCATCATCGAATCGCTGAAAAAGGGCTACATGGTGACGGTGACCGACTACCAGGGTTACACCAACGGCGCGATCCCCACGTACGCGGCCGGACGCGCCGAGGGCCAAGCGGTCCTCGATGTCGTGCGTGCCGCCCGCCAGCTTCCCGGCTCCGGAGTCGCCAGCGGCGCACCGGTCGTCGTGTGGGGCTACTCCCAGGGAGGTCAGGCCGCCAGCTGGGCCGCCGAGCTGCAGTCCTCCTACGCCCCCGACGTGAAGATGGTCGGCCTGGCGGCCGGTGGCACGCCCGCCAACCTGCAGGCGATCGGTGAATTCGACAACTCGTCGGTGGGTACGGCGTTTGGTCTCGACGGGCTGATCGGTCTGAGCACCGCCTACCCCGAAGAATTCGACCTCTCGGCCCTGTCCAACGCCGCCGGGCTCGAAGCCGCCGCCAAGCTCGTGAACGAGTGCGCGATCCGGTCGCTGCGCGAATTCCGCGACGTCAACAGCGCCGAATACACGGTCGGTCACAAGGGCTTCAAGGAACTGGAGGCCGAACACCCGGCGATCCAGAAAATCGTCGAAGAACAGCTGCTGGGGACCAAAACGGTGCCGGTGCCCGTCTACCACTACCACGGCCTCGAGGACGAGTTCGTCCCCGTCGCCCAGGACGTGGCGTTGCACAACGCGTGGTGCTCGCTGGGTGTCAGCGACGACTTCCAGCTGTACCCGGGAGATCACCTCTTGAGCGACCCGACGGCAATCGCCAACGTCATGAAATGGGTCGAAGAACGACTCGCCGGCAGGAAAGCGCCGAGCACGTGCGGGCAACACTCGGCGAACGCCACGCTGCCTTCCTCGGCGCGACTGACGCCGGAGACCGGCGACCTGATCGTTCCCCTGCCCGCGTGGGAACTCAGCGGCAAGGTCACGGAGGCCAAGAGCGGGATCTCGGTCGAAGTCCCGAAAGGCTCCACCCTGAGCGCCGAAGGAGACGTCACCTCGGGTCAGCTCACCGCCAACCTCTCGATCCCACCGATCAACCAGACGATCCTGATCGGGCTGATCCCGGTGACGGTCCGTGGTGCGTTGACGCCCACCGGCACGATCCACGGGACCGTCGGGCTGACCGACAGCGGGGTCTTCAGCGAGAGCGCCAGCGGATCCGCCAACGAGCGGGTGGGCTCGGTCGGCGTCGGCCTGCTGATAGTCCCGATCGGCTGCACGACCGTCGCACCGATCCAGCTCCCGCTCAGCATCTCCGAGCCGGTCAACGCCCTGGTGGTCGGCGGGTTCTCGTTCACGACCAAGGTGACGGTGCCGGAATTCGGGGGCTGCGGCGTGTTCGGCCCGGTCCTCTCGGCGACCATGTCGGGCCCCGGGAACACGATCGAAATGACGGCCAAACCGCCGCCTCCGATCAACTGGTGAGGAGAGCCGGCCGGGCCTGGGCGTCGCCACCCGGGCCCGGCCGCCGGCCGGCAAGTTGCGGGCGGCGAGTCGCGCCGGCCCCTAGGAGTCGACCCGCAGGAGCATCCGCAGGATCGGCTCGGCCCGTCGGGCTTCAGGGCGCTCGCCCGTGATCAGGTCGAGGTAGGTGTAGGACTCGATCAGGCGGACGATCACGTACGCGAGCTCGTGCAGGTCGACCGACAGCGCCAGCCGCCCCGCGTCGGCCTGCTCCTGCAGCCGGCGCTGGATCTCGCCGATCAGGCGCTGCTGGAAGTCCGTGCTGCGGCCGGTCAGGAGGCGCATCGCGTGCTCGCCGTCTTCGCCCAACCACCGCTGCATGCCGGGGTTGGTGATGATCGTGTCCAGGAATCCCGTGACCACGTCCACGATCCGCTCGGGGCCCTCGGAGTCGACTTGGTCTTCCACCCATTTGAAGGTCGTCAGTGCGAGTGACCACACGACCTCGACCACGAAGTCGTCACGCGAGCCGAACCAGCGATAAAGGGTCACCCGGTTGACGCCCAGTTCGCCCGCGATCGCCGCCATGTCGATGCGTTCGGGCGCCAGGAAGCGGCGCCTCCCGAGCCGGAGCGCGTCAGCCGCCCGTGGTCTGGCTACGACCGCCACGTCCCACAGCATCGCACCTGGCCCGGCACGATCCAGCCTTGCCCGCGCGGGCTAGGGTCCCGGCGCGAGAAGGAACGTGCGGCTCTTCTGTGCCTTCGGACCGCCTTCGGATGAGAGTCTGAATTCGTACAGGACAGCTTCGAGTGGTTTTCCGTACAGCTGACCGAACAGGTACCCGTCCACCCCTTCCACGTTCGCGTATTCGGCCGTAACCTTGCGGCCTTCACTTTCGGCTTTGACGATTTCGCTCGGGCCCGAGGTGGCAATGCCGCGGGCTTCCCCTTCATGGCGCGCCGCCACCTGCGCCTCGAACTGGTAGCCGGCGTCTTCTTCGGTGAGGACGAGTTCCTCTCCCCTGGCTTCTTCACCCGGCTCCCACGGAGTGATCACCGTGCATTTGCCGTTCTTGCAGCGCAGCCACCGGTATTCGTAGCTGAGCGGAGTCACCCCGCTCCAGTTCCCGGGAGAGGATTCGAGTATCTCGCCGACGGCCGTCGCTCCGCGGATCACCTTCTTTTCGCCTTCCACGTATTCGATCACCCGCAGCAGTGGCAGAGTCACGTTGACGGGCGGTTCACCCGTGGCTTCTTCGCCTTCTTCACCTTCCCCTTCACCTTCCGATTCACCTTCTGCCACTTCGTTTTCACTCGAGTGTTCCCACACCCGCTGTGAGAGGCGGTTGGGCGTTTCGCCGCCGGGCAGGGTCCACTCGAGCTTGACCGCGAGGTGCCCCGGTTCGGCCTCGAGCGCGGGCAGCGGCGGCGAGGCGCCGGCGCCGACGAGCGCTGTGATGTCTTTCAGGCCGGCGGAGATCGCCTGCACGTGTTCGAGCCCGGGGACGGCGGTCCAGGTGCGGCTGTAGCAGACGCCCTGGTAGCCCATTTCGCCGCCTTCGTTTTCACATTTCGGTCCGATCCCGAGCTCACCGTAGGTGTTCGTGCCGACCGTGTAGATCCTGCCTTCGCTGCCGAGCACGGCGGCGAACCCGCTCCCGGCCGCGACCTGGGTAACTTCGATGCCGTTCAGTGCGGTGATCGGTGTCGCGTAGCGGTCGCACGGCCACGTTCCGCCGCCGCTTTTGTGTTCGTGCCCGCACGTCCCAGCGGCTTCTCCGAGAGAGCCGTTGGCGGCGTCGCCCCAGCCCACGACGTGGCCGCCTTCGAGCAGCGCCAGCACGTGATTCGCCGATGCCGAGAGAGCGAGCACGTGCTGCAGCGGTTCGGTTTCGCTGACCATCACGCGCCCGGGACGGGTGAAGGCCGTGTGCGCGCCGGGTTCGAGCGTCTGCCCGAGCTGACCCTTGCCGTCGTTGCCCCAGGAGAGCACTTCTCCGTCGGCCAGCAGGGCGTAGGCTGATTCGCTTGCGGCGCTGACCTGAACGACGTGTTCGAGTTCCCGTTCGCCGGCCCCTTCGCCTTCGGTCACGGGCTTGGGCAGCTTGCTGCACTGTTCTGCTCCGACTTCGGTCCAGCAGAGGTGTTCGGCCTCTCTTTTGCCCGGTTCTTCGCTGGGCTTTTTCGCGTTCGGTTCGCACGTCTTGCGTTTTTCGCATTCGGCCGGCCATGCGATGCCGAGCTGACCCCTGTTGTTGTGCCCCCACGCCATCACCCTGCCGCCGGGCAGCACCGCGAAGTTGGCGCCCCCGCCGGAAGCGATCGCGGTCACGCCGGCGCCGCTCAGAGCCCGTACTTCTTTGGGGACGAGCTGGTTTTCACCGGTTTCTTTTTCGAACCCCCCGGTGCCGTTGCCGAGCGTCCCGTAGCCGTTGTTGCCCCAGGCCATCACGTTGCCGGAGTTCAGGAGCGCGAGGCTGTACTCGGCGCCGGAGGAGATCGCCTTGACTTCGCTGAGCCCGCTCACGGTGACGTGGCTCTTGCCCTGTTCCCAGCTCGCTTTGCGCCCGCCGTAGCCGATCGAGCCGTAGAACCCCGCCCCGGCGGCGGTGACGGTGCCGTCGTTGTGCAGCTCGAGCGTGAAGCTCCCGCCGGTGGCGATCGCGGCGATGTTGCTCTCGCCTTCGGCCGGCACCGGGCTTTCCTCCCAGCCACTGCGATAGAGGGTCCCCAACTGTCCCCGCGCGTTTTCGCCCCAGCCGACCACGAAGCGTTCGCCTTCGGCGAGCACCCTCGGTGTGCCGACGGAGCTCGCGCTGGCCGAGCCGAGGCTGTTGTGTGCTCCGACGGTCAGCCTGACCGTGTCCCCGGCCGTCCCGGCCGCCAGCGGGTAGCTGGGGCCGCTCGCGTGCGCACAGGACCCTTCCGCGTTGCACGCTTCCCAGGAGTAGGAGTATTCGATCGGCGCCTGGCCCACCCACCTGCCGGTGTTGGCCTGGAGCGTCCCGCCTTCGCGCAGCCGCCCCGTGATCACCGGGAAGCCGATCGGCACGGGCGGCCCGTAGGTGACGGTCGCCGTCTGCAGCGAGGTGGCGCTCTTGCTTCCGGCCAGGTTCTGGTAGGTCACGGTCGCCCGCAGCGTGTCGCCGACATCGGCCGCCGCGACGCGATAGGCGGGGGCCACGGCGCCGGCGATTTCCGAGCACCGTTTCGCCGCGCAGCGTTCCCATTGGTAGATGTAGCGGGAGGCCTGCGTCCCGGTCCACGCGCCCGAGCTCACCGACAGCAGCTGGCCTTCCTGGGCGGGTCCGGTGATGAGGGGAAGTTCGGTGTTCTTGGGGGCCACCCCGACCACCGCAGCCGTCCGTTCGGTGAACACTTCGGTCGTGCCGGCGCTGTTGGAGGCGGTCACGAGCACACGCAGGGAGGAGCCGATGTCGACGTAGCGCGCCGTGTATTCGGAGGTCGTCGCGAGCGGGATGTTGGTGCATTCCAGTTCCGGTTCGCAACGCTGCCACTGGAACGAGTAGGCGATGCTGCCACCTGTCCATTTGCCTTCTTTGGCTTTGAGAGCGACCCCTTCCTGGGCTTTTCCGGCGATCGTCGGGGGCGTCGTGTTGACGGGCTTTTCGATCTGTTTTTCGGCCAGCGCGGTGGCCGCCCCCGCCAGCAGGACGATCGTCGTCGCGACCAGCACCAGCGAGGCGGTGATCGCTCGGCACAGGCGCTGTGGGCACGCCTCGTCGGCGGTGCGGTTGCCGCTCCCCGGGTGCACGAGTCCCATGAAGCCTTCTCTCCCTCTGTCCTCTCGCGATCCCATCCGCGGGTCGCGATCCTGTCCCCCGGGCCGAACTGGGCCCGCCCACAGGCGACGCTACTCCCGCCACCCCTCCGCGTCAAGTTTCGCGGTCAGGCGGTGGCGAGTGCGGGACGCCGCTGCGACCACGGGGCGGCGCGCTCGAGGGCGGCGGCGAGCGAGATCAGGGTCGCCTCCTGCCATGGTCCGCCGGTGAGCTGGACCCCGACGGGAAGGTTCTCGTCGGTGAAGTGCAGCGGCAGACTCACCGCCGGCAGGCCGCTGACGTTTCCGAAGGCGGTGAACGAGACGCTCGCCACCACCTCGGGCACGGGCAGGTCGGGGGCCGCGTGCTGGGCCTCGAGCACGGACCCCGCGATCGGGGGCAGCACCGCCGAGGTCGGTGTCAGCAGGACGTCGAAGTCGCGCCCCCAGCGAGCCACCTCGCGGCGGCTGAGGCGCTCCAAGGCCTTGGCCGCCAGCGCATACTCATAGGCGCTCGTCTCACCGGCGGCGGCACGTCCGTGGGCGACATGGGGCTCCACCTGCGACCAGTCGACGCCCTCGTAGTCGGCGAGGCCCGCCTGTGTGAGGGCCACGAACGGCGGCACCATCTCCTCGGAGATGCTCGCCACCTCGACCGGCTCGATCACGTGACCGAGCCCTTCCAGCAGCTCCGCGGCCGCCTGGGCCGCCTCGCTGCAGGCCGGGTCGGTGGGAATGCCCAGCGGCGCCGTGGCCATGAGGCCGATCCGCAGGGCCGGCGATTCGAGCTCGGCCGCGAACGGGCGGGTCGGCGCGGGCGCGTTGTACCAGGAGCAGGCATCCGGGCCGCTGGTCACGTCGAGCACCGCGGCGGCGTCCTGGACGCTCCTGGTCACGACCCCCTCCACGACGGCCCCGAGCCAGCTCTGGGACAGCCGTGGCACGCGGCCCCGGCTCGGCTTGAGGCCGACCAGACCGCAGTAGGAGGCCGGGATCCGGATCGAGCCGCCGCCGTCGTTGGCGTGGGCGATCGGGAACATGCCGGAGGACACGGCGGCCGCGGCCCCGCCACTGGAGCCGCCCGGCGTGCGCTGCGTGTCCCAGGGGTTGCGGGTGAGGCCGTAGCGCGTGCTCTCGGTTGCGGTGATGACGCCGAACGCCGGCGTGGTGGTACGTCCGCAGAGCACGAAGCCGGCGCGCACGAACGCGTCGACGACCATCTCGCTCTCCTCGCTGGGACCCTCGGGCGCGCCGTTGGAGCCGAACGTCACGGGCCAGCCCGCCACCGGGGTCAGATCCTTGATCGGCATCGGAACCCCGAGGAACGGCGCGTCCTCGCCGGCGGCGAGCCGCCTGTCCGCCTCGGCGGCGCCGGCACGGGCCTGCTCGTCGTTGCGCAGGGCCATCGCGTTCAGCGTCGGGTTGCGCTCGTCGACGGCCTCGAGGCAGGCGTCGAGGAGCTCGCTTGAGGAGATCTCGCGCCGGCGCAGTGCGGCGGCGAGATCGCTGGCTGTGGAGGAGGGTCCGAGATCGCTCATGCCGCGACCGTATCACCGGCGGGGAGCCGGGTGACCCCGGGTCCTCAGCTGGTGCGGGCTGCGGGCGTCGTACGCCTGGCGGTGATCTCGACCGGCGGCACGTCCCGGCCCAGCCTGTCGTGCAGCTCCGCCACACGCTCGGCGAGCTCGGCGAAGGGGACCGGTCGCGCGATCAGGTAACCCTGCCCGCGGTCGCATCCGAGCGCCGTCAGCCGGTCGAGGACCTCTTGGGTCTCGATGCCCTCGGCGACGACCGTCAGCTCGAGGTGCTGGGCGAGGTCGATGGTGGAGCGCACGACGGCGTCGGCACGGGGGTCCTCGCAGATCCCGGCAACGAAGCCGCGGTCGATCTTGATCTCCGTGGCGGGGAGCTTCGCGAGGTAGTCGATCGATGCGTTGCCCGTCCCGTAGTCGTCGATCGAGACGCCGAAGCCCGCCGCCCGCAGGGCGTCGAGCACCTCGATGGCGGCGTCGGGGTCGGTCAGCGTGGCGCTCTCGGTGACCTCTACCGTGATGCACTCGGGTGTGACCTCGTGCCGCCGGGCGATCTCGAGGATCTGTCCCGGCAGGCCGGCGTCGAGCAGGTTGCGGGCCGACAGGTTGATGGCGACCTCGAGGTCCAGGCCCTGGGTCCGCAGGCGGGCCAGATCCCGCACCGCCTGTCCGACGATGTTCGCCGTCAGGGGCGTGATCAGCGCGGTCTGCTCGACCATCGTCACGAAGTCGACCGGCGCGAGCAGGCCCTTTTCGGGGTGCTGCCAGCGCACCAGCGCCTCGACGCCCTTCACCCTGCGGGTCCGGAGGTCGAGCTTGGGCTGGTAGTGGACGATGAACTCCCCGCTTTCCAGCGCTGCGCGCACCTGGCCCAGCAGGCTCAGGCGCTCAGGATCGAAGTGGTCGCGCTGCGGCGAGTACTCCTCCACGCTGCTGCCCGTGACCCGTGCCCGTCCGAGTGCCGCCTCGGCGTGCTGGATGAGCTCCTGGGCGCTCCCGGCGTCGTCCTCGATGTGGGCGATCCCGATGCTGACCTCGACGTTCACCCCCACCCCGTCGAGCACCACCGGCGCCTCGAGCGCACGCTGGACGGCGCCCGCCACGCTGGCGGCGCCCGCGCCCGGCAGCGTGCAGGACAGCATCGCGAACTCGTCGTTGCCGACGCGCGCGACGAGCGCCACGTCGTCGAGCTCGCGCTCCAGACGACGAGCCACCGTGCACAGCAGCTGGTCGCCGGCCTCGTTCCCGAACGTGTTGTTGATCTGCTTGAAGCCTTCGATGTCGGCGATCAGGACGGCGCCCGACCCTGCCCCAGGACGGTCGCCGCGCAGGATCGCGTCGAGGCGCTCGCTGTAGAGCGTCCTGTTGGCCAGGCCGGTGAGGCGGTCATAGCGCGCCAGGCGATCGTTCTCGTGCGCCTGGGCCCGCAGCCTGCGCGAGGCGGCGGCGACGATCCGGTACAGCACCAGCCACAGCAGCAGCAGCCCGCCGGCGATCAGCAGTGCGATCTCTTTGTGGTCGCGCGCGATCGCCCCCGACACGGGCCGGTAGCTGAGATACATCTCGAAGGCACCCGCCGGCTTGCCCTTCGAAGAGAACCGCAGCGGCACGTACACCTCGATCAGCGTTCCGAGGCCGACCTCGCCGGCCGTCTCGGAGTGCGGCGTGGGGTTGACGATCGTGGCTTCCCGGGGGTGACCGTCGAGCGCATCCTCGAGGTCGTCGCTCGGCTCCAGCCGGCGGCCGATGAGGCTGTGGTCGTCCGAATAGATGACGGTGTCCCGGGCGTTCCACACCTTGATCCGGGCGAGGTCCTGTTTGACGGCGCCCGTACGCAGCTGGCGGTCGAGGTCGTGGATCTCCCCGGCGGTGAGCCCGGCGCGGACCCCGTGGGGGGACAGCCGGGGCTGGATGCCGATGCGGGCGATCAGGCGTGCCGCCCGCGTCTCCTCCGAGAGCGTGCGCCCGAGCTCCTGCGCCTGCAGGACGCGTGCCAGCACGAACCCCAGGACGACCACGGGCATCAGGCTCAGGAGGGCCACCTGCTGTGTCAGCGTGAGACGTCCGACAGCCCGGCGACTGGCGCGCCACATGGTGGCCCATCGGCCGATCGGGCCTGGGGCTTTCGCCCTGCACGCGATCCTCCGCTACTGGGGCGGGATCGTGACCAGAGCGGCGCTGGCGGCCGGCATCGAGACCGTCAGCGTGCCGGTGCGCTCATGCACGACGGGCAGCGGCCCCCTCGGGTGCCAGTGCCCGGAGGCGGCCACTTCCGCGCCGCCGAGCGTCACGCCGGAGGTCGCGAGCGTGGAGGGGGCGGTGAGGCGCAGGACCGTGGCGTCGGAGGACCGTCCGTGGACCGTGAGGTTGACGCGGCGCGTCCGCGAGCCCTCGGGATAGAAGTTCACCAGCAGCACCTGGACGGTCCCGTCGGGACGCACGAACCCCTGGGCGGTGATGTTCGAGTCCGAGCCCACCGCCGTCGGCAGCACGCTCGAACCCTGGAGCGCGTGGGTGAGAAGCAGCGCATACCACTCGGGGTTGGGGTGCAGGGACGGGCCTTCGCCGACGAGTGCGGTGTAGGACTGCGGGAGGTTCAGCAGCGTGTGGAAGTCGATCCCCCGCAGCCCGGCCCTCATGGCCCGGGCGATGTAGTCGGAGGCCCACAGCGCGGAGGCGAACGTGTTGCTCACCCCGGGTTGGCCCTTGCAGGAGATGTCGTTGGTCTCGTCGATCTCCAGCGGCGCCCCGGCCGTACGCTGGATCGCCGCCAGCGTGCTCAGCATCACCGTCTCTTCGAGCCTCACCTCCGGGCTCAGCAGCTGCGTGGCGGTGGGTTTGTGGCCGCACGCCGTGAGGGGGTAGTAGTGATCGGTGAGGATCGCGGGGTGCAGCCGGATCGATTCCCACACCCACGGCAGCGGCGGTTCGCCGGTGGAGACGTCGGGGGCAGCGAGCTGGGTGTGAGGCGCCGATGACGCGATCGCCCCCCTGTAGGTGGCGAGCTGCTGGGCGTACTGGGAGAAGTCCCAACCGCTGGACCGCAGCCCGTAGGTGCCGAAGCGGTCGGGCTCGTTGCCGACGGCGATTCCGGCCAGCGAGCGGCCCAGCTCCCGACGCGCCGCCGCCGCCTCCTCGGCCACCGCCCGGGGTTCGTAACGGGCGAGGTTCATCGTCAGCAGCACCTTCCAGCCGGTGCGGTGGGCCACCGAGGCCAGCGATCCCAGGACGCTCGTCGTGACGGGGTGCGTGTCCCAGCGCGCAGCCCTCGCCCCCGGCTGCTGCCAGCCCACGTACCTGTTCACCGAACCGCCGCCGAAGCGCAGCGTGCCGCGGCCGAGGGAGCTGAGCAGGTTCGTCAACGTCCCACCCTGCGCCAGGGTGGAGAGGCTCGACAGGGTGGTGGCCTCGAACGACAGCCCGAGGAAGTCGTTCGGCACGCGGGTGCCGTCGCCTTCGGTCCAGACGGTGACGGCCGCGGGACCCCCGGCGGCCGGGGGCGTGCCGCGTCGAAGGGGTTCCCAGCCGCTGCCCCCGCTCGCGACCCGGCGCAGCAGTGCGAGCTTGGCGGCGTAGGTGCTGCTCGCCAGCTGCGATTCGCTCGGTGCCGGCCTGCCGCCGGCCGCGGCCCTCGCGGGCGGGCCGCCGATCGCGACCACGAGCGCCACGCAGATCGCCACCAGCAAAGCCGCGCAGGCGAGTGCAGGCGGCGCGACCCCGATCGCCACGGGCCACGCGCCGGGGCGTGCCCGGCACGACCCCTGTTGTGGATCCGATCGATTCTGGGGCGGCATCGCTCGCGCGAGGCCGGCGCCTGTCGGGGTTATTCGGCCGACGCCGGCAGCTGGGAGACGCGCTCCCGGGCCCGTTGGAAGGCGGGGCGCTCCTGTAGACCGGCCACGTACTCTTTCAGAGCGGTCGGCAGCAACTCCGGGAAGCCCGCCCGCGCGGTGAAGTTCAGCGCCGAGCTGATCATCACGTCGGCCACCGTCAGGCCGTCGCCGACGAGGAACTCCCCGTCGCCGAGACCGCTCTCCACGGCTGCCGCCGTGCGGCTGAAGCGCTCCTTCGCTTTGGCCGCCCGCTCCGGGTCGGCCTGGTTGTAGATCGCGGCCTCGATCAGCGGCGGCTCGATCTCGCTCGGGGCGAACACGGCCCACTGGTAGGCGAGCGCCCGCTCGTGGGTCCCCAGCGGCGGCATCATCCCCCCCTCCGGATACAGGTCGCCGAGGTGCATGCAGATCGCGGCCGACTCGAACACGTAGCCGTCGTCGTCCTCGAGCACCGGCACCCGTCCTAGCGGGTGACGCGCGAGGTGCTCCTCGCTCTGACCCTGCTCGTGGGTCATCACCTCGAAGTCGTAGGGCTGGCCGAGCTCCTCGAGCGTCCACACGACCCGCAACGGGCGCCCCGTGTATTCGCGGTGATAGACACGCATCGGCGCTGGACGATACCGTCGCCGGCCTCGGCGTGCGTCCGCCCGGCGGCACCTTCGCGGCGACGCGAGACCCGGCCCGAGCTTATCCTGGGCAGATGGACTCCGACGGCCCCGCACAGATGCATCGCAACGGCAACGAGATCGACCACGAGGTCGTCGTGATCGGAGCCGGCTTCTCCGGGATCGGCGCCGCGATCAAGCTCGACCAGGCGGGCTTCCGGGACTTCGTGGTGCTCGAGGAGGGCGACGGCGTCGGCGGCGCCTGGCACTGGAACACGTACCCGGGGATCGCCGTCGACATCCCCTCCTTCAGCTACCAGTTCTCGTTCGAGAAGCGCAGCGACTGGTCGCGCGTGTACGCGCCCGGGAGAGAGCTGAAGGCGTATGCGGAGAACTGCGTCGACAAGTACGGCGTGCGCGACCGGATCCGCGTGAACACCAAGGTCGTGGGCGCCGACTTCGACGAGGCCACCAGCGCCTGGCGGGTACGCACCGCCGACGGCGAGGAGATCCGTGCGCGTTACGTGATCGGTGCCACCGGCGTGTTCAGCCAGCCGAAGCTGCCCGACATCCCGGGCGTGGAGACGTTCGCCGGCGCCACGATGCACACCGCCCGCTGGGATCACTCCGTGTCCCTGCGCGGCAAGCGCGTCGCCGTGATCGGCACGGGCGCCTCGGCGATCCAGGTGATCCCCGCGATCGCTCCCGAAGTCGAGCGCCTGACGGTCTTCCAGCGCACCCCGATCTGGTGCCTGCCGAAGCTCGACGCGCCGCTCAGCATGCGCATGCGCACCGCGCTGCGCTGGGTGCCCGGCGCACAACTGCTGACGCGCTGGCTCAGTCAGGCGTTCGTCGAGGCGACCTTCGTGCTCGCGGCGCACTTCGCGGGCACGTTCCCGAGCCTGCGTGCGAAAGGGGAAGGGGCGGCGCGCAAGCTCCTGCGCGAGGTACAGGACCCGGACGTGCGCGACAAGCTCACGCCCCGGTACGGCCTCGGTTGCAAGCGCCCCAGCTTCCACAACGAGTACGTCCGCACCTTCAATCGCGCCAACGTGCTGCTCGAGACCACGGCGATCGAGGAGATCACCCCGAGCGGGGTGCGGACCGCCGACGGGATCGAGCACCCAGTCGACGTGCTGATCCTCGCGACGGGCTTCAAGGTCTTCGACACGGGCAACATGCCCCCGTTCGTGACGCGCGGCGTCGGCGGTGTGGCCCTCGAGGACTGGTGGACCCAGAACCGCCTCCAGGCCTACGAGGGGGTCAGCCCCCCGGGCTTCCCGAACTGGTTCTCGATCCTCGGGCCCTACGGCTTCAACGGCCAGTCGTACTTCGGGCTGATCGAGACCCAGATGCGCCACATCGTGCGCTGCCTGGCCCGCGCCCGCCGCGACGGTGCCAAGCGCATCGAGATCACACCCGAGGCCAACCGCCGCTACTGGGAGTCGATGCTGGGCCGCCGGCACAACCAGATCTTCTTCCAGGGCTCGTGCGCGAACTCCAACAGCTACTACTTCGACCAGCACGGCGACGCCCCGTTCCGTCCCAGCCTCACCCTCGAGGCGGCCTGGCGCAGCGCCCGCTTCGACCTCGACGACTACGCCTTCGCCGCGTGAGCAGCACCC
>Ga0335085_10005436_pt1 | contig 20451 bp, 13 predicted proteins | sample Lox_Sample_45_FD_206712 | JGI IMG/M metagenome (GOLD analysis project Ga0335085, IMG submission 206712) | Soil microbial communities from Loxahatchee National Wildlife Refuge, Florida, United States - Lox_Sample_4.5 | ecosystem: Environmental > Terrestrial > Soil > Wetlands | place: USA...
GAGCCCAAAAGTTGGCGATTCGCGCGCAGGCGCCGGCCAAACCGGCGAGCCTGCCGGACGATCTCAATTCGACAGCGCAGGACTGGACTTACACGGAGAGCAACGCCAACCAGACCATGGTAGAGATTACCGCGAAGGACGCGCTCGAGGCGCGGGATTCCTCGCGGGTTGACCTGAAAGGCGTCACGCTCAAGCTGCACGACAAGCGCGGCGGCACCTACGACCTGGTGACCAGCGCGGCAGCCAGCTACTTCAAAACCGACCACCGGTTTTACTCAGAGGGCGAGGTCCAGATTACCCTGAAGGTGCCGGAGCAGGGCGAGCCGAAGCATCAGCTGATCTCGATTAAGTCGTCGGGAGTCAATTTCGACACCAACAGCGGGCAGGCCGAGACTGACCGCCCGGCCGACTTCACCTTCGAGCATGGCACCGGGCATTCCACCGGAGCGTTTTACGCGCCGGACACCCACACGCTGCACCTGAAGCAGGATGTAATGCTCGACTGGGTTCCCGTGGGCCCGCATGCCAAGCCGATGAAGATCGAGGCGGCCAGCCTGTACTACCACGAGGTCGAAGGGGAAATCTGGCTGAAGCCGTGGGGCCGCATGACGCGGGAGAATACGGTAGTCGAAGGCCAGGACGCCACGGTCAAGCTGCAGGATGACGGCGAGGGACACAAATCGATCCACACCATCGATGCCACCCATGCCCATGGCAGCGATACCTACCCCAAGCGCAAGTTGAAATACGAAGCCGACGGCCTGCACGTGGATTTTGACGAAGACGGAGCGGTACAGAAGATTGTCGGCAACGGCAACGCGAAACTCGTCGACACGGGCGAGTCGTCGGAGACCACGGTGGCCGCGAACCACGTGGAGCTGAACTTCACGCCGGGTGAAACGGAAAGCGTACTGAATGCGGTGACCGGGAGCGGGAACGGCGTGGTGACTGAGCGGCCCGTGCCCGGGCCCGGGCGGCAACTCGCCGAGACGCACGTGCTGCGCAGCGAGACGCTTGACCTGAAGATGCGTCCGGACGGTAAAGAGATCGAGTCCGTGGTGACGCACGCGCCCGGCACGCTCGAGTTCCTGCCCAACCAGCCCACGCAGCACCATCGCATCCTCAACGGCAAGGATATGGTGATCGCGTACGGGGCACAGAACCGCGTGGACTCGTTCCGCGCCACGGACGTCCGCACGCAGACGGATCCGACGGCCGAGGACGTTCAAAAGAAACGGAACCGCGTCGTGTCCTACACCACCAGCAAGCAGATCGACGTGCGGTTCGATCCCAAGACGAGTAAGATGTCCGCGGTGCAGCAGACCGGCGATTTCACGTATGACGAAGGGGACCGCAAGGCCCGCGCAGCCAAGGGGTCGCTCGATGAAGCAGAGAACGTGCTGCTGCTCGATACCGGCGCGCGCATGTCGGACTCCACCGGGTCGACGACGGCGGACCATATCCGCATGGATCAGCGCACCGGAGATTTCACGGCCGAAGGCCATGTGAATTCCAGCCGGATGCCGGACAAGGACCAGAAGAAGAATTCGCAGATGCTCTCCGGCGACGAACCCATGCACGCGCAGGCGCGGAAGATGGATTCCTCCAACCACAACAAGAAGCTGCACTACGAGGGCAACGTGGTGATGTGGCAGGGCGCCAATCGGGTTCAGGCGGACGTGGTCGATCTGGACCGCGAAAAGAAAGGTCTCATTGCCGACGGCCACGTGATCACGAACCTGTGGGAGGAGCCGAAGGACGAGCAGAAAAAGAAGGCCACAACACCCGTGCTCACCGTGGTCCACGCGCCGCACCTTGTGTATACCGACGACAACCGGCTGGCGGTGTACACGGGCGGGGCATCGCTGGCGCGGCCGAATCTACAGGTGAAGTCGAAGCAGATTCAGGCGTACCTGGCGGAGGAGAGCGCCGATTCGCGGCTGGAGAAAGCATACGCCGACGGAGACGTTCATATTCACCAGATCTCTCAGGGCTTTACCTACGACGGAACTGCCGACCACAGCGAGTATTACACGGCCGATCAGAAGGTGATCCTGCTGGGCGGCATGCCGCGGATGGTGAAGAGCGACGGCAGCGAGATGAATAGCCCTGGTGGTTTGACCTACTATGCCAACGATGATAGGCTCATCGGTATCGGGTCTGACGGCAAGCCCGCCAACAGCCGGCTGGTTCGCAAGAAAAAATAACCCATGAATAAACTCGAGACGCGGGAGATCTCTAAGACGTACCGTGGTCGCCGCGTGGTCGACGATGTGTCGCTGTTCGTGCAGCAGGGCGAGGTGGTGGGTCTGCTCGGACCGAACGGCGCCGGCAAGACGACCTCGTTCTACATGATCGTCGGGCTGATCAGCCCGGATTCCGGCCGGATCATGGTGGACGAGCAGGACATCACGACGCTTCCGATGTACCAGCGGGCCCGCCGGGGCATCAGCTACCTTCCGCAGGAGGCATCGGTCTTCCGCAAGCTGACCGTCGACGAGAACCTGATGGCGATTCTAGAGACGCTGCCGATGCGGTCGCGTGAGCGGCAAGAGACCCGGGACCGGCTGATCGAGCAGATGGGCCTGGAGAAGGTACGGCGCTCGAACGGTTACATGCTTTCGGGCGGCGAGCGGCGGCGCGTGGAGATCGCGCGGTCGCTGGTGATCAATCCGAGCTTCCTGCTGCTTGACGAACCGTTTTCCGGCATCGACCCGATCCAGGTGCTGGAACTGCAGCGCATTATCTTCGACCTGAAACGCTCGGGAATTGGGATTCTCATCACGGATCACGCGGTCCGCGAGACCCTGGTAGTGACGGATCGCGCCTACATCATTAACAACGGCCGCATTTTCCGTGCTGGATCTCCCGAAGCGCTTGAGCGTGATCCCGAGGTCAAGCGCATTTATTTGGGTGAATCGTTTACCCTGAGGGTGTGAGTAAACATTCGCTCCTGCCACTGTTGTGCTTTTTTACCGCTTCCGCCTGGGCCCAGCCGTTTTCCGCGGGCATCAAGGCCGGGCTGCCGCTCACGGATTTCATTAATACGGTATCGGGCCAATCGAGCAGCGTCACCAACCGCTATCTGGTCGGCCCTACGGCCGAACTGCACCTCCCGTTTCATTTGGGGATCGAAGTGGACGCGCTCTACCGCCACTTCAGTTATCAGAACGTGTTCGGTAGCGGCATCAACGCTGTTACTTCTTTGAATAGCGCGGGCGCATGGGAGTTTCCGGTGCTGCTGAAGTATCGCTTTCCCGGGAAGTTGGCACGACCCTATGTGGATGCCGGCGTTGCGTGGGATAAGATCTCGGGCTTGACCAACACGCTGTCGAGCAGCATTGCGGCCGGAACGATCACGAATCCATCGGGCCAGAACAACAGCACCACCACCGGCTTTGTGATGGGCGCAGGCCTCGACGTGCATGCCATCATCCACATCATGCCCGAGCTGCGATATACACGATGGACCGACCAGCACTTCAACCTGACTAATATTCTGAACAGCAATCAGAACCAGGCGGAATTCATGGTAGGGATCACGTTCTAGGGTTTGGTGGCGCACGCCCTTGGCGTGCAGCATCGACTCTTAGTCGATGCCCGGAGAGCCGGGCGTCGAGAAAAGTCTCGACGCGGCACGCAGGGGGCGCGCGCTACTGCAGCGTGAAGTTGATGTCGATCATAGTCTGCACTTCGACCGGCTGGCCATTCAGCAGCGTCTGGCGGTAAACCCACTGCTTGACGGAGTCGAGCGCAGCTGGAACCAGCAGCGGATGGCCGCTGACCACTTCGAGATTCGCGACATGTCCTTCCTTGTCGATGATCGCGCTCAAACGCACCACGCCTTGAACGCGTGCCGCCTTAGCATCGGCCGGGTAAACCGGGGGCACTTGGGTGATCAGGTTCGCCTGCTGCACGTTTCCGCCGACCCTGATTCGATTCGGCATCGCTGAACCTCCGGCCGAAGGCGGCGGCGGGGGTGGTGGTGGAGGCGGCGCCGCAATCATGTTCATCGGCTGCGCCGCACTCGAGCGTTTCGCCTCCAGCGCTTTTTGCACCCACTGATCGGCCTCCGAGACATCGAGCCGGTATTCGTCGGCAGTGTCGCGCAGGTCGGCGCGTTCGCGAATCAACAGGTTCAGATAGGCCATGGCATCCGAATACTGCGGACTATAGGAGAGTGCCTGATTGAGATTCCAGATGCCGTCGTCCAGAGTCGCCCACCATTTCGCTCGCAGCGACGCGCGTTTCGCAGCGTCCGGGAGTGGCCCCGGCGTTTCCGGCCGGAGGCCCGCGGCAGCCCGCGCCAGGGAATACTCCGGATACCATTGCGACCAGACGATGAACCCGAGTGAGTAATACGCCGTGACGTCGGCCGGGTTGGCATTGAGCAGCGCTTTATACCAGTACCGCGCCTCGTCCCACTTCTTAGCGTTCAGGTTCAGCGATGCGACCGAGGCCATCGCCACTTTGTTGCTGCGGTCGAGGTCCAGTACTTTTCGGAACTCGCTGTCCGCCTTGAACCAGATGGATTGGTTTTCAGCCGAAGCCGCACCGGGGATGTACTGCTGCATGTACGCGGTCGCCAGATAGAGGTGGGCCGGTACGGATGATGGATCGGCGTCCACCGCCTTTTGGAACTCGGCGACGGCGTCGGCGTACCGACCGGCTTTGAACGCCGACACACCGCGGTTGACCAGTTCCCTGGCATCCTGGGCGGCGAGACTGGCCGCAGCCAGGCAGAAGATTACGGCAAAGCGCATCGATACCTCCGCTACAGGTCATTAGACACCAGGCGGAGGAAAAAGTTCAGAACTCCACGCGCAACCCCAACTCAATCCACCGTGCGCTATTGGTGCGGTTCGGAGGCGTGAAGGTGCTGGTAATTACGCCGAAGCTGGCCGGGCTTTGCAGGCTCATCGACGGGTTGTTGAAGTTCGGGTGGTTGAAAACGTTGAAGAAATCCGCGGAGAACCGCGTATTCACACGCTCCGTGATCTTCGTCGTTTTGCCGAGGCTCATGTCGAAATTCTTGAACGGCAGGCCATAGAATGGATTGGCCTTTCCGGTGCGGGTATCCGTGCTGAGGTTGACCCAGCGGATGCTGCTGAACACGGCGTCCGGGTTGGAGAACAGGTTCATGCCGGTGCCGGTGGCGCCACCGGCCGAGGTTCCCGCGGTGGTTCCGACCACGTTGTTCTTCCCGATCCCCGTAACCGGCGCCGTGGGGATCGCCGCGGTGCTGGGGGAAAGCGTCAATCCGCCGCCGAATGCCGGGTTGCCTTCGGAAACCGTCAGGGGCAGGCCCGACATCATGGTCACGATGCCAGAGGTGTACCATCCGCCGATGATCTGGTCGCCAATCGGTCCGGCGTGGAACCTGTGACCTCTGCCGGCCGGGAGATCGTACACGTACATGGCATTGAACACGTGGCGGCGGTCGTAGCTCGACGGGCCGTAATCCACGCCGGGATGGAAGCTGTTGCCGTAGAAGCCGGCGTTGTTCTGATTGGAGAGGTTGTCGTCCAGCGCCTTAGCGTACGTGTAGTTCGCGGTCATCAGCAGGCCTTTTGAAAAACGCTTGTTGAGGGTGAGAATGCCTGCCTGGTAGTTGGATTGCCCGATGTAGGTGCGCAGGAACTCCACCTGGGCCTGATCGTTGTTGTAGAGCGGCAGGCCGAGCAGCCGCCGGTAACTTCCCATGGTGGAAAACAGGTTGCTGACGCTGGCGGTAGTGAAGCTCGACCGGTTCTGCGCGATGATGTAAGCCGTGTTCGAGCCGGTGACCCCCTTGGCCGCGGTCAGACCCGGGAACTGATTCTCGAACCAGGGTTGATTGGCCGGCGTCTGTCCGGCGCGCAGGGCGTTCGCCACCCCGTCGAATGCCTGTGCGAAAGACTGTCCGGAGGCCGGGTCGACGAACATATATGGCGACGAGTTCAGGTTCACGGCCTGCGGCAGGTGTCGCGCCGTGCGGCCGATGTAAGCCGCTTCCAGGACCATGCCGCCCGGCAGCTCGCGCTGCACGCTCAGGTCGAAGTTATAACTGCGGCCGACTTTCGTGTTCGGATCAACCTGGAAGGAAAGGATCTCGCCGAAGCCGGTCGAGGGAATCACCGGCGCCGTCGCGGAGCTCGCTTGCGGCAGTGGGAGCGTGCCATCCACGCCCACGCGGAAGTCGGAGAGCCCGGGATTGGCGGAACCGGCGGCCGCATTGCATCCGAGGCCTCCAGCACCGGTCGAGTTGCAGCCGGGAGTTTGAATGTTGATGGTCTGATCAAAGCCAACGCCCAGCATCGGGATTTCGACCGCCTGTACGGTGTTGGAACGGTCATAGACAACCGAGAATCCGCCGCGGATCACTGTCTTCCGATCGCCGAACAGTTTGCCCATTGTTCCGCCGCTAACCGAGGGGTTCCACGCGAAGGAGGCGCGCGGCGCCACATCGCCCCAATCCACTTTATAGACCGGCACGTGGGCCACCGAGACCGGCGTGTAGCCGACCGTCGGATTGTACACCTGCCCCTTCAGCGCATCCTGCATCTTGGTGTTCAAGTAAGTGATGGGGTTGATGAGTTGCCCCGTGGTGGCGTCGATCTGCACGGTCTGCAGGTTATGGGCCTCGGTGGGCGCGCTCTGCCAGCCATATGAGAGACCCAGCGTGAGGGTCAGGCTCGGCTTCACCCGCCAGGAGTCCTGGAAGTAGAAATACGTGCCATACTCCAGCGTTCGGTCGGTGATGTTGGTTCCAAAGGGCAGCGGGTTCAAGTTCTGATCGCGGACCGCCAGCACGTTGACGTTGTCCACCATCCCCAAGACCGAGGCGTAGTAGCGGGCATAATTCGTGAGGTCCGTTGCACGCAGGCAGTTGGTAGTGAGGGATCCGCCGCAGGTCTGCGGCATGTTGACAGACGGAATCTGCAGGAAGTCGCCGGATGCGTTGGCGTCAATGTTCGCCACCAGAGAGCTGATGGAGCCGACCACCTTATCCGCGCGGACGTGCGTGTAGGGAAGCTGTTCGATGTTGCCGCCAAACTGGAACGTGTGCTTGCCCTTGATCTTGGTCATGTCGTCCACGAGCTGCCGCGTCTGGCTGTAGTTGGCCTGGTAGCGTGCGCGCTGCGTGTCCATGTCGATGGGGGAATCGAGGAAGCTCGAAACGCCCTGGCCGATCAGCAGTCCGATGGGACCGGCGGAGGTCTGCGAGCCGGGAATATTCAGAGTCCCGGCGGCGACCGTGGGCGAGGTGGCGGCGGTCGCGGTGTTGTCCTTCACTACGCCCAGGCGCAGGACGTTCAGCAGGCTCGGTTGAATCTGCCATGTGAGCTGGGCGGATATGAGGGCGCCGTGATCGGGCGTCTGTACCATCGAGCGAGGCTGGCCGTTGGCAATCGCGATGTCGCCGGATCCGGCCTGGGCCAAGTCGTAAACGGTATAGCTGCCGTTAAACTGCAGCTTGTCGGTGAAGTTGTGGTCCAGCCGAATGACGCCGTAGTTGGTCGAAATCGGCGTTGGAATGTTGGCAAGATAGGAACCGGTGTTGAGGCCGTCGCCGCCGGGCAGGTTGGGCAGGGGCAGCAGCGCCCATTGCGCCTTCACCGCCGGGCTCATGCCGAGCCCGCGTGGATCGCAGGGGAGATTCCCGCTGGGGCCGCAAATCGTCGCGCTGGACAGGTTGATCTGCTCGGTGTTTCCCGCGGCATCCTTGAACTGGAGAATACCTTGCCGTAGTAGTGAAGTGGGAACGGTGCGCTGCACCTGCGCCACGCTGGCGAAGCGGCGCCCCTCGTAATTCGCGAAGAAGAAGGTCTTGTCCTTGCGAATCGCGCCGCCAAACCGGCCGCCAAACCGATTGTCGCGGATCGCCGCTTTGACGATGCCGGCGTGGTTGTTGTCCCAGGTGTTGGAGTTCAAAGCCGAGTTCTGCAGATACTCATAGAGCGCGCCGTGATACTGGTTCGTCCCGTGCCGGCCCACCAACGTGATCTGTCCGCCGGAGCCGCGGTCGAAGTTCGCGTCAGGCGTGGCGGTGGTCACGCGAAATTCTTCGACACTATCGGCAGGCGTGGGCACCGCGGTCCCGGTGGCGACCACGTTCTGGGTAATGTCGATGCCGTCGAGCGTCACGGTGTTCTGGTCGTCGATGCCGCCCGAGACCCGCATCATCAGGCCGCTGCCGCCCGCCACCACGCCAGGCTGAATGTTCATCAGCTCGGTGGCATTGCGCTGCAGGGTGGGCAGCCGAAGGATGGCATCGGTGGTCACCGTGTTGCCGATCTGCGAGTCCACGGTCTGCAGTTGGGCCGTAGCGGCCGCCGTCACTTCGACGGTTTCTGCCGCTTGGCCTACTTCGAGCTTCATGGTTACGGACGTGGCTTTGTTGACTTCCACCACCACGTTGGTCATCGTGGCAGCGCGAAAGCCTGTCATCTTCACCGTGATTTTGTAGGTGCCAGGCGCGACGTTGGGGAACACGAAACCGCCGGCGTCGTTGGCAATCTGCGTTTGCGCGGCGTTGGTATCAACGTTCAGAAGTTCGACGCTGGCCTTAGGGACCATGGCGCCGCTCGGGTCGGTCACCGCCCCGGTTACCGAGCCGGCCGTCGTACTCTGGGCGGAGGCGCTGGGCGTCACCAGGAATGCCCAAATTCCAAACAAGGCCAGCACGGCGGCCGGCCGCAATCGCGGGAAAGCAATCCACGTGCGATCGTTCATCGTTCATCCCTCGCAGACAAAGTTCGATACAACGGAGACCCAAGCAGGCAGGCGGCCCGCTTCACAGCGAGCCTGGGAGACCCCGCATCCGTAGCCGCACTGAAAGACGACACCAAAGTTCGTGGTACGGCGAATTGGGGTTACTATACGGCAACACGGGTGGAATTTCAAGCCAGAGAAAAGGGGGCGCGCCTTAAACGCGCCCCCGGGAATCCGCGGCTAGAATTTGATCGCGATCCCAAACTGTACGATGCGGGAGGTCACGCCGCCGCCGCGGGCGGTGTCGAACGTGCTTGTGTACTGGCCGAACGTCGTGCTGTCGAGCGTGGTGCTCGGACCGGCGAAGTTCGGATTGTTGAACACATCGAAGGCCTCCAGTTTCGCCTGGAATTTCACGCGCTCCCAGATCTGAATGTCTTTGACCATCGAGAGATCCTGATCGAAGAAGCGGCCAAGGTGGTAGCCGTCGTACGCCGTGTTGCCCATTTGCCCCGCCCCTGGAACGGCAAAGCAGGGCGTAGTCTGGCCGGCAGTGCAAAAGTTGACAGTGCTGGTGGAACCCTTGATCGTGAACAGACCCGAATTCGGGTTCAGCCAGAATACGCCGTTGCCGGCACGGTACACGCCGATGTTGGCCTGCAACTGCGCCGCCGACATGTTCTGGATCATCGCGGTGGACGTAAGGCCGGAGCCGGTGGTGGTGCGCGATGAAATCGTAAAGGGCCCGCCGGTGGACCAATGCGTGTTGCTGTTGATCGTCCAGCCGCCGATGAAGGCATCGGTCAGCCGCGAAGCTCCGGAGAAGAATTTCCGGCCGCGGCCGAACGGCAGCGGATACTGTGCCAAGGCTCCGAACGAATGCGTCACGTTGATCGCGCCCACGAACTTGTCGAGCCGCGTGTTGGCCAGCGACTGATACGCCGCGCCTTCTGTCTGCGACTCGCTGATGGTCGAATCGGCCATCACCTTGCTGAAGCTGTAATTGGCCAGCAGGAAGAGGCCGCTGGACATGCGATGCTGCACCTGAACTTCGAGCGCGTCGTAATACGACCAGCCCGCGTTGCTCACCAGGTTGGCGTTGGCTGCCCACGGGTCCGCCACGAAGAAGTTCAGCGGGAAGAGCGTGGGGTTGTTGGCCGCCGTCCCGAGCACGTTGGCGCGGTACGTCGGCGAAGTGCGAATGGTGTTGAACATCGAGTAAATGTTGTTCTGGGTCAGGTTGGTGATGAAGCCGCTCGATCCGTAGCCCGAACTCGCCGCCACACCGGTGAACATCTTGTCCAGCAACGGTGTCGGCACCTGCCCGGCGAAGCCGTTATTGGCGAAGGTGCCGCTCACCTTGTTGGCCACGTTGATGTTGTAGTTGTTCTGCGCGTTGGTGAACTCCTGCAGCAGGCCGTTTGTGCCGAGATTGAGCTCGTTGATGTTGTAGGAGCGGTACTGCTTCACGGCGTGGTTGCCCACGTAGCGCGCTTCGAGGGTGTAGTGCTTCGGCAGCTCGCGCTGGATACCGAGGCTCCATTCCAGCACGTACGGAGTTCGTAGATTGGGATCGAACGCCGTCATATTGGCCGTGCCGCCGCTGGCGATCCAGTTGCCGACCTGCGAGACGGGGAAGCCGCCACTGGTCGTCGGCGCCGGGAGGGGCAGGTTGCTGGTGCTGAAGCCCCCCGTCGGAACGCTGTTCGAGAAGGTGCTGAACAGGCCCGTGTTGGACGTGGTCGCGGGCGTCCAGAAGGTGAACCCGTCCTGCACGTAGTGGGTGGAGAAGTTGGCGCGAATGGATGTCTTTCCGTCGTGTCCCGGCGCATAAGCGACGCCGAGGAACGGCGCCAGGTTGTTCATGTCGCGGTTGGTGACGGGATGCTGGTTGCTGCCGCCCTGCAAGGTAAGCTGCACGTCGTTGGCCCCATTGGTCAGGCCGGGTGCGAAGTACTGGCCGACGTTGGTCGGCCCGAACAAGGACGCGACGCCGCTCTGCGGCAACAGTACCAGACCGTTGCGCGCGTCATAAGGTCCCTGGTATTCCCAGCGGGTTCCGTATTGCAGCGTGAGGTCGCGGCGCACCTTCCAGGAATCCTGAATGTAGAATGCCAGGTTCTGCTGCACCGGCGTGTATTCTTCCGGCTTCCCGGCCACATAGCCCGACGTGGGTGACGTGTGATTGAAGCCCTGGGAGATGGATCCCAGCATGCCGGTGATGTTGTTGAAGACCGAATTCGCCAGCGTCAACTCCGCCGCGCTGATGCCCGGCAATGTCGCCGTGCTCAGGTTGTTCGGATTGTTCGCGTTGGTGCCGATGGTGACGCGCGGGAATACCGTGTTCCATAAATAGGAATCCGCCACCAGCCAGCGGTATTCGCCGCCAAACCGGAACTGGTGCGTCCCCTTCACCCACGCATAGTTGTCGATGAACTGGCGCGCCGGCGTGTTGCGGCCCTGCGGCAGATTGGTGCTAGTTTCGATCGGGCTGGTCACCGTGGAATACGCGATCTGGTTGCCCCCCGTCTCGCCAAACGTATTGCCGTACGCGAAGGCTACCGGAGCGCGCTGGAAGCCCACGCGGAACTCGTTCGTCTGGTGCTCGTTCAACACCGACTGCAGCGCCCACACGAAGACCTGTCGCGTGGAGATTTGGCCGCCTGTCCACGGCGCGCCCGGGAAGGGCGGCTCGTTGCTGTTCAGGAAATCGGGGGCGGTGTTGAAGAGCGCTTCATTGAAGACGAACTGAAGCGAATGCTTTTGCGTCAGCTGATGGTCGATGCGGGTCGTGTACCGGTTCTGGTTGTTTGTGCCCGCCAGGTTCAGGGCGATGCAGCGGATGTTGACACCGTCGCCGGATCCGCAGCCCGCATCCGTGTAGCCGGATTGCGGCACGTACTTCGTGTAGATCCCCATCACCGCCTGGTTGACGGCCGGTTTGATGCCCGTAGTGCCAATCGTCCCGACGTTCAGCAGGTTCACCGTGACCGGACCGCCACCCGTGGTCGGCGTGTAAGTGAAGAGGCCTTGTTCGGCCGCAGACGTCATGACCGTGCGAGTTCGAGGCTGAGCGCGGGGCTCGCGGTACGCTTCGTAGGCAAAGAAGAAGAATGTCTTATTTTTGCCGTGATAGACCTTGGGCAGCCAGACCGGCCCGCCCACCGTGCCCCCGATGTGGTTCTGGCGCTGGAACGGCGTAGGCTGGCCGCTCAGGTTGTTGAACCACGTGTTGGCATTCAGAAAGTTGTTGCGCTGATACCAGTAGAGCGACCCGTGCAGGTCGTTCGAGCCGCGCATTGTCACCATGGAGACCTGCGCCGAACCGAATCCCGCGTCGGCGCCGACGCCGCCCACAGTAACATTGAACTCGCCGATCGAATCCGCGACTGGCGCGCTCAGCGCGAAGAAGGCGCTGGTCTTCACGAAGTTGTCCTGAACGTTGATGCCGTCCTGCGTCAGATTGGTGGTGTTGCCGCGCAGGCCGTTCACGAATGCGTCACCGCCGGTGACGCTGGTGATGTTCGGGGTCAGAATGCCGGCAAACGCTTTCACCAGGTCCATCGGGTTGCGCGTCGGCAGCGGAATCTCGTCCAACTGGCTGCGCGTGACCGTGTTTTTGAGCTCGGCGGACTCGGTTTGCACCGTGGTCGCCTGAGATTCGACCACGACTTCAGTACCGGTTTTCGCGACCTCCAGCTTCATCGGCACCCTCACCACCTGCGAAACACCGAGTTCCACGCGTGCCACCTGAGCACGCGCAAAACCGGGATTGTCGACAGTCACGCTGTAAATGCTGTTCGGCAGATTGGTCAGCGTGAATTCGCCCTTGGCATCGGTTGTGGTTTTGTATTCCTTGCCCGTCTGGAGGTCTTTGGCCGACACAGCGGCGCCGGGCACCACTGCGTCGGTCGGGTCGGTGACGATGCCGGTAATCGTTCCGGTCAAAACCTGCGAATAGGCTGCAGCGGCGAGCAATAGCGCGGCAACAACAGCCGGAAACAGTGATCGCGAGAAACGCGCACACGCATAGCAAAAGATGGTCATGTCAACTCCGTTTACGCAATGACCCCTCCACTCCAGGAAGCTTTCCGATGCCCTCCCCTGGAACGTGGTGCTTATGGGATTTGGGAAACTATACTCCAGAAATGAAACCGATTTCAAGAGAAACCGGCATTCGCCGGGGAGGAATCGGAGAATTTAACGTTTGGCGGAACTCAGCGGGACAAGCGCAGACAGAGGGCGAGGTAGAAGACTGTCGCGACGGCGATCACCGCTCCGTGCGGCAGGCCGAACGCGCGCGGGCTGCGAACATCGAGTTCCTCCTTGCCCACATAGGCCGGGCGCCCGTGCCCCATCTCGCTGAGAATAAAGCCGACATTCCAGAGCGTCTTGGTAAGTCTTCGGCGCACCGTCACCAGCAGCAGAGCCATGATCCCGCCGACAATCGCCGTCACGAAGAAGATGCCGAACCATCGCTGGTATCCCACCAGCGCGCCTACAGCGGCCATCAATTTCACATCGCCGGCGCCCATGGCGCGCAGAACATAGAGAACCATGTAAACGCCGAATCCGGCCGCAAGACCCTGGAGCGCGAACAGCAACCCACCCTCTGGAATGCCGATCAGTCCGTTAATCAGGAATCCCAGAACCACGCCCGTCACGGTCAGCCAGTTGGGGATGCGTCGATAGCGGACGTCATAGATCGCCGCCGCCACCAGCAGCGCCAGCAGCAGCATCTCCACACCTCGGGGAGGAAGCGAGAACATAAGGCGACAGTATAGCGCCTTGCGGCGCTCGGTTTATAGATTACCGCCGGTTATCCGGATCGACGACACTTGCAACCCGTCACCCACTTTGGCGAACCCGGGAATCGATACCGGGAGATGGCCGCGGATCGGGATCTCGCCCAGCAGTGCCTTCACGGCGGCCGTTTCCGACGGCGGCACGGTGCTGAAAGTCGCGAGGTAGGCGGTGACATTCGGGAAATTGCGGAGCAGGTAGGGGCTGCCCAGTGCGACCATAGCCACGGGTTTTCCGGTCGCCTCGATCACTTCCATGGCATGGGGCAAGTCACCGCCGAGCCCTACCGATCCACGCGACGCCGAAACCGAGGCAAACGCCGCCACTGCAAAGTTCTGGCAACCGCTGAGCCCTGCCAGGGCCTGGTCGATCTGTTCCCGCGGTATCGATCCATCCAGCACGGTAATGGAAGCCTTCGCGCGCCGCTTGCGCAACTGCTGCGCGAACACCTGGCCTTCAGTCGAATAGCGCCCCTCCGGCATCACGACGAAGCAGGTATTCTCCGGATTGGCGAGGGGGACGAGGTTGGAGTTGTTGCGGACCAGAGTCACCGCGCGATCCGCCACCTCCTGTGCCTTATCGTTGGCTTCCTCCGAATCTAAAACGTCACCCATGGCCTCGACGTCGACGAAGCGTTTGCGGTCGAGCCCGACCTTTTCCTTCGCCGCCAGGATGCGCGCCACGCTGTCGCGCACCCGCTGCCGCGTCAGCCGTCCGCTCTGCTCGGCTGCCAATACCGCCCGAATCGCGGCCTCGGGATCGGTCGGCATGAGCAGGGTGTCCGCGCCGGCCTCGAGCGCGCGCACACAGGCCTCGCCGGTCGAGAAGCCCTGCGCAATGCCGCCCATCTCCAGCGCATCGGTCGCGATGATGCCCTTGAACCCGAGATCGTTTCGCAGCAGCCCGGTGAGAATGGCAGGCGAAAGCGTTGCCGGAAGATCCGGCGGCGAAAGCGCCGGAACGGCGATGTGCGCCGTCATCACCGCGTCCACTCCAGCCTGGATCGCCGCGCGGAATGGGACGAGCTCGACGCGCTCCAGATGCTCGCGGTCGCCCGGAATGCTGGCGAGATTCATGTGAGTATCGACAGCCGTATCGCCGTGTCCGGGGAAGTGCTTTGCGGTAGCCAGTGCAAAATTCCTCTTGTCGGCGTGCACCCCTTCTATGAACGCTTTAACCTGTGCCGCGACCCCGGCCGGATCCTCGCCGAACGAGCGGATGTTGATTATGGGATTGTCGGGGTTGTTGTTGACATCGGCAACCGGGTAGTAAATCCACTCGACGCCGATGGCCCGTGCTTCGCGCGCCGTCACTTCGCCTTCATAGCGAGTCAGGGACGGATCGCCGGCCGCGCCGAACGCCATAGCGTGCGGAAAGACCGTGGTGCCCTCGAGCCGCATCGACGCGCCGCGCTCGAAATCGCCCGCCACCATCAGGGGCACGGCCGCGAGGCGCTGCATCTTGTTCACAAACGTCGCGACTTTGTACGGCTCAGCCTTCTGAATGGTGCGGCCGTTCGATACATTATTGAGCACCAGTCCGCCGATTTTCGTGTCATGGACCAGCCGTACGAACTTGCGGTACTCGGCCGAGCGCGTGTTCGGAGACTGGCCGTGGAATGCGACAAAGATCAGCTGTGCAACCTCATCGCGCGCTGTCATGTTCCGCATCCAGCGGCGAACGGTCGCGGATACCTTCATCGCGGAGACCGCCGGCGTTTTGGCGGGCGCCGGAGGTTTCCGGGCCGCCGGCGCCGCCCCAGACACAAGAAGAGTGAAACCGATGAAAAGCCGAGACAGCACGATTTCAGTGTGACACAGACATCCTGGCCCTACCGAAGGGAATCGGCGCCTAAGACGGGAAAACTACGCTCTCACCAGCCGCCGCGCCTGTGTCCGCACCTGCGAACGGGGCGGCTTACGCGCAGGCCCCGCGGCCAGACGGCGCACGGAGCGCAGCAGATGCGCCACCTCATTGGAATTCTTGGCCACCACGGCATCGGCCCCGGTGTTCTCCTCCGTGAGACCCAGTGGCTCAACGAGGCTGGAGAGCAGTACGATCCGAACCCGCGGATTGCGCTTCCGCAGATGGCCGATCAGTTCCATACCGCTCATCCGCGGCATCCGGTAGTCGGTGACGACGACATCGAACGAATACAACTCGAAGAGCTTCAGGCCTTCTTCGCCATTATTTGCCAGTTCGACCTGGAAACCCTGCTCTTCCAGCAGGGCGCGGCGCACGAGCAAACCATCGCGGTTGTCATCAACAAGGAGAACATTCGCTTCAGCAGGAGGGAACGATTTCATGGCCAGAACGGAGCGAGGGTAACAGAGGCGTAACCACGATGTCAATGAACTTTTATCGCCTTGGAACAGCGCGGGATTTAATGCTTGACAAACCCCACGTTACGCTGAGGACCGAAGCGGACCGGTTTACTCCACAGCACGAGGCGCGCGATATCCGCTTTTCGCCACGATCGTGTACTTCACCGGCTTGCCCTTCTCATCCTTCACGGCGAGCGGCTGATTCGTCGCGGGGTTCACCAGTTCGACTTTGATCTTTCGATAGCTGCCGTCGTGTGTCTTATTAGTCGGCACATAGGTGAGTACGTACTGGCTCCGCAGTGCCTCATGAATCGACTGGAAGATCGTCCCGTACTCGCCTTCGAAGCGCGGGAAGTATGCCTGGCCGCCAGTCTCCTTGGCAAACGTACGCATGGCGTTATCCGCCTGCAGGAAATCCATGCGGGCGATGGGACCCGTGTAGGCGTCCATCATTTCGCGTTGCGCCTGCATCAGGCTGACGATATACACCGGCACCGCGGCTTCCTGCAGTTTTTTGCGCGCCTGGTCGTAGGTAATCTTGCTGAAGGTGTCGATCCCGGTCGAAAGCAGCAGGATGGCTTTGCGCCCTTCGAGTTCGGACATGCGATCGGCGGTGTCGGTCAGGGCGTCGTACAGGTTGGCTTCGGAAAAAGCGGGGATCGTCAGGCGATGCAGCGCTTCCTGCGTCTTCGAACGATCCGTTGTGAAGTCGGTAAGGATCTCCGGCCTCATATCATACGCCACCACAGCGACATAGTCCTGCGGCTTCAGCGTGCTGGCGAATCCCCAGGCCAGTTGCAAAGTCTGGAACCAGTTCATCGAATACAGGCGCTGGAATTTATTGCTGAACTCGATGACCATCGCGATGGTCATGGGGGCTTCGCCGGGATTCACTGCACTAACCTTTTGCGGAACGCTGTCCTCGAGCACGCGGAAATTGCCCGAGGGAATACCGGGAATGAAGTGGCCCTTGTTGTCCATCACCGCGACGTCGACCGTCACCATGTCGACGTCGGTTTTGAACTGGGCGTCCGCGGGAAGTTCGCCCTTGTCCTTTTTGCCGTACTGGGAAGGAATCTTGGGCAGGTTGGAGTCGTCGCCGGTATCTTTCTTGGTGTCATCGGCGGTCTTGCGCTTCGCCACCGTCCCTCCGGACGGGTTCAAAGGACCTTGTTCCTGACCGATCAACAGCCCGGCCATCACGAACAGGGCCGCGCCGCACACAACATAAGCTTTCCGATCACGCATAGGCGTTGCTCCGAGGTAACTATAACAAAATGACGTAGCGGAGGGGTTCCGGGTTGCGCCAAAATCACCGACGCGCTCAGTTCACCCACGGCCCTTTGCCGTGTTTGCGCATGTAAACCTGGAACTTCTTTTTCGCCCGCTGCAGCTTCCACTGCTTGTACGCGCTCCCCAGTTCCGGAACCCGCACGCGTGGCAGCCGGCCCTTCAGGTAGATGTACCCGAACGCCGCCCCTCCCAGATGCGCAATCGTGCTGACCCCTGTGTTCGGACCGAACGTCACCAGCAGTTCGATCCCGATAAAGATCATCACCATGTACTTCGCCTTGATCGGAAACAGGAAGTACATCAGTACGGTCTGGTTCGGATAGAGAACGGCGAAAGCCACCAGTACTCCGTAGATTGCGCCCGAGGCGCCGATCGTCGGAGTCGCCCAGTCGCCGACGGCCCAATTCACCAGCAGCACGCAGATGCCGGCGGCGATGCCGCAGTAGAAGTAATACTTCAGGAACCGTTTCGTTCCCCAGTCGCGCTCGAGCTGCGCCGCGAAGAACCACAGCGTCAACATGTTGAACAACAGGTGCCCGATCCCGCCGTGCAGGAACATGTAGGTGAAGATCTGCCAGACGTAAAGGCCCCTCACCACACCCGCCAGGTACAGCGAGAATAGGGTGGTCATCATCCCGCCCAGGCTGCGCGGGAACAGGTATTGCAGCACGAAGATGGCGGTGTTGCTGATCAGGAGCCACTTCAGTCCGGGAGGGAAATAGTCGGAAATGAAGGAACGGCGGTACCCGAAGCGAGGCTGCGGCATGGTGCTCTAAAACTTAGAATATCAGAAGACGGTTTTTGTCCCCTCCGGAATCGCCTCCTCCTCGCCCCTGCCGTACCGGTTCAGCGTTCGCGCGCACAGTTGGAGCACCACGGCCGCGGCCAGCCATACCTGCCAGTGCGAGAATAATCCGGCAGGAATCGCGAAGCTCGCGGTCCAGTTGAGATCGGCCGCGACACGCCACAACGCAAGCAGCATCGCGACCAGCGCGGCGGGCGTCAGCATCGCCCCGGCAGCGAGCGCGATACGGCGGTTTTTTTGACGTCGTTGGCCGAGTTTGGGCCCTTTCCTGAATCGAATCCGGACGACCATGAGCGCCTCAACCAATCTAACAGGATTTGCGATAGATTAGACGTTTCGGAAGCAAGCATCAGGCAGCAAAGCTCTGCGACGAGTGAGAGGAAATCATGAAAAGACTGAAGACAGCAGTTTTCGGCACGGGTTTCGTAGGCCGCGTGCATTTGGAGGGAATCCGCCGCCTCGGCAATGTCGATCTCTACGCCATCGGCGAACCCGAGATCGAGAAAGGTAAAAAACTCGCCGAGGAATTCGGCGCTGAGAAAGTCGAGGCCGACTACAAGAAACTTTTGGCCGACCCGAACCTGGACGCTGTCCATGTCTGCGTTCCGAACGCGCTGCACTTCCCGATCGCCAAGGATGCCCTCGAGGCCGGCAAGCACGTGATCTGTGAAAAGCCTCTCGCTACCTCCGTGGAAGAAGCGCGGCAACTGGTCGAAATCGCAGCGCGCACCAAGCGCCGCAACGCCACGTTTCACAACCTGCGCTATTACCCCATGGTGCAGCACATGCGCCGCATGCGGGAAGATGGCGACCTCGGCGAGATCCTGGTTTTGCAGGGCACCTATTCCCAGGACTGGCTACTCTACGACACCGACTGGAACTGGCGCATCGACTCCAAGGCGAACGGGCCCTCGCGCTGCCTCGCCGACATCGGCTCGCACTGGTGCGATATGGCCGAGCATGTCACCGGTCTCCGCATCACTTCTCTTTGCGCGGATCTGCAGACCTTCCACAAGACCCGCAAGCGTCCGAAGGGCCCCATCGAGACCTTTGCCGGCAAAACCCTGACCCCGGACGACTACGTCGAGGTTCCCATCGATACCGAGGACTTCGGCGCGGTGGTCTTCCGCATGGGCGATCGCACCCGCGGTTCCTTTACCGCCAGCCAGGTTTCCGCCGGCCGCAAGAACCGCCTCAGCATCGAGATCTTCGGCAGCAAGTGCGGCGTCGCCTGGGACCAGGAGCGCCCGGATGAGCTCTGGATCGGCCAGCGCAACTCCAACAACCAGATCATCGTAAAGGACCCCTCGCTGCTGAAGGAGCGCGCGCGTCCGTTTGCAGATCTTCCCGGCGGCCACAGCGAAGGGTACGACGATACCTTTAAGCAGGTCTTTCGCCGCTTCTACGCTTCGATCCTGGATCCCGCCGCGGCCCCGGAATACCCGACTTTTGCCGACGGCCTCCGTGGTCTGACCGTACTTGATGCCGAGTTACAGAGTAATGCCAAGCACGCCTGGGTCGATGTGCCGGCATTTCAGGCCGCCTCGGCGTAAGAAAGCGAATAGCACCGCACGGGGCCGAGGCAGAAAACTATTGATCGGCCCCGTGATGGGTGATATTATTCAGTTGACGTGGATTGATTTAGGGCTTTGATGCCCAGCTAATTGCAACCACGAAAAAAAGTGCTAAAGGCGAGTCGGTCTGTTCGAGAACATTTCGACCCTGGACGCCTGTGGCCTCCAGGGTTTTTTGTTGTCGGGCACCCCCCTTCGCCGGATGCTGGAGGTGTGGGATGAGCGTGTTGTGTGGCCGCGAGGGCGCACTGGTCTGTGTTTCGATCAGCGTGGACCCAAGACATCTGGAGTCTTTGCTCGAGGCCCTGGCGGAAGTCAGCTTCCCAATTAATCCGCAGATCTATCACGATGCGGCGCTGGTGCATCGCTTCGCCGATGACCACGAGGAAAGCGAGTCCACCACCCTGGTGGAATTTCCCGCATACGAAGGGCAGTTGTCGGAGGTAGAACGAAGACTTGCCTCTTTCGGCTTCGACCCCTCCTGCCTGCACATCAATGGAATGTTGGAGGAGATCCAGTCGGCACAGGCGCTGGAACCGGCTCCGTCCGGCTCCGCCTTTCTTGGGACCTACCGCGTAAAGCGCCGCAACGCTTCGGCAAGCTAGTCAGAGCCGATTTCGTACGTCAGACCACTACTGAGAGTGGTTGCTCTAGTATTCTTCGACAGTACTATTTTGTTGCTTGCGCCGACGTCAATTTGCGCCATAATACCTGGATAAACGGAGCACCGTGCAGGCGGGGACGTTGGTAACGTGGGTGCTAACGGCAAAGACGATGCCGAACATAATTTGGGGATCCAACCCGTTCCGGAGTGCGGTCCTGATCCCGAGTGCCATCCTTGCGTTGACTGCCGCTGCGGGCGCGCAGGACCTGATGCCGGCCTCCGGTCCTGGCGGAGCCGTGCGGCTCTTCACTTCCGATGCGGCGATTCTCGAGTCCCAGGAAACGCGAAAAGATC
>Ga0335085_10005438_pt1 | contig 20439 bp, 14 predicted proteins | sample Lox_Sample_45_FD_206712 | JGI IMG/M metagenome (GOLD analysis project Ga0335085, IMG submission 206712) | Soil microbial communities from Loxahatchee National Wildlife Refuge, Florida, United States - Lox_Sample_4.5 | ecosystem: Environmental > Terrestrial > Soil > Wetlands | place: USA...
GATGCACCGGTGGTGGCGGTGAGCGGTGGGAGCACCCATCCGGGGCACTGAGCGAGGGGCGTAGCGTGAGTGGCGTGTACGGCGCTGAAGAAAGGACGGCGGGCAGGATGAGCGGCAGGCGGAAGACCTGGCGGACGGTCGCGTGGGTGGCGGGGATCGCGGGGGGGATGCTCCTCGCGGCCGGCGTGCGGCCGGCGGCCGCCCAGTACTTCGGCCAGAACAAGGTGCAATACCGCACCTTCGACTTCAAGATCATCCAGACCGAGCACTTCGACCTCTACTACTACGACGAAGAGCGCGAGGCGGCCCTGGACGCGGCCCGCATGGCGGAGCGGGCCTACGCGCGCCTGTCACGCATCCTGCACCACGAGTACCGGGTGCGCAAACCGATCATCGTCTACGCCTCCCATTCCGACTTCGAGCAGACCAACGCGATCTCGGGAGATCTGGGCGAGGGCACCGGGGGCGTCACCGAGTTCTTCAAGCATCGCATGGTGCTGCCGTTCACGGGATCGTACGCCGAGCTGGAGCACGTTCTGCAGCACGAAATGGTGCACCAGTTCCAGTACGACATCTACTCAAGCGGTCACGCGGGCGGCGGCGTGCAGACCATTTCCAACGTCAACCCGCCGCTCTGGTTCATGGAGGGCATGGCCGAGTACCTGTCGCTCGGGCCGATCGATCCGCAGACGTCGATGTGGCTGCGGGACGCCTCGCTCGAGGGCCATCTGCCGACCATCGAGCAACTGACCTACGATCCGCGGATCTTCCCTTACCGCTACGGTCACGCCATCTGGGCGTACATCGGTGAGAAGTGGGGCGACGACGTCATCGGCGAGATCCTGCAGGCGTCCGCTTCGTCGGGGATCGAAGGTTCGTTCCGGCGGGCGCTGGGCCTCTCGCTGGACGAGCTGTCCGATGAATGGCGCGACGCCGTCCGGACGACGTTCCTGCCGCAGCTCGTGGATCACTATCATGTGCGCCGCGTCTCGCGGGTGGTGCTGAACGAGAAGCGCTCCGAGGGAACCTACCACGTGGCGCCCGCGTTGACCCCCGACGGGCGCTACGTCGCGTACTTCAGCGAGAAGAACAACTTCTTCATCGACCTCTACGTCGCCAACGTGGAGACAGGCCACGTCGTGGACCGCATGGTGAAGTCGAGCATCAATTCGAACTACGAGAGCCTGCGCTTCGTCAATTCCTCAGGGTCCTTCGCCCCCGACGGGCGGCATTTCGTCTTCACCGCCAAATCCAAGGAGCGTGAGGACATCGTCGTCTTCGACGCCAAGAAGGACCAGGAGGAACGGCGCATCAAGGTGCCGGTGAACGGGGTCACGACGCCCTCTTTCTCTCCCGACGGCAAGCAGATCGTGTTCGTGGGCTACGACGGCGGGCTCTCCGACCTCTTCATCGTGAATACCGACGGCACCGGACTGCGCCGCCTGACAGCCGACAAGTACGCCGATCTACACCCCGCCTGGTCCCCCGACGGACGCACCATCGCCTTCACCACCGACCGCGGCGGCAAGACCGACTTTCACGATCTCCGGTTCGGGAACATGCGCATCGCGCTGTACCATCTCGATTCCGGCACGATCGAGATGCTGCCGCACATGGATTACGGCACCAACGTCAACCCCGTCTGGGCGCCGGACGGCCAGTCGCTGTGCTTCATTTCCGACCGGACCGGGATCTCGAACATCTTCCTGTACGACTTCTCGAACCAGCAGCTGTACCAGCTGACCAACGTCTACAGCGGCGTCACCGGCATCACGCCGCTGTCCCCGGCGCTGTCGTGGGCGCGGCAGGCGGACCGGCTCGCCTTCTCCTACTACGAGAACGGCGACTTCAACGTCTACGCCATCGACAATCCGCGGTCGCTGCGGCGCGCCCCCTACGTCGACCACCCGCCCCCCGGCCCCATCATGCTTTTGGCCGCGCAGGGCACCGGCGGCGGGATGGGCGGCGGGGCGCCGGGCACGGGCGGAGTCGGGGCCGGCGGGGGGGGGGCGCTGCGCAATCCGGCGCCCGCGGCCGCCGGCGACACGACCGGCGAGGTATCGGTGTACCGGCCCGCGCAGGGGCAGGCTCGGCCGTCGGGCCAGCCGCCGTCACCCGTCGCCCAGGCGTCGGAGTCGGGGGCGGCGCCGGTCTCGGTGCGGACCCTGCTCGACTCGGCGACGCTGGCACTGCCCGACACCGCCGAGTTCACGACCCTCAAGTACCACGTCCACTTCACGCCCGACTACACGGCGCGCCCTACCATCGGCTATTCCCGCGACAACTTCGGTCGCGGCGTGTTCGGCGGCGCGGCGATCTCGCTCTCCGACATGCTGGGCGACCGCTCCCTGGCCTTCGCCGGCGCCGTCAACGGACGGATCGACGAAGCCCAGGTGCTGGCCATGTACACCAACCAGCAGAAGCGCACCAACTGGGGCGTCGGGCTGTCGCAGCAGCCGTACTACTTCTATGTGCCCACGACCTATGAAGTCGTCCCGATCTCCGGGTCGGACAGCGCCATCGTCGTCCACACGAACCTGCAACGCTACGTGTACCGGGATCTGTTCTTCGAAGGCCTGCGGCCGTTCAACCGGTTCGACCGGATGGAGCTCGGGTTCCACTTCATCGACCTGGGCATCGCCCTGGAGCAGCAGAACGACTTCTACGACAACCTCTCGGGGTTGTACCTGACTTCCACCGTCACCCGCGGCCCGGAGAGCGAAGTCGTCTACGTGCAGCCCCGCGTCGCGTTCGTGCACGACAACAGCCTGTTCGGATGGGTGGGGCCGTTCGCCGGCAGCCGGGGCCGGTTCGAATTCTCTCCGGCCATCGGCGACCGGCAGTTCTACAACCTCACCGCGGACTACCGCCGCTATTTCTTCGCGCGCCCCTTCACCCTCGCGATGCGCGGCCTGCTCTACGGCGCGTTCGGCCGGGACGGCAATCAGTTCCCGATCTACCTCGGGAGCACTGAGCTGGTCCGCGGCTACACCGCCGGCTCGTTCAACCCGAATGAATGCCTCGGCACCATTTCCCAGACGTCCTACTTCGGCTGCGCCGCCGAGGACGCGCTCGTGGGCTCGCGCATGATGGTGTTCAACGCCGAGCTGCGGTTCCCGCTGACGCGAAGCCTCGTGCTCGGCTTCCTCCCCGTCGGGCTGCCCCCCGTCGAAGGCGCCATCTTCTTCGACGCCGGCGTCGCCTGGGACAAGGGGATGACGCTCGAATGGAATCAGCATCCCGGCGACAACATCTATCAGACGCGCGCACCGGTCCGCAGCTGGGGGGGATCGATCCGCACGAACCTGCTCGGTTTCGTGATCCTGCGATTCGATTACGCCAAGCCGCTCGATCGCCCGCTCAAGAACGCCTATTGGACGGTGAGCCTCGGCCCGACCTTCTAACTCGCGGATTGGCAGCTACTTGGACTTGCATTGGCCTCGCCCAGTTCCTATTTTCGCGGGCGAGGCCAATTGCTCTCTACCCGCTCCGTTCTGCTCCTCACCAGCCTCGCGCTCTGGGGTTGTAAGTCCAAGGCGCCATCGGCGTCGTCTCCGCAATCTATTGGTAAACAAGGACTTGCACAGCAACGCCCAAGCCCCCTCGAACGTCCCCCCGGGCTGGCCATCCGGCTGGCGATCAAGGGCGGACCTCCCAGGCTGTATCGCCTGCCGGGGCTCTCGGAGCTGACCGGGGCCGCCAAAGGCAAACTCCCGGCGGTGGAAGCGGTCGAAGGGCTGGATGCGGAAGCGGCGGAGCTGTTCGTCCGCACCCCCAAGCGCGAGCTGCTGGGCCTGGACCTGGAGAGCGGACGCGTCGATACCATTGCGACCGACGTGCAGCACGCCGCCATCGGCCCCGACGGGACGCTCTACGCGGTGGACGGCAAGCGCCGCGTCACGACGCTCTCGCGCCGCACACGCCTCGTCTGGCCGCAGCCGCTGGCGAGCGAGCCGCGCGACCTCTTCGGCGCCACCGACCAGCGGCTGGTCGCCCTGACCTCGGGACGTGAGCCGCGCATTCTCACCGCGGCCGCCGACCAGCCCCCCGCGAGCCGCCCGATACCCGCCGACGGCGACATGGCCGCCACGCAGTGGGGCGATCTGGTCGCGCTGGCGAGCGATTCCGGAGTGACCTTCGTCGATCCCCTGGGACGGCGTGATATGGCGTTCGTCCCGATCGGTGATCACCCGCGCGTGCTCCTGTTTTCTCCGTCGGGCCATCGTGTCTACGTGGGGAAACGCGGCGCCCTGGGCCTCGCCGTCATCGACCGGTACGCCCACCGCGAGCTCGACGGGATCGCGCTGCCCGCGCCGATCGCGGCTCTGCGGCTCGACCCCTACGGCGAATGGCTGCTCGCCGCGCCCGGCGCGGGCGATACCGCCTGGGTCGTGGACCTCCCGGTGAAGCAGCTCACCGGTGCCCTGCCGACGACGTGGCGCGGTGATCTCCCCACCGTCACGCCCGACGGCACCCTGCTCGCGCGTCAGGGCGCCGATGTCGTCGCCTGGTCCCCCGATTCCTTGCGTGAGCGCGGCCGCGTGGTCGACGGCGCCGCGGACCTCTGGATCGCCACCGCCTGGCAGCCGCGCGGCACGCGCAGCGCGCCCGCGGACGGCGGGGCTCCCGCCGCCACCGACACGGCGAACGCGGAGGGACCGTTGTACGTGCAGGTATCGGTCTCGCAGAACCCCGCCTGGTCCCAGGAAATGGCACAGCAGCTGAGCCGCGCCGGTCTCCCCGCCAAGGTGTTGCCGCCGGGCAGCACCGAAGAGGGATTTCGCGTCGTGCTGGGACCCTACGCGACCCGCGAGCAGGCCGAGGCGATCGGCCGCAAGCTCGGCCGGCCCTACTGGATCTTCGCCTCGACTCAGTGACGCCCCCCCTCCGTCCCCTTCCTCGCTCGCGCCTCGCCGCGCTCGCGCCCAGCCTCTGCGAGGGCCACGCCCTCGTGGCACTGGTGCGGACGACCGACGATCAACGCTGGGCGGGCGAAGCCGCCTGGGCGTTCGCGCGCGCCGCCGCCGGGCCGGAGGGGGGCCGCCGGGTCGTGCTGATCGATCTCGATCTCGACTCGGCCGCGCTGCATCGCGTCGTTCGCGCTCCTGCGGCCCCGGGGATCGCCGAGGCCTTCGACACCGGCGCCCCGTTGAGCGGGGAGCACCAGGATCGTGCCGGGGTGTGGTTCATCCCGGCCGGCTCGGGCACCGGCTCCGCGGCCCGGGTGTGGGCCAATCCGCGCTGGACGAAGCTCCGCAACGGCTTCAAGGCGGAGCAGGCGTTGCTCCTCGTCTACCTGCCGGTGGACGCGCTCGCGCAGTTCGGGGCGACCCCCGACGGCGTGGTGGCGCTCGCCGGAGACGCGGAAGATCCGTGCGCGCTGCCGCCGGAAACGGCCAACCTCGCGCTCGGACGGATCATCGACGCTCCGGCCTCCCCCGCGGCGGCGGCGCCGTCGGGGACGCGCCCGGCGCCGCGGCTACGGGCTCGCCCACGCCCTCTCGTCCCGGCACTCGTCGCCGTCGGATGCGCGGTGCTGGGACTCGGGACCTGGGCGATGCTCGCCCACAGCGAGCGCTGGCGGGAAGAGCCCGGTCACGTGGCCGTTCCCGCCGCGACGATCGTCCCCGCCGCAGGGCCCGCCACCTGGACCATTCAGCTCGCGGCGTACGGCACCTTGCAGCGAGCGGTGGCTCATGCCGACCGCCTCGCGGCGCAGGGGGTGGGGGCGTTCGTGTCTCCGCTGCCGCCGGATGCGCATGGCGTGATCTGGTACCGGGTCCAGGCGGGGGCCTATTCCAGCCGCGAGGCCGCCGACACCGCCCGGACGGGACTGTGGTCGCGCGGCCTGGCGGCGACGGGCCAGGGTGATCTGCTGCTCGCGCCGTTCTCCCTCGCCGTGGAGCCGCCCACCCACCCGGAACGGTTGCGGGAGCAGGGACTGGTCGGCGTACGCTGGGGCAGCACCGGCCCCCTGGTCGTGGGGGCCTTCGAAACCCCCGAACAAGCCGAGTTCGCGGCCGCCGCGTTGCGCGCCGCCGGTGTGCAAACCACTCTCGTCACCCGAATGGGGACCCATTCATGAGACTGAGCCGACTGGAGCTCGTGGGCTTCAAGTCGTTCGCCGCCACCGTGGAGCTGCCCTTCGATCTGGGCGTCACGGCCATCGTGGGACCGAACGGCTGCGGCAAGTCGAACATCTCGGATGCGGTGCGCTGGGTGCTCGGCGAGCAGTCGCCGCGACTGCTGCGGGGCGGCAAGATGGAAGACGTGATCTTCCAGGGATCCACGGGCCGGCGGCCGGTCAACGTCGCCGAGGTATCGCTCGTCTTCGACAACTCGGACGGCAGCCTGCCGATCGCCTACCAGGAAGTCGTGATCACGCGGCGCCTGTCGCGCTCGGGGCAGAGCGACTACCTGTTGAACCGGTCCCCGGTGCGGCTGCGCGATATCCAGGATCTGCTCCGCGGAACGGGGCTCGGCGCGGACGCCGCCGTGGTGATGGAAGCCAAGATGATCGAGGCGCTGCTGTCCGAAAAGGCCGAGGAGCGGCGCGCGCTGTTCGAGGAAGCGGCGGGGATCGGCCTGTACCGCGACCGGAAGAAGAGCACGGAACGCCGGCTCGAGGAGACCGCGGCCGATCTCGCGCGGCTCGAGGATCTGATTGCCGAAGTCCAGACGCAGGTCCGCAGCCTCGCCCGTCAGCGCGGCAAGGCCGAGCGCTACACCAAGATGGTGGACGAGCGCTTCGGGATCGCCCTCACGCTGGTGCGGCGGGAGCTGTTGGATGTGGATCTGGCGCGGGGGGGGGGGGGCGTCCGCCGGGGCGCGGTGGTCGGGGTGGGGCGGGGGGCCCGGGGGCGGTTCGCGGCCGCCGCGCGCTGGCGCGCGCCCCGGCTCCAGGCCCGGCACACGGCCGAAGTGCGGCGGACGGAGGCGGAGCGCCAGCTGGCCGATGTGAAGCTCGAGATCGGCCGGCTCGAAGGCGACGTCGCGCTCACCGCCGAGCGGCTCATGAACGCCGCCCAGCGTCGCGGCAAGGCGCTCGATGAGCGGGCCGAAAAGGAGCGCCGGGCGGCGCAGGCCGAGCGCGAGCGCGAGGCGGCGGAGGCCGAGAGCATCACCGCCGAGCAGGATCTGGCCTCGGTGCGCTCGGAGCTCGCGGGCCGGGCGGCGGCGGAGCAGGAGGTGCGGGACCGCCTGGTCGCGTTGCGTCAGGCGGTGCGCGAGCTGGAAGAGGGGTTGCAGCGCGAGGCCGAGGAGTTGCGGGCCCTGGACGGCGAGCGCGCGGCGCTCGAGCGTGAGCGCGGCGAGCTGAAGGAACAGCTTCAGGCCGCGACGGCCGATCGCGCGGCGCGAACCGACGCGGCGGCGGCGGCCACCGCGCAGCTGGAGCAACTGGTGCAACAGGCCGCGGTGCAGGCTCAGGCGGCGGTACGGGCCGTCGAGCACGTTCAGCTCGCCCGCAAGCGGGTCGCGGCGCTGGAGGAGCAGGAGCTGCAGGCTCGTGTCGCGCGCCGGCGCGCCGAGGAAGCGCTGACCCAGGTGGTGGCCCGCCGCGAGGCGCTGGGGGAGCTCGAGCGCGAGTACGTCGGACTGGCCCCGGGGGCGCAGGCGCTCCTCAAGGCCCGTGATCACTTCGGTGACGGCATCCTCGGTCCCCTTTCCGATTTCGTTCGCACCAGCCGGCGGGATGCGGCGCTGGCCGAGCGGCTGCTGGGGGAATGGCTCCATGCCGTGCTGGTGCGCGACCCCGAGACCGTAACGGAGATCCGCCGCTGGCATGCGGCCGCGAGCCCGGCGCCGGGGCCCGTGGTGTTGCTCCCCTGCCTCCCCGGTCCCCGCCAGACGGCGGACGGCTCGCCGTTGCAGGACGAGCTGCGCGTGGACGGCCCCGCGGTCGCGTGGGTGCGTGCCCTGATCGGCGGACACGAAGTCCTGGACGACGGGCGGGCGCTGCGCCGCGCGAACGGCGCCATCTTCCTGGACGGCGGGGCGCCCTCCGGCGGACCGCTGCAACGCCGCGCGGAGCTCGAGGCGCTCGAGCAGGAGCTCACCGAGGCCGAGCGGGCGCGGGATCGCACCGAGCAGGCGCTCGTCGCCACGGCGAACGAGCTGACGGCGGCCCAGGTCGCGCTCACCACGGCCAGCGAGGCCGCCGAGCGGGCGCGGCATGAAGAGCTCGAATCCGGCGGCCACAAGGGCGAGGGAGAACGGGCGCTGGCGCACGCGCGCCGACTGCTCGCGGAAGCGGACACGCAGGTGGAACGGCTCGGCCGGCGGCTCGAAGAAGTCGAAGGGCGGCTCGCGCCCCTGACGATGACCCTCGAGTCCCGCCGCCTCGCGCGGCTGCGACAGGACGAGCGCCTCGGCGCGGAGCGGGCGGGACTCGCTACGCTCGAGACCGAGCAGGAGGGAGCGCGCGAACAGCGCGTGCACTGGCAGGTGGAAGCGGCGCAGATGGAAGCCCGTCACCAGGCGGCGCGGGAGCGGGCTGGCCGGGCCGGGGCCGAAGCGATGGAAGCCCGGACGCAGGCCGCGGCGCTGGGCGAGGAAGTCACCCAGATCGACGAGACCAACACGACGCTCACCCAGCAGCGCACGCAATGGGAGGATACCCTGCAGGAGAAACGGGTCGCCGCCACTGAGCTGGCGAGCGCCGCGACGGAAGCGGAAGCGCTGGTGGCGAGCGCGGACGAGGCGGTCACCCAGTCCGAAACCGTCGTCGAGGACGCGCGACAGGCGCTGGACGCCCTCGGCGCGGAGCAACACCGTCTGGAAGTCGAGCGGACGGCCCTCACCGGCAAGAAGACCGCGGTGGCCGAGCGGGTCGAGGCGGAATGGCGCAAGCCGCTCGACCAACTGCTCGCCATGGCACCCGACGTCCCGGGCGATGTCGAGTGGCTGCGACAGGAAAATGAGCGACTGAAGCAGGCCATCGACGCGGTGGGTCCCGTCAACGCCCTCGCGGTGGAGGAGCACGCCGAGGAAATGCGGCGCCTCGAGTTCCTCATGACGCAGCGGGACGACCTTGTGGCCGCGCGGGCGTCGCTTCAGCAAGCGGCCCGGGAGATCGATCAGACGGCCAAAGCGCTGTTCCTCGACTCGTTCGGGAAGGTGCGCGAGCATTTCCGCACCGTCTTCCAGACCCTGTTCGGCGGCGGGGAATGCGACGTCCGGCTCGCCAACGAAGACGAGCCCCTGGATTCCGAAATCGAGATTCACGCGGCCCCGCGCGGCAAGCGCACGCAGCGGATCCACCTGCTTTCCTCCGGGGAACGCACGCTGGTGGCCTCGTCGTTGCTGTTCGCGATCTTCCTGGCCCGGCCCAGCCCGTTCTGCCTCCTGGACGAGGTGGACGCGCCGCTCGACGACGCCAACGTCGGTCGCTACGTCCGGCTGCTTTCGGAGTTCAAGAGCCAGACGCAGTTCATCGTCATCACGCACAACCCCCGCACCATGCAGGCCGCCGACGCGGTCTACGGCGTGACGATGCAGGAGCCCGGCGTCTCCACGATCGTGGGCGTGCGGCTGGGCCAGCTCGAGCCGGTCTAGCGCGCACGATGCGCCGGCCGCTTCGGTACGCGGCCCGCTGGTGGATCGGGCTGGTGCTCCCCGCGGGGCTGGCCGCCCAGCGGCCGACCGTTTCGCCTCCCCTCGCCCGCGCCTTCTCCCGGGACACGAGCATCACCGTCTGGCTCTTCGCCCGACCCGGCGTTTCGACGGACAGCCTCACGACGCTCGCCCGGGGCATGGGGGCCACCGTGCGCGTGCGCAGCCGCTGGCTCCGGGCGGTCAGTGTGACCGGCACGACGGTGGCGCTTCGCGCCCTGCAGCGTGAGCCCGGTATCCTTCACATCCAGCCCGTCGGCCGCTGGCGGGTGCGGCCGGCGCCGCCGGGGGCCGCGCCGGCGCTCGTCGAAGGACCGAAGGCGGCCCCCGCGGCCAACTACTGCGGCAGCGGCGGCGACCCGACGTACGGACCATCCGACATGCCGTACCGCCAGCTCAACCTCCACCCGCTGGCCTCGGCCGGATACGACGGCACGGGGATCCGGATCGTAATCCTGGACGCCGGGTTCAATACCCTCGACCCCGCGTTCGCCGGCGTCACCGTCACAGCCCAGTGGGATTTTGTCTTCGGCGACTCGGTGGTGCGCGACCAGCCGAACGATCAGCCCGGCGCGCAGACGCACGGCACCGCCGTGTGGTCGCTCTTCGCCGGCCTGATGCCGGGCCAGCTCGTCGGGATCGCGCGGGGCGCGCACTACCTGCTCGCCAAGACCGAGGACATCCGATCCGAGACGCGCGTCGAGGAGGACAATTACGTCGCGGCGCTCGAATGGGCCGACTCGATCGGGGTGGATATCGCGTCGTCGAGCCTCGGCTACCTCGCATTCGACAACGGCTTCACCTACACCCCGTCGGAGCTGAACGGCGACGTCGCCGTCACCTCCGTCGCCGCCGATTCGGCCGCGGTCCGCGGGATCCTCGTCGTGACCGCCGCCGGCAACAACGGCCCCGGATTCCGTACCCTGGTCACGCCGGGGGACGCGCATTCGGTCATCACCGCCGGCGCCGAAGATTCGCTCGGAACGATCGCGGGGTTCTCGTCGCGCGGCCCGACGGCCGACGGGCGCCTGAAGCCCGATCTCACCGCGCCGGGTCAGGACGTGTGCGCCGACTGGGGTGGCGACCTCTACCGGGTGGACGGTACCTCATTCGCCACGCCGATCACGGCGGCGGCGGCGGCGCTCCTGAAGCAGGTCCATCCGACGCTGGGCCCCCTCGCAGTGCGGGACGCCCTGCGCGCCCACGCCACTCATCACGCCAACCCCGACTCGACCTACGGGTGGGGCCGGCCCGACGTGGCCGCCTCCGCGACTTTCCCGGCCGGGATCGTGCCGCAGGCGCCGCTCCCTCCCACCCTCCCCACGATCACACCGGTGTTCCGCTGGGGAGTAGGTACGGTCCCGCCATTCGCGACGCCGGTGAGCTACCGGCTGCGGGCGGCCCACGATACGAGCTACGCGGCCCCCTTCGTCGATACCACGCTCACGGACATCACCCAGCTGGCGCTCGCGCGGCCGCTCAAGGGGACGCGACTCTATTGGCGCGTGGACGCCCTGGCGGCGAACGGGATCGCCGCCACGACGGGAAGCGTCGGACCCATCACCATGCCCCCCTGGGCCACCCTGACCACCCTGTCCGACTCGGCCGGCGCCTCGAGCCCCACGACGCAGCCGGTGTTCACCTGGCATCCCACGCCGGTCGCGGTCCCACCCGGACCCGAGAGTTTCGACCTGTTCGTGCTGCGGACCAATTCCCAGACGCCGATTTTCGGCGCCGGGGGGATCCCCGACACGGTCTTCCTGCTGCCCATCGCCCTCGAGTACAATGCGACCTATCGCTGGGAGCTCGTCGTCCACGCGGGCAGCGACACGTCGCTCGTGCGCAGCCTGGGCGCGTTCGTCGTGCTCGATCCCACCGCGCCGCCGGCAACGCTCCTGTATCAGAACTTCCCCAATCCGTTTCCCGGAAGCGGGCAGTCCGCCACCTGCATCTGGTTCGATCTGGCGACGGCATCGACCGTGACCCTGGAGATCCTCGATCTGCGCGGCGGCGTCGTGCGGCACCTGCTCCCCTCCTCGGGGATTCCGAACACGTTGCCGGTCGGCCGGTACGGGCGTGGCGCGGGAGGCGGCACGCTGTGTGATCCCCGGCTCACCTGGGATGGCACCGCCGACGACGGCCGGACCGTCCCGCCGGGGGTATATCTCTCCAGGTTCACCGCCGCCGGCACCACGCAGTTCAAGCGGATCGTCTTTCGCGGAAGGAACGACTAGTGGAACTCGTCACCGTCGGAACGGGAACGGTCGCCCCGTCGGCGCAGCGGACCGCCGCCTGTCACTGGGTGCAGCGGGGCAGCGCCCGGGTGCTGCTCGATTGCGGCGCGGGCTCGCTCCATCGCCTGGCGCAGTTCGGGTTGCCCTGGCCGGACGTCTCGCACGTCGTGCTCTCGCACTTCCACCCCGATCACTACGGCGAAGTGCCGATGCTGGTGTACGCGCTGAAGCACACCCGCCCGGCCCCACGGACCGAGCCGCTCGTCCTGCTCGGCCCGCCGGGAGTCGTGCGCCTGGTGAAGGCACTGGCCGAGGGATTCGGGTCCTGGCTCCTGGACCCGGGATTCCCCATCGCCATCCTCGACATGCGCGAGGGCGAGCCGTTCCCGATCGACGCCGAGCTCGCGCTCGAGACGTTCCCGGTGCCCCACACGCCCGAGAGCGTGGCGCTGTCGCTCTCGGCCCCGGAGGGGCGGCTCGTCTATACGGGCGACACCGGCCCGTCGCCCGAGCTGGCGCGCTGGGCGGAGGGGTGTGACCTGCTCCTCGCCGAATGCTCCCTCCCCGAGGCGCTGGCCATCGACTTCCACCTGACGCCGGATCGGGCCGGCGATTTGGCCCGCGACGCCAAGACGAAACACCTCGTCTTGACGCACTTCTATCCTCCTGTCGAGAATACGGACCCGGCCCGCGGCGCCGCCGCTCGATTCAAGGGGCGGATTACCGCGGCGCGCGACGGGGATCGCTTCACCATCGGAGGGACAGGGTCGTGCTGATCGTGATGCGCCACGGGGCCACCGAGCAGGAAGTCCAGCGGGTGGTCACCGTGATCCGCGAGATGGGCTACCAGGCACGTCCGATGCCCGGGGCCCAGCGGACAGCCGTCGGTCTGGTGGGCAACGACGGCCGCGTGGACGCGTCGCGCCTGGAGGGTCTGGAAGGTGTGCAGGAAGTGATTCACGTCTCAAAGCCCTACAAGCAGGTCAGCCGCGAATGGAAGGCCGAGAACACGGTCGTGCGCCTGCCGGGGGGGGTCACCTTCGGCGGCACCGACGTGGTGGTCATCGCCGGCCCCTGCTCCGTCGAGTCGGAAGCGCAGATCATGGAGGCCGCCCGCGCGGTGCGTGAGGCCGGCGCCGTGGTGCTGCGCGGCGGGGCCTTCAAGCCGCGCAGCTCCCCCTACTCCTTCCAGGGCCTGGGGCGCCCGGGCTTGAAGCTCCTCGCCAAGGCGCGCGAAGAGACCGGTCTGCTCGTCTGCACCGAGGCGATGGACCCCGAAGCGGTGGGCTGGGTGGCCGAGGTCGCCGACATCATCCAGATCGGCGCCCGCAACATGCAGAACTACTCCCTGCTCCGGGCGGCGGGACGCACGGGCAAGCCGGTGCTGGTGAAGCGCGGAATTTCGGCCACCATCACCGAGCTGCTGTTGTCGGCGGAGTATCTGCTGGCCGAGGGGAATCCCGACGTGATTCTCTGTGAGCGCGGGGTGCGCGGTTTCGATAACACGACGCGCAACCTGTTCGACATCAGCGCGATCCCGGTGGTGCAGAAGCTGTCGCACCTGCCGATCGTCGCCGACCCCTCGCACGGCACGGGCTTGCGCGAGAAGGTGATCCCGATGGCCCGCGCGGCGGTCGCGGCCGGAGCGGACGGGATCATGGTCGAGGTACACCCCAACCCCGAGCAGGCCCGCTCCGACGGCGCCCAGTCGCTGTACCCGGAGCAATTCGCCCAGCTGATGAGGGACATCCGCGTCATCGCCGAGGTGATCGGTCGGCGCGTGGCCGAGCCGGCACCCGTCAGCGCGTAGCCAGGTCGAAACACAACGTGCGCTGTGCGACAGGAATGCTTCTCCGCCTAGCCCTCGGGGTCCCACCGCTGATCCAGGGAAGCGATCCTGCCCCGATCCTCCGCCACGCGGCCGCCGCCTACGACTCGGTCACCACCCTTTCGGCCACTTTCGTGCAGGTGATCGCCAATCCGATGGTCGGTCCTCCCGACACGACGCGCGGCAAACTGTACGAGCGACGGCCGGGCGAGTTCGCGATGCGGTTCAGCGAGCCCCAGGGCGACCGGATCGTCTCCGATGGGCGCTATCTCTGGCTCTACACGCCAAGCACTACGCCGGACCAGGTGATCCGGCGCCGCATCCCCGACCGGGGGACCACCGGCCCCAACCTGATTGGGCAGTTCGTGGAGCATCCGCTCGAGCGGTATGTGACGCGCTACGTGCGCACCGATTCCTCGGGGCCGGAGGTGCAGGACGTCGTGGCGTTGACCCCACGGGACCCGGACGCCCCCTACAGCGGCGCCCGGGTGTGGATCAGCCGGACGGACGGACTGGTGCATCGCCTCGAGATCAGCGAGGCCGGCGGTCAGGAACGGACGGTGGTACTGTCACAGCTGGTGGTGAACGGACCGATTCCGGCGAGCGAGTTCCGCTTCAGGCCTCCGGGCGGAGCACGAGTGGTAGATCAGTAGCGATCGCTTCGGCCAGCTTCTCCCCGCGGGCCGTGTCGAGACCCCGTTTGAGCGCCAGCTCGAGCGCCGCCTGCGCCAGGCTCTGATACAGCCGGGCATCATCCACGGTGAGCGCGGCGAGATGCCGCATCACCGTGTCGGCGTCCCCCCGCACAACCGGCCCGGTCAGTGACCGCAGGGGCCCCTGGCGGCGCAGGTTGTCGACCGTGGCGTCGATCAGGGGAAGGAGCGCCTCCCAGGCCTCCTCGTCGCTGAGGCCGGCGTGGCGGACCAGGCGCTGGGCGACCGCGGCCACCACCACGAGGTAATTCGAGGCGAAGACGGCGCCGGCGTGGTAAATGGGCTTGAGACGCGCCGCGACCGGGAACGGCCGCATCCCGATGTCGCGCGCCAGACGCGACGCCGTCTCCACGGCCGGCGGCATCCCCTCCACCGCCGCCCACGCCCCGCGCAGGTGCTCGGGCGCGAGCTCGGGATCGACGATCGTCTGCAATGGGTGCAGCGACCCCAACGCGGCCCGCGTCGCGACGAGGGCCCCCAGGGCTTCCTGCCCCTGGACACCACTCAAGTGGAGCACGGTCTGGGTTGTGCGCACCCCGGCGCGGAGGCCTTGAGCCAGGGGCCGGATCGTGTCGTCGGGCACGGCGAGCACGAGGACGTCCACATCGCCGAGCCAGGGGGGTGGGCCGTCGCCGGTCGTGAGGGTCAGCGGAGCCGGCACCCGCTTGGGTCGCAGCCCGTGCAGTCGGACCGTGTGCGTCCCGGACCGGGCCAGTGCGAGGCCAAGCCCCGTACCAGCCCGTCCGGGGCCCACGATCCCGACGTTCACTTCGCGGCGGGCGTGGGGGCCGGCGAGGCGAGCGCGATCAGGTCCGCCGGACTCTTGGCCTGGCGCGCGTAGCGCAACGCGGCTTTGACCTCCGTGTCATCACCCATGCGGCGGCGGAACTCCGCCGACCGCCCGAACGAGTAGCGCGCCGTTTCATACCCGACTTCCTGCGCGATCAGCTCGCGGGCACCGTTGGTCGTACTGTCGGCCGAGATGGCGCCGCGGGCGCGCAGCCTGGCGACCACCTCGTTCACCATCGCCGGCGTCACGGTGAAGGCGGGACTCGACACCCCATGGCTCGCTTTCAGCTCGAGCGCGTAGCTCGACAGCACGTCCCGGAAGACGGGGATCTTGTTGCCGAGGGCCTTCATGAAGTTGCGCTCCGCCGTCGTGTAGGTGTCCACCGCGACGAAGATGTCGGGGCGGATCCCGCCGCCGCCGACCACCGTACGGCCCTTGTCGGTGTGGAACACGAGCGAGGAGTCGACCTTGGTCGTGTCGTGCTCGCCGAGCGCCTGGGCGGCGACCTGCGCCTCCTGGTCCGCCTCGTTCCTACTCTGTCGCTGAATGGTGCGGCCGCTCGGCGTATACCAGCGGGCGGTGGTCAGCTTCAGCGCCGTCGGCGGGCTCTGGGTCAGCGGATAAAGGGACTGCACCAGGCCCTTGCCGAAGGTCGGCGTGCCGATCACCAGCGACCGGTCGTGATCCTGCAGCGCGCCCGCGATGATCTCGGCGGCGCTTGCCGTGCCGCCGTTCACGAGCGTCACGATCGGGAGAGCGGGCCAGAGCTGCTTGTCGTTGTCGCGCACGATCCGGTTGGCATCGGGGGCGCGCCCGCGCGTGGCGACGACCTCCTGCCCCGGATCGAGGAACAGCTCGCTCACCCGGATCCCCTGGCTCAGCAGGCCGCCGGGGTTGCCGCGCAGATCGAAGATCAGGCTCTTCATGCCGGCCTTCATCAGGCTGTCGATCGCGTCCCGCACTTCCGGCGCGGAGGAGTCGCTCACGGGCGACAGCGCGATATAGCCGACGTGGTCCTCGAGCATCATCGCGAGCTGGACCGAGCGGATGTGGATCGTCGCCCGCGTCAGCTTGAACACGATCGGCTGATCGACCCCGGCCCGCCGGACCTTGAGCTCCGCCTTCGTCCCGGGCGCACCGCGCAGCTCCTTTACGGCCTGATCGTTCTTCCAGCCTTCGGTGGAGCGGCCGTCCAGCGCGACGATCAGGTCGCCCGACTGCACCCCCGCCCGCTCGGCCGGCGAATCGGGCAGCGGCGACACGACGGTGATCCAGTTGTCCCGCACGTCGATCTGCAGCCCCAGCCCGCCGTAATTGCCGCTGGTCTGCTCGCTCAGGGACCGGAAGTCGTCGGGCTTCAGGTAGGTCGAGTAGGGATCGTGCAGCTGATCGAGCAGCCCGTCGATCGCCATCTGATACAGCTTGCCTTCATCGATCGAGTCCACGTAGAAGTCCGCGACGTGCGCCAGCACGTCATCGAACGAGCGGGACTCCTGGTACACGGACGCCTGAGACGCGCCTTCCCGCTGCAACAGCCACGCGCCCGTGACGAGGGAAACGGCCACGATCGCCAACACGATCATCAGTTTGCGCTGCTTCATGCCATGCCTCGAGAGGAAAGGGCCGCGACCGCCTGCACTTCGCGCCAGGCGGCCTCCAGCACGGTCTTACGGTTCAGCGTCGCGTCTAAATGTACGATGCCCGGGCCCGCCGCAGTGCGGTAGGCGGCCCGGACCCGCTCGTGAAACCCGTCCGCTTCGCGCTCGAAGCGGTCCGGGGCCTTGCGGGCCTTGCGCTGGCGCTCCCGGCCGACTTCCACCGGGATGTCCAGCACCAGGGTCAGGTCCGGCACCAGCCCCCCCGTGGAGAGCCGCAGCGCCGCATCGACCAGGTGCTGCGGCAGCCCGCGCCCGGCCACCTGATAGGCCCGGGTGGACAGCTCGAAGCGGTCGGCCAGGACCACCTCGCCCGCCGCGAGCGCCGGCCGGATCACTCGTTCGACGAGGTCGGCCCGGGCCGCGAGCATGAGAAACAGCTCCGTGGCCGGGGACAGCGCGTGCTCCGATTTCAGCGCCAGCTTGCGCGCGGCCTCCGCTACGGGCGTGCCGCCCGGCTCCCGCACCGCGAGCACCGGGCGCCCCTCGGCCAGGAACCGCGCCGAGAGTCCCCGCGTGAGGGTGGACTTCCCCGCGCCCTCGGGCCCCTCCACCACCACGAACACGAATCGCCCCTACCCCAGGGTAATGATGGGGCTCGCCGCCCCTTTTTGAATGCCTTCGTAAATGCGGGCGTTCACCTTGGCCATCAGCTTGTCGAAGTTGGCCTGGGCGGCCACCATCTGCTGATACACCGGACTCGCCTGGATGACCTGGACCGCCCGCTCGTAGGCCTGCGCCTGCTCGGGAGACGGCTCCTTCCCCTGCTGGGCCTGACGCTCGATCTCGGCGGCGAGCTTCTCGACCTCGCCCAGCTGCCGCTGGCAGTCGGCGTCCTCGCGCAACCGCTCGCTCGCCCGCCGCAGCGCCTTGTACTCGTCGCTCTGTCCCAACAGGCGTCCCAATTCCTGAGCCTTATCCTCGATCACTCACCCTCCTCAAGAAAGATGCGCCAGCAGGTAGCGCGGGCGCCCGAAGAGATCCAGATGAACGGCGGCGCCGGTCCAGCCGGCGGCCGCGGCCAGTTCCCGGGCCGCGGCGGCGCGGCGCTCGTCCACTTCCAGCGCCAGGAGCCCCTCCGGCTCGAGGCAGGCTCGCGCCCCCGCGAGAATCGCGCGGGTCGCCGCGAGCCCGTCCGGGCCGCTGACCAGAGCCTGGCGCGGCTCGTGGTGCCGCACCGCCGCATCGAGCGTCTCCCACTCCGCCTCGGTCAGATACGGCGGATTGGCCACGATCGCCCGGCAACGCCGGCCGGCGAGCGGCGCCAGGAGGTCGCCCAAGCGCACCTCCACCGGCACGGGCGGGTTCACGCGCGCGACGTTGGCCTGGGCCAGCGCGGTGGCCCCAGGCGAAATATCCACCGCCACGACCCGCTCGAACGGCCCCTCGACCGCGAGCGAGAGCGCGATGCAGCCGCTGCCCGTCCCGATATCGGCTGCGATCCCCCGTCGGCTCCCCCCGGCCGCCGCCCAGCGCAGCACCAGGTCGACCAGTCCCTCGGTTTCCGGCCGGGGGATCAGGGCCCGTGGATCCGTGGCGAGCTCGATACGCCGGAACGCGGTTCCCCCCACCACGTAGGCGTGCGGGACACCCTCGGCACGGCGCCGGACCGCCGTCTCGAACCGCTCGGTCGTGTGGGGATCCGCGGCCTGCTCACGGCGGAGAAATACGTCGGCCGGAGGCAGGCCCGCACACGCAGCCCACAGGGCGGTCGCCTCGCGGCGGGCGAACGGGACGCCGTTCCGCTCGAGATCCCGCGTGCCGGCGTCGATCGCCGCGGCGATGGTGACTCGTTCCACGGTCTCAGGCACTGAGGCGCTCCTGCTCCCCAGCGAGCCGCAGCGCGCCGATCAGATCGTCCAGATCGCCGTCCAGAATGCTCGCGATGCTGTGCGTCGTGTACCCGATGCGGTGATCGGTCACGCGGTTCTGCGGAAAGTTATAGGTTCGGACCTTGGCGGAACGGTCCCCGGTACCGACCTGCGCGCGCCGTTCCCGCGCGCGGGCCGCTTCCTGCTCGGCGAGCATGCGGTCGAACAGGCGGGACCGCAGGATCTCCATGGCCTTGATCTTGTTCTGCAGCTGAGACTTCTGGTCCTGACACTGCACGACGATCCCGCTGGGCAGATGCGTGATGCGCACCGCGCTGTCGGTCGTATTGACGCTCTGCCCCCCGGGCCCCGAGGACCGGAACACGTCGACGCGCAGGTCTTTCTCGTCCAGCTTGACGTCGATGTCTTCGGCTTCGGGGAGCACGGCGACGGTCGCGGCGGAGGTGTGAATGCGGCCCTGGGCTTCGGTGACGGGCACGCGCTGGACGCGGTGCACCCCCGACTCGTACCGCAACGTGCCGTAGGCTCGGGGTCCGCGCGCCGCGAAGATCGCCTCCTTGATCCCGCCGAGCACGCCTTCGGACACCTCGAGCAGCTCCACCCTCCAGCCGTGACGCTCGCTGAACCGCGTGTACATGCGGAAGAGCTCGCTCGCGAACAGCGCGGCCTCGTCGCCGCCCGTGCCGGCGCGGATCTCGACGATGGCGTCGCGGTCGGCGAGCGGGTCGGGCGGCACGAGCAGCTCGGCCAGGGAGGCGTCGAGTCGCGCGATTTCCGGCTGCAACCGGTCCACGTCGGCTCGGGCGAGCTGGGCCAGCTGGGGGTCGGAGTCGCCGAGCAGGTCGCGCGCCTGGGCCACTTCGGCCTGGAGCCGGCTCAGCCGGTCATGGGTCTGCTGAATGGTCCCGAGCCGCGCGTGTTCGCGACCCAATTCCTTGAGCCTGGCCGGGTTCCGCGCGGTCTCGGGGTCGGCCAGCAACCGGGCGACTTCCTCCGCCCGCGCGAGCGCCTGGCGGAGTCGGTTCTCCATCGGTCAGCCGGCGGCCTTCTCCGTCCCGTACTTCTGGCGGAAGCGCTCGACCCGCCCGGCGGTATCGACCAGCTTCTGCTTGCCCGTGAAGAAGGGGTGGCACTGGGAGCAGATTTCCACGTGGATTTCCGGGGTCGTGGACCGGGTCACGAACGTATTCCCGCAGGCGCAGGTGACCATGGCGCGGCGGTATTGGGGATGTATTCCGGCTTTCACTGCTTTGTCCTTGTCGGCAAACTGGAGAACGATGGTACCGGCGAAAGAGGCGGAAATATAGTCACCATAAAAACTTGGCGGCAAGCGGGCGGTCCCGGGGCGAATTTGACAGCGGCGCCCGCCAGCCGTAAGCTTGCCCCGGAACCTTCGATCTACCGCCCACTTAGGAGATTCGAGACGCGTGTCGGGGGAGGCCACGCTCCAAAACGTGCCGCTGTTCAGCCAGCTCAGCCCTGCCGACCTGCAGCGGGTGGAGGAGGTGGCCCGCGAGCGCACCTACCCCCGCAACTCGGTCATCCTCTTCGAGGACGACCCCGGGGACGCGCTGTATGTCGTCAAACAGGGACAGGTCAAGGTCGTCCTGATCGGAGAGGACGGGCGGGAAGTCATTCTCTCCGTGCTTGGTGAGGGGCAGTTCTTCGGCGAGATGGCGCTGTTGGACGACGAGCCCCGTTCCGCCCACGTCATCGCGATGGAAGACTCGACGCTCGTGGTGCTGCGGCGGGAGGAGTTTCAGGGCATCCTGGCG
>Ga0335085_10005439_pt1 | contig 20437 bp, 20 predicted proteins | sample Lox_Sample_45_FD_206712 | JGI IMG/M metagenome (GOLD analysis project Ga0335085, IMG submission 206712) | Soil microbial communities from Loxahatchee National Wildlife Refuge, Florida, United States - Lox_Sample_4.5 | ecosystem: Environmental > Terrestrial > Soil > Wetlands | place: USA...
CGGTATTTCTCAAGGAGCGTCCCCTGGCGAGCCTGATGCTGTTCGCCGGCCTTGTCGTTCTCCTGGCCGCAGCCGGCTCCGTTGGCCTGCATATCGTGCCCTTCCAGGTCGGGCTCGTTGCGCTGATCTCGGCTGTGATGGTGTTTGTCGCCTCATTCAACAACGACTACTTCTGCGGCGCGGGCCTGTTCAAACAGGTGCTGTTGTGGTTCGGCACGAGGTCCTACGCTCTCTATCTCGTGCACACGCCGGTGTATTGCTTTACGCGTGAGATTTGGTATCGCCTCCAACCCCCAGGCACGGTCTTTACCGACAGGTTCGCAGTCCGCTTCACGTATACGGCCGTGATCCTGGTCGTGGCGTTCGCAGAGTTGAATTACCGACTGGTCGAACTGCCGCTGCGACGCCGCGGAGCCAGCATCGCCAAACGAATCGCCAGCCGACCATTGCCTGGCGTGCCGTCGCCGGAGCCGGCGCGGGAGGTTGTGGTCGCTGCGGCCGGCAACGAAACACCGGATATCGAGAAGATGGAACGCGCCGTTCCGGCGTGATGATCATCGCACGATCGGCCGGTTTTGCGGCTAGGCGCAGACACTACTAGCGACTAGTTGCGACTCGCTCGCTAAAGCGCAAAAAAGCTTTCACACAATCTTTCCTTCTGTTACAGACAATCAGGGCTGGAACGGGGCACACCGTCTATCCGCCCGAACCGAAACGCCGATTTGGAACCGCGAATGACCCGAAGATTTCGAGCCATACGATTCCCGCGTGCTATTTCGACCATTTTCCCCGTTTTCACCGCTTTTTTTCTGCTGGCCGCCGGCGATGCCTTCGCAGACGATATGGCCCCGGCGCCGGTTTCGCCCGTGTCGCTGGCTGGAGCAGGCAGCGCCGCGACCCAGGCACCGGGTGGCGCAGCGACCGAGGTGGCTGGCGGCGCGGCAACCGCGAAGCCGAACGAAACACCGGTCGGTATGGCCAACCCCGCGGCAAAGCCAGGCGACTCCGCAAATCCGTTGCCGGGAGGGGCTGCGGCGCCTTCCGCAAGCTCGGCCGCCGTGACCGGCGGCATGGCCGATGTATCTTCCTCAGCCGCAGCGGCGAACTCGGGGCAGTCCGGCATTCAGCTGCTGCCATCCGTCGAACGTCCCTTGCACCGCCTCTATTGCGTGGAATATGCGCGGCTGCGCTCGGGGTTCCAGATTTTCGGTGACGCCAAATTGTGGTGGACACGCGCCCAGAACGCATACGCAAAGCTCGCTCAGCCGGTCACCGATGCCGTAATGGTATTCGCCGGCAGCAAGAGAATCAGACGCGGCCACGTTGCCGTCGTCACGCAGATCGTCTCTCCCCGGGAGATCCGAGTCGACCAGGCCAACTGGCAGAACCACGGCGAAATCGACCACGCGACACCCGTGCTCGACGTAAGCCCGAATAACGACTGGTCGGCCGTGCGCGTTTGGGACATGGCATCTGGCCAGTTTGGTGCGCGCGTCTACGCGATCAAAGGCTTTCTTGCCCGTGCACTTGCGGCGCAAACCAGGACGTAACCATCAGCTTCGTGCCAGCGTGGCATGCAGGGCCTCCGCAAGAGCGCGGGTGGCTCTGGCGCGGTCGACGACAACCCCGTGCGCAAGCCAGAGATACATGAACTGATCGCCGAGCGCATACATCATCAGCGCGGCCAAGCGCAGGTCCTTGCTGCGGGTATCTTTCACGAACCCCGCCGATTTCCATAGCGCGACATATTCCTGCAGGCTGTGAAGCTGACTTGCGGCGAATTCGCGGTCGATCACTTGCGCCTGGTGAATCGCCCGGTGAACGGGCAGGTTCTTTTCATAGAAGGTGACGTATTCCTCGAACCACGATTGCAATGCATCGACTGTCGGTTCCTTGAACGCGCGGAAGTGCGCGAGCATGAGCTGGTACTCCTCGCGCAGTTTGAGCTTCTCGACCACCGCGACGAGCACTTCCGCCTTTCCCTCGAAATGGGCATAGAAAGTGGGCCGGCTCGCACCGGCCCGGCGCACGATATCGTCGATCGTCGTATCGACATAACCCTTGTCTTCAAAGGCGGCATAGGCCGCGTCGACAAGCGTTTCCCGCGTCAGCACCTTTTGAGTTTCGCGCAGGGTTTTGGTGGCCATGGTTCTCGTATTGACGCGAGTCGTCCATTGAACTTAACATCATGTAAAGTCATCATACAATGTGTACAGGGCGGTTCCGATGGAAGACAGGACATTCGACGCAATCGTCATCGGCGCCGGCTTCTCCGGTCTTTATGCGCTCCACAAGCTGCGCGCTCTCGGACTCAGGACTCGCGCCTTCGAACAGGCTGACGGCGTCGGCGGCACGTGGCTGTGGAACCGCTATCCCGGCGCACGCTGTGATCTCGAGAGCATCGAATACTCGTACAGCTTTTCGAAAGAGATCGAGCAGGAATGGAACTGGACCGAATTGATGCCGGCCCAGCCGGAGATCGAGGCGTATCTCAACTTCGCGGCCGATCGTCTCGATCTTCGTCGCGACATCCGGTTCAACACCCGTGTGGCGGCACTCGCCTTCGACGAAACTACCGCAACGTGGTGCATGGAGACCGATTGCGGTGAACGCTATCGCGCACAATTCGTGATTGCGGCCACCGGTCTGCTCTCGGTGCCGCTCGATCCCGCGTTTCCGGGAATGGAGACATTCGCCGGCGAGGCGGTGTTCAGCAACCGGTATCCGCGCGACGGCGTCGCCTTCGACGGCAGGCGGGTAGCGCTCATCGGCACCGGCTCCTCGGGCGTGCAATCAGTTCCCGTTGTCGCACGCGCAGCACAGCATCTCTATGTGCTGCAGCGTTCCGCGGCCTACACGCTTCCCTCGCCGGCGCGCGTCTACGAACCGGGCGAGTTCGAAGCCCTGAAAGCGGATTACGTCGCCATCCGCGACGCACAGCGCTCCGCGCGCGCCGGCGCCGCGCGCACCAGCGCATTTGCCGTCATGGCCCAGGCGGAAGCCCGGCCGCCGCTGAAGACGGCCAGCCGCGCGGAACAGTTGCGCGCCATCGAGGAATACGGCGTGCAGGGCGCGCTGTTCTGGTCGGACGTGACGCACGACATGGAAGCCGGCGACATGGCGCGCCGCCTGTACGGGGAGGCCGTTGCGCGGATCGTGAACGATCCGGAGACGGCGGCGTCGCTCGTGCCGGATTATCCGTTCGGTTGCAAGCGGCCGATCATCGACAGCGGCTATTACGAGACATTCAATCGCGATAACGTCACGCTCGTGGATTTGAAGAAGACGCCCATAGTCGAAATCGCGGCGCAGGGAATTCGCACGACGCAGGATTTTCTCGAAGTGGACACGATTCTTTATGCTACCGGTTTCGATGCGATGACCGGGGCACTGACGCGCATCGACATCAGGGGCCGCGACGGAGCGCGCCTGCGCGAGAAGTGGAGTGCGGAAGGCCCGGCTTCGTATCTCGGTCTGCTGGTGGCGGGATTCCCGAATCTGTTCACCTTGATCGGTCCGGGCAGCCCTGGGGCTCTCGCCAATGTTGTGTCCTCCCTGGAATTTCAGGTCGATTGGGTTGCCGACTGCATCGCGCATCTGCGCGCGCGGGGCTTGCGCACCGTCGAAGCGAATGGGGAAGCCCAGGCAGCGTGGGTCGATCACATGAACGCGCTGGTGGAGGGTAGCGTGGCGCTGCATCCCAGCTGCAATTCGTGGTGGAACGGCGCCAACGTGCCCGGCAAGAAGCGCGTATTCACGTCGTATGCGAGCGGGCTGCCGGAATACCGGCGGCATTGTGAAGAGGCGACGGCTCGAGGCTACGCCGGATTCACCCTGTCATGAGTGTTGCGAAGCACACGTCACACACAAGCACAGGGGCGCGCTTGCCCCGCCTGAGTTGACGGCTATGGGAGAATAAATCGCTATGGCATTTGCTGAGATCGGTGACGTGAGGCTGTTCTACACAGACGAGGGCAGCGGAGAGCCCGCGCTGCTCTTCGTGCACGGCTACACATGCGATTCGCATGACTGGAGCTGGCAGCTGCCGCATTTCGTGCAGAAACATCGCGTAATTGGCGTCGATCTGCGGGGGCACGGACGTTCGACCGCGCCGGCGGCGGGCTATGCGGTGGCCGACTTCGCCAGGGATTTGGCGGGCTTGCTGGACAAGCTCGACGTCCGCCCGGTGATTGCTGTTGGCCATTCCCTGGGCGGAGCCGTAGTCAGCGCGTTGGCGGTCGAGCGGCCGGAGCTTGTGGCGGGGCTTGTGTGTGTCGATCCCGGATATCTGATCCCGGATGATCTGGGCACTCGATCCGATTCGCTGATCGCGGCAATGGCCGCGACCGACGATCCGGCACCGCTGCTGCAACATATGTTCGCCGGCTTCGAATCGCCGGGATGGAAACCGGCGCTGCGAACCTGGCAATTGCGCCGGATTGCCGGCGTACCGCCGCATGTGCTGCGTGGAGCCTTCGAGGGCATCGTCAAGGGAATCGCCTTGATGTCGAACTCGCGCCCCTATCTGGAGCGCCGTTCGTGTCCGGTGCTGACCTTCTATGCGGATCCGGCCCGCGTCGCCATCGAAACACCGCTGTTCAAGGACGACCGTTCGCGCGCGATCGGCTGGGAAGGAGCGGGGCATTGGCTGCATCAGGAGCGGCCGGAGGAGTTCAATGCCGTCGTCGCCGGATGGATCGCTTCGCTCTGACCTCGGAATGATCGCGGATCGGGCAATGCGTGCGAACCGCGTATTCTGATTGGCACGTCGGAGCCGTCACGTCCTTGGCGCCTTTGCGTCTTGGCGGTGAATGACGCGGGCGGATGTAGTGCCTTGCCGTGTGCCGACGATGATCGCGAGAAACCTCTGCATTGACCGCATGGTGCAGGCGGTTCAATGATGAGCTTATGCAACTGGGAAAGTGAAACGACATGACGGACGATTTGGGAACCCCGCATTTGCGCTTCGAACGGCGTGGACCGCTTGCGTGGTGCATCATCGACAGGCCGGAGTCGCGCAACGCGCTGACCAGTCGGATGTATTTCGGCATCCGCCGCGCCGTCGATATCGTCAACAGGGACTCCGAGCTGCACGCGCTGGTGATCACCGGTACCGGCGACGTGTTCTGTCCCGGCGGCGATCTGCGTTCGGACGTACAGACGGCAGACAGCGCGTCCGGCGCCGTCAATGTCGGCGAGCTTGTCGGCACCGACATTCTGCCCTTCAAGACCATTCGGCAGAGCCGCGCGCCAGTCGTGAGCGCGATCAATGGCATCTGCCAGGGCGGCGGATTGATGATCGCCATGCTGTCCGACATCGCGGTAGCCAGCGACAGGGCGACGTTTCGCGGACCGGAGCTCCTGCGCGGCATCGTCGATACCTGGTACGCGCAGGTTCTGCCCCATCATATCGGCATTGCGCTTACGCGCGACATGATGTTCACGGGGCGCCGGCTCAATGCAATGGAGGCGCTGCAGCACGGTATGGTGTCGCGCATGGTTCCCCATGAAAAGCTCGAGGAATCAGCCGAACAGGCGGCGCGCGAGATTCTGCAGAGCGCCCCCGATGCGCGGATGCAGTTCAAGCGCATCGTCAATGGCGCCTACGGCATGATCGACGAAATGACGTTCTCCGCCTCGCTTGCAAGCCCCGAATGCCGCGAAGGCATGAAGGCTTTTGCCGAAAAGCGCGCACCGAATTGGGTGCCGCAGGAATATCAGGGCAAGCGCTTGTAGCAAGCGCCTGTAGGAGGAAGGACATGCCTGTGTCGTTTGCCGACCGCGTTGTCATCGTGACGGGTGCCGGCGGCGGTCTGGGGCGCACCTATGCGCTCGACATTGCCGGGCGAGGCGGCGCGGTGGTCGTCAATGATCTGGGGTGCGCGGTCGACGGAAGCGGCAGGTCGCGGGAGGCGGCGGACAAGGTCGTTGCCGAAATCACGGCCGCGGGCGGACGGGCGGTGGCGAGCTACGACAGCGTCGCCACGAAGGACGGCGCGCGCCGCATCGTCGATACCGCGATCGACGCCTTCGGGCGCGTCGACGCCCTGATCAACAACGCCGGCAATCTGCGTAACGACTGGTTCGAGAATGTGCGCGAGGAGGATCGCGATGCGGTTATCGCCACCCATCTGTTCGGAACATTCAACGTAACGCAGGCCGTCTGGCCGCATATGCACGCGCAGAAGTACGGCCGCGTCGTCTTCACCTCTTCGGCATCGGGCATGCTCGGCAATCCGATGCAGGCAGGCTACGGCATGGCAAAGGCGGGGATCGTCGGCCTCATGAACGTTCTGTCGCAGGAAGGCAGGCCGCACGGTATCCTCTGCAACGCGATCACGCCCAACGCGCTCACCCGCATGGGCGAAGAACATGCCGAGAAAATGGAGCCCGGCGTCCTGGAAAAGATGGCGCCTGTCATGGCGGCCCTTGGCCGATCCATGGAGCCGGTCTTCAACGCGGGAATCGTCGTCTACCTGGCAAGCGCCGCTTGCACGACCACGCATACGATCTATTCCCAGCTCGGCGGGCGGATTGCGCGCGTCTTCATCGGCGTGACGGAAGGCTGGCAGGGTCCGCGCACGCATCCGGCGACGGCCGATGACATCGCCGCGCATATCGGGCAGATCCGGGATGCAACACGCGGCAGTCACATTCCCGACGATCTCAATCACGAATTCCGCATCGTCGTCGGGCCGGACGTCTGAGACGCCAGAGATGAGACATCGCGCGTGCCGGGCGGCCGTAGCCGGCTTTATCTGGCGGAAGCCAGCGGAATGATCTTCGTGGCCGAAGCAGTCTCGCGCAGCGCGAGGATGCGCCATCCGTGCGCAGTTCTTTCGATGACGCCTGTCAGGATACCCCGTTCGACCGCACGCGGCGAGCCGTCAGGCTTTTTCGCGCCGGAAATTCGCCATTGCCCGTCGATGATGGCAAGCGTCGGCGCAATTGCGCGGACGGCGATGATGCCGCCTTCACCTTTCGATCCGGTGTATCCGCTCTTGAATGCCGCGGCATAGAACGCTTCGATTTCGCGGCGACCGCCCGCGTGTATGCCTTCGGGATTGATGAAATCGCCGTTGCCTGCGAACAATTGTGCAATGCCGAGCGGATTGCCGGCGTTCCAGGCTCGGGCATAAGCGGCAACGATCTCATGCGCCGCGTTCGGGACAACCCCGCTTGCACGTGGCGCGCCCGCCGAAATCGCACCCGCCAACGTCATTGCCAGCACAAAAATCGGAATGCGGTTCAAGAGCGTCTCCTTCCGGGTTTGCGTACGAGCGTCTGCAGCTGGTTGTAGAGTGGGCATTGCACGCCGGTATCGCGGGCTTCGCATTGCGCGAGCCAGCGCTGGAGAGCGTCGCGCTTGCGGTGCAAAGCCTCGATCTGCTCTTCGATCTTTGCCAGGCGCGCACCAAGGTTTTTCCGCACCGAACTGCAGAAGGCGGCACGCTCGCCGGTTGCGAGGGATTGAATTGCGCGGACATCGCCGAGCGTCAGGCCGAGTTCCTGGCCGAGCCGGACATAGGAGAGTTGTGTCAGTTGTTTCTCGCCATATTCGCGCTGACCACGCAACGGCTTCAAAGGCTGCTCGACCAAACCTTCGCGCTCGTAGAAGCGGATGGTCTCGACACTGACGCCGCTCTTGCGCGCCACGTTGCCGATTCGCTGCATGGTTCGTTTTCCGCTCATGTCTCGGCTCATCCTGGACTCCGTACTACTCTACGGATTCAAGCGGATTTTTGCGCGGCCGAAGCCGGGTTGCGCTGTTGATCCCGGTATGTGAATCTTGCGGGGGCGCGCGATTCAGGATCGCTGGGGCACATGCGAAAATCCATTCTGCGCGCGGCGGCTGCCGGTGCGTTGCTTGCCGCGGGCGCCGTCTCGGTCATGGCGGCGCAACCGGCGCACGTTCCGCCCGCCTGGGCGTTTCCGGTCAATCCTCCCGACAAGCATTCCGAAAGCGCGGTGCCGCCGGACAAGATCGAACATGTGCCCGGCTCCACGCTCGGCTTCACCGACAGGCAATTGAATAACGCATTCTTTGCCGCCGACTGGTTTCCGAACGAGCATCCGCCCTTGCCGCCTGTCGTGGAGTTCGGTCGCAAACCTCTCGTCATGGCGTGCGGCTATTGCCATTTGCCGACGGGGACGGGCGGTCCCGCCGAGGCCGCCCTGCCGGGATTGCCCGCGCGCTATATCGTTCAACAGATCGGTGAATTTCGTGCCGGACGCAGGCGGGCCGCTCAGGCCCTGATGATTTCGGCCAACGACATGGTGAAGGAGGTGCAGCACCTGAGCCCGGCCGATATTCGGGCGGCGGCGGACTTCTTCTCGCAACTGCCCTTCAAGTCGCATTTCCATGTCGTCGAAACCGATATTGTCCCCAGGACGTCGGTGCTGGGCGTCAGCGTGTACGGGAAGATCGCCGGCGGCGGGACCGAGCCGATCGGCGCGCGCATCGTCGAAATTCCGAACGACATGAGACAGTGGGAATTGGGCGACCCGCATACGGAATTCACGGCTTATGTGCCGAAGGGAAGCATCCGCCGCGGCCAGGCTCTCGTGGCGTCCGGCGATGGCGCAGCGCCGTGCCGCAATTGCCATGGGGCGGATTTGCGCGGCGCGGGACCGGCTCCGCCGATTGCGGGAAGGTCGGCAAGTTATTTGGCGCGGCAGTTGTACGATATCCAGTATGGTACGCGCTCGGGTCCCGTCGTAGCGCCCATGCTGTCCGAAGTGGCGCATATGAGCGACGCCGACCGGATCGCGATCGCGGCTTACCTCACGTCGCTTCCGGGCTGAGCCGCATGAACGGCCGTTCTTCGTTAGACCACGCGCGCCGCGCGCGGTGGCGAGTCCCAGGCTGCGACGAGCAACGACAGCGCTTCTCCAAGTTCTGCGCGGCTGCTTGCCGCGCCGAGCGCCACGCGCACGGCATTCGGCGCCGATCCCCCTACCGCAAACGCATCGCTGCCGACGATGGCGATGCCTCGCCGGCGCACGTGGGCCACGAATGTCGTGGGTGTCCAATGTGCGGGAAGCGGCAGCCATAGATGATGCCCGTTCGGCCGGGCTGCGAACGGCCGGCCTGCGAGGATATGCGTGGCCAGCTTCTGGCGCGCACGGGCTTCCTCGCGAATGGCGGCCACGACGGCATCGAAGCTGTTTTCGGCCAGCCAGCGCGAGACGAGCGCAATCATCAGAGGCGCGGCCATCTGTACATGCGCACGCAGCATGTCTCCAAGTGCGTCGGCGTTGGACTTGTCTGGCACGAGCAGAAACGACACGCGCATGCCCGGAGCGATGCATTTCGAGACAGTCGCCGCATAGAACGTGTGCTCGGGCAGTTGCGCCGCGATCGGTACGGCGTCGGGCTCCAGCGGACCGTAGGCGTCGTCCTCGATGAGCTTCACGCCTGTGCTGCGCAGAACCGTGGCGATCGCCTTGCGCCGTGCGGGCGTGGTCGTCAGCGTTGTGGGATTGTGAATGGTCGGAACGAGGTAAAGTGCTTTGGGCTTGTGCCGCCGGCACGCCGTCTTCAGCGCATCGGGCAGAATTCCCGACGCATCGCTTGCCACGCCGACGAGTTTGACGCGGGCGCTCTCCGCTGCCGCCTTCATCCCCGGATAGGTCAGGACTTCCGTGAGAATCGTATCGCCGGGAGAAGTCATCGTCGAAAGCAGAATCGACAGCGCACATTGCGTACCCGGACAGATGAGAAGGCGCGTGGCATCGGCGTGGGGGATGCGTGCGGCGAGCCATCGCGCGGCCGTCTCGCGCTCTTCGGCGAGGCCGCCAGCTTCGCGATAATTCAGATAGGCAGAAAGCCCGCTCTCGCGTGCAATCGCCGTTACGCCGCGCGTGATACGGCCTTCGAGATCGGCGCCGAGCGGCTGGGGCGGAAGATTCATGGAAAGATCGAATGCCGCCCACGACGTTTCGACCCGCCGTACCTGTGACAAGGTTTCTGCCACGAAAGTCCCCTGTCCGACACGGCCTTCGATCAATCCCCGCGAACGCGCCTCGCGGTAGGCGTGGGTGATCGTGGAAAGATCGACGTTGAGCGCATTGGCAAGCGCGCGCTGTGGGGGAAGCTGCTCGCCGCGCCGCAGCCGTCCGTCGAATACGTCCTCGGCCAATGCGTCGGCGATGCGACGGAAGAGGGGACCGGAGCGGTCGCCGATTGTAGGGGTCCAAGCCATACAAAAGACCATACAATCTGTTGAATTGTCCGGTACCCAGAGCATATGTTGGGCCGTACCGCAAGCGCCGGAGTAGTCCCTTGGATCGCGTCGAAACTTCGCCACTGAAGACCGCATTGCTGCGGGGGCTCGCGGGCCGCTGTCCGCATTGCGGCCGAGGCAGCATCTTTCGGGCGTTCCTGAAGGTCGCCGACCGCTGCAATTCCTGCGGCGAGGAATTCTTTCATCATCGCGCCGACGATCTTCCCGCCTATCTGGTGATGGTCATCGTGGGTCACCTGATCGTGGGCGTTGTGCTGTACGTCGAGGCCGAGCAGCTTCTCGGGTACTGGACGGAGGTCATGGTGTTCCTGCCGCTGACGCTTTTGCTGTCGATTGGCCTGCTGCAACCGGTGAAGGGTGCCGTCGTGGCGCTGCAGTGGAATCTCGGCATGCACGGTTTCGCGCAGCAAAAACAGGCGCGGGCGAATACTCTCTCGCAGAGTTAGAGCGGTTCCAGCAAATGTGTGCGCACTTTTGCGTCCGGAACCGCGACAAAACAATAAGCGGTTCCGGCAAAAGTGTGCGCACTTTTGCGTCAAGTTTCGATTGCGCCCATCGGCGGGCCGCCGTCGACGGCAAGCGTCTGGCCGGAGATGTACGAAGCGGCTTCGCTGACGAAAAACAGAATGGCGATGGGGACTTCGTCCGCGCCCAGGTAGCTCTACCCGGCCAAGTGTCCATCGTGCGGCGCAATCGAACGACGCTTGCCGGCGCGAAGGTCCTATTCTTGGCATCCGGAACCAGAAAGGACCAGCCCATGCAGATTGCCGGGGCACGCGAGGAGAAATCCTATTGCCGGATGTGCCAGGCCTTCTGCGGCGTGATCGTCACGATCAAGGACGACCGCGTGGTCAAGGTGCGCGGCGATCGCGACGATCCGATGAGCCGCGGCTACGTCTGCTTCAAGGGCCTGCAGGCGCCCGAACAGCACCATGGCGGCAAGCGTCTCCGCCGGCCGCTGCATCGCGTGGACGGCGCGTTGGCGGAAGGCGACAGCGCGCGTCTTCTCGATGAGGCCGGACGCAAGCTCAAGGCGATCGTCGACGCGCATGGGCCCGAGGCGGTCGGCTTCTTCAAAGGCACGCAATGCGGGTACAATGCCATCAATTCCAACATGGTGGATGCGTTCGTGGCGGCGCTCGGAACACCGCGCACCTTCATCACGATGACGATCGACCAGTCGGCCAAATGGGTCGCCGAACAGCGGCTGGGCGTCTGGGCTGCGGGCGGACAATCCTACTTCGAGTCCGATGTGTGGATGTTCGTCGGCGCCAATCCGCTCGTGTCGATGATCGCCGCCGGGGGCCCGCACTATTTTCTGACGCCGGATCCCGTCAAGACGCTCAAGGAGCGCAAGGCGCGCGGCCGCACGCTGATCGTCATCGACCCGCGGCGCTCGGAGACGGCGCGCTTCGCCGATCTGTTCCTGCAGCCGCGGCCGGGACGCGATGCGGAGCTCATAGCGTCGATCCTCCATGTGATCCTGCGCGAAGGCTGGCAGGATCGCGATTTTTGCACGGCGTATGTCGATGGTCTCGACGCGCTGCGGCGCGCGGTCGAACCCTTCGCGCCGCACAATTGCGCGGATATAATCGGCGTCGAGCCTCAGGAAATCGAAGCCGCGGCCGCCATGTTCGCGCGCGACGCCAAAACGGGAATGGCGGGAAGCGGCACCGGCCCCGACATGGCGCGGCACTCCAATCTGGCCGAGCATCTGATTCAAGCGCTGAACGTGGTCTGCGGACGCTATCCGCGCGCGGGCGATCATGTCGCCAATTCCGGCGTGCTGATGCGCGCCCGCACGCCCAAGGCGCATGTCTCGTTACCGGACGTGCGGGAATGGGAACGCGAACCCAAATCGCGCAAGCATGGCCTTGGGCGTATCAAGGGCACGATGATGTCGACCGAGATCGCCGACGAGATCCTGCATCCGGGCGAAGACCGTATGCGGGCATTGATCTGCATCGGCGGCAATCTCGCCGTGGCTCTGCCCGATCAGGCGAAGGCCGAGCGCGCGCTCGAGGCGCTGGAGCTTCTCATCGTCATCGATCCGCGGCTGACCGCGACGGCGCGGCTCGCGCACTACGTCTTCGCCCCTGCGCTGCAGTTCGAACGCGCCGATCACACCGCGTCATTGGAAGTGATTCACCCGGTGCCGTTTGCCCATGCGACCCCGGCGCTCGTGCCGCGGCCGCCGGATTCCGATCTGGTCGAGGATTGGTATCCTGTCTGGTCGCTGGCGCGGTCCTGCGGATTGCAGCTGAGGATCGCCGGGACGGATCTGCCGATGGACAACGCGCCGGTTCCGGAAGAACTCCATCGCCTGCAGACGGCAGCCGCGCCTGTGTCGTTCGACGACGTGCGTGCGCACCGTGGCGGGCGCGTGTTTGCGCGCGCTCCGCTCGTTGTCGAGCCGGGCACGTCCGGCAAGCGCTTCCAGCTCCTGCCCTCCGATGTTCAGGCGGAGATCGCGACTCTCGTACAGGAGATGCAAGCGCCGGAACCGCTTGGCGGCAATGCTCTGCGACTGACCGTGCGCCGGCACCGCGAGACCAACAACTCGACGGCGGCGGATTTCGACGCGACATGGAAGCGGCTTCCCGGCAATCCCGCATATTTCCATCCGGCGGATCTGACGCGGCTGGGTCTGAAGCCCGGCGATCTGATCGAGGTGGTGCGCGGTTCGGCGCGGATCGCCGCGCGCGCAGCCGAAGACGAAGATTTGCGAGAGGGCATCGTCGCGGTCGGACACTGCCGGCCCGGATCGGCAGACCGTCCGTGGGAAGCCACCAACGCGCTCGTGGACGCGGAAAACGAGGTCCAGTCGATCAACCGCATGCCGATCATGACGGGGATGTTCGTCCGGATCGAGAGGGTGGGGGAGGCCAAGGTGAATCTTTCCTCCCCCATTCCGCTTCGCGAAGCGGGGGAGGGAGAAGCTCAGTCAGCCCTGCGCCAGTTTCTGCTGCGCAAATGAATACGGGGACGTCTAATCTAAAGTCGTTGGCAAATGTCTGGCGAAGGCGCACACCCGGCCGGGGCCCAACATTGCCCCTGGGAGCGCGGACGCCCTCGTCCGCGCCTGATCTTGACGCAACGTGACGATTGCGACCATCAACGATGCTTCCCAGGAGCCGCTTGCATCCTTGAGACTGGGGGCGCGCCCATCTTGGGCGTCACGTAGCGTATACGGGATTTGTGTCAGCGCGCGGGAAAACCTGCACCGTTCGTGCGCATGTACATCGTGGACCCGTCTTTGGAACTCGCGACGAACTGGTTGCCGTTGAGAAAGCGGATACGGTTCGTCGTCGTCACGCCTAAAGGTGCCGGCACCGGCGCGGGCGTGCAGAAGCCGCCCATGCAGGTCTGTTTCGGCGCGTAGTCATGCCACTCGAAGGAAAGGATTCCCCTGGCGCCGTCGTAACGGTAGACGCCGGACAGGAAGAAGCTCTGGCCCATATGGTTCTGCGTCGTCGACTCCACGCGGCCGTTCGGCGTGAAGCTCGAGGTGATCATAAGTCCCGTCGGCTGATCCCAATTCACGGTCGCGGACCAGGTGCCGACAAGCGACGTCTGGGCGTTGGCGGCGGTTGCAAGCAGCCCGGCCAGAACTGCCGCACCGAATGCCGGAAAACTTCGGGTCATGTCGTTCCTTTCGAAAGCGCCATCCGGCGTTTATCTCGTCGTCCGCAGAAAACCGTGGATGAGACTGCCTTCGACATAGATGCCGGTAATCTCGCCTGAATCGTTGATGCCGTAGGCGCTCGTGTCCGTCGATCCGGGCGGGTCGAAGTCCGTGAAAGTTCCGCCGGGCTTGCGCAGGAACCCGTGCGTCTTGATGCTCGCATCGTAGTAATAGCCGACGACCTCGCCTTTGCGGTTGATGCTGATCGCGGCGTCATCGTCGTTCGATCCGGGCGGATCGAAAGTTGTGATCGTTCCATCGGCGGCGCGTACGAAGCCGTGCGAATTGCCCGTGGTCTGGAAATATCCGACGATCGTGCCCTTGTCGTTGATACGCTCTCCCGACGTGAAGGTGGACAGGGGCGGATCGAAACTGGTGATCGTGCCGTTTGCTGCGCGCACGAATCCGTGCCCGAAGAAATTGGCGTCGTAGTAGTAACCTGTGGTTGCGCCCGCGCTGTTGATGCCGAACGGATAGGTCTGCTTGGCTCCTTGCGGATCGAATCTTGTAAAGGCTCCGTCCGCTGTCCGCAGGAATCCGTGAATGGCGCCAGCCACGTCCTGGTAGTATCCCGTGACCGTGCCGCTATCGTTGATGTTGAAGGACAGGGTTTCGATCGAGCCGGGCGCATCGAAGCTCGAGAACGTTCCATCGGGCGCGCGCACGAAGCCATGCGTCCCCTGGACGTCGTGATAATAGCCGGTGATCGAACCCGTTGCGTTGATTGTATAGGCGATCGTGTAGGTTGCGCCCGGCGCTTCGAAACGCGTGATCTTGCCGTTCGGACTGCGGACGAAGCCGTGCAGTACGCCGTTGCCATCCTGGTAGTAGCCCGCAATCGCGCCTGCGGCATTGATCGTCGCGGCGGTGGTATTGATGGAACCCTTGGGATCGAATGTCTTGAACCGCGCCGCGGCGGCCACGGTCCCGTTGCCCGCCAGTGCCGCCATGGCGGCTACGGCAAGGAGCAGCGGCTGGGACACGCCTCCTCGCAATGTGTTTCCGCTCCGTTCCATAATCCGCTCTCCTGCTCGTCCTTCCGCCCGGCCGCAGTATTGGCGGGCACGAAACTAGGTGCGGCATTGGAGGGCGGATAGGTGCAAATGGACTGATTTTCCCGTTAGACTGTTTGCTGTGGGACGGGGTGTCGCGTGATCGCTGCCGACGAAGAGGCGGAATTCATCGATCGCATCTATGAAGCCGCGATCGAACCAGCCCTTTGGCAGCCGCTCTTGATTCGGTTTTCCGACATGCTGAGCGGCGCGGACGCAAACATTCTTTTCCAGGATCAGACGACCGGCGAAGGCACGGCGCTGCGTGGACGTGGCGACCCAGCCGCTCTGGCCCTCTATTTCGACCATTTTGGCAGCCGCAATCCCTTGTTGGAGATCACCGACAGGCCGCTTGGCCTGCGCGTCCTCACCGACGAGAACAAGATCGAAAAACGCAACCTGATACGGACCGAGTACTACAACGATTTCATGCGCCGTTTCGAGCTGCATTCCGTTTTGATATTGCGCCTCGCGATGGAAGAAACGCAGACCGCCTGCATCAATATCACGCGTTCCGAACGGTACGACACCTTCGCCGCAAGCGAGATCGAAATCGCCGAGCGGTTGCATCCCCATTTCGTCCGGGCATTCAAGCTCACCAAAAAGCTGTCGGCGAGATACGGCGAATGCATCGACCAGTACTTTGACGAGTCCGTTCACGCGACTTTCGTCGTGGACGCTGCCTCGCAACTGCGGCGCGCCAATCGCGCAGGTGAAGCGCTGCTCTCGCGCAATGTCGGATTGAGCATCCAGCGAGGTGTCTTGCGCACATGCAAACCCGACGAGACACGAAGGCTGCACGGGTTGATCGCGGCGGCCGGCAGTTCGGACCGGCGAACCGCCGGCGACATGATGCTGACGCGTGCCGGCCACCGCCTGCCGCTATCGATCACGGTGGCTCCCGCGCGTAATGAACGCGCTGCGCTGTTCCGGTCGGCGCCGCTGGTGCTCGTTTGTGTCAGCGATCCGGAAGCGAAGGTGGCGGCCTCCGAGCACAGGTTACGGAACCTGTTGGGATTGACGCAGGCGGAAGTTCGCGTTGCGCTTCAGCTGCTCGACGGTCGCGATCCCAGGGGAGCGGCAGAACAGCTGGGACTGAGCTTTTATACGGTTCGTGGCCATCTGGTGCGCATGTTCGAAAAGACCGGCACGAGACGGCAGGCAGAGCTTGTTCGCCTCATGATGGGCGCCGTGACGCATTTGAATCTGCAGGACCATTGATCGACAGGACAGCGGCGGCGCCTTACGTCGCGCTGCTCCTGACCGATGCCAAAATCGGGGCGCGGCGAGCCCTGCGCGCCATCATCGCCAGAGGCACGCAGAGCAACAAAAGTCCGATCGCGACAATGTCCCCGACACGGTCGGCATAGATGACAAAACAAAGAAGGGTAGAGTCCACAATGAGAGCGAGAACCGGAAGCCAGGGATAGCCGAGGGCCTTATACGGCCTTTCCAGGTGCGGCTCGCGCCATCGCAGGATGAAGAAGCTCGCCTCGACGAGCACCGCACCGAACATGTTGAGCGTCGCGATAAGGCCGAATACGAGAATGAATTGTCCGGAGGTTGCCAGGGCGATCGAAATGACGGCTGCAAGGACGTAGGCAACCACGGGACTGCCACCGGCGTTTACTGCCCGCAAAGCGACGGGCAGCAATCCATCCTCCGCCAGAGCGAAAAGAACGCGGGCATTGCCCATGACATTGGCGTTCGCACAACTCACGACCGTAACCATTGCGGTGAGCGCAAACAGAAACGACGCTATCGGTCCACCCAGCCGGCCGATCACGACGCTGAACGGCAGCGGCGAGCGCGCGACTTCATGCGGCCCCATGGCATCAAGAAGCGCAGCGTTGATTCCGATGAACAGAATCGCGGTCAGCAATATCCCGAGAAAAAGCGAGCGGGGAATACTGCGTGCAGGAGCCTTGCTCTCCCCGGAAAAGCACAGCGGCGTCTGCCAGCCGGCATAGGTACCGAAGACGAGCTTGTAGGCGAGAATGATGCCACCGGCGCTCCAGATCGGATCCGATGTGGAATGCTGCCTGGTTTCTGCCGGCGACGCCACAAGAAGTGCCGCGAGAACGAACAGGAACAGCATGGCCGCTTTGACGGTGCTGGTTGATATCTGAATGGCCCGGCCTGGCCGCAGGCCAAGGATGTTGGCGCCGTAGATGGCGAGGAGAAGCGTTACGACCACGGCGGTCCTGTGCTGCGCCGCCGATGGAATGATCAGCGGAAGAAACTCCGCGAAGGATACCGAGGCGGCGGCGATGGACGCGATGAAGGCAAGCCACACGGACCAGCCCACCACGAGCCCGCCGACATCGCCGTAAACCCTTTGCGCAAACACGTAGTCTGCGCCGCATCGCGGCATCGCCGTCCCAAGCTCGGCGTAGATGTTGGCGCTCAAGAGGGCTTGGATTGCTCCCAGCACCCAGAGACCGAGAATGAGCCAGTTACCGGGAACCTCGCCGGCAATCGCGCTCGGGGCGCGCAGGATACCGGAGCCGATAACCGCTCCGACACCCACGGCGACACCAAATCCCGTACCCAGGATTTTCAGGAGCCCGCGGTCCGAATTCCCGAAGATGAAGGAGATCGGTTGGTTCATCGGGAATTGACGCCAGGCGGTCCTCGCCTCAGTCGCCGCGCCGCGTCTTCACGGAGAATGGCAGCTTCGCCGCGCCCTTGCGCACGTCTTGTCTGCGGTGCCCGTGACGCCCGCGCTCTATGCTTTCTTGATCATCCGTAAAACGAGGATCAGCAGTGCCGCTCCTGCGGTCGCTGTGACAATCGACCCGATAAAGCCGCTTCCGATGCTGATCCTGAGAAAGCTTGCCAGCCAACCGCCAATGAACGCGCCGACGACCCCGACAACAATGTCGCCAATCAAACCGAAGCCGCCGCCCTTCACCAGGCTTCCTGCCAGCCAGCCAGCGACGCCACCAATGATCAACCAAACGATAATCCCATGCCCAGCCATGAGGTCTCTCCCCGTGCGGTCTCGAAAGCGAAGTCTGCAGGCGACAGGTCCATGGGTCAATCGGCGCGGGCGAGAGACGGAACCGGACAATTTTCCCGCGGCATGTCCGGCTGACTTGGCTACCGCGCATATTTCCGGTTCGGAAGCGCCCGTGCGTCTGCCGTTCATCGCGCTGTCTGCCGCTTCGACGTGGCTCATTTTTCGTCTGACGGCATTGCTGTTCGACGACGCGGCGGACGTGCGGGCGGCCGTGCCGTTGAATCCGGCGCCTGTATTCACGCCAGCAGGTGGGTGCTGGGTGCTGCCTGACGGTCAGCTCGGTGAACTTCCAAATCCGGCCAAATCCGGCCAAATCCGGCCAAATCCGGGAGGTGAGCTGCATTTCCTCCGTTAATTGTGCGGCCCGGCGGAATCTAACGCGTGTCCCGCTATTCCCGGCAGTAAATGGATCAGGCGTCCCCATATCCCTGACCGTGCGCCGGCACCGCGAAACCAGCAATCCGACCGCGGCGGATCTCGACGCGACATGGAAGCGACTTCCCGGCAATCCCGCATATTTCCATCCGGCGGATCTGACGCGGCTGGGGCTGAAGCCCGGCGATCTGATCGAGGTGGTGCGTGGTTCGGCGCGGATCGCCGCGCGCGCAGCCGAAGATGAAGATTTGCGAGAGGGCATCGTCGCGGTCGGACACTGCCGTCCCGGATCGGCGGACCGTGCGTGGGGAAGCCACCAACGCGCTCGTGGACGCGGAAAACGAGGTCCAGTCGATCAACCGCGTGCCGATCATGACGGGGATGTTCGTGCGGATCGAGAGGGTGGGGGATGCGAGCTGAAGGGCAAGTTTTGACCCAAAGGGGACAGACGCCCATCGCGCAGCATGGGGTAATTGGGTGACAGCTGCAACGTTCCACCGCGCTCGCGATGTCATCTGCACGCGAGCGCAGTTTGTCGCAAGCAGTCCAATCGGCAAAGTCTGCCACAACTATCGAGGTCCCCGATACATTGGCGGGAAGATTTTCGGCGGCTCGACAGCATGCTGGGGATATGGCTCGCCTGGCCCGCATCGTCGTTCCCGGTTGCCCGCACCATGTCACGGCGCGCGGAAATCCCCGCCTACGCGGGGACGCGAACCGATTTTCTTCGAAGACGCAGACCAGGACATTTATTGCGACATGCTCGCCGAACAATTGCACAAGGCTGATGTGGGTGTCTGGGCCTATTGTCTCATGGCTAACCACGTGCATCTCATTCTCTGTCCGCGCGACGAAGCCGGACTGGGGCGTGCGCTTGGCGTTGCGCATCGGAAGTGGGCGAACTTCATCAACGGACGCGGCCGCTGGCGAGGTCACCTCTTCGACGGACGGTTTGCTTCCGTCGCCATGGACGAGGGCCACCTGATTGCTGCCGTCCGTTATGTGGCGCTCAATCCCGTGCGCGCGCGCCTTGTTGTCCGCGCCCAAGACTGGAAATGGTCGAGCGTGCGGGCCCATCTGGCAGGCAGGGACGACGGGCTTGTTTCGGTCCGGCCTGTGCTCGAACGCGTATCCGATTTTGCAGCGCTGCTCGCCGAGCGCGATGACGAGGCTTCCTTCGCGGCACTGAGGGCCGCAGAACAGACCGGCAGACCGCTCGGCAACGGCGAATTCATCGAGGGCCTGGAGAAAATTCTTGGCCGGCCCATCGCCCGCCGAGCGCCCGGGCGAAAGCCGAAGCAGCCGCCGCTCGAACAGCCGAAGCTGCTTTGAGCAGGGGGAACGTTGCTGCTGTCACCGAATTCGTGGAGGCAGTTTTTACACAACCAAGACCCGTTGCGGACTTACGACGGTCCATGAGCGACCTGGAGTGTCACCTCGTGTCAGCGGGACCGAATTCGACTGACCTGGGTCAGCTATGAACTAGGTCACTTAACCTGTTTCTGTAGGCAATGAGGTGCCGATTTACGCGCTCCATGTCGCCCTTTAACTCATCCCAGCGTGGAAATCGCTGTTGGATTTCCTGCGGGTCTATCACCACGTCGCCACGTGCGCGATCGAGTTCATTATCGTACCAGCGTCTGAAGCGCGCCTGCCACTTCGTCAAATGCGGCCGCAAGCCTTCGTTCAATATCTCGATTGAAAGTCTGACAATGGCCTGGGTGCTTTCCTGGCGAACCTTGCTCACCGGCACCGATTTGATCATCTCGCGTGTTACTGTAAAGAAAGTGTGCCAGCTATCGTAGATCTCGGCAACAACGTCGTGTTCGAAATCAATGTGAAGCCCGATTTTGCGGGTGCTAAGTTCGACCCATATCGAGTACGCGACTTGCCTGTCCGTCATATTCGGCTTGAAGACCAGCTTCCCACTCCCGATCTCACGTATCCCCTCATTTCAGATGATACCGAAAGCGTGCGAGAAGGTAGCGTTTTGGCGTAGGAGTTCCTGGAATTTTTCGATGAGCGGGCGCAGTCGTTGTTCGGGCATGTTGGGAAT